>Ga0055526_1000460_pt1 | contig 32389 bp, 30 predicted proteins | sample AraplaCol_mMF_r2_FD_55013 | JGI IMG/M metagenome (GOLD analysis project Ga0055526, IMG submission 55013) | Arabidopsis root microbial communities from North Carolina, USA - plate scrape MF_Col_mMF_r2 | ecosystem: Host-associated > Plants > Roots > Endosphere | place: USA: North Carolina... | reverse complement strand
TGTATGAAATGCTGGGCGTGGAAAAGGTGATCAAGCTGCTGGAGAAGAACGTCATCGAGATTGCGCCGCTGGCGTACATGCGTGGACGCACGCTCAATGATGCGTACGTGATCCTGGACGAAGCGCAGAACACCACCGTCGAGCAGATGAAGATGTTCCTGACCCGGCTGGGCTTCGGCTCCACCGCCGTGGTCACCGGCGACCTGACCCAGACCGACCTGCCCAAGCACGTGAAGTCCGGCCTGCGCGATGCCATCGAGGTGCTGCGCGACGTGGACGGGGTGAGCTTCACCTTCTTCGAGGCCCGCGACGTGGTGCGCCACCCGCTGGTGGCGCGCATCGTCAGCGCCTACGACCGCCGCGACCTGCAGCAGGTCAAGCCGGGCGCCGAATGAGCGCGGCCATCGCGGCGCGGCGCCACACGCGCGATACTGTCGTTTCCTGATAGAACCCGAAGTACCGGAACCGCCATGACCAAAGGCCCCATTCGACTCGATGTCGCCGTCAGCTACGCCCTGCCCCGTGCTGGGTTGCCGTCGGCGGTGAGTTTCCGCAGATGGGTGGCTGCGGCACTGAACGGCCGCATCCGCGAGGCCGACCTGGCCATCCGCGTGGTCGACGCCAAGGAGGGCCAGTCGCTGAACCGGCACTACCGCGGCAAGGACTACGCCACCAACGTACTCAGCTTCCCCGCCGAGCTGCCCGAGGGCCTGCCCAAGGGGGTCAAGTTCCCGCTGCTGGGCGACCTGGTGATCTGCGCGCCGGTGGTGGCCGCCGAAGCGATGGAACAGGCCAAGGCGCTCAACGCCCACTACGCGCACCTGACGGTGCACGGGGTGCTGCACCTGCTGGGCTGGGACCACGAGGACGACAAGGAAGCCGAAGCCATGGAACAGCTGGAGCGCGAGATCCTGGCCGACCTCGGCATCGCCGACCCCTACGCCGGCGAGCGCTGAGCCGCCGCCCCTGACGGACGTTTCCTGCATGACCTTCGCACGCCCCGCCTGCCTGTGCCTGCTGGCCCTGTTTTCCACCCCTGCCATGGCCGCCGCCCCGACAACGGCCGCCCCTGCCGCCGCGCCGCTGGACCTGGCCGCGCTGATCGAGTGCCGCCAGCGCGTGGCCGACTACGACGCGGTCGCCCCGGTCGTGGCCGACCCGCTCAAGGCAGTGGCCAACGGCATGCAGCCGCTGCCGCAGAACAACCAGTTCATGAGTGAGTACCGCCTGGCCACGCTGTTGACGGTGTTCGGCCAGCGCACCGAATACGTGGCGGTGTCCGGGGCCAGCATCATGGCGATCCTGGATGTGCCCGATCCCCGCCCGATGGCCAAGACCCTGGCCCTGGAAGACGGCGTGGACAACCCGGACAAGTTCATGGCCGGCCGTGAGGTGGTCAGCCGGGACGTGACCGATCCGCGCACCGGCGAACCGATGATCGAGTCGATCATCCTGAGCCTGTCCACGGTCAAGACNCACCCCGGCAAGACCCTGGCCGGCTGCACCTACAGCCTGGACCTGCCCGCCGAGGACGAAGNCCCGGCCGACACCCCGGCNGCGCCGGCCGGCGCCCTGCCCCCGTCCGTGAACACNCCGCCGGGCGGGCGCTGACAGCGGCCCGCATCCTGCTAGACTGGCGCCAACGCCCGGCTCGCCGGGTGCCTTTTTTGCAGAGATGTCTGAAGACGACAGTAGTGGCTCCGTTCCGGAGCAAAATGAGAAGAAGCGCAGCTGGCTTGAACGCCTGACGTCTGCCTTCTCCGGCGAACCCCACACCCGCGACGAGCTGGTGGCGGTACTGCACTCCGCGCACGAAGACGGCCTGATTGCCGCCGACACGCTGCGCATGATGGAGGGCGCGATCTCGGTGGCGGAACTGACCGTGGGCGACGTGATGATCTCGCGTTCGCAGATGGTCTCGCTGCCGGTGGAAGCCCCCTTCCTTGAACTGATGAAGCAGGTGGTCGAATCCGGCCATTCGCGCTTCCCGGTGCACGGTGACAACAAGGACGACATCCTGGGCGTGCTGCTGGCCAAGGACCTGCTGCGCGGCGTGGTCGCCGACAACGGGCCGGCCAACGTGCGCGAGCTGCTGCGCCCGGCGGTGCTGATTCCCGAAGCCAAGAAGCTCAACGTGCTGCTCAAGGAATTCCGGCTCTCGCGCAACCACATGGCGATCGTGGTGGACGAGTACGGCGGTGTTGCCGGNCTGGTCACCATCGAGGACGTGCTGGAGCAGATCGTCGGCGAGATCGATGACGAGCANGATGAAGCCGAAGACCACACCGCGCAGATCGCGATCCAGGCCGANGGCCAGTACGTGGTCGACGCGCTGACNCCGATCGGGGATTTCAACGAGCGTTTCGGCGCCGCGTTCCCGGACGACGACTACGACACCATCGGTGGCCTGGTCACCGAGGCGATCGGGCACCTGCCCGAAACCGGCGACGAGCTGACCCTGGACCGCTTCGTGTTCCGGGTGGCGCGCGCCGATGCCCGCCGCGTGCAGGCGTTCCACGTGACCGTGCTGCCGCCCGACGCCATCATCGAGGATTGACCCACGCCATGCGGCCCCTGCTGACGCGGTGGCCGTTGTGCCGCCTGTTGTTCCTCCTGTTCCTNGCCAGTGTGTCCNGCCTGCCGCTGGCTGCACTGGCACAGGCAGCGCCTGGACCNNCGGCGGCCAGCGCCGCCGCGCCGCCNGCCGAAGCGCCGCCACCGCGCATCGGCATCGTGACCATGCAGCCGGGCAGCATCTTCTTCGAGCGCTTCGGGCATGACGCGATCGTGGTCGAGGACCCGGTCACCGGCGANGCCACCTCGTACAACTTCGGCTATTTCGACCCCAGCGAACCGGACTTCGTCGGCCGCTTCCTGCGCGGCGAGATGATGTATTACCTGGTGGCGCTGCCGCTGGACCAGGACCTCTCCTACTACCGCGACAGCGGCCGGGGCGCCAACCTGCAGTGGCTGGACCTCAGCCCGGAGCAGGCGCGTGCGCTTGCCGCGTCGCTGGCCGAGCGCGCCAAGCCGGAAAACGCGCGCTACCGCTACGACTACTACACCGCCAACTGCGCCACCATGGTGCGCGATGCGATCGATGGTGCGCTCGGCGGCGGGCTGCACTCGCAGCTGTCCGGCCGTTCGCGCGGCAACACCTACCGCAGCGAATCGGTGCGCCTGGCCTCGCCGGCCCCGTGGATGTGGCTGGGCTTCGACATCGGGCTCGGCCCGTTCGCCGACCAGCCGCTCTCGCGGTGGCAGGAAGCCTTCGTGCCGATGCGCCTGGCCGACGCGCTGCGCGAGGTGCGCAACAGCGACGGCCGTCCGCTGGTGCAGGAGGAGCTGGAGCTGCTGCCGCACCGCATCGCCCCGGAACCGGCTGAATCCGCGCGCCGCTGGTGGCCGTGGCTGCTGTGCGGGCTGGTGCTGGCTGCCGGGGTGATGGCCCTGCAACGCCGCCGGCGCCTGCTGGCTGGGCTGGCCGCGCCGCTGTGGCTGTTCTGCGGGATCGCCGGCATCCTGCTGGCCTACCTGTGGGGCTTCAGCGCGCACCACGCCGCCTGGGCCAACCGCAACCTGCTGCAGCTCTCGCCGCTGTGCCTGCTGCTGCTCCCGGGCGCGGTGACCCTGCTGCGCGCACGCGTGCCCGGCGCCTGGTTCCGCTGGACCTTGTGGGCGGTTGCCCTGCTCTCGCTGCTCGGCCTGGTACTGCATTGGCTGACCCTGCAGGCGCAGGTGAACCTGCAGTGGATCGTGCTGCTCTTGCCGCTGCACGTGGCGCTGGCCTGGACACTGGGTCGTCGTGACCCAGCTGTCACGCATCGCTGACGCAGGATATCGCTCATGGAACACGCCGCCGCCTCCAATCCGACCTGTGTCATCAACTGCGTTCACTACGACGACCAGGGCAAGCGACACGACATCGCGCTGGATGCGATCAGCGATGTGATCGCCAGCAAGAACGGTTTTGTGTGGGTGGGCCTTTACGACCCGGCCGACGCGGTGCTGCTCAAGCTGCAGGAGGAATTCTGCCTGCACGACCTGGCCATAGACGATGCACGCAACGCCCACCAGCGGCCCAAGGTAGAGGCCTACGGCAATTCCCTGTTCGTGGTGGTGACCACCGCGCAACGCGTGCAGGACCGCATCGAGTATGGCGAAACACACGCTTTCCTCGGTCCGCGCTTCCTGGTGACCGTGCGCCACGGCGCATCGCTGTCCTACGCCCCGGTCCGCGCCCGGGTGGAACGCGAACCGCAGTTGCTGACCATGGGCGCCTCCTACTGCCTGTATGCCGTGCTGGACTTCGTGGTCGACAACTACCTGCCGATCACCACCGACTTCCGCGACACGCTGGATTCGCTGGAGAAGGACATCTTCGCCGACAGTTACAAACGCACCACGGTGGTACGCCTTTACGAGCTCAAGCGCGAACTCAACAAGATGCGGATGGCGGTCGCACCGCTGCAGGACGTGCTGGCGCAGCTGCGCCGCTATCCCGGCGAGCTGATCCCCGACGAAGTGAAGCTGTACATCCGCGACGTGCACGACCACGCCGTGCGCATCAGTGATGTGATCGACACCCTGCGCGAGATGCTGGGTACGGCGCTGAGCGTGAACCTGTCGCTGGTGACCCTGGCCCAGGGCGAGACGGTCAAGCGCCTCGGTGCGTGGGCGGCGCTGCTGGCCGCCCCGACCCTGATCACCAGCTGGTACGGCATGAACTTCACCCACATGCCCGAGCTGGACAAGCCGTGGGCCTACCCCGCGATGATCGTCGGGGTGGGTGCGGTGTGCGTGGGGTTGTATCGGCTGTTCAAGCGCGCCCGTTGGCTGTAACGCGTATCGACCAACGGTCGATACCTACCGCGTGGACCGGCAGGTGGCGGCCGTTGGTGGTCAACCGCATCAGGCCACGTAAACGGTTTTGATGTTCATGAACTCGTGGATGCCGTGGTCGGCCAGTTCGCGACCNAAGCCCGAGCGCTTGCTGCCGCCGAACGGCAANCGGACATCGCTTTTGACGATGGCGTTGACGAATGCCGCGCCGCATTCCAGCCGCTTGGCGATGGCNTCGCCGCGTACCGGATCTCCACTCCACACGCTTCCGCCCAGCCCGAAGGTGGTGTCGTTGGCCACCCGCAGCGCATCGGCGTCGTCGCGCACGCGCAGGATCGCCGCCACCGGCCCGAACAGTTCCTCGTCGTACGCCGGCATGCCCGGTTCCACATTGTCGAGGATGGTCGCCGGGTAACCCGCATGGGTGCCGGCCACCGGCTCGCCGCCCAGCAGTACCCTGGCCCCCTTGTCCACGCTCGCCTGGACCTGCTTGTGCAGCTCCTCGCGCAGGTCGGCACGTGCCATCGGCGCCAGCGTGGTCTTCTCGTCCTGCGGATCGCCATACACACGCGCTGCGGCCGCTGCGACGAACTTCTCCACGAACGCGTCGGCAATCGCATCGACCACGATGAAGCGCTTGGCGGCGATGCAGGTCTGCCCGCTGTTGTCGAAGCGCGACTTCACCGCAGCGGCAACCGTCTTGTCCAGGTCCGCATCGTCCAGCACCACGAACGCATCGCTGCCGCCCAGCTCCATCACGCACTTCTTGAGCTGGTCGCCGGCGTTGGACGCGATCGAGCGCCCCGCCCGCTCGCTGCCGGTCAGGGTGACCGCCTTGACCCGCTTGTCGCGCAGCACCTCGGCGGCCTGGTCGTTGTCGATGTGCAGCACATCGAACACGCCCTCGGGCAAGCCGCCGTCGCGGCACACCGCCAGGATCAGGTCGGCGCACTGCGGCACGTTGCTGGCATGCTTGAGCAGGGCCACGTTGCCGGCCATGAACGCCGGCGCCAGGAAGCGGAACACCTGCCAGATCGGGAAGTTCCACGGCATCACCGCGAACACGCAGCCGATCGGTTCATAGCGCACGTAGCTGCGCTGGGCTTCGGTGTCGATCAGCTGCGGCTTGAGGTAATCGGCGGCGTGGTCGGCGTAGTACTCGCAGGCCTGCGCGCACTTCTCCACCTCGGCCAGCGCCTCGCCCTTGAGCTTGCCCATCTCGGTGGTCATCGCCTGCTGGATGTCGTCCCTGCGCGCGCGCAGCTGGCCGGCGATGGCACGCAGGATGGCGCCACGCTCCTGCAGCGAACGGGCCGACCACGTCGGGAAGGCCGCGGCGGCGGCGGCCAGCCGCTGCTCGATCCCGGCGGCGTCCAGCAGCGCGTGGCGGTAAGTCACACGGCCCGTGGCGGGGTTGACGATTTCGACGGTCATCGCGGTGCTCCGAAAGACAGGCACCCATTCTGCGCCCGGCCCCGTGAGCCGGGTGTTGTGTCAGCCCTTTTCCTGCAGCGCCATCTGCATGTCGCGCTGCCGGCGCTTCTCGCTGCGCGAGGTGATGAACCACCCCGCCACCGCCGCGATCGACACCGCCAGCACCATCAACGTGGCCAAGGCGTTGATCTCCGGCTTGATCCCCATCCGCACCGAGGCGAACACCTTCATCGGCAGCGTTGTCGAATTCGGCCCGGCCACGAAGCTGGCGATCACCACGTCATCCAGCGACAGGGTGAAAGCCAGCAGCCAGCCGGCCACCAGCGCCGGGGCGATGATCGGCAGGGTGATCTGGAAGAACACCTTCAGCCGGCCCGCGCCCAGGTCCATGGCCGCCTCTTCCAGCGAGCGGTCCAGCTCCTGCAGCCGCGAGGACACAATCACGGTCACGAAGGACAGCGTGAACGTGACATGCGCGATCCAGATGCTGCCCACGCCACGGCTGGGAAAGCCGGGAATGCCGCCCATCGCCACCAGCAGCGTCATCAGCGAGAAGCCCAGGATCACTTCGGGCATTACCAGCGGCGCGGTGATCAGGGCACCGAACACGGTCTTGCCCGGGAAGCGCTTGAAGCGGGTCATCACCATCGCGGCCATGGTGCCCAGCACGGTCGCCGCGCTGGCGGTCCAGAACGCCACCTTCAGGCTGATCCACAGCGCATCCAGGATCTGCCGGTTGTTGAACAGCTCGCCGTACCAGCGCGTGGAAAAGCCCGACCACACCGTGGCCAGCTTGGACGCGTTGAACGAATAGATCATCAGCAGCAGGATCGGCAGGTACAGGAAGGCAAAGCCCAGCCCCAGGACCGTCCAGCCCAGCCAGCGGCTGCGGCGCACCATGCTCATGTCAGCTTCCCTTCCAGCTCACGCTGCTGCACCCGGTTGAACAGCAGGATCGGCACCAGCAGCAGGGCCAACATCACGATTGCCACCGCCGAGGCGGTCGGCCAGTCGCGGTTGTTGAAGAATTCGCCCCACAGCACCCGTCCGATCATCAGCGTATCCGGCCCGCCCAGCATTTCCGGGATCACGAATTCGCCCACGGCGGGGATCATCACCAGCATGCAGCCGGCGATGATGCCGGTGCGCGACAGCGGCAGCGTGATGCGCAGGAACGCCTGCCACGGCTTGGCACCGAGGTCGTAGGCCGCCTCCAGCAGGCGGTTGTCCAGCTTCACCAGGTTGGCGTACAGCGGCAGCACCATGAACGGCAGGTAGCAGTACACGATGCCGATGTAGGCGGCGGTCGGGGTGTACAGGATCTGCAGCGGTGCATCGATCACCCCGATCTTCAGCAGCAGCTGGTTGAGCAGGCCGTTGCGGTCGAGGATGCCGATCCACGCATACACCCGGATCAGGAAGGAGGTCCACGACGGCAGCACCACCAGCATCATCGCCACGTTGCGCGCGGCCGGGCTCATCCGCGAGATCACATATGCCATCGGGTAACCGATCAGCAGCGTGAACAGCGTGGCGATCACCGCGATCCTGATCGAGCTCAGGTAGGCGAGCACGTACTGGCTGTCCTTGACCATGGCCGCGTAGTTGCCCAGGTTGAGCTTGAGCGAGAACGCACCGTCCACGTATTCCAGCAGCCACGTATACGGCGGCGAGCCGACCTGGGTGCGCGCGAACGAGATCATCAGGATGATCACGAACGGCACCGCGAAGAACAGCAGCAGCCACAGGTACGGCGCGGCGATCACACCGCTGCGCGTGCCGGGGAGCCAGCGCTTCCAGCCGGTGGCGTTCATGCGGTGAGCACCACGCCATCGTTGTCGCGCCAGTGCACCCAGACGCTGTCGCCCCAGGTCAGGCCATCGCTGGCCCAACGCTGCGAGTTGGCGAAATTGGACAGCACCTTGGCCCCGCTGGGCAGGCGCACGTGGTACACCGAATGACTGCCGAAGTAGGCGATCTCCTCGATCACGCCCTGCGCCTTGTTGGTGTCGCCGGCCGGTTCGTCCTTGCCGATCATCACCTTCTCCGGGCGCAGCGCGAACGCCACCGGCTGCCCTTCGTAGCCGGTAATGCCGTGCGCCACGTAGATGGGCGCCGGGAACAGCGGCGTGCGCACGGTGACGTACTCGGGCAGGTCCTCGTCGATCACCCCGTCGAACAGGTTGACCGAGCCGATGAAGCCGGCTACGAAGCGGTTGGCCGGCTGTTCGTAGATCTCGTCCGGTTTGCCGACCTGCTGGATCCAGCCGGCATCCATGACCGCAATGCGGGTGGCCATGGTCATCGCTTCTTCCTGGTCATGGGTGACCATCACGCAGGTCACCCCCGAGGTTTCGATGATGTTGACCAGCTCGATCTGCATCTGCGAGCGCAGCTTCTTGTCCAGCGCGCCCATCGGCTCGTCCAGCAGCAGCAGCTTGGGCCCCTTGGCCAGCGACCGCGCCAGCGCCACGCGCTGCTGCTGGCCGCCGGACAGCTGGTGCGGCTTGCGCTTGGCCAGCTTCTCCAGCTGCACCAGCTCCAGCATCTCGCCGACCCGGCGGCGGATGGCATCGCGGGCCAGGCCATCCTGCTTGAGGCCGAAGGCGATGTTCTGCTCCACGCTCATGTGCGGGAACAGGGCATAGGACTGGAACATCATGTTGATCGGCCGCTGGTACGGGGGCAGCGCGTTGATGCGCTGGCCGTCCAGGTCGATGGTGCCGGCGGTGGGGGTCTCGAACCCGCCCAGGCAGCGCAGCAGGGTCGATTTGCCGCTGCCCGAGCCGCCCAGCAGGGCAAAGATCTCGCCTTTGCGCACGTCCAGGCTGACGTCGTCGAGTGCGACGAAGCCGTCGAATTCCTTGCGCAGCGCGCGGATGGACAGATAGCCCGGCTCCAGCGCCGGGGCGACCTCGCCTTCCGGCTTGGCTTCGAATGACATGGGCAGCGGCTCCAGGAGCGGCGTCAGGACGGGGGGACGGCCCATTTTAGCGACCGTTGGCGACAGCAGCGATACCGGATCGTGGCGGTTGGGCCCAGCCGGGCCAATGGTCTCAGGAAGAACCCTAATAAGCGTGCCGCCGAGGCGACGTGAACGCCCTGCCTTTGTCGCGTCCACCCGGTACAGACGCGACGGTGTCGAAGTGCCCCTTGACATGCCTGGCCCATTCCCGCGAGAGCGGCAGCTGAAAACGCCTGAACGCTTGTCGCTCCCGGTCTTCCGAAACGGGAATTCAGCCGGTTCCTTGATGGCGTGCACACCTTCCAACACGCGTGAACTACAGGCAAGTGACGCGTCACATTCCGCGCGACATCGCGTTGACCTCCCGGCGGCGGGAGCGCGATACCTCCACGAACGCCGAACGCGCACAACACAAGGAGTTACCCATGCAAGCCATCCCCGATGCACGGCCCTATGACGCAGTGGTCATTGGAGCAGGACACTCCGGCCTGTCGCTCAGCGCCTTGCTGGTGGAGGCAGGCGTGCGTCATCTGGTTCTGGAAGCGGAAACCATCGGCTCCAGCTGGACGCGACGNTGGGATTCCTTCCGCCTCAACACGCCCAACTTCCTGACCGCCCTGCCCGGCTACCAGTACGACGGCACGGATCCAACGGGTTTCGCCACCGCGCCCGAAGTCATCGACATGCTGACCGACTATGCGCGCCGGCGGCGGCTGCCTGTCGTCGAGGGATGCGTCGTGCATCGGGTATTTGCGGCAGGCGACGGCTACCGCGTCATCACCAGCGACGGCACGCTCGAAGCACGCTGCGTGGTCGTGGCCAGCGGGGAGTACCGCCGCCCGCGCTGGCCGCGGGCGTTCTTCTCTCCTGCCTCCGAGCTGGAGGTTGTCCACTCCGGCGATTACCAGCGACCCCAGCAGCTCGGCCCGGGCGCCGTGCTTGTGATCGGCGGTGGCCAGTCCGGCGCACAGATCGCCCAGGACCTTCGTACTGCAGGGCGCGAGGTGTACTGGTCCATGGCCGATCGTTTCTCGCACATCCGCCGGGTACGCGGCAGGGATTCCATGCACTGGTGGGACATGCAGGGGCTGCTGCACCGGCACGTAAGCGAGCGGCCGGACGTGGTCGCCGGGGTGCCGGGCGCGATGCAGAAGGCAAGAACCGCTGAGTTCCCCTTGGTCTCTGGAACCGGCGCGCTGGGCATGGGCAGCTCCATCAGCCTGCTGTCGATGCACCGCGACGGCATCGTGCTGCTCGGCAGGCTGGAGCACCTGGAAGGCCACATCGCGCACTTCCGCGATGCGCGACCGCAGATCCGCGAGGCGGTGGCCGGCACCCGCGCCGAGTACAGGCACCTCAACGACATGGCCGATGCGCACTATGCATCCACCGCAGAGACACCGACCGACGACGCCCGCTATCTGCCCGAAGAGGTCTACCTGGACTGGGAGCCGGACGCCTCACCACGCTGCATCCGGCTGGACGCCGCCGGCATTGGCTCGATTGTCGCAGCCACCGGCTTCGATGCGCAGTGGCCATGGCTCGAAGTGCCGGGCGTGCTCGACCCGAACGGCTACCCACTGGGCGATTACGGCGTCTCCCCGCAGCCGGGACTGTTCTTCATCGGCATGTACAACCTGCAGCGACCGAGCTCGAACTTCCTGTGCAATGGTGGGCGGGATGCAGCCGAGTTGATGCCTTGCATCCTGCGCCACCTTGCTGCTGCGTCCTCGCAAAACGCCGTTGCATGAAAAAGGCCGCCGATCTTCACCGGCGGCCCCTCTTTCCATCGTTCAAACCCGTCGCCTCACCGACCCGTCTTCACCTCGGTCCACAACCGGGTGTACAGCTTGTCCACATCCGGCGGGTTGATCGAGTAGGTGAACATCTTCGCGGCCACGTCGGCCGGCGGGTAGATGGTCGGGTCGTTGCGGATCGCTTCGTCCACCAGCGGCGTGGCCGCGCTCACCGGGTTGGCGTAGTGGATGAAGTTGGTGTTGGCCGCGGCGACCTTCGGGTCCAGCAGGTAGTTGATGAAGGCGTAGGCCGCTTCCGGGTGCTTGGCATCCTTNGGAATGGCNAGCATGTCGAACCACTGCGGCGCGCCTTCCTTCGGNATCGAATAGGCTACGGTCACGCCGTTGGCCGCTTCGGCGGCGCGGTCGCGGGCCTGGATGATGTCGCCCGACCAGCCCACCACCAGGCAGGTGCCNCCGTTGGCCAGCGAGCCCACATACTGCGAGGAATGGAAGTTCTGCACGTACGGGCGGATGGTCTTGAGCAGGTCGGCCGCCTTCTGGATCACCGCCGGGTCATGNCTGTGCGGGTCTTCGCCCAGGTAATGCAGCGCGATCGGAATCATGTCGGCCGGNGTATCCAGGATCGTGATCCCGCAGTCCTTCATCTTGGCGATGTTTTCCGGCTTGAAGATCAGGTCCCAGCTGTTGGCGATTTCGGTGCTGCCGCCGAAACGCTCCTTGAGCATCTCCACGTTGTAGCCGATGCCGGTGGTGCCGATCATGTAGGGCACGCCGTACTTGTTGTCCGGATCCTGCTGCGCGATGCGCTTCATCATCTCCGGGTCGAGATTGGCCAGGTTCGGGATCTTGCTCTTGTCCAGCGGCAGGAACACACCGGCCTGGATCTGGCGGCCGAAGAAGTTCAGCGTCGGCACCACCACGTCATAGCCGCTGCCACCGGCGAGCAGCTTGGTTTCAACCATCTCGTCGCTGTCGAACACGTCGTAGGTCACCTTGGTGCCGGTGGCCTTTTCGAAGTTCGGGATGGTGTCTTCGGCGATGTAATCGCTGTAGTTGTAGACGTTCAGCACCTTGCTGTCTTCCTGCTTGGCGCCGCCACAGGCGCTGAGCATCGAAACGGCAATGCCGAGGGTGAGGATTCGCAGCTTCATCGGACTCTCCACAGGTCAGGTGCAAGGCGGGGGAACCGGCCGGACCGGCATGACGGTGCCAGCCTAACGGGCAGCCGGGTATTTTCCCAGCACATGGCGCTCACGGCCATGCCTGATCGGGCGGCTGGGGCCGCTTACACATTCAGCAGCAGGAACTCCCGCTCCCAGGAGCTGATCACCCGGAAGAAGGTCTCGTATTCCTTGCGCTTGACCGACACATACGCCCGGCAGAACCGCTCGCCGAGCATCTCGCGCAGTTCCGGGCAGCGCTCCAGGCCGTCCAGCGCCTCGCCCAGCGAGCGCGGCAGGTCATAGCCGAGCTCCTTGGCACTGCCACTGATCGGGGCGGTCGGCGAGCCCTGCTCGCGGATGCCCAGCAGGCCGGCGGCCAGGGTGGCGGCGATCGCCAGGTAGGGATTGGCATCGGAGCCGGCAAAACGGCTTTCCACGCGCATGTTTTCCGGGGTATCCATCGGCACCCGCAGCCCGCAGGTGCGGTTGTCGAAGCCCCAGTGCACGTTGCTGGGGGAGACCTCGCCGAATACCAGCCGCCGGTAGGAATTCACGTTCGGGGCGAAGAAGGCCATCGCTGCCGGCACGTACTTCTGCAGGCCGGCCAGGTAGTGGCCGAACAGCGGGCTGAACTCCTCCCCGCCGCTGTCACCACTGAACACGTTGTGGCCGTCGCTGACCCGCACCAGGCTCTGGTGGATGTGCATGGCACTGCCCGGCTCGGTTTCCATCGGCTTGGCCAGGAAGGTGGCGTACACCCCATGGCGCATGGCTGATTCGCGCATGGTGCGCTTGAACAGGAACACCTGGTCGGCAAGGTCCATCGCGTTGGCGTGGGTGAAGTTGACCTCCAGCTGCGCCGCGCCGGATTCGTGGATGAGCGTGTCCACGTCCAGCTTCATCGCGTCGCAGTAGTCGTACATCAGGTCGAGGATCGGATCGAATTCATTCACGGCATCGATCGAGTACGACTGCCGCGCCGTTTCCGGGCGGCCCGAGCGGCCGGCGGGCGGCAGCAGCGGAAAGTCCGGGTCGGTGTTCTTCTGCACCAGGAAGAACTCCAGCTCCGGCGCCACCACCGGGCGCAGGCCCAGTTCGGCATAGGCATCGAGCACCCGACGCAGCACGTTGCGTGGCGCCAGCTCATGCGGCTCGCCGTGCTTGGTGTAGCAGTCGTGGATGACCTGCGCGGTGGGGTCGGTGGCCCACGGCACCATGCGCACGGTATCCGGGTCCGGGCGCAGGATCATGTCCGAGTCCGACGGCGAGGTCAGTTCGTAGTAATCGTCCGGAAACTCGCCGGTGACGGTGGTGGCGAAGATGCCCTCGGGCAGCCGGGTGCCGTAGTCATGCGAGAACTTGTCGGCCGGGATGATCTTGCCGCGCGCATTGCCGGTGATGTCCGGCACCAGGCATTCCACTTCGGTGATGTGGCGATCCTTGAGCCAGCGCAGCAGCACACTCTCTTCGGCGGCCGGTTTGGCCGCGGCCTTGCGCGCGGGGGCCTTCCGCGACGGAGCGGCGGCCTTGCGCGATGGAGACGGGGCTTTGCGCGAACGCGTTCGGGTGGTCATGACCGGTCTGCTGTGCTGGAGTAACGACGACAAGCTTCGCCGAAGGGCTGGAACGTACTGTGATAGCGCCACTGTACCTCCGTCGGCAGCCGCCGTCACAGCGGGCGCACCTGCCCTCGACACGGGTTGCTGGCATGCTGTGCGCATGAGCGAGCCCCCGATGAGCCTGGCCGGACAGGCGCACGCACCGAGCTGGTATGCCGACAGCGTGCCCGACGCGCCACTGCGCGCGCCGCTGCGGGGCGACCATGCCACCGACGTGTGCGTATTGGGCGCGGGCTACACCGGCCTGTCGACCGCGCTCTCGTTGGCCGAACGCGGCTACCGGGTGACCGTGCTCGAGGCGCACCGGGTCGGCTGGGGTGCCTCGGGCCGTAATGGTGGCCAGGCCATTGTCGGCTACGGCTGCGAGGTGGATACGCTGGAACGGCTGGTCGGCAATGCAGATGCGCGACGCCTGTTCGACTTCTCCCGCGAGGGCATGGCCCTGCTCCGCAATCGCCTGAGCCACTACGCGATCCAGTGCGACTGGCGCGATGGCCATGCCAGCGTGCCAATCANTGCGCGACANGAGCGTGCGCTGCGTGCAGGCATGGACACCCTGGTNGAGCGCTACGACTACCCCCTGCAGTGGTGGGACCGGCAGCAGCTGCGCAGCCAGCTCGACAGCCCGCGCTATCGCAGCGCGATGTTCGATGCGGCCAGCGGCCACCTGCATCCGCTCGCCTATGCGCTGGGGCTTGCCCGCGCGGCCGAGGGCTTGGGCGTGGTGGTCCATGAGGCCAGCCCTGTCCTGGAACTGGTGCGCGGGGACCGCCCGCAGCTGCGTACCGCCCACGGCACCGTCACCGCCAACCAGGTGGTCATCGCCGGCAACGCATGGCTGCAGGGCATCGCACCGGAGCTGGAGAGCCGGATCATGCCCGTGGGTACCTATATCGGCGCCAGCGCCCCGCTGGGCGAGGAACGGGCCCGGGCGCTGATCCGCAATGACATGGCCGTGGCCGACGTCAGCTGGGCGCTGGATTACTTCAAGCTCAGTACTGACCACCGATTGCTGTTCGGCGGCCGCGCGAGCTACTCGGCGCTACCGCCGCCGAATCTGCGCGGGGTAATGACCAGGCGCATGCACCAGGTGTTCCCGCAGCTGGCCGACGTGGGCATGGAACAGGTCTGGGGCGGCTACGTGGACATTACCCGCAACCGTGCCCCGCATTGGGGCCGGCTGACGCCCACGGTGTATTTCGCCCAGGGCTTCTCCGGCCACGGCGTGGCAGCGACCGGCCTTGCCGGGGCGGTGATCGCCGAGGCCATTGCCGGGCAGAACGAACGCCTGGATGTGTTCGAGCGCATTCCGCATGCGCGCTTCCCCGGTGGGAAGCTGCTGCGCACGCCGCTGCTGGTGGCCGCCATGTCCTGGTACAAACTGCGGGATGTGTTGGGTTGAACGTTATGCGTTGATGCGCAGCGCTCAACTCAGGGCCGCTTGGGGGCTGGCGGCGGGTTCGGCGGAACCTTTCGTTGGGTGCTGCGAGCCGACGGATCTGCATCCTCGGTCCGCTGTCGCCGGGAGGCCGGCAGAGGCGGATTGGATCCTTTACGTAGAAATGCCATGTTCGACTCCTTTACCAAGCATCACTTCGACCCACCTGACATCGGTCGCGTGAATGATTATGCCATCCAGATCACGCAGCTCTACTGTGTTTCCATCGTCATCGATCCATGCGGGATCCTGAATATAGAACTGGCCATTGGATGGATTCAGAGGCCATTCTTTTGGCCAACCAATGAGCCGCCTGCCGTCGATAAGGTGCAGCACAATGTCTGTGGGATTCGATCCCAGTACGCAGTACCACTCGCTTGAATGTGAGGTGCGCGAGGTCAACCCCTTTCCTCTCAGCCAGGAATGAAACGTGTCTCTGTTGACGGCGGCGGCCATCAGCGCGCCCAAGACTGTCGCCATCAACACCGAGCAGCTGAGATGACTTGCCGATGTCCAGTCTCCGACGGTGAACATCCGGCCAACCCCTTCCAGCAGGACCTGAACCATCCCGGTTGCTGCATGGACCACAAACGTGAAGACCAATGCTTCCACGGTCCTTTCGAACTGACTGGGTTTGGGATGAGACGTGAATCCATAGAAGATCGATGCGGAAAGGAAGCCCGGCAGCAGGAACGTGAGTAGCGGGGTCACTTCCTTGTAGAGGTTGTCCATGCTTTGCGGACCAGAGTTTCGAGCACAGAGGAATCGTAAGCGGCGGAAGCATGCCCGTACGTGCATCAGCTCTCATTCCAGTCGGGTAACGATTGATTCTTCCTACGGATTGGCCCGGCGGAGTCGGGAGGGCTGCCACGCAGGGTATCGCGCTACGGTCCGGGACCTCCGGATCCGGGCGTTGCAGCCCCGGTTCCGGACATTGCGGTCACAGATCAGAAGATTGGGCCTAAAGTCCGGCGTGAAGACGCCGATACACCTTCCGACCCTCTCGGATTCGAGCGTACGCAACATGCCGGCACTGTTTCAGGGCGCCTTCCCCAGCGACCCCGGTGATGACCTCCCCCAGCGGATCCTGCTGGTGGAGAACTCGCGCACGTTCACCAGCATGCTCAAGGAAGCCATCGAGCAGCGGCTGGAGCTGCCGGTGTCGGTGGCGACCTCGCTGGCCGAGGCCGGGCGCCTGCTGGATGAGGAACAGGGCTGGTTCCTGGTGCTGACCGGGCTGGTGCTGGCCGATGGCGACCGCGACAAAGTGGTGGAGTACTTCCTGTCGCGCGGGTTGCGTACGGTGGTGGTCAGCGGGGTGTACGACGAGGACCTGCGCAAGCGCGTGCTGCAGCAGCAGATCATCGACTACGTGCTCAAGAACACCCCCGGCAGCATCGACTACCTGGTGTGGCTGGTGCAGCGCCTGGACCGCAACCGGCGCATCGCCGCGCTGGTGGTGGACGATTCCATGTCCGCGCGCATGTACGCCGCCTCGCTGCTGCGCATGTATGGCCACGACGTCTACGAGGCTGCCGACGGTGCCGAGGGCCTGAAGGCGATCGAAGCCCACCCGGCGATCCGGCTGGCGGTGGTCGACCAGGAAATGCCCGGCATGGAGGGCGTGGAATTCACCCGCCGGCTGCGCACCCTGCGCTCGCGCGACAAGGTGGCGGTGATCGGCATTTCCGGCAATACCGATCCCTCGCTGATTCCGCGCTTCCTGAAGAACGGCGCCAATGACTTCCTGCGCAAACCCTTCTCGCGCGAGGAGTTCTTCTGCCGCGTCTCGCAGAACGTGGACCAGCTGGAGCTGATCGGNACGCTGCAGGACCTGGCCACCCGCGATTTNCTCACCGGCCTGCCCAACCGCCGCTGCTTCCTGGAACAGAGCACGCGCCAACTGCCGAAGCTGCAGGTGCAGGGTGAGCAGGTGGCGGTGGCGATGATCGATATCGATCACTTCAAGCACATCAACGACACCCATGGTCATGAAGCCGGCGACGACGCCTTGCGGGCGGTGGCCGCGGCCGTCGCCGACCACGCACGCGACCAGGACCTGATCGCGCGCTTCGGTGGCGAAGAGTTCTGCCTGCTGGTACCGGGGCTGGAGGAAGACGAAGCCATCGGCTACTTCGAGATCCTGCGCAAGCGTATCGCCGCGCTGGAAGTGGATCTTGGTCACACCACGCTGCGGATGACGGTCAGCATCGGCTTGTGCTGCATCCGCCCGCAGCACGATTCGCTGCACCGGCTGATTTCCGAAGCCGACCGCCAGCTGTATCTGGCCAAGGCCGGCGGCCGCAACCGNGTGTGCAGCACGCNCGANGCCACCGCCGCCCGGGAACCCGCGCTGGCGCCTTGATCCAGATCAACGCAGGTNCGCCCCGCCCTGCCTAGAGTCGTTCCCAGCGAACATCACAGGGAACGCAGCATGGCACTTCTGGTCTGGCAGGACGACCTGAACATCGGCATCGACGTCATCGACCACCAGCACATGCGGATCGTGGAGATGCTCAACCACCTGCACGTGGCACAGACCAGCCTGCACAAGGTGGCCGTGGCCGAGGTGATCGACGAACTGGTGGACTACACCATGTCGCACTTCGCGTTCGAGGAAGAGCTGATGGAAGAAGCCGGCTACCCGTTCTGCGCCGCGCACAAGCGCGTGCACGAGATCTTCGGCAAGCGCGTGTCCGAATACCGGCTGCGTTTCCAGGCCGGCGAGGACATCACCGACGAACTGCGTACGATGCTGTCGCGCTGGCTGTTCAACCACATCCGGGGCGATGACAAGGCCTACGCCGAATCGGTCAAGCAGCACCTGAACCAGTTCGCCCGCGACCACCAGCAGGGCAGCTGGCTGGGGCGCACGCTCAAGCGGATTTTCCGCTGAGCCGGGTTGGCCGGCCCATGGCCAGCAGCGCCAGGATGGTGATCACCGCAGTCAGGCACAGGTAGTAGCCCACCGCGACCAGACCGAAACGGCCGGCCAGCCAGGTAGCCACGTACGGTGCCGGCGCCGCGCCGAGGATGCCGGCCAGATTGAACGACAGCGAGGCGCCGGTATAGCGCACCTGGACCGGGTAGATTTCGGCCAGGAACGTGCCGCAGGGCCCGTAGGTCAGGCCCATCAGGAACAGGCCAAGGGCGAGGAACCCCACCACCAGCCACGGACTGCCGGCCTGGAACAACGGCGCGAACAACACGCCGAAGCCGAGGATCAGGCCGCTGGCCACGATCATCGTGCGCCGGGTGCCCCAGCGGTCGCCGTACATTGCCGACAGCGGAATACCGGCGGCGAAGAACAGGATGCCCACCATCTGCAGCAGCAGGAACTGCTCGCGGCTGTAGTGCAGCACGGTGGTGCCATAGCCGAGGGTGAACACCGTCATCAGGTAGAACAGCACGAAGGTGGCGAACGCCCCGAGCGTGCCCAGCACCAGGGTGCGCGGGTGGTGGCGCAGCACCGTCCACATCGGCAGGCGCACGCGTTCGTTGCGGTCCAGTGCGGCCTGGAACTGCGGGGTCTCATGGATGTTCAGGCGCACCCACAGGCCTACCGCCACCAGCAGTGAGCTGGCCAGGAACGGCACGCGCCAGCCCCACTGCAGGAAGTCCGCATCGCTCATCGCGCGGCCCAGCAGCAGGAAGATGCCGGCCGAAAGCAGGAACCCGAGTGGCGCGCCCAGCTGCGGGAACATGCCGTACCAGGCCCGCTTGCCCGGTGGCGCGTTCTCCGTGGCCAGCAGTACCGCCCCACCCCACTCGCCGCCCAGGCCCAGGCCCTGGCCGAACCGGCACAGTGCCAGCAGCGCCGGCGCCAGGATGCCGATGCTGGCGTGAGTGGGCAGCAGGCCGATCGCCACGGTCGACACGCCCATGGTCAGCAGCGCAGCCACCAGCGTGGCCTTGCGCCCGATCCGGTCGCCGTAATGGCCGAATACCGCCGAGCCGACCGGNCGGGCGATGAACGCCACCGCGAAGGTCGCCAGCGACTGNAGCAGCGCNGCACCCTCGCTGCTGTCGGGGAAGAACAGGTGCGGGAACACCAGCACCGCCGCCGTGGCGTAAATGTAGAAGTCGAAGAACTCGATGGTGGTGCCGATCAGGCTGGCCAGCAGGATGCGGCGGGGCGAATTGGCGGCGTTGGCAGCGGCAGGAGTCGACATCGTTCACGTGCGGGAAGATCAGCTGTCCGATTCTGCCACGTGACCGCCGCCCACCGTCGCGATGGTTGCACGCGAAACAACGAAACCAGCGGTAGCCCCGGCCGTTGGCCGGATCACGCTGTGCCGAACGAAACCAGCGGTAGCTCCGGCCGTTGGCCGGGCCAAGCGGTCCACAACAAAGCAACGCATCCGCAAGTACAGTCCACACCATCCAACCCAGCGGATCCAGCACCATGCCCCTCACCGAAACACCGCCATCCCCGCTGTCCCAACACGCACCCACCACCCTCGACGCCTGGTGGATGCCGTTCACCGCCAACCGCCAGTTCAAGGCCGCACCGCGCCTGCTGGTGCGCGCCGAAGGCATGTACTACCACGACGTGGACGACCGCCTGATCCTCGACGGCGCCGCCGGGCTGTGGTGCTGCAACGCCGGGCACGCACGGCCGCGGATCGTGCAGGCCATCCAGCAGCAGGCAGCTACGCTGGATTTCGCCCCGCCTTTCCAGATGGGCACGCCGCTGCCGTTCGTGCTGGCGCAGAGACTGGCCGCGCTCGCCCCCGGACCGCTGAACCATGCCTTCTTCACCAACTCCGGTTCCGAGGCGGTGGATACGGCGATGAAGATCGTGCTCGGCTACCACCGACTGCGCGGCGAAGGCCAGCGCACCCGTTTCATCGGGCGCGAGAAGGCCTACCACGGGGTCGGTTTCGGTGGGCTGTCGATCGAGGGCCTGCCCAACAACCGCAAAGGCTTCGGCCCGCTGCTGGCAGGCAGCGACTTCCTTCGCCACACCCTGGACCTGTCACGCAACGCCTTCACTCCCGGGCTGCCCCGCCACGGCGCCGAACTGGCCGAGGACCTGGAACGGCTGATCGCGCTGCATGATGCCTCCACCATCGCGGCGGTGTTCGTCGAGCCCATCGCCGGTTCAGCCGGGGTGATCCTGCCCGCGCCGGGCTACCTGCAGCGCCTGCGCGAGATCTGCGACCAGCACGGCATCCTGCTGGTGTTCGACGAGGTCATCACCGGTTTCGGCCGGGTCGGCAACGCCTTTGCCGCGCAGCGCTTCGGGGTCACCCCGGACCTGCTGACGATGGCCAAGGGGCTGACCAACGGCGCGGTGCCGATGGGCGCGGTGATGGTGTCCGATGCCATCCACGCCGCGTACATGCAGGGCCCGCCGGGGGCCATCGAACTGTTCCACGGCTATACCTATTCCGGCCACCCGCTGGCCTGCGCTGCTGCGCTGGCAGCGCTGGACACATACGCCGCCGAGGGCCTGTTCGACCGTGCCATCGAGCTGGGCGAATACTGGCAGACCCGCCTGCACAGCCTGCGCGGGCTGCCGAACGTGGTGGACATCCGCAATTTCGGGCTGATCGGTGCGGTCGAGCTGGCGCCGCGCAAGGGCGCGCCTGGCGGCCGGGGTTTTGAGGTGTTCGAGCGCTGCTTCCGCGACGGGGCGCTGCTGGTGCGCTGTACCGGCGACGTGATCGCGCTGTCGCCGCCGCTGATCATCGACCGGGCGCAGATCGACCGGATCGTGGACGTGCTGGGCGAGATGATCCGCGCCACGGCGTGATGCCGGCGACCGGTACAATGGGCGGTCAACAGCTGCTCGCCAACCGGATTGCATGGACATCGTCGTCAAAGAAGAACTCAAGGCCTACATCGATCCACTCACCGCCGACGAACACGAGGCGCTGGAGCGCAGCATCCTGGCCGAAGGCTGCCGCGACGCCCTGGTGCTGTGGAACGATGTATTGGTGGATGGGCACAACCGCTACGGCATCTGCCAGAAGCACGGCCTGCCGTTCCAGACGGTGCAGAACACCCGCTTCCAGTCGATGGATGACGTGCACCTGTGGATGATCGAACAGCACCTGGGCCGGCGCAGCGTGTCCGATTTCCAGCGCGGCGTGCTGGCCCTGCGCAAGCGGGACATCCTGGCCGAGCGCCACCGCGCCGACCAGGCCCAGCTGCAGCGCGAAAGCGACGGCGAGATCGCCGATGCCACNCCCGAAGGCGATGAGGACAGCCCGCCGTGGGCGCCGGCGCCGAAGGTAAGCCGCGCNGACATGGCGCGCGAAGCCCGGCTGAGCAGCAGCCAGGTNACGATGATCGAACGCATCCACAAGCAGGCCGCGCCGGAACTGGTGGAAGCGGTCAAGAGCGGGGTGATCTCGATCAGCGCTGCGGCGGCCGTAGCGGCGCTGCCGGAAGAGGAACAGCGCGCGGCCGCGGCCGCCGGCAAGGACGAGNTGAANCAGGCCGCCAAGCGCGTGCGCGAGGCCAAGCGCAAGCCGCGCAAGCCGGTGCAGGAGGTGCTGCACAGCGCCGATGGCGAGCTGGAGGTCGATCCGAGCCGTGAGGCCGAGATTGCCGAGGCACTGACCTCGCTGGGCGAAGGCCCGGCCGAGCTGCGCCAGCGGGTGATCGCGCTCACCCTCGAAAACGATGCGCTGCGTGCCCAGTTGGCGGCGCTTCGCCGACAGGTTGGAGACGTGGCGTAACCGTTCTGCCGGCCAACGGCCGGCGCTACCGTCGAGCGATGTGGGAGTTCCATGGTAGCGCCGGCCGTTGGCCGGCCCTCCAGAATGCTTGTCGAGGCGGCGTTCGCATCCGGGTCGATACACTTGCCGCATGAACAGCACGCCCTCGGTCGACCCCCGCCGCGCCCAGCTACGCCGCCTCAAAGCCATTGCCCTGGCGATGCTGCTGGCCATGCTGGCCGGCTTCGTCATCAGCCATCTCAACGGCGAACGCGGTATCTGGGCGTGGGTTTCCGCCTTCTGTGAAGCCGCTGCGGTGGGCGCGCTGGCCGACTGGTTCGCGGTGGTGGCCTTGTTCCGCCACCCGCTGGGCCTGCCGATCCCGCACACGGCGATCATCCCGCGCAGCAAGGAGCGCATTGCCGACAGCCTGGCGGTGTTCGTGCGCGACCAGTTCCTGGAACCGCAGGCACTGCTGGCCCGGCTGCAGGTATTCGATCCCGCCAGCCGGCTTGGCAGCTGGCTGGCCGATCCCGCACGGTCGCGGCTGCTGGCCGACATGGCGCGGGGCTGGGCCCTGCAGGCGCTGGATTTCCTCGACGAAGCCGCCGTGCGCCGCAGCATCCAGGCGTTCGTGGTCGAGCAGCTGCGGCAGTGGAACGCGGCCGCCACTGCCGGCGAGCTGCTGGGCCTGCTCACTGCCGACAACCGCCACCAGCGGGTGCTGGACGAAGGGCTGACCCGGATCAGCCAGTGGATGGACAACGACGCCGTGCGGCAGCGCGCTTCCGAACTGATCGTGCGCTACATCCAGCGCGAATGGCCGAAGCTCGCCAGCACGGTGAACTGGGTCAAACCCATTGATGAAATCGGCGACAGCCTGGCCGAGCGCATGGCGCACGCGGTGCTGGCCGAACTGCAGCAGATCCTGGCCGAGCCGGAACACCCGCTGCGCAAGGATTACGAGGCGTGGCTGGGCGACTACATACAGCGCCTGCGCCACGACCCGGCACTGGCGGAAAAGGTCGACCAGCTCAAGCAGCAGGTGATCGACCACCCGGCGGTGCAGGAGTACGTCCAGGGCCTGTGGGCGCGCATCCATGCCAGCCTGCGCGCCGATCTGTCCAGCGAATCGTCTGCGCTGGCCGGCCACCTGCAGCGCAGCCTGGGCAAGATCGGCCAGGCGCTGCAGGAGGACCCTTCACTGCGCGAGGCGCTCAACCAGCACCTCATTGACGGTGCCGAGCGCCTGACCACCCGGTTGCGCGAAGGCGTGACCAGCCATATCGCCCAGACCGTGAAGGGCTGGGACGAACGGCACCTGGTGGAGCAGCTGGAGCTCAGCGTGGGTCGCGACCTGCAGTTCATCCGGTTCAACGGCACCTTGGTGGGTGGGTTGATCGGGCTGTTGCTGCATGCCCTGACCGTTTGGATGCATTGGTAGGGACTGCCCAGCGCAGCCACGCAGGACGTGGCTCTACTTCGGTTTGTGGCAGGCCCGGTTGACAGATTGCCCGGGTGTTTTTGAGACGTGGTTCGCGTATTCTGCCGCGCATTCAGGGCTGGAGTGGCCCATCGGGGGAACCATGCGAAGGACGATCATGACGTTGGCGCTGTGCGCGCTGGCCTGCAATGCCCACGCCGGGCGCGTGTACAAGTGCGCGAACGGCGGCCAGACCATCTACCAGACGGTACCCTGCCCACCCGAGCAGGACACCGGCGTGACCCGTCCAATTGTCAAAGACCCCAACCTCACGTGGGAAGAGCGCACCCGCGCCCAGCGCGACCTGCACCAGGCCCGCCGCCGCATGCAGGCTGACGCTGGCCGTGGAGAGCCCCCGGTCCGCGGCACCGTGATCGACGGCGCGGCCAATCCGGAGCAATGCGAAGAACTGCGTTCCCGACGCGAGATCAGCGAGATGTTCGGACGCCCCGCACCGGAGCGGATCGACGCCGACATCGCCAAGGCCTGCAGCTCGCGCTGAACATCTACCGGCAGGAAAACCTGCCTAACCAGCAACTGCGCGAACGGCGTCGATCAGCGACTGTATCTGCGCGGGGGCGGTAAAGATGCCCGGTGTCACGCGTACGCAGGCACCGGACGCCAAGCCCTCGCGGGCCACCACGAACACACCGGACTGTTGCAGCATGCGCTCGGCGGTGGCGGTGTTGGCCTCCAGGCTGACCTGCCCGCGCAGGCGGAAGGCGGCGATGGCGCTGGACAGACGCGGATCCGGCGACGCCAGCAGCTGGATCCGGGCGTCTTCGCGCAGCGCGTCCAGCCACTGGTTGCGCAGGCGCAGCAGGCGCGCGCGCTTGTTGGCCACGCCGATCCGCTGGTGCAGCGATACCGCGGCAGGCAAGGCCATGACCGCCGCGAAGTTGACCGTACCGGTGTGGACGCGGCTGTCGATATCGCCGGTGTCGGCCTCGCCCATGCAGGGATCCAGGTCCTGAACGCGTCCGCGACGCACGTAGAGCGCACCCATGCCTACCGGTGCGCCGATCCACTTGTGCAGGTTGATGCCGACGAAATCCGCGCCCATCGCGCTCAGCGGCGTGTCGACCTGGCCGACGCCATGGGCCGCATCCAGCACCACGTCCGCGCCGGCCGCGCGGGCCAGTGCGCTGATCTCCGCCACCGGCAGCAGCATGCCGTTGCGATGGCCGACCTGGGTGAGCAGCAGCAGGCGGGTGCGCGGGTAGCGCGCCAGCGCCTTGCGGTAGGTGTCCACGATGCCGTCATGGTCGAACGGCTCCGGCAGCACGATGCGCTGTACGTCCACGCCCCTGCGTTCGCGCAGCCACTGCACGGCGGCGATCGCGCTTTCGTGGTCGGTGTCCGCATACAGCACGGTATCGCCCGGAGACAGGTGCCGATAGCCGGCAATCAGTACCTGCATCGCTTCCGTCGCGCCCCGTGTCAGCACGATCTCATCGGTGCCCACGCCCAGCGCTTCGGCCAGCGTTGCCCGCGCGTGTTCCAACAACGCCGGGAACTCCCGCCGCCCGAACCAGGCATTCTCACGGTTCACGCGTGCGGTGGCGCGCTGATACGACTGCAACACGGGCCGCGCCATCGCGCCCCAGTAGCCGTTGTCGAGCATGACCACCTCGTCGGTGAGGTCGTACAGCGCCGCTACCTGGGACCACCAGTCCTCATCGGCTGCCAGCCTGTCAGGGTCGCGCCCGGCGGGATCGGGCAAGGCGTCGAGAGCGTGCAGGTCTGCGTCGGTCATGCGGCCAGTATTGCAGCCGCCGCGCGAAGAACGGGTGGCGCGAAATGCCGATCAATCTTGCCGAAGCGAATGATAATGACTATCATTAGCGAACTGGATGCTTGCTCGATGCCGTCCTGCGCGCCGCCGATGGTGGCGCTGCCGTGCGCGACAGAGGCAACACCGTTCTCCAGGGATACCCCCGCCCTGTGCGGCGGCTTGGCCACGGATGGCCACCCTTTCCCTGTCACCGGCTTCGGCCGGTGACGTTCGTTGTTCGACCCGACATTGCAGGTTCCCGTGGACAGCACGCCTGATGCCAGCTGGTTCAACCGTTTCGGCGGTTTCATCGACCGCCCCTGGCTGGGAGTGCTGTCGCGTTCGCTGGCCGCGATAATCGGCGGCTACGCGCTGGCCGCCACCTGCGCGATGTTCTTCGCCGTAGCCCTGCCCATCGCCCGCGCCCAAGCGGTGCTGACCGGCATGCTGGTGGCGATCGTGCTGTGCGCCTGCGCCGCGCTGTGGGCATTCGCCACCCGGACCGCACTGCGCGCCTGGATCGGCATCGCCGCGCCCACCGCGTTGTTCTGGCTGGGCACCCTCGCACTGGGAGCACGTGCATGAAGAATGGATTCCGCCAGTCCATGGCCTGGCTGCACACCTGGACCGGGCTGCTGGTGGGCTGGCTGCTGCTGCTCATCTTCATGGCCGGCACCGCCAGCTACTACCGCGAAGAAATCAGCCGCTGGATGCGCCCGGAGCTGCCGCGCAGCAGCGTGTCCACCGAGGTCGCCGCCGCGCGCGCGGTGACCTTCCTGCAGCACAAGGCGCCGCAGGCCGAAAGCTGGAACGTGACCCTGCCCGATCCGCGCAACCCGGCCATGCGCATGTTCTGGCGCAACCCCGAATCGATGGTGAAGCCACCGGCCGAAGGTGAAAAGCGCCGCCGCGGCGGTGGCCGCTTCGGCGATGCCACGGTGGACCCGGCCAGCGGCGAGGAAGTGGCCGCGCGCGAAACCCGGGGCGGCGATTTCTTCTACCGCCTGCATTTCGACCTGCACTATATCCCGGTGCTGTGGGCGCGCTACCTGGTGGGTTTCTGCGCGATGTTCATGCTGGTGGCGATCATCACCGGCGTGATCACCCACAAGAAGATCTTCAAGGATTTCTTCACCTTTCGGCCGGAGAAGGGCCTGCGTTCGTGGCTGGACTTCCATAACGTCAGCGCGGTGATGGCCCTGCCCTACCACGCGATGATCACCTACACCGGCATAGTCACGCTGATGTTCATGTACCTGCCGCAGGGCGTAAGCGTGGCTTATCCCAAGGATGAGGACGCGTTCTTCAGCGAGGCCTTTGCGCGCCTGGCCGATCCGGCCGACGCCGCCGAAGGCAGCGCGGCGCCGCTGCCGATCCAGCAGCTGCTCGACAGCGCGCGTGCCGAATGGAAAGGCGCGCAGGTCAGCGGCTTCACCGTGTTCCACCCGGGCGCGGCCAATGCGGTGATCGACATCTACCAGCGCGATGGCAAACGGCTGTCGATCGACACACCATCGCTGCGCTACCACGCGGTCAGCGGCGCGCTGATCGAGACCAGCCCGGTGCCCGGCGGCGCCACCCACACCCGTGGCGTGATGTACGGCCTGCACCTGGCCCGCTTCGCGGACTGGGGCCTGCGCGCCCTGTTCTTCCTGTCCGGCCTGGTNGGTTGCCTGATGGTGGCCAGCGGCGTAGTGCTGTGGGCGGTCAAGGANCGCCCCAAGCACGCCAAGGCCGGCAGGATCGGCTTCGGCCTGCGGCTGGTGGATGCGCTCAACATCGGCGCCGTGGCCGGCCTGCCGATCGCGTTTGCCGCGTACTTCTGGGGTAACCGGTTGCTGCCGCTGGAAATGGCGGAACGCGCCGACGCAGAAGCCAGCGTGTTCTTCTATGCCTGGGCCGCCGCCCTGCTGGCGGCCTTCGTCTGGCCCAAGCGGTTGATGTGGGCCTGGCAGCTGTACCTGGGCGCGGCCTTGTTCGCCCTGATCCCGGTGATCAATGTGCTCACCACCGATGCACATCTGGGCGTAACCCTGCGCACCGGCGACTGGGCGCTGGCCGGGTTCGACCTGGTGATGCTTGCCTTCGGCGCGATGCTGGCATACTGCGGCCTGCGCATGCAGCGTTGGCAGCCTGCGCTGAGCGCGGCCGAGAAGAAGCGGCGCCAGGCCGCAGCACTTGCCGCCACCGCGAATGCCGCCGAGGCCAGCGCATGATGCTGCTGGCGCTCACATTGAACTTTTCTGCGTTCACCGCCCTGTCGCTGGCGATGGAAAAGCACCAGCTCGACCTGCATGGCAAGGCGCACGCCGGCCCCGCGCGCATGCGGCTGTGGCGTTGGCTGGGTTGGGCATTGCTGGCGACCGCGTTCGGCATCTGCGTGGCCGACCACGGCTGGGCCGCCGGGCCGGTGCTGTGGCTGGGCGCGATGACGATCAGCGGCCTGCTGATCGCCTTCGGCCTGTATCCCTGGCGACCGCGCTGGATCGCACCGCTGGCCTGGGCGTTGCCGGTGCTGGGCCTGGGCGCCGCCGCGCTGTAGAGCCGACTGTCAGTCGGCTGCTCTTCCGGTGGCAACGGGAACTCAAGTGCAAACCGACCAACAGTCGGCTCTACATCACGCCCCGTAGCGCCTCAACTCCCACGCGCGGTGGATGCGCGGGTTGCGCTCGAAATCGTCGCCGATGGTGTCGGCCGAGATCTCGCGGCACTCGGCGAATTCCTTGATCGCTTCCTCGTCCAGCTTGAAGCGGCGGAAGTTGTTCGAGAAGTACAGCACGCCTTCCGGGCTCAACCGCGCCACGGCCGCACGCAGCAACCGCACATGCTCGCGCTGCACGTCGAAATCCTCGGCGCGGGCGGAGTTGGAGAAGGTCGGCGGATCGCAGAAGATCACATCGAACCGATGCCGCTCGGCTTCCAGCCAGGCCAGTGCATCGGCCTGGATCAGCTGGTGCTGGCTGCCGCCCTTGCCGTTCAGGGCCAGGTTGTCGGCGCACCACTGCAGGTAGGTACCGGACAGATCCACGCTGGTGGTGGAGGCCGCACCGGCCACCGCTGCCTGCACGCTGGCCACGCCGGTGTAGCAGAACAGGTTGAGGAAGCGCTTGCCCTGCGCTTCCTTGGCCATGTGCCAGCGCAGCGGGCGGTGGTCCAGGAACAGGCCGGTGTCCAGGTAATCGAACAGGTTCACGCGCAGCAGCGCATCGTTCTCGCGCACGAGCACGAATTCGCCGCGCTGCTCGAAGCGGCCATACTTGCTGCCGCCCTTGCCGCGCTCGCGCGACTTCAGCGCCACCTGCTCGGCCGGCACCTGGAACACCTCGCGCGCGGCCGATAGCAGCTCATTGCGGCGGCGGCGCACGTCCACGTCGGGAATGGTGGCCGGCGCGGCGTATTCCTGCACGTGCAGGAAGGTGCGGCCAGCGCCACCGTCTTCTTCGTACACGTCGATCGCGGCGGCGTACTCGGGCAGGTCGGCGTCATACACCCGGTAGCAGGTGACCTGCTCGCGCGCCTTCCAGGTCTTGAACCTGCGGATGTTCTTGCGCAGCCGGTTGGCCACCATCTGCGCGCCTTCGCTGAGCTCGCGCGGCTGGCCCGCGTTCTCGCGCTGCGGTACGGCGATGGGATCGCACACGATCAACGCGCACTCGATGGCGCCGTTGAACAGCTGGTACTTCTTGTTCGCGCGCAGCCCGGTGGCGAACGCAAGTTCGGCGCTGCCGCACAGCAGGCTGGCCCGCCACTGCGGCACGGCGCGCTTGAGCGCNTCGCCCAGGCGGCGGTACAGCACCGCATCGGCGGCCAGGCGTTCGTCATACGGCGGGTTGCACACCACNCAGCCGGTTTCCTGCGGCGGAACCTGCACGTCGGCCACGTCGCGCACGCCGAACCAGATCGCNTCGGCGACACCGGCGGTNTCCGCGTTTTCCTTGGCCGCGCGGATCGCATGCGGGTCGATGTCGCTGCCGTGGATGACCTGCTTGAGCGCGGCGCGCCCGGCCTGCTCGCGGGTGCGCGCATCGGCCATCAGGGCGTTCCAGGCCTCGCGGTCGAAGCCCAGCCAGCGGCTCGGCGGAATGCTGCCGTGGCGCTGCAGGCCCGGGGCCACGTCGGCAGCCATCAGCGCGCCTTCGATCAGCAGCGTGCCGCTGCCGCACATCGGGTCCAGCAGGCCGCCGCCTTCGGCATGGATCTTCGGCCAGTTGGCGCGCATCAGCACGGCGGCCGCCAGGTTTTCCTTCAGCGGGGCCTCGTTCTGCGCCATGCGCCAGCCGCGCCGGTGCATCGGGCCACCGCCGAGGTCGATCGAGATCGAGGCGCGGCCCTTGCGCAGCGACAGGTTGATGCGCACGTCCGGGAACTCGGTGTTCACCGACGGCCGCTCCAGACCCTGCGCGCGCAGGCTGTCTACCACGCCGTCCTTGACCCGCTGCGCGGCGAAGCGCGCGTGGGTGATTTCGGTCCCCGACACATGGGCGTCCACCGACAGGGTCAGCTCGGGGCTGATGTGCTGCTCCCACGGCATCGATGAGACGCCCTGGTACAGCGATCCCTCGTCCGGGCAGTCGAACTCGGCCAGCGGCCACAGCACCCGGCTGGCCAGGCGCGACCACAACACCACCTTCAGTGCCTGCGGCAGCTCGCCCTCGGCATTGACGCCGGAAATGGTGGCAGTGGCCCTGGGCAGGCCCAGCGCCAGCAGTTCGTCGGCGAGCAGGTACTCCAGGCCCTTGGCGCAGGAAACAAAGAATTTCACGGGTTCGGTATCGCAGGTCAGCAGGAAGGAGGTGCCCACGGGCACCGCGGGCGGCCCGGGCGCAGGCGCCGGACCGTCCATTGTACGTGACCCGGCCGGAATCGCCCCGGGGACGCCCTGCGACCCATGCGAACCGCTTGTGGCCATGCGGTTGGTGGCCGCCTTGGGTGGGTACGCTTCAGAGGCTCCGGAGCAGCGCCTCGAACGCCTGCGCCGAGGCATCCACGTGGTTGTTCAGGCGGTGCCCGTCATCCACCAGCAGCAGCCGCGCCGAGCGCGCCTGGGCCCAGGCGATCACATCGGCGGCCGGGATCAGCTCATCGTGCCAGGCGTGGACCACGCTGGTGGGCACGCGGGCGGCATCCAGCGCCGGCATCGGCCCCATCCGGGTCGGCGGCACCATGAGGAACAGACCCCGGGTCGGGACCTGCAGCGAGGCGATGGCCGAGATGTAGGCGCCGAGCGAGGAACCCGCCAGCACGACCGGGCCTTGCGCGGCGGCGGCGCTGGCGCGCTCGACCAGGCGCTGCAGGCGGGCACGGACATCCCCCACGCTGCTGACCTCACGCAGGGCATCCAGGTCGGTGTAATCGGGGCGTTCGTGGGTCCAGCCCAGCCGCTCGGCCACTTCGGCCAGGGCGGTTACCTTGGTGGCGTCCGGGCCGCTTTCGAAGCCGTGGGAAAGAATGCAGTGGCCGCGGCTCATGCAGCCACCACGTGGAAATCGATGTATGCGCTCATGCCTGAATGCTAGCATCGGCGCATGCCCGACCGCGCCCCGCCCCGCATCGATTCGCAGCCGCTGCCCTACGTGGCGCAGCTCGGCGAGCGCGCGCCGGATGACATCGATCTGGTGGTGATCCACTGCACCGAACTGCCCGACCTGGCCATGGCGCGCAGCTACGGCGAGCGCGTGCTGTATGACAGCGGCAGCGGCAACAGCGGGCACTTCTACATCGACCGCGACGGCAGCATCGTCCAGTACGTTCCGGTCGAGCGCGTGGCTCACCACGTCAGCGGGTACAACCCGCGTTCGATCGGCATCGAACTGGTCAACACCGGCCGCTACCCGCACTGGCTGGATTCGCGCCACCAGGCCATGGACGAACCCTACCCGGAGGCCCAGATCGCGGCCTTGATCGACCTGTTGCAGCACCTGTGCGACACCCTGCCCGCCCTGCACCACATCGCCGGACACGAGGCGCTGGACACCCGGGAAGAAGTAGCCAGCGACGATCCGGACCGGCGCGTACAACGCAAGCGCGACCCGGGCCCGTTGTTCCCGTGGCCGCGGGTGCTGGCGGCGGTGACGCTGAGTCCGCTGGGGAGGTAGAGCGGACTGTCAGTCCGCTGCCGTTGGCGTGCAGCCTGCGGTCGACGCGGAGAGCAGCGGACTGACAGTCCGCTCTACCTGCGCCATTCGTTGACGCCTTGGGTGGCGGCCGATCAGGCGCCGGTCGCGACCGGCCGGCTTGAATCGCTGACCCACCCGCTCCACGAATCGGCATAGACCCGCGCGCCGTGCAGCCCGGCCACTTCCATCGCCAACAGCAGATGGCAGGCGGTCACGCCCGACCCGCACATCAACACCACCTGCTGCGGATCATGCGTGCCGATCAGCGGCCGCAGCGCGGCCTGCAATTCGGCTGCGGGCCGCAGGCGGCCGTCGGCCACATTCAACGCGAACGGGCGGTTCACCGCCCCGGGCACATGCCCCGCCACCGGATCCAGCGGCTCCACCTCACCCCGGAACCGTTCACCGGCACGCGCATCCAGCAGCCAGCCCGGCGCATGCTTCAAGCGCGCGGCGATCTCGTCCACCGACGCCACCTGGCCGGTATCGAAACGCCCCGGATAGGCCGGCAACGGCAGCACCTCGGGCACGTCCGTGGTCAACGGCAGACCGGCCGCCTGCCACGCCGCGAGGCCGCCATCGAGCACCGCCACCTGTGTATGTCCGATCAAGCGCAGCAGCCACCATGCGCGCGCCGCCGCCATGCTGCCGTCGCCGCCGTCGTAGACCACGACCTGGGTATCCGGACCAATTCCCCACCGCCCCAGTGTGGCGGCGAACGCATCGCTGTCCGGCAATGGGTGGCGGCCGTGGCCGACCACGCTCATGTCAGCCAGGTCGCGGTTGACGTCCGCGCGCAGGGCGCCCGGCAGATGCCCGGCGGCGTAATCGCGCGCGCCGGACTGCGGATCAGCCAGCGAAAACCGCGCATCCAGCACGCGCGGAGCCGTACTGGCGGTGGCGCGTGCATCCAGCAGGCGCGTATCCCCCTGCGAAAGCGCGCTGGACAGCGTCGCCACATCGACAAGAGTGGTCCACGGGGTCGGGTTCGCGGTCATCATTCCAGTTGCTCCAGGCGGCGACGCAGGTTGTAGAGGATGGCGGCGGTGGCGCCCCAGATGCGCTGGCCCGGCCAGCCGTATTCCAGCACGTGGCGAATGCGGCCGCGGTGGTCGATCTCGACCTGG
>Ga0055526_1000408_pt1 | contig 34699 bp, 27 predicted proteins | sample AraplaCol_mMF_r2_FD_55013 | JGI IMG/M metagenome (GOLD analysis project Ga0055526, IMG submission 55013) | Arabidopsis root microbial communities from North Carolina, USA - plate scrape MF_Col_mMF_r2 | ecosystem: Host-associated > Plants > Roots > Endosphere | place: USA: North Carolina... | reverse complement strand
GTCACGGGCGGTGCGGCAGAACGTCTCTATCAGCGAGTCGGCTGGCACCGCGTGGGAGACGTTCCGAACTATGCCTTGATGCCTACCGGCGAACTCTGTGGAACGACGTTCTATTGCAAGCAGATTTGATCAGCCTCCCGCTTTCTTATCTGCGTGACACGAACGGCGCGAAGAACCATGTCGTCACTGCAACCAAAGACCAGTCATTCGTTTCACGCGGCTAGACTTCGGTGCCACTCACATCGAGCTACAACATGGACTTGAGTAGGACTCTCGTTATCGGCAATTCGGGGTCGGGAAAAAGCTGGCTTGCCGAGCGCATCGCGAATCGTGTTACTGCGCCTTGGGTAGACCTCGATTTGATCCATTGGGAACCAGGGGGGTACAACATCGCCCGGCCTCCCGAGCATGCCATTGCCCTCACCAAGGAGGCAGGGGCATCGCACCGCTGGGTCATTGAGGGTATCTACGGATCGCTCGTAACAGCGGTCGCGCTAAATGCGACTGCACTCGTCTGGTTATGTATTGATGAGACGGACTGCATCGCCAACATCCGACATCGCGGCGTGCGGCGCGGAGGAAGTGAAGAGTCCCTCAATGCGTTGTTGAAGTGGTCGGAAACCTATAGAACGCGTGAAGGCTCGAGCTCGTACTCGGCACACAAGGCAATCTTTGACGACTTCTTTGGCGTGAAGATATGCTTGTGCAACAGGAGCGAGGTGACAGCGTTCGCCAATTCAGTCGGCCCCATGCAGCTGGGTTGAAGGCGGCGGGGGTTTTTGCTTTGGGAAGAAACCAGGGACCACTTAGGGACGATGGCGGCCTTGCGTAGTCCCAAAAGACTCATGCATCTCCAACCACCACAGGAGCACTGATTGCTACCCCTCATCCTCTTGCTCGCGATGCCATGCGACGAACGTATGTATTCCGCGCAGGATTCTGGTCTATCAGACCTGACTCATGGTGCTAAGGAGTGAACTTCAAGCCCCAAGTGTCCTAGTAAGGCGCTTTTATTTTCTCGAACCTATATGCATTGAAGTCATGGAGCAGACACATATCTCGCAACCCTCCTGAGTCAACGCCAGCTCCAAATAGCCGACCTGACTCAATCCAAACGAGCCGCTTTCCATCGACATCCGCCCACGACCAACTCGGCATTGCTATTGAGCGTCCCGTCGCTGGGTGCAATAGCTCGTGGCGCTCTCGACTTCCGTGTACACGCTTGCGTAGCCGCCATCGTAGCCCGATTGGTTTCTCGAAATGGACAATGGCACCCTTCCCAATCCAACGGGAATCCATTCGCTGCCAACCGTCCATCTGCAGCCGGATTTCATACAGATCGGTTTGACCTATTGGAGGAAATTCGTGCCACGGATAGGTTCTTGTGCGCTGGGCTTTGGATTGGTCACGGACGATAGTGTGCCCATAGCCGTCGTTTAGCCAATACTCGTGCCGGGAAACAAATAGACCACCACCATGCCAGGTGTCCCCTTTGGCCAGGAGCGTTTCGGCCTTGAGATACGGCGCACGCGAGATTGCCGTATAGGAACCTTGGCTCTCGGTTCCCCACTTTCCGGTGATCGCAAAATAGATGAGGTAACTGCCGTCGGGTGACAAGTCCGAGCGTCGCTCATCAATTCGTCCGTTGAACCACTGTCCAACCTCGAACCTGTCGCGCCTCCTGTCCCAGCCAATCAATGCCGTCTTTTTCGATGGGCCGCGGCGTATCACAACCGCGGAACGCGCCTCACGCGCCATCAGAATATGAACGCGTGCGGGCGGCGGTGGACGTTTTTTGGGTTCCTCCATTGTCATGCCCCCAGCTTCCTCTTGGCAGCGCGCCGGCCACCAGCAGCTTCCATTTCAGCCCTGTACAACTTGCGTTTGGCTACGTGTTCGCCAAGCGAAATATCCGGCCACTTTCCCCATCCTCGATTCTTCCGCCTCGCGATCCCGGCACGGAGTTCCGTAGTGACTAGCAACTCATTCTCGAACTGCGACTTCAGCGATTCAAGAGGCTGATTCTGGGTTCTGCGCGCAATCCTTGCGAAGGTGCGTTTTCGCTTCGGGACACAGCTTCCCCTTTCTCCGTGGTTTGGCCGGTGGTCCTTGGCATAGCTCAGCCGCTTCTTTTCCTGCGGTGTTTTGAAGTTGCCCATTCTTTGCCAAACTTGGTTGCCAGTTTTGTTCAGGGACCGCTGCCGTCAGCGACGTCCACTCAACGGAGTTTAGGGTTTTCCCTGTGCGCGATTGCGCGCTAGCCTTCTGCTATTTCTAGCGCAAAATATATCAAAAATGTAAGATTCAAGCACGCTGCCAGCTTACCTGTTGACCGATCTTGCTTGCCGGGATTGAATTCATTGTCGGATTTTCTCCTATCGGCACGACGCTATGATTTCGCACACTAACCTCCTCGCACCTAAGGATATTCCGTCTAGCATGGTCGTCGAGCTGCAGAAGTGGAACAACGGCAAGGGCATCGATCTTGAATCCTGGACCAATTGCTCCGGAAGTTTCTCTCTTGCAGTGGGGTACACTACGATTTTTTGGCCAGAGTTTGTAGAGTTCGATGGATATATTCTGCGTGGCGGCTTTTGTGAGAACACGCTCAGATCATTTGAGTCTGCAGATGGTTACGACAGGAAAGCTGTCTAGAGGGTGATGAACCACCTGCACATCGCTGATATCCAGCACTATGGCTGCGAAGATATTTCGCGAGACAAGCTTCAAATTCTAGGATCTTCTCTTCAAGAAAGATATTCAGTAAAACTGAAGGCTCAATTCCCACACACTCCATGCGTCGTCGAATTCTATCAGCCTGAAAGCGTTGATGATCTTTGGGGATATCAATTATCGTTCTGGCAAGAGAAGCATGATTCGACGCTGAGATAAACCTGCGATGTGCGTAAACAGCGAAAGCTGGGAGACGCGTACCCACCTGAATCGGAACCGTCTCTAAAGGCGCTCTCAATGACCGCTTCGGAGAGATCTGGCAGGCTGCTTGGGGTCGCGAGTCGCCGACTAAGCTGGGCCAGCCTGCGAAACATGGGCCGAGTTCGGCCAGAAGCCAGCATTCTCGCCCCGAACTGTGGTTCTCGGCCTGGAAGCCGCCATTCAAACAGAGGGTTGCCGCTTGGCCCGACGACAGACACGAGCGCTGCATTCGCTCCTGCGTCTTGTGGGGACGGGCGCCTCGTCCGACGGAGTCCGAGTTCACCCACGTTATCTGCCCAGCACTCACGATTTCCCGGTCAAAGGCGCTTCCGCCAAAAGTCTTTGCGCGCCTACACGAAATCGGCTCTGCGTACCTTTGGCATGTCATCGTATGCCTTCAGAATGGTCTCCATGGGAGTCCGCTTCGTATTTTGGAGCGAGTACACGATCTTGAGCCACATCACCGCGCGAGTCGCCTGCCCTTCTTCCTTGAACTCCTCGGCTATAAAAAGCGAGCGTGATGTTAGCACACCAGCGCTAACGGGTAGGCTAAATTTCAACATCGTGCCTTATTAATTCATCGTGCCTTATTTATTTTTGCACCCAAGGCGCGAAGCTCTTTGTGGACAGATCAAACACCTTTATTGACTCTCCAGAATCCTCAATAAGTTCACACCTCCAAATTCGATCGCTAGCGGCCAGCGCCACGGCCACAGCCAAATTCTTAAAACCTGCACAAGCCGCATGACTCGCGTCGCCAACCACTCTGCTATGGCAGGCGTTTGAAGCGGTATATTGCGAAATACTTTGCGGTACCAGTCGGTAACCCGCCAAAACGCAGACTCATGTGAACTTGCATTCCGCGCTCTAACAGGAGATTACCCTCGGAGTCGAGCCTCAACACGACAAAAGAATCCGAACGATTCGGACCGAACTCCGACCGTCCCCCAGCACCTTCCCCTCCCCAAGAAATCATCCCTCTCTCACCGGTACAGACAAACTTCGTCTTGTCTTCGAACGAGGAAGCAAACTCAATCGTGTTCTCGTTCTGAAAATGCAGATGAATCTTCGCCAGGCGGCCCTCCATGTGGACTTGCGCATACGTCGGGGCCGTATACCTACCATCACTTGCCCGCGAGGCATCTAACACGACTTGTCCCTGCGTGGCATCCCGATAGGGGAATACGTCCGACATCCGCCGTTTTGTTGCCGCCTGTTTCGCGGTCGAATCCCCGTACACAAGGACGCCGACACCCTCATACCGTCCACTGAGGTTCGGACACTGGTAGTTTGTGTAAGTGACAGGATCGAGATTAGTGCCGCCAGCACCAGGGTACGTGGGCGGCGAATGGACGCAAGCAGAGCAACCGAAGAATAGGATTGTGAAAACTATGCGAGCTCTTATCATCTTTCGTTTTTCGTCTGTTGTACGTCATTGCGCAATACAGACCAGTCTATCCCATATTGGTTGAGTAGCGTCACAGCAGCAAATGGCGCTGCCAGTGGAATATCAATGTCTGTCTGAATTTCAAACATCGCCCGCTGAAACGAGGTCATTCCTTCCTTCAAATTACCAAGGCGATCATATGCCGTCAGACTTCCAAGATAATCATGAGGCCCCGCAAACGATTCGAGCACTCGATCAGTGAACGTACGAGGCAAGTATGGTGAGCCGGCAAGAGTTCCGGGCAGACCTTGGAATCCGCCGGTAAGCCCACCCTCGTTGTTCAAAACATCAACTAACGACCAAAACTGGTTGGTATTGGGATTGATCACAGTCCCAGTGAAATCCCAAGCACCATCAGCCCGCTGCACAACGGCTCCGTATTTCCGCAAATCATCAATACTAATGCGAGTCCCCGCGAGCTTTATCCCGTCACCGTCTATTCCGCCGCTCAGACCGCTATCGTTCGAAACCAAGGAACTTCCATCATCCTTGGTGTCGTATACGCCCTTGAAACGCTGCGAGGATTCAATCTGATCCTGACGCATTGCGTCAGCCGCCCACGCGACCGCTGCGGTAACGAAGCCCGTGATCGCCCCTGTTTTACAGTCTCCTCCCTGTAGTGCCGCAGTTCCGCAGCCAGAGGCGGTGGAGGCCAACAACCTGTCGATACCGTAATTGGATCCGAAGTAGCCCGCAACACCACCTGTGACTGCTCCAGCTAAGCCCGCCGCAGCCAACTGCCCGATGGACAATGTTCCAGTCATACCGATCTGGGTAACAGTACTCGACACCATCCCGGCAAGCGCGCCCGCAATTGCTAGATTCGCAATCCCTCCCGCTGCAAAGGCGGAGCTGGCGAGCAGCCCGCCTGCCGCGGTAGCTTCGATAATCGACCCAGTCGCTATAAGCGTCGCCATACCGGCCTCTGCCGCTGCGATCTGTGCCGCCGCGATAGCCGCTGACGCAGCACCTGCCGTCACTACGGCAAGGGCCACGGCCGCCACGATTGTGATGATCGTGCCAAGAATGCCGAAACCCTTCTTCTCCTTGATAAATCGCGTGTGGATGTCGTCGGCGACCGTGCCTTCCGTGTAGTTCAGCCCCAGGCTTTCCTTGAGCTGCGCCACCAGCGCGGCGCTGGCGTCCGCGTCGACCGAGCCGTCGGCGCGGGTCACGCGGAACGCGTCGTTGATGGCCCGAATGCTGTCGGCTTCGATGTCCATGTGCATCGCCGACAGGAAGCCGCCGGGTTGCACCACGGTGCCGGTCACCACGTTCCAGCCGCCCTGCGCCTTGTAGGCGTTGGTGCCGATCGACACCACATTCGGGCTCAAGTCGATGCTTTCGGCCTTGACCGTCAGCGTGTCGCGAGCAATGACCTGGCCGGTGTTTCGAAGCTGCCCGTCGACGGTCAGCTTGATGTTCTCGCCGCTGATCGTGCCACCCGTGGGCACAGCCAGCGCCTGTGCATAGCCTTCAGGCAGGTAGACCTGCGGCACGAGCGCATTGACGCTCGGGCAAATCGTGCTTGCCAGCGTGCATCGGGGGTCGGGCACCGCCTGCTCGACGTACCACAGCATCGGCGCGTCCAGCGCCTTCACCTGGTCCACGCTCAGGGCCTGGCCCAGCGCCAGATTGTGTTCCTTCGCGTAGTCAGCCGCGTTTTTGTAGAGCGCCAGTTTCTCCTGATCGGTCACCGACAGGTTGTTCTGGCTGTCCCACGACAGGCCGCTGATGAAGCTTTCCTGCCCGGTTTGCGCCAGCGCAGCCTGCTGCAGTTTTTGCGCTTCGGTATACGGGTCGTAATAGAACGTCACGTCGCCCGGGCGCAGTTCTGGCGGCAGTTGCGCCAGCAGGCTGTCGGGCGTCACGCCAGCCAGCACCCCGGTAGCCGGGTTCGGGTTGACGTACTGCGCGCGGTCGTTCGAAGTCGTCGGTGTGGTCACCGGCGTTCCGTCCGGCTTGGCATTGAAATGCCAGTCGACGGCAGGCGGTGTCGTGGCCGTTGGCGCGGTCGGCGTGGCCACCACCACCGGCGTGAATTGCCACGGTGCGGTCGGGTCCGACGTGACCGGCGTCGTGGGCGGTAGCGAACCAGCCGGCACGGGTGCCGGGCCAAGCGGGATAACCTGCTGTGGAGGCGCGATCGGCGGCGTCGGCTGGTTCGGACTTGTGATGCCGTTGACCATTGACGCACCGGTCAGGTCGACGGCTTCGCCCAGCAGATTGCCAGTATTCACGATCTGGCCACCGGAATTGACGGTCAACGCGTTGCCCGCCTGGATGCCGGACGCGATGCTGCCCAGCACCGAGCGGCCACCCGTGTCGTGCCAGCGGTCGCCGCCACTGCGATCCTCCTGCCAGCGCCCGATCCAATCGGCATTGAGCGCGATGGCGGTGTTGTCCACCCCGCCGCTGGCCTGCACGTTGACGTTGCGGCCACCGCTGATCAGGGCGCCGTTGTTGCTGAGCGATCCGGTCTGGATCGTGACATCACGCGCGCCAGAAATTACCGCGGCCGGACCGGCGGCGGCGTCCTCGGTGGCGCGGCACTGGCTGTTGCCATAGGTGCCGCCAGGATTGCAGCCGCCCGCATACGCCGGGTTCTGACCGCCATAGCTCTTGTTCAGCTTGATCGGATCGAGCGACTGGTTGACCAGCGCCGCCGCCGTGATCGAGACATCAGCGGAGATCGACTGGATCGCACCGGCCCGGTTGGTCACGGTGCCGCCGGTCGTGATGTCGACATTGCCCTGAGCCGCGAGCGTGGCATTGAGGTTCTGCACGCCGCCGGCATTGATTGTCAGCGTGTTGCCCGCGGCGATAGTGGACGGCGTCTGCTTCCAGTCGACCGACTGCACGGTCTGGTAGCTGTCATCCGGGCAATCGCCGCCCGGCACACAGCCCAGTTTGGTCGAAACGCTGACTTCGTATACGCCCTTATTGGTGAAGGTGCCAGGGGTGGTGATCTTGACATTACCGGCTGCGGCGATATCGCCCGCGTTGGTAAGGTCGCCGGTGCCGTTCAGGGCCAAGTTGCTGCCCGACGTGATTTGGCCCGCCTTGCCCAGTTGGGACGTCACCGACGATTGGCTGGGTGTAGCGACTTGTGCACCGTTAGCATCGATGCCGATCGCCATCGGCACCGCCGTGTACCGCGGGGCACCACAACTATCACCCGAGCATGATGGCGGCAATTTGCCATACATGAGTTGATCGAAGCCGGACATGGAACTGCTGCCAGGCTGCGCCATAGCCTTCAGTTGCGCCATGAAGGCATTCAGGTCGACCTGATTCACGGTATCCGTGACGCTGTTCAGCAGGGTGGCGGAGCGGCCGTTATCGAGACTCCCAACGTTGAGCGTGACGTCCTTCGCGCCCGAAATAATGCCACCCTTGTTCGACAGCGCGCCAGCCGTGATGCTCAGATCGCCGCCACTGACGATCTGGCCCGCAGTCCCATCCTTCTGACTGACGATGGCGCGGTCGACGGTCGGCAGCGCCAGGACCGGCACAGGGATATTACTGACGGAGTCACCCGAGCCCGGATCGGCACCCAGGTGCCATTGCGGCAAGTAGTAGGTCGAGCCGCTTTCTCCATCGCCATAGTGGGGGATGTAGCCAAGAACCGGCGAGATGGTCTTGCCGTCAGCGTTGCGCGCCAGGTCACCCAACGTGACGTTGGTCGGCAGCCCTGTCGTCGTGTTTCCCGAACAGGACTCACCACCGCAATCCGGGATGATCAGCGGCGCGTAACTGCCGATCACCGCCGAGTTGACCAGCGCCTCGTTGCTGACCTTGCCCGTCGTGCTGCCCCCATCCACCGGCCCGGCACGATCGTTGACTACCGCGCCCGCCGCGATGTGCATGTCGCCATTGGCGCCGATCACGCCGGCCACGTTGGTAACCGTGCCGCCGATATCGATCTTCAGGTTGCCGTTGGCCTGGGTCTTGGCGCCGGTATTGTCGAAATTGCCGCCGGTGATGGCGATATTGCCCAGCGCCTCGGCCACGCCACGGTTGGTGATGTTGCCGTCCAGGGCGAGGTCGCCATTGGCGTGCAGCGTGCCCGTATTAGTCAGGTTGCCGGACGACAGCGACACATTGGCGCCGCCGATGATCTGCCCGGTATTGGTCAAGGTGCCAGCGGTGGCCAGCGACAGGTCGCCCGCCTTCTGGATCGTGCCGATGTTGCTGATGCCCTGGCTGGCATTGAGGACCACACTGCCGCCCGGTACCGTCCACGTGCCGGTGTTGTTGATCGCCAGTGCGCCCAGCGTCAACGTGCCATTGGCGTCCAGCTTGCCCGTGGCCATGGCCGATGGGTCGAATACCTGGTTCGGCGCATTGAGTGTCAGGTTGTTGCCCGCCAGCACCTGACCGCCGACGTTGTTGAAGCTGCCGTTGCCACCGAGCACCGTGAACGCGAGATTTCCGCTCAGCGGATTCTGGCCGCTGAGGTCGCCGGCAAACAGCGTACCGCCCGAGTTGTTCACCAGTGCACCGGCCGACACCGTGAGTGTCTGGGCACCCGACAGCAGACCGGCCGCATTGTCGAACGCGTTGCCAATCGTCGCATTGACGCTCTGCCCGCCCAGTACGCCCCGGTTGGTCAGGTTCGCCACGTTTAGCGTAACGGCATTGCCAGCCAGCGTCCCGGTGTTGGTCACCGAGCCGCCCGACACCTGCAGTTGCTGCACGGCCGCCGTCCCGCCTGCATTGCTGACGGTCGTGCCGCTCAGCTTCACGTTGGTAGCCGTGGTATCGCCGGTCAGCGTCAGGCCGCGCGTGGCGGCCACATCCAATGTGCCGCTGACGGCGTTCTGCTGGCCTTGTGGCGCGCCAATCGAGACATCGCCACCGCGCAGCGTGGCGTCCTTTCCCACCCAGGTGAGTTCTCCGACCTTCAACGTCCGCCCCGCGGACGCGCCGAGGTTCCCGCCCACCAGCGTGCTGCCAGATAGCGTGGCATCCTGCGCGGCCGTGACGTTGGCATTGCCAAGGCTCGTCAGCGACCCGCTGATCATGGCCGACCCCGCCGCAGCCGACACGCTGGCGTTGCCGCCGCTCGACAGGCTACCCGAGACGTTCGCGTTGCCGCCGGCCGAGATGGCGGTATTGCCGTCGCTGGTCAGAGCACCGTTGACCGCGACATTACCGCGCGTGGCCGTGATGGTGGTATCGCCCGCGCTTTGGGCCTGGCCGCCCACGGTCACATCCTGCGCCGCCTTCAGCACGATGCCGGCATTGCTGCCGATCTGACCGCTGGTGGTAATGCTGCCAGTCTGGGCCGTGACGTCGAGTTGGGCCGTGGCCACGACCTGACCACCCAGGCTGACATCGGTCCCCGCCTTTACGCTGAGCGTGCCGGGCGAGACCACGTTGCCTGTGGTGGTGACGCTACCGTCTACGCCGGTCAGCGAGACATTGCCCGTGGTACTGCCCGCAGCACCGTGAATCGTCAGATTGCGTTGCGTAGCCAGGTTCAGGTCGCCGGCCGAGACCGCGCTACCGTCGATGACCGCATCGCGCGCGGCTTGCAGCGCAATAGTTCCGGGCGACGTTACATCGCCGCCCAGGCGGATATCGCCCTGCCCGTCCTGCCCCGCCGCCTTGACCACAATGCTGGCGCCGTTGATGGCACCGCCAACATCCACATTGGTCGCTGCGTCGAGCGCAACGGCGTCCTGTGCCTTGACACCACCCGCGCCACGGATGGCGCCACCCGACATCACGGTGACGCCGCGCCCCGCCTCCAGCGTGCCACCCAGGGTCACATCGCCAGCCGCGTTGACCGTATAACCCGCCTCGGCGCGGCCGTCGCCCGATGCCTCCAGCGTACCGGCCGCGTTCAGCGCCGCCGCTTGCTTCGCGTAGGTGCTGCCCACCTTCACGTTGCCCGACGCGTCGATGGTGAGATTGCCCGCCGACGCCGCGAGGTTGCCATCGGCGCGAACCCCCACGCCAACGGCCGTGCTGACGATGCGGATCTGCCCGGCGTTCATCGCCCCGAAGGCCGTCGCATCGATCGCCAGACCGTTCGTGGCCGAGGTGTTCGTGGCCGCATTGTTGGCGCCGGTGGGTGTGGTCGTGAACCCGTCGCCGTCGGGCTTGACCAGTTGGCGACCGGCAACGAGGTTGATCTGGCGGCCCGCGTTCAGCGCCGCATCGACACCGATCGACTCGCCGATCAGATTGATGTTGCCGACCGTGCCTTCGATGCCGGTGCTGGGCGATCCAGGCGTCGGGTTACCGATCTGGATGCGGCCGCCTTCGACCAGGAATCCCGCCGATGCGGCGGCGTCGAAGCTTGTGGCGGCGCCCGTGGCCGAAAGCCACTGCGGCGTGCCGGTCGTCAGGGTGACCTGCGACGTGTTGGTGAAGCCTGCGCCGTTGGTATAGACACCCCCCGGTGCGGCCACTACCACCCCGGCTTTTGCGCCGAACACCTCGACCATGCCGTTGATCTGCGCCGGCGCATTGCTGGTCACCTGGTTGACGATCAGACGCGCCGGCCCCGACGTTGCGAGATTGGCATTGGCCGCCACCTGGCCGCCCAGGAATGCCCCACCGCCGGTGGCGCTGTTGTTGAGGATCAGCCCGATCGGATCCACAACGAACGAGCGGTACTGGTTCAGCGAGATGCCCTGGGCATTCGGCGTGGTAATGCCCACGACTGGCACGCCGCCCTGCGGTGCGCCGGAGCCCGTCGTTACCGAGATCGTCGGCGTAAATCGGATCGGCGCAGTCGGATCCGTCACTGGCGCGGCCATGGCCTCGGCGGGGCCAAAGCGCAATACCACCGGCAACTGGTCCATCGCCCAGCGCAGCAGCCCCTGTCGCACCGCGCCAACATGCGTGGCGAAGGCATCCACCGGCATTGCACCCGCACCGAGCACACCTGCCGCCTGCCTGGACTGCTGCAACGTGATTGACATCGGCCCGATCCACAGCGTCGTGGCCAGACATGCCGCCACGGCACGCGCCGCCAGGCTGCGGCGGCCACGGTCGGCCAGCGACAGGTCGGCCGGCACGTCCGTGGGAACGTCAGCGGAGGTCGAGGAAACAGGGTACAGCGTGGCCGAGCGGTCGCGTTGCATGGTAGGGCTGAACAGCAGCTTCAGACGAAAGACTGGGAACGGTGGCGTGAAACGCCACCTGCGATTCGGGGCACAGCAAGGACTGCGCGATTACTGGGTGATCTTTGCCTTGGTCAGCAGGCTCGTGACCAGGGCCAGCGTGGCGCGCTCCAGCGCCTGCGCCTGCAGCGCCTGCCGGATGCCGGGCGCCGCCGTCTCGAACGAAGGAATCTGCGTCGCGCGGACGGCATCGACCTTGACCAGATAGCGGCGTTCGCCCAGCGAGACCGGCGCGGGCGTAATGGCACCCGGCGGCAGCGACGCAATCGCCTGCGCAATCGGCAGCGGCAGGTTCTGGGTCTTGCCCTCCTGGACCGGCACCTTGAAGCTGATCCACTCCATCGCACCACCCGCAGTTTTTGACGGGGCGAGGCTGATGTCCTGCGCCACCTTCGCGAAGTCCTCGCCCGCCTTGATACGTGCCAGCGCAGCGCTGGCCGCGGCATCGTCGGCCACTTCGATGACCCGGGCCTTGTATTCCTGGCCGCCCAGCGTGGCCACAATGGCGTCGTAGCGCGCCCGGACTTCTGCATCGGTCACCGGCGCGGGCTTGATATGGTCCTTGAGCCAGGCTTGCGTCAGCACCTGGTTGCGCGCCTCGCGCAACGACGCCTGCACGTCCACGCGCTGCTCCAGCGCCTTGTCCTTGGCAGCCTCCTGCCGGAACAGTTCTTTGGCAATCAACTGCTGCTTGATCGCCTCGCGCGCCTGCGGAGAATCGGGCAGGCCTGCCGCCCGCAGGGTGTCGGTGATCGCCGTATCGGCGATTGCCACGCCATTGACCGTGGCAGCGTGCGCGCACTGGAGTACGAATGCGAAGACGGCACCCAGAACGAGACGAGTAAAGTTGCCTTGCATGGCTTGTGCTCCCAATTTCTAGTAGATCCAGTTCAAGGTGGCCAGCACGACGCCGCGCTTCGGCCCGAGATTGGCCGGCTGCGCCAGCGGCGCGCCCACCAGCAGTTCGCTCGTGAAAGTTTGTTTGGCCCACTGGGCTGACAGGCGGATGCCTGCACCCGTCCCTGCCACCGCTTGCCATTGGTGGGTGGCCACGTACTGGGTTTCACCGCCATCGAGAAAGACATACGGCTCCATGCGGATGCCCGCAATTGCCGGCGCGTTGGCCCATGCGACCTCATTGCGCAGGTACGCACCCCGGTCTCCCGCAATCACCCCTTCCCGAAAGCCGCGCACGGTGCTCATCCCCCCCGCGTAGATCTGCTCGGAGCCAAACAGCGCAACGTCGGTCCACTGCCCCACCAGTTGCGCCCGCCAGGCCAGTTGCAGGCGCTCCGCAATGACGGGAAGCGGCAACTGCAACGTGGTATTGGCGTCGAGCTTGTTGAACTGGGCGTGGGCCTCGTCATGGCGGATGTCGGACGGGTCTGGCGTGGCGTGGAATGCCGACAGTCCACGTGAATAGCCGGCTTCTGCCGTGACATAGCCTTGCTGGCCGTTGGCAGCAAAGCGCCAGAGCCCTTTCCACGCCGCCCGCAGCACGGTCAGCCGTTGCGGATCCAGTTCAAGGTTGTTGATCTCGCGCTCGGTCTTCCGCCAGGTCAGCGTCAGGTCCAACGCCTGCCGCCCGTGCTGGTTGCGCGTAATGACGCGGTTCCAGCCAAACGTATGGCCCAACGTGCGGCCATAGAGCAGCGCCGTATCGCCAATGGTGTTCTGGTACTCGGACATCGACGCCGTATAGCTGAACGTGTTGTAGCCAAACGGCACGGCCACCGACGCCACGGCCGCATTGGTATCGGTCGTTCCAACGTAGCTCACGCCCAGCGATTCCTGCAGACCGAGCGCATTGTCGGCATCGATACCGAATCGCGTGCGGGAGATGCCGGTCACGCGACTGCCATAGTTGTCGACGCCCGCATTGAAGCGGAAGCGGTCGCCGGGCTGGTTGGCCAGTGCCACTACCGATCCGCCTGGCGTCTGGCCCGGCAGGATCTGCATCTCGGCCCGATTGCGGCGCAGGCGGTTGAGTTGATCGACGCCCTGCTCCAGATCCGCCAGCCGCAAGGTGTCGCCCGTCGCCGGAAACTGCCATACCGTGCCCGCGTCTGTGATCCATCCACCGGCTGCGGTATCGAAGAGCGGCAGCGGGCCTGGGCGCAGGGTCTTGCCGTTGAGCTGGAACGACTCCACCCGCCCCGGCACCACGGTCACGCGCAGGACACCACTGGCCAGGTTCTGCTCGCCCAGGTAGGCCCGCGTGGTGATATAGCCGCGCGCGACAAACGCCTCGGTGAACCGGCGCAGCAGCAGGTTGATGCGATTGGCACCAAGCCGGCGGCCAGCAAACGGGGCCGTAATGGCTTCGACGTCTGCGTCAGACAGTACGGTGTTGCCCACTACCTCGATACGGTCGATGGCAAACGTGGTGGCCGTCTCTTCAAGGTCCTCGACGCGCACGTCCGGCGCCGTGGGCACGCGGTTTTCGATCTGCGCGGGCGGTTGCGTCGCCTCGCGCTGCAGTTCGCGCTGGCGCTGCTCGCGCAGCAGCCGCTGGGCCGGGTCTTCGGGCGGCACGAGTCCAACCGGCGGCACCTGCGCCATCGCCGATCCGGCAGCGGCCACGAGCCAGCACGCGGCGGCGGCGCGAAGATGGTTTTGTCGCGTCGTGGATGTCATCGCCACATCCACGACGTCAGGCCAAGATGGCTTTCCACGGAAACCGGTGTCTGCTGGCGCGGACGGGAAATGGTGGTGGCACCGGCGATCGACACATCGCCATCGAAGCTGCCTCCCGACACGACGGCATCGCCGCCAATGCGGGTGCGGCCCGTTGCCATCCAGCTACCGCCTACGTCCATCGCGTAAAGCCGGGCCCAGGTATCGCCGAAGAACACCTTGAAGCCCCGATCGCGCGCAATGGCTGTGTAGCCCGTCACACCCGAGGCATAGGTCACTGGCGCATTTACCGTCAGGTCGCCAATGGCCAGCACGCGCCCGCCAATGTTCTCGGCCAGCTTGCCTGCGGTGATGTCTATGCTGCCCCCTGCGGACAGCAGGCCGCCCGTTACCGCCGTATCGGACGAGGCCGAGGTACGGCACACGATCATGCAGGTCCGCGAATAGCGTGCGGAGCCCGTGGTCACCCCTTGCGTGCGGAACGTATCGGCGGCATGGATCGTGATCGCGCCGTTGTTGGCATAGATCTCGCCCCCGGTATTGATCACGTTGCGGCCGCTGAGCGAGGTGCCGGCATCGGACAGCAGATAGGCGATCTGCCCGGGACGGTCAGCCACGCCGTAGTCGATATCGAACGTGCTGCGCCGTTTGGTCAGCACCAGCCACCGACGGGCGGATTCCGCGTCGACAACGGCCTGCTCGCCATTCGCACCTGGCTGCTTGGTGATTTCATTGATCAGGTCGCCGGTCGCGGCGACATCGAGCCGGGCGTTGGACAGCATCCGCGCATGCCGGTTGACGATGTCGCCACCGGCGCGCACGACAACGTCGTCGGCTGTGCCGAACAGGATGCCCAGGTATTGGGGTGTCGAATCGTTCCAGAGCAAGCCGCCGGTACGCATGGTCACCGCACCTTCGGCACCCGACAACGTACCGCGGCGCTGGCCCTGGACCAGAGCACCGGTATTGACGAGGTCACTGTCAACATTGACCACGACACCGCCGCCATTGGCGACGATGGTGGACTGGCGGCCGGCCGATGCCAGCACCATGGATCCGCTGTGCAGCGTCACATCAGTGGCCGCCAGTACGTCGCTGTCCTGCTGGCGCCACGCCCCGGCAACGTCTGCGGTCACCGCACCGCCCGAGGAAGCGAAGACGGTGTCCTGCAGTGCAATGTTGCTGGCCTTGACCGCGGTACCACCGACGCCGTCGATATCGGCCCCGCCAAGCTGCAGATCCGTAGCGGCGATCGACACTGTGCCTTGGAGCGACGTCAGCGATGTGCGCGTACGCCCGGCGCTGACGGCGAGCCCGCCTACGCCCTTGCCTTCCATCACCACATTGCCGTTGGCGCTGAGCTGCACCCCTGAAAACGCCACGCCGGCGCCAGCGTCGAACACACCCACGCCGCCAGTGGCGTTCAGCGTCGTGTCGGTCAGCGACACAGCCCGACTATGCGCCTGGCCCGATGCACCGATGACGATGTCACCCGTTGTCGCCGTGCCGGCCGTCAGGGCGCTGTCGACCATGCTGACGCGGTCGGGCAATATCTGCACATGACGTCCGGCCGCGATCGTGCCCATTCCTTGCAAGCCGCCACTGCCGATCAACACGTCGCGGTTGGCGGTGATCTTGCCCGACGCCAGCTCCAGGTCTCCACTTCCGGAAATCACGAAATCCCCAGCCGTGGCATATGCCGCGCCAGCATTGCGCACGCCCGCGCCCTGGTCGGTCACGATCAACTCCACGCGACCGCCAATCAGGCTGCCTGCTGCTGTGATATCGAGGGCAATCTGTTTTGACGTCGCGCCAGTACCGCCCGTATAGGAAATCCACGGTGTCAGGTTATCGCCGGGCGACACGCTGGCATCGATCTCCGCGTGGCTGTCACCCACCACGGCGCGTACGCGCGAGTTGGCATCGGTGTAGTAGTTCTCGACCTTGCCGCCGACCCGCAACTGCTTGGCGATCAGTTCGAGGTTCAGCAGCGTGCCGGACAGGCCGCCAGGCCCGATGTCGATCAACCCCTGGTTTGTGGTCAGAACCAAGTTGCGCTGCAACTGTCCATTGACCGTGAAATCGTTGAACAATACCTGCCCGGTCGTCAGTGCCAGGTTGCCGATGTTCTGCACCACCATGCCGTTGACGCTGATGCCATTGGGATTGGCGATCACGACATTGGCGCGCGGACCCAGCACGCTGAGCGGACCTTCGAGCAGCGACGGATTGGTGCCCGTCACCTGGTTCAGGATCGTGCGCGCACGGGCCGTCGCGTTGTCCAGGTCCACGCCCGCACGTGGCACGTTGAACTCGCGATAGCTGTTCGTAGAGACGCCACCTACGGCGCCCGCCACGCCAACCGTGATGCGGCCGTTTGCCCCCACGTTGACAGTGGTGGCAGTGGTGCCGTCTGCCACAACACCTGCCCCTTGGACGCGCATGGCCAGCGCGGCGAACGCCAATGCCGTAACTGTGCGCCACGCGCGCGGACAACGTGCCTGTGGCGCAGATGCACCCCGTAGAACCCGAAATCGAAACAACGAACCGCTCCCATCTATTTTTTGATGCGTAGGGAGCGTGGTCGCTTGCAGCGCCGCCCCCCCTACTTCTTCATAGGGCGCGAAATTATCAAATTTGGACTTACTGGCAAATACCTCTTGCGGGCGTAAGGATCTGGGATGTAGGCGGGACGCAACGCCTGCGCGCCGCTTTCATCGGCCTACCCAGATCAAGGCCCATGGGCCCTACCAACCCGCGAGTGGGTATAGACCCGGGAATGTAGGAGGGCCAATCCCTTTGGATGTGAGCGTTTGAGAGCAATCGGCAAGGCTCAAGGAATCCCCGGGAATGCCGTTAAGCAGGATGCGGTGGCATTCGCCCCAAATTTTCGGTGCTGGTCTCCTCCCCTCGGTTGGGGGAGCCTCACCCTACTGCAGTAGGATTTGCAAGGGCGTCGGTAGTAGACCAGCGCTCTACACCACATTAGCGATACGCAGATCTCTCGAAACAAGCCCATTACGTGTAGACGAATGCCACTGGGCTACACAATCCGCGAGAGAGGGCTAAACACGTAGCCATGTGGTGGAGATTAGCCAGCGTCCTACACCGTTACTCAAAAATCTCGTCAGATCGGCACAGCGACTTTTACGCGGGGGAATTATTTGTTATCTTCTCGGCACGCTGACTATCTGACACGGTCCAAAGCGACCGCCCGTACCGGCGTACCAGCGAAAACAAATCCATGAAAAAGCGACTCTCGTTGATTGTTTTGCTGGCATTCACGGGCTGTGCCCCGATGATCCAAACCGCGCCAGCGGATCTACTGCCTTTCATGGATAGCGCAGCGGCGCCGGCCATCCGTTTCGAGACCAAGACTGAACTCCATCTCGATACCGGTTACACACGAACGCTGGCCCGCAACTCGGTCTGGAAGCTTGTAGGACGGTTGCCGCAGGGGGCGGTGTATCGGCCAGCAGGCACGGTCTTCACGATCGAAGGCCGCCAGGTACATGAAGCGTATCTCGTTATTCATGACAAACAGCTTGTCGGCTTCTACCTTCCGGGTGAGCAGAACTACTCCCCTCTTTCCACGGCAGTTCCAATTACAACAGGAGAAATTCAATGAAACAGATCGCACGCATGCTGATTGCCACAATGGCCGTTACGTCACTATTGGCAGGTTGCGCTTCCGGGGTCAAGCATAGCGAGATGGCCGCATCCATTCCGACCGTGAAGGCAGGCGAAGGGCGAATCTACTTTCTGCGGTCGGCATCGATGTTCGGTGCAGCTATTCAACCCGATATCCGTCTGAACAATGAAGTAGTGGGCGAATCGAAGCCCGGTGGCTTCTTCTTCGTGGATCGTCCGGCTGGCAAGTACGTTGCGTCGGCAGCTACGGAAACCGAGAAGACGCTCAGCTTCGTGCTCGATGCCGGTGAAACTAAGTACGTGCGTAGCTCGCCTTCGCTTGGTCTGCTGGCGGGCCGTGTCGTGCTTGAACTCGAGACCCCGGACAAAGCGAAAGAAGAACTGCCTTCCCTTAGCTACACAGGCACGCCGATTAAGACCGCCGCCAAGTAAGATCCGGCGGCGCCGAATGTAGGAAGGCGCTGCGGACATCCTTTCCCGTTTTGAGGCAACGAGCCGACATGCCGGATTTCCGTTGCGGGTCTGGAAACGGCCTTAGGACCGCCTGGAGCACAGGGGACCTCTTCGGGTCGCGAGCCGCCGATGAAGCCGAGCACAGCCTGTGAGTGAGGGCCGACGACCGGGTCCCGGCCACAAGCCGCCAGTCGAGGTCGCCATTCAATTTGAATAGCCAAGTCTCGTTCGACCTCACTCAGTAGCCGGCTTCCGGCGAGCGGATTGGGCGTGGCACCGCCTCATCCCGGTAACGGTCATTCCGCACTCATGCGTCTATACTTACTGGCCCCGTAGTTTGAGTGATTCAACAAGGCCAAATGAAAGCAGCAGAATTAATCATCGCTTCGCTAGGGGTATCGGTGTGGGCTCAACCATCGCTATCTTTCGCCCAAAACATCAACGGGAAAAATCTCTACACACAGAGATGCTCGATGTGCCACGGCGCGGACATCAAGGGCACGGGGCCATTGGCCAGAAAAAGCAATCCATCCACGCCTGACCTAACGACAGCCGCCTTCAAAAAACGGCTCAATGATTATCCGGGCGTCATTGTTTCATCCATAATACTTCGTCCGAACGGAGATCTGATTCCGAGAACTTTGCGGGAGAACGGCGTAAAGCTTGCGCCGCACTCATGGACAGTGCAGGATTTTCGCGATTTGAATAAATACATGAGTGACGTGATTTCCAAACGATGACCACCTCATTAGACGCGCGGAGTCCGCCAGACTGAGGGTCCGTTTCCGGGAAATGCAGAAGACCGTTATGGGTCGTTCTGCGACTGCCGCGGATCAATGGCAGCGTCGGTCTCAGGGTTGCCCGCCCCAAACCGGTAGCTACCAGCTATCGTCCTGGCCGGGCCCCGACGACGCCACCAGATCTTGAACGACCGTTCTCGGGCTTTGACCCGGCAACACTCTGCTCACGACTCTTCCGCTCCAGGCCAGCACCGGCGCCATACAGGGCTGCTCATCAACGCTGCACTGCACAAGAAGTACACCCGGCGACATGCGACCCTAGGCCGCTCCGTGCAAATTTCGTCCGCCAGTACTGTGCAATTTACGATTGGCATTGACAGCGTACGCATCGGAGGGCTAACGGTCGTCACCCCGACACTAATCCCGCCATGCCACGCTAGTGGGGCATACCTGCCGCGCGACCCACCCTACAATCACGCTGTCGTGATTGACCCCATGACACCCCAGCCCGCGCGCGATTCGCCGCGGGCTTCTTTTTTGCTGCATCCCGGATATACTGTATGCATATACAGTATCCGCGCGGTAAGCCCATGCTTCGGATCCGAAGCGTTGGCTGGGCTGGCGGCTAATCGCAAGCCCCACACAACAAAACCCTTTGAATCGCTGGAACCGACTTCTCGCTCAGGCCCTGGTTACCGCGACCGTCATCGTCGTGGCCGCCGTCGTGTCGCGCGAGATCTATCTTCTCGTTCAACAGCCGCCCGCAGCAGAAATGGAAGATGTCGGCGACTTCGACCAGTCAACACCGGATTGCCCAGCGCCACGATGGGAGCAATCCGCACCACAAGGCGGAAATCCGGAACGCCAAACGCACAGATCTCCTGGCTGCCTGGAATCCTGAAAGATGCCAACCTGGTCTGCGCGCCCAATGGGCAAATAGACTGCAGTCGACGGCAGCACCCGACATCGGCGGCTTCGGCTGCCACGTTCTGCAGGCAAGCGGCCCGCTATCGCGCACAGGGTTTCCGCGCACAGGGTCGTTTTCAGAGTCTTTGGGGAGCCGAAAGGCAAAAAAAATGGGAAGCCTTGGCTTCCCATTCTTCGTCCTGGCGAACCCGTGCCTTACAGGGCAGCGTCCTTCAGCTTCTTCAGCGGACGAACCTTGACCTTCACGGAAGCCGGCTTGGCAGCGAACCACTGATCCTGGCCCGTGAAAGGATTCTTGCCGAAGCGCTTTTTCGTTGCCGGAACCTGGATCGCGGAGACCTTGAAGAGGCCCGGCAGCGTGAATTCGCCAGCGCCCTTCTTGTGGATCGAGCTCACGATGGTGTTCTCGAGGTGCGACAGCACCGTTTGCACCGTTTTCTTGTCCAGTTCAGTCTGGGCAACCAGGTGGGCCAGCAGGCTCGACTTGTTGAACGTATCCTTCAGCGGCTTTGCAACCGGTGCTGCGGCGGCTGCCTTCTTGGCTGCAGGCGCAGCCTTCTTCGCTACGGGAGCAGCCTTTTTTACCGGGGCTGCCGCTTTCTTTGCCGCAGTCTTCGGGGCGGCCGTCTTCTTCGTTGCCATATCGCTCCTATCGCAGAACAACCGGCACCATTGCCGGATTCCGCGCAGCATAGCGGAGATTTGCGCGAATGTGCAGTCCCACCTGCGCATAGGTTGTTTCGGCCTGTTACGCAGAGCAAGCGTGCGGGAATCAAGTCAGCAGGCGGGCGCGCTAGAATTGCGCCCTCAATCCACGAAGGAGTTCGGTTGTGCCAGGCATGCATCCCGCACCGCACCGTATCGCGATCAATGGATACGGCCGTATCGGCCGGTGCTTCGTACGCGCACTCTACGAGTCCGACTGTCGGGAATCCTTCGAAATCGCGGCGATTAACGAGCCGGCCGACCTCTCGAGCATGGCATATCTCACCCGCTTCGATTCGACCCACGGACGCTTTCCGGGGAAGGTCGGTGTAGGCGATGGCGCCCTGCTCATCGAGGGTGACGAAATTCCGGTCTTCCATGCAACAACCCCCGAAGCGGTAGCTTGGGATGCTCTTAACGTCGACTTGCTCGTTGAATGCTCTGGCGTCTATGGCAATCGGGCATCGCTGACACGGTTTCTGAACGCCGGCTGCAAGCGCCTGCTACTGTCCCACCCCGGCGACAGTGCTGCCGATGTCGACGCAACCATCGTCTATGGCACGAACCACAACACGCTTGCGGGCAAGGAGCGCCTGGTCTCGAGTGCTTCCTGTACGACCAATGCAGTGGTCCCGGTGCTTTCCCTGCTTCACCAGGAACTGGGAATCGAGCAGGCCGTGCTGACGACGCTGCATTCCGTCATGAACGACCAGCCGCTGATTGACGGCTATCACGATCGTGATCTGCGCCGAACGCGCTCGGCCATGCAATCCATCGTCCCGGTATCAACTGGCCTGGCCCGCGGCGTTGAACGCCTGCTTCCCGAGCTGAAGGGGCGAGTGCATGCCAAGGCAATACGCGTGCCCACGCATAACGTATCGGCCATCGACATGGTGCTTTCGGTCGAACGCGACGTCGACACGACGAGCTTGAACCGCCTGCTACAAGACGCGACGACCGGACCGTACGCGGGTCTCATCGCGTACTCCGAGGACCCCCACGCTTCGATAGACTTCAATCACGACTTCCATTCCGCAATCATCGACGGTGCCCAGACAAACGTGAGCGGCCAGCGCCTGGTCAATCTTATGCTGTGGTTCGACAACGAATGGGGATTCGTGAACCGGCTCCTGGACGTGGCGCGCCATTGGCTCAGGCAGTCGGCCTGAAATGCAGGTCGGACCGGCTGGGCACACTCAGCCGGATGCGGCTGCTTCCCGGAGCGCCCGCAATTGCGTGATCGATGCGTCCGCGCGAGGTCTGGCAAGACCGATCAGATAGAACGCGATGCGTGCCTACCGAATGGTCCGCCGAAGCGCGGAGAAAAACAGTTCTGACTGAAGGCGTTCGCCCTGGACCTGGCGGGCCACCGTCTCGGCGAGACTGGGCGCTACCGGGCACAGCTTCTTTCCCGTGGAGAGTGCAATCACCTGAGCGGCACAGGCTCGCTCCAGGTAATACAGGTCATCGTACGCATAGTCGACGCGCTCGCCGCACACGACCACGCCATGGTTGCCCAGAAACATGACGTCGGCGCCCTTCATGGCTCTCGCAATGCGCCCCCCTTCGCTCGCATCCAGGGCCAGGCCGTGGTATTCGGCATCGATGGCGGTGCGTCCGTGATACCGCATGGCGTTCTGCGACAAGGTCGTATCCAGCCCGCGAACCTCCGTCAACGTCAGTGCCGTGGCATAGGGCATATGTGTATGCAACACGCACTGCTTGCCAGCGATGCGGTGAATCGCAGCGTGAATGAACATGGCGGTTGGCTCCACGTCGTGGCGTCCCGCCACCTTGCTGCCTTCGGCGTCGACGATGACGATATCGTCCGCCGTGACCTCGCTCCACATCAGACCCCGTGGGTTGAGCAGAAACAGACCCTCATCGCCCGGAATTGCCACACTGAAGTGATTGCAGACCCCTTCCGCAAGGCCATGGCTTGCCGCTGCCCTCAAGGCAAGCGCCAGGTCATCCCGGAGTACAGCTACCGCTGACTGGTAAAAACAATCTGGATTGCTACCTTGAAGGGCACTCATATGGTCTCCTCGGGTCCGAACAGCAATGTCATGCCGGCAATGCGACGCGGGCAATCTGCGCGAAATAGTTCGCCCCGATGGTCAGCACGTCGTCATTGAAATCGTAGTGGTTGTTGTGCAACGGAACGCCGCCCGTGCTACCCGATTCACCATTGCCGATAAAGACAAATGCGCCAGGTACAACCTGCAGGAACGCGCCGAAATCTTCGGAAATCATCATCGGGGCGACGGCGCCGTTCACGCGATCCTCGCCGACCACGCTGCGTGCCGCTTCCAGCGCAACCGGAACACACTGCTCCCAGTTCACGGTCGGGGCAAACTCGTGGGTGTATTCGAAAGTGCAGTTCGCCCCATGCATTCGGCAGATGCCTTCGCAGATGTCCCGCATACGGGTTTCGAGCAAGGACTGGACCGCAGGGGTGTAGCTGCGGGTGTCGCCCTTGATCGTGACGTTCGCCGGAATGGCGTTGCGAATGCCGTCGGTAATGAATTCCGTGCAGGAAATCACCGCCGGCAGGCTCGGGTCAAGGTTACGCGAGACGATTGTCTGCAAGGCAAGCACGATTTCCGACCCAATCACGATGGGGTCGATACCCATATGTGGCCGGGCTGCGTGAGTGCCCTGCCCCTTCACGTGAATCACGAAATTGTCTTCGCTGGCCATGATGCCGCCGACACGGGTTGCAATGTTGCCAGTCGGCAAGCCTGGCATGTTGTGCGCGCCGTATATGGCGTCGACCGGGAAGCGTTCGAACAGGCCATCCTGCATCATCGCCTTGGCACCGCGGCCGTGCTCCTCGGCAGGCTCGAAGATAAAGCGCACCGTCCCGTTGAAATCCCGACGTTCGCTGAGCAGTTTGGCGGCACCCAGAATCATGGCCATATGACCATCATGACCGCACGCATGCATCTTGCCATCGGTCCGGGAAGCGTAAGCCCGATCCGGAGCGTTCTCGTGAATCGCCAGCGCGTCCATATCCGCGCGCAGGCCGATCGCACCTGGACCGTCGCCCACACGCAAGCTCGCGACCAGGCCGGTTCCGCCGATGCCCCGCTGCACGTCCATTCCCATGTCACCCAGCAGTCTTGCGACGAAGTCCGAAGTCCTCAGTTCCTCGAAGCCTGTCTCCGGATGTCGATGAAGTTCGTGCCGCCAGGATTTGAGCAGGTCACGGAGGTCTTTGTCAGCGTGCATGGAAGTGTCTCGATGTCGGAGCAACCGCTAGCATCTTACGTGCGCGACGTCGCAAGAATTGCTCGTTATTGCAGACCCGAATGAAACGTCGTTGCGTTGGCAAGGGCGATATATTGGTAAAAATGCGCAATAATCGAACGAAACTTGCGTCGATCCGATCTACGCCGTCGAAGGGAATCCATGGCATCGCAACTAGATTCATATGACCGGAAGTTGCTGCAACTACTGCAGACCAACAACAGGCTGTCACAACGCGAACTCGCAGACGCGGTCAGCCTGTCGCCCTCGGCGGTGAATCGGCGCATTGCTGCCCTCGAGGCGGATGGCGTCATTACGGCGAACGTCTCTGTCGTGGACCCATCAAGGGTGGGCAAGCCCATTACCGTGCTGGTCCAGGTGAAACTCGAGAGCGAGCGGCTGGACCTGCTTGACGAGGTGAAGAAGCGCTTCGTCGATTGCCCACAGGTCCAGCAGGTCTACTATGTCACCGGAGACTTCGACTTCGTTCTGGTGCTGGCCGTCGCCGACATGACAGAGTATGAACGGCTGACGCGTGAGCTCTTTTTTCTCTCCGGCAATGTCAAGAGCTTTCAGACGCACGTGGCCATGCAGCGGGCCAAGGTAAGCCTTGGCGTGGCCATCGAATCCTAGGCTTTCGGCCAGACAAGCCTGTGCCACAGACTGGCTTCAACGCGCCAGCCAGGCAGTCTGGCGTGCGAGCACCGATTCATGCGACTCGCCCACCAGTTGCTGGTATACGGAAGGCGCCGTTGCCCCTTCCGTATTGATGACCAGGACGCGTGAGGTTGCATCCAGCCCGGCCTCTTCGGAAAGCGCAGCATTCGCACGAAGCACGGCCAGTCCGGCGAGACCCGCTGCGCCAGATTCCCCCGCCACGACCGGCAGATCGCCAGTCTGCTTCCCCGCAAGTTGGTGCATTGCGGTCACGGCGTCTTCGTCCGAGATCGTCATGAAGACGTCCACGCTGCCCTGGAGAAAGCGCCAGGCGAGAGGCGACGTCTCTCCGCAGGCCAGCCCCGCCATCACGGAATCAACCGAACCGGTGGCGTTGGCCGCCCTGCCTTGCAGCGCGCTTTGGTACAGGCAGTCCGCCTGCACGGGTTCGACGACGATGAACTGCGGACGATGCGCGCCGAAGTACTCCCAGAAATAGCTGGCGATGCCAGCGGCAAGTCCACCGACGCCCCCCTGCAAGAATACATGCGTATAGGGGCACGACTGCCCCGAAGCCACCTCTGCCTGCGTCAGGATCTCGGCAGCGATGGCGCCGTAACCCTGCATTACGTCGCGTGGGATGTCCTGATAGCCCTCGTAGGAGGTGTCCGAGACGACCGTCCAGTGATTGGCAGCGGCAAGGCGAGCCGCCTCTTCCACGGATTCATCATAGTTGCCGGCAATACGGACAATGGTTGCGCCGTAGGCCGCGATGGCATCTTCGCGCTCCTGACTGACATTGGCGTGCAGCACAATCACGCATTGGCAGCCGAATGACCTGGCTGCGGACGCCAGTGCCCGGCCGTGGTTGCCGTCCGTCGCGCTGATGACGGTGAAGTCCTTCAGCAGGTCCGCATATTTCCCGTCAATCAGTGCCAGCGGGTCCAACTTCCGCTCGGGGTACACGCGCAGAATCAGTCGGACCAGGGCAATCGGTGCCCCCAGCGCCTTGAAACTGCCCAGCGGCGAGCGAACGGATTCATCCTTCACGCTCAGTTGGCCGATATTCAGGCTGGCGGCAAGCATGGGAAGGTCGCGCAGCGGCGTGGGCCCGGCGGTCAGTTGGTCCCAATGCGAGAGCCAGGCGCGGCTGCGCTCGGCTTGCTCGACGCTCATGATGTCCTTGAGCTCCGCAGGATAGGCGGCCCGGCAGGCACGGGAATTCTTGGTCAGCATAGATAATCCGATCGGATAATGGTTCAGGCCTGCGCCTGGCCGAGGCGATGGAGCACGACATCGAGCAGGACTTCCGCACCCATGATGAGTTGGTCGTCGTCGGTGTGCTCGCGTGGGTTGTGGCTGATGCCCCCCTGGCTCGGGACGAAGATCATGGCGGCAGGCGCGATGCGGGCAATCATCTGCGCGTCGTGGCCAGCGCCGGACGTCATGCGCCGGTTGGTAAAGCCAAGGCGATTCGCCGACGCCTCGACGCTATCCACCAGACCAGCGTCGAAAACAACCGGCTCGAACCGGGCCAACCGCTCCGTGGTAACTGTCGCACCCTCCTGCTGGGCGACCGTCTCCAGGAATTCCGCAAAGCGCCGCTCGGCCAGCTTCAGGCGCTGCTCGTCCGGGTCCCGAAGGTCTACCGTGAGCGTGGCGCGGCGTGGGATGACGTTGATGACGTTAGGCTGCACGCTCAGGCAGCCAACCGTCGCCAGTGTCGTACCGCCGGAGTCCTGCGCGAGTTGGCGCAGGAACGTCACGATGGCAGCGGCCACGAATCCGGCATCGTGCCGGAGATGTGTCGGCGTCGTACCGGCATGGTTGGCGTTGCCTTGAATGGATACCTGTTGCCAGGAGATACCCTGCAGGTTTTCGACCACGCCAATCTGGATACCTTCCGCCTCCAGAATCGGGCCTTGTTCGATGTGGAGTTCGACATACTCATGGGGGACGATGGCACCGGGCTCCAGCGTGCCCGCATAGCCGATGCGAGCCAGTTCATCGCCCAGCCGCGTGCCATCGGTCCCAACGGTATCAAGGGCTTCCTGGACGGATACCCCCCCGGCATAGACCAGCGAGCCCATCATGTCAGGCTGATAGCGGATGCCTTCCTCGTTGGTGAAGGCCCCGACCATGATGGTGCGGGAGGGTGCGATGCCAGCTTGCCGATAGGCTCGCGCCACGGCCAGTCCGGCCAGCACGCCGTAACAACCATCCAGCGCGCCTGCGTTTGTCACGCTATCGATGTGCGAGCCCATCATCAGCGGTGCCTGGATGCCATCATCCGCCTCGGATCGAAGGATGCCGAACAGGTTTCCGATACGGTCGATGACGACCTCCAGTTCCAGTTCGCGCATCCAGTGGGCAACCAGGTCGCGTCCGGCCTTCTCGGCGTCGGTAAGGGCGATGCGAGTACGGCCGCCGACCTCGCTCTCGGCGCCGATTTCCCCGAGCTCCTTGAGCTGGCGCAGCAATGTGCCGCCATCAAGCTGAAGCCGCTGCGCTTTCGTCGCAGTGTGTGACATTCAAACGTCTCCCATTCCCTGACATGCCTTGCCCAGCACGCGACGCGTCGTGGCGCAATGTCTGCAATGTTAGAACGTTGTGGCGCAACAGCGTCCCCGTTTGCTACCTCCCTGCGCAACAACCTTGCGAAGTTGGATCGCAAACCGCAGCGATGCAGCCAAGCCCACGGATTACGTAGCCTGCCTGCCCGATCCGTGCTGCTGCTTTTGTCCTCCCAGGGCCGCTTCGAAGCACTGCATGAGGGCTTGCACGCGTGCCGTCCGTCCACGCCGTCTCGGTACGAGCAGGGTCACCGGCGCGCTGTCGAACTCCCAGTCGGCCAGAACCCGTACAAGCCGGCCACGTGCGACCGCTTCGGTCGTGTCCCACTCCGAACGCAGCACCAGACCCAATCCCTGCTCCGCCCACTGGCGCGCAATACTCCCGTCGTTGCTGGTGTAGGCGGGGACCACACGAACGGTCTCGCGCGCAGATTGCCGTCGGCCAGCGCCGCTGTCAGCCCGTCGAAAGCGCCATAGGGTCACATCCTCATCGTTCTCACGAATACAGATGCAGGCGTGCGCGAGCAGGTCGCGCGGTTCGGCAGGCGTGCCGTGCTTGCGCAAATAGGCCGGGCTGGCACACAACCAGCGCGCATTGGCCGCCAGCGTGCGGGCGACCCAGGATGAGTCCCGCACGGTGCCAATGTGAATGACGGCATCTGAATCATGCCGATCCGGCCAGGGTGTCTCGCGTAAATCGAGCTGCAGACGCAAATCCGGATGGGCCTGGGCGAAGCGAGCCAGCAGCGGCGCAATATGGTGTCGTCCATAGCCGAAGGGTGCGGCGATACGCAAGGTTCCCGTCAGTCGGCTGTCCTCACGCCGGAAAGACTCCGGCAGCGCTTCCAGTTGCGCCAGCAGGGCCGAGCCCTCGCGCGCAAGGCGTTCCCCCTCCGGAGTCAGGCTCAGCCGCCGCGCCGTGCGGGTAGCAAGCGCCAGTCCCAGGGTCGCTTCCAGCTTGCGAAGGCGCGCCGACAATGCCGGAGGCGTCACATTCAGGGCGCGTGCCGCCGCACTGAGCGAAGGCGACTGCGCCAACGCTTCGACCAGCCGGAGGTCCTCGATCTGGATCATTCACTTCAGCTTAACGATTGATGTTCTCAAATTTAACCACAAGCCGCCCTATCGTTCGTACATTAAGGACCTCGGCCAGCTGTCCGTCTCGGCGCAAGTTGCCAGGCAACAAGAGGCAACCGATTGCGCGGCCTGCACAACAATGTGCTGACGCTGAACGCCAAGGGCCAATTCTGGACTGAAGACAAACAAGGACGATATGACAAACCACTCCCAATTCCTTGCGAGCATCGACACGCCAGCGGCGATCATCGACACGCAGCGCATGCAACACAACATCCACTGCATGCAGACGCGCATGGATGCGCTGGGTGTGCGCTTTCGCCCGCACGTCAAAACGACCAAGTGCTCCCCCGTCGTCAAGGCACAGATTTCGGCGGGCGCCAGTGGCATCACGGTTTCCACGCTCAAGGAAGCCACGCAATTCTTTGACGACGGCATCACGGATATCCTCTATGCCGTGGGGATGGTGGCCAACAAACTGCCGCAGGCGTTGGCGCTGCGCCGCCGAGGCTGCGATCTCAAGATCCTGACGGACAGTGCGGATTCCGCCCGCGCCATCGTTGCCTTCGGCGTCGAGCACGGCGAGATGTTCGAAGTCTGGATCGAAATCGACACCGATGGTCATCGCTCCGGCATCCGGCCGGAGGAACCGGCATTGCTCGACGTTGCAACCATTCTGCATGAGGGCGGCGCGTGTCTGGGTGGTGTGATGACCCACGCTGGGTCGAGCTATGAACTCAATACCCGCGAGGCACTTGTCGCGATGGCCGAACAGGAGCGATCCGGGTGCGTGCGGGCTGCCGAGCGCCTGCGGCAAGCCGGCCTGCCGTGCCCGGTAGTGAGCGTCGGGTCGACGCCTACGGCCCTCAGCGCAGAGAACCTGCAGGGCGTGACCGAAGTGCGCGCGGGGGTCTATGTCTTCTTCGACCTCGTGATGCACAACGTCGGCGTTTGCTCGACCGACGACATCGCGCTCAGTGTGCTGACCACGGTGATCGGACACCAGGCTGAAAAAGGGTGGGCTATCGTCGACGCGGGCTGGATGGCCATGAGTCGCGACCGTGGTACGCAAAAGCAACAACGCGACTTCGGCTATGGTCTGGTGTGCGGCATCGATGGCGCGGTGATTCCAGGGTACATCCTTGGCGGCGCGAACCAGGAGCACGGCATCCTGTCGCGTGAAGGCTCCCCGGACACCGACATCGCCGCGCGCTTCCCGATCGGGACCCTACTGCGCATCCTGCCCAACCACGCCTGCGCCACCGGCGCGCAGTTTCCTGCGTACCAGGCTCTTGACAAGGAAGGCGGAATCACGGAATGGAGCCGCTTGCATGGCTGGTAATCGGGGGGCCCGCCTGGCGGTCACTAGAGCCACACCGCCGTCGACAACGGCACAGGCCAGGCTTACGCCCCAGCCATCACGTCCGATCCACGGTGCATAGGGCTTTCGCAGAGTCGGGGTTAGCAGCGATAATCGGGCAACTCTGATCGAATCAAAAGGCACAAGGAATGGACAAGCAAGGCTTCACGACCGTCATCGTTCATGGCGACAGGACCACAGGTACCGAGCATGGTGGCGTTCACCAGCCGATTCATACCTCCGTGCAGTTTGGTTTCGATCGCGTCGAGGATCTGATCGGTGTATTTCAGGGCACCAGGAAGGGCGGATTCAACTACGCGCGGCAGGGGACACCTACGACCGCCGCCCTCGAGCGCAAGATCACCAAGCTGGAGGAAGGCGCCGGGACAATCTGCTTCAGCACCGGCATGGCCGCGATCACGGCCACGTTTCTCACGCTCCTGCGCGCGGGAGATCATCTCGTTGCAAGCCGTTACGTGTTCGGCAACACCAACAGCCTGTTCGGAACCCTCCGTACGCTTGGCATCGACGTGACGACGGTCGATGCATGCAACGTCGAAGACGTGAAGCAGGCAATCCGACCGAACACCCGCATGGTGTTCGTCGAGACCATCGCGAATCCGGGCACACAGATTCCCGATCTGGTTGGCATCGGCAACGTGTGCCGCGAGCGCGGTATCGCCTATGTCGTCGATAACACGATTACCTCGCCCGCCCTGTTCAAGCCAAAGGCAGTCGGCGCAAGCCTCGTGATCAACTCGCTGACGAAGACGATCGCCGGCCATGGCACCGCGCTTGGGGGCGCCGTAACCGACACCGGCCTGTTCGACTGGAGCGCGTATCCGAACATTGCCGATGAATATCGGCGTTCGGCGGCACAGGAACAGGGCCTTCTGCAGATTCGCAAGAAGGGGCTGCGCGACATGGGCGCGGCCTTGTCGTCCGAGCAGGCCCATACGATTGCCACTGGGGCGGAAACGCTCGCGCTGCGCGTGAAGCAAAGCAGCGATAACGCGCTGGCACTCGCCCAATTCCTGGAGGGACACAAGGCTATCGGCAAGGTGTTCTATCCTGGCCTGAAGAGCCATCCCCAATATGAGATCGCGCAATCGCTGTTTTCTGGCGCGTCATGGCTCCTGTCGTTCGAACTGCTGAACGCCGACCGCATGATTGACGTGGTCAATGCGCTGAAGCTGCCGATCAAGGCGACCGGCCTCGGCGACACGCGCACACTCATCATTCCCGTGGCGCCCACGATTTTCTTCGAAGCCGGCCCCGAGACCCGCAAGGCAATGGGAATTTCCGATGGCATGCTGCGACTGTCGGCCGGTATCGAGGATATCGATGACCTGATCGCAGATTTCTCGCAAGCGCTGAAACTCGCCGCGTAGCACTGGCTGGAGGCGTTCTCGACCTCCGGGCATCGATCACCTCGCAGCCAACCACGAGCACGGTGCCCAAATGTTAGTGGAATGGGGCGACGCGGAAAGCGCCGCCCTTTACCGCTTGAACCTCAGTGCACTTGGCGAAGTGAGCATGCATGCAATCCCGCGCCCGATCAGTTTCTGAACGAAGCGCGGCGCGTGCTTACCGGCTTACCTGCTTACTTGAAGGGCGTCTGCAAGATGCCCATGACAGTCTGAATGCCGTCGCGGTAATTGCCAAGCCGCATGTTCTCGTCAAAGCTGTGCTGATTGTTGTCGGCATTGACCAGCGGCACGATCACGAACGGGGACTTGAGCGCCTGCACTGCGGCGCCCGTGGGTACGGTTCCCCCCATCATCCGGATCTGCACGGGCGCCTTCCCGTAGGTATCGTGCATCACGCCCTGCAGCCATTTACTGATCGGCGCTTCCAGATCGGTGCGTGCGGCCGAACTTGAGGCGGAGACTTCGCCGGCCGTAAGCGATGCCAGCTTCGGATAGCGCGCGCGTTCTTCCGCCGTCGGCTCGCCGTTCACCAGGTGGTAGCCCTGCTTCTCGATATGCTTGCGCAGCAGCGCCACCAGCGACTCGGGCGGTGTCTCCGGCACCGTACGCAAATCGATGTCGGCGATGGCGACTTCCGGAATGATGGTCCGCGCCTTGGGGCCCACGTCGCCCGCCACGATGCCGCGCACGTTCAGGCTCGGATACTGCATCGCCTCCTGATAATTGGCGCCAACCTTTTCCGTGCTGGCGATGCCCAGCCGGCGCTTGAGCGCCGCTTCGTCGTCCGGCACCGCGGCCATGATCTTGCGCGCACGCTCATCGAATTTCACCGGCGTGTAATAGCCCGGGATGGTCACACGGCCATTGTCGTCCTTCATCGACGCCAACAGGCTCGCCATGCGCTGCACCGGATTGGCGGAATAGTTGCCGTAGTGCCCGCTGTGCAGCCCCTGGCTTGCACCGAAGACTTTCAGCTGCACGAGCTGGATGCCCCGATTGCCAAATACCAGCGTCGGCTGATTGCTCTGGTGCATCGGGCCGTCGAAGATGACCATGCCATCATTTCGCAGCAACGCAAGATTCTGCGCAATGACCTGTCCCAGCGAGGGCGAGCCCTTCTCCTCCTCGGAATCGAGCAGCACCTTGATGTTCACGCCCGGCTCCACGCCCGCCGCCTTGAGCGCATCGAAGGCCGCCAGGAACATCACGATCGGCCCCTTGTCGTCCGATGAAGACCGCGCGAACAAGCGCCACTCGGGATCCACCTGGCCCCCGTACAGTTTGTCCAGCGGCAGGGTCTCCCACTTGCCATCGGCAGCGCGCGCCTTGAGCGTGGCTTCCCATGGACTCTTCTGTGCCCACTGGGACGGCGTCACGGACTGTCCATCCAGATGCATGTAGAACAGCACGGTCTTGCGCGGCCCGGCCCCAGGCGCGGTGTACTCGGCGTACATCATCGGCTTGTCGCCATTTGCAAGCGCCTGCGCCTGGAAGCCGCGCCGCGAGAACGCCTTGGTAAGCCAGTCCACGTTCTTCTGGATATCGGCCGGCACGGTCGCATCATTGGGAATCGCCAGCAGTTCTACCCATTCGCGATAGCTCGCCGCCGCCGCGCGCCCTGCTGACTGCTCAAGCTGTGTGCGATCCAGCGTGGCGGCGCCTACCCCAGTCCCGTACGCCAGGATGAGCGACGCGACAAGTGCCAGTCTGCGGGAACGATGGTGAATTGCCGATGGGGTGCGCATGTCCTTTTCTCTCTCTTCGTTGTATGACGACATGCATTATGGCGGCAGATTCGGCCAACAAAAAGGCCTTGTGCGCCGTGATCTGCCCCCCTGTGGATGTGCCCACGTATGCATACCGTTCCACAGGGGGCGTTTCTCCACGGGAGTCCAGGCACTGGTTAGCCGTCTTGGCAAGCAACCTCGGCACGGATCGCAGCGCCATGCTGGTCCAGGTCGGGTAGCGTCGCGTCGAGGTGCGGCGTCTGATCGATCGTGAGGGGCAACGCTGGCATCCGCAGCATCCGATTTCCCGGGCTCGATACGCTGACCAGCCGCTCCGGGGTGTGCGTCTCGGCCTGGTGCATGGCCCCCTCAAGGTCGCGCACAACACCGCTGACGACACCAGCCTCGTTCAACAAGACACACGCCTGCTCGGCACTCACCTTCGACATCGCATCGGCCAGCACCTGTCGCAACGCCGCCCGGTTCGCCACGCGCGCGGCGTTGTCGCGGAAGCGCGGGTCCTGGGCGAGGTCTGGTTTTCCGATGCACTGGCACAGGCGCGCGAAGTGCTCCTGCAGGTAGGCCGACAGCACGATCTTGCCTTGCGCGGTGCCGACCACATCGGCCGCTGGCGCCAGTGCCGGTTGCCCATTGCCACACCGCGACGGCATGGTGTCGTAAAGCTGGTGCTCGGCCCACTGCTGGCTCAGGGCGTCGGTCGCCACATCGATCAGCGACACCATGACATGTGCGCCCTGCCCGCTCACGCTACGCCGTACCAGTGCAGCAAGCACCCCGGTAGCCAACGTTCGACCGGCCAGGACATCGACGATCGTGAAGCCGACCCGTGTGGGATCTGCATGAGCGTCGCCATTCATGCTCATCATGCCGCTTTCCGCCTGTGCCGCGATATCGAGTCCGGGCCGGGAAGCCGCCGGGCCGCTGTGCCCGAAGCCGTTCACCGACGCGTAGATCAGTTTGGGAAACTGCTCACGCAACTGGCTGGCGCCTAGCCCGTACTTTTCCATGACGCCGGGACGTGCGTTCTGCAGCAGGACATCCGCGTCTTGCACCAGCGCCAGCGCTACGCCACGATCCTTGGCATCACGCAGATCGAGCACGATGGAGCGCTTTCCACGGTTGTAGGCCGAGAACATCGGCCCGCACGCATCCGCCTGCCAACCGGAGCGGCGGCTGGCATCGCCCCCGGGCGGCTCCACCTTGATCACGTCCGCCCCAAGGTCAGCCAGGATCTGCCCGGCGGATGGCGCCGCAATGAACTGACCGAAGTCGATCACGCGCAGGCCCGCCAGCGCGGCGGGCTCCTGACCACCAGTTTTCGAAGATTGCATTGTTGTCCGCTTCCCTTTCAGGCTTACTCCGGCTTCACGCCGGCCGTCTCGGCGATGTGATGCCAGGCCACCGTGTCGTCTGCAACTACCTTGCGGAACTGCGCCGGTGTGAGTGCCGGGGATACCGGCACATTCAGCGCCGTCAGACGTTCACGAAAGGCTGGGGTGGCGATGGCACGCAGCACCTCCTGGCTGGTATGGCTTGTCTCCTGTCTTGTCTGCAGCGTAATGGTGGCGATCCCATTTGCCACGTTGTATTGGAGGGTGTCGAACGCAGGGCTTGTCGTCATGGGCGGAAGGCGCCAGGGCCGTCAGGTTGTCGGTGCCATTGACACTAGCAAGCCCTGTTCTGCGCCTGCGATAACTGTTTCGCTATCTTGAACGGTCCCGGCAGGGCGTACGCAGTGTGCGATGTGACCGTGAGCCGTCCTTTTCCGGCCATGAATGGTCCGGAATCGGACAAGCTTTCAGCCCTGGCCGGCCAAGGCAGGGGGCGATGCCTACCATGGCGGCACATTTCAACGCCTGTGAAGACCAAACCATGAAGACCAAAGCCGCCATCGCCTGGAAAGCCGGCGCCCCGCTCACCGTCGAGGAAGTGGATCTCGACGGCCCGCGTGCCGGTGAAGTCCTCGTCGAAA
>Ga0055526_1000404_pt1 | contig 34878 bp, 21 predicted proteins | sample AraplaCol_mMF_r2_FD_55013 | JGI IMG/M metagenome (GOLD analysis project Ga0055526, IMG submission 55013) | Arabidopsis root microbial communities from North Carolina, USA - plate scrape MF_Col_mMF_r2 | ecosystem: Host-associated > Plants > Roots > Endosphere | place: USA: North Carolina... | reverse complement strand
AGGTTTGCCTTGTCGAACAACGCCCAGAACACCATCATGAGCACCATTGCCGCCGATATGGACGCGGTCAACTCGGTGATCCGCCAGCGCCTTCACTCGGANGTGGCTCTGGTCAACCAGATTGCTGAATATATCATCAGCGCGGGCGGCAAGCGTATCCGACCAGTTCTGGTCCTGCTGGTAGCGAATGCCTATAACTATAAAGGTGTCGGCCACCATGAATTGGCCGCCGTGGTGGAGTTCATCCACACCGCGACCCTGCTGCATGACGACGTTGTTGACGAATCGTCAATGCGCCGCGGCCGCCAGACTGCCAATGCCCTGTTCGGCAATGCCGCTTCGGTGCTGGTGGGCGACTTCCTGTACTCCCGCGCCTTCCAGATGATGGTGTCGCTCGATTCCATGCGCGTGATGCAGATCCTGTCCGATGCAACCAATGTGATCGCCGAGGGCGAAGTGCTGCAGTTGCTGAACATGCACGACCCGGACGTGAGCGAGGAAAGCTACCTGCAGGTGATCCGCTCCAAGACCGCCAAGCTGTTCGAAGCTGCTGCGGAACTGGGCGCGCTCGTCGCTGGCGCTTCGGACGCCGACATCGCCGCTGCCGGCGAATACGGCCGTTCGCTGGGCACCGCCTTCCAACTGATCGACGACGTCCTGGATTACGCGGGTGACGCGGAAGAAATCGGCAAGAACGTGGGCGACGACCTGCGTGAAGGCAAACCTACCCTGCCGCTGATCTGGCTGATGGAAAACGGCACCGAAGAACAGCGCGTTCTGGTCCGTTCCTGCATCGAGAACGGCGACGAGCAGCATTTCGACACTATCCTTGCCGCCATCACCAACAGCGGTGCCCTGGATTACACCCGCCGTGCCGCCGAAGTAGCCGCGCAGCGCGCAATCGATGCGATCGCCGGCATGCCGGACAGCGTCTACAAGCAATCCTTGCTGCAGCTGGCCCGCTTCTCGGTCGACCGCAGCCACTAACAGCCGCGCAGCCAGTGTCTGCCCCTGCGGGTCAGACACTGATTTGCCGGTTTACTGCATCCTGACCGCAGCAATACGCCGTTTAGCGAAGTAAGCCTTCCAAGCATGCGGCGCGACCGACGGGTAACGCAGCTTGCCCAGCACCAGCCAGGCATCGCGATAAGCCAGCCAGCTACGCTGCCTCTCCGGCGAAATCTTCATCTGGTTCATCTCCCGCTCGGCGCCGGCTGCGTCTTCCGCAGTAAAAGACGGCAGTTTGCCAGCCTCGAACTCTTGCAGTGAATTGAGGATTTCCTGAACTTGCGCCGGTTCGACTGCGTGGCGCCGCAATTGCAGCAGCGCAGCCTTCTCGGCATCGCTCCAGCGCGCGGAAATGGTGTCGATGCGAGCGCTGCGGTCCTGGTCGGCGAGCCCCTCCTGGATTGCAGCACAGCGCGACAGCAGATGACTGTTTGCCGCGTCATCGCACATATCGATCTTTGGTGATGGCCCTTCCTTGCCAGTCTGCATCCGTGCCAGCCGCGCCAAGCGCGCTTCGATCTCGGTGGGGTCGGAACGGCAAGCCGCCATCTTCGCCACCGCATAATTGCGTGGTCCACCCAAGCCGTTCGCATACAGCATCATCAGCACGTCCTGCCTATCGGTCGCAAAGGCGCAGTGCCGCGCTCTCACATAGTCGAAGTGCACGCCAATGCCGTAATACAGCTTGTCGGCGTCGCAGTCCTTCAGGGCCGCAGCCTGCTCCGCCGTCGGGCGATGCGCGAATGGATAGGTCGCAAGCTTGTGGATCTCGCACTCCGAAGTGTCGGCATGCGCGCTGGCGGCCAGCGCGAACAAAGCAGTAGCGAAGGCTTTACGCACTTACAGGATCTCTTTGACCGTTTCAGGAGGGCGGCACAGGCGCACACCCTTGTCCGTCACCACGAAGGGACGGTTGATCAACTCAGGATGCGCCATCATGGCGTCAACCAGCTTATCTTCCGGCAGCGATTCGTCGCCCAGGCCAAGCTGGTCATACAGTTCGCCCTTGTTACGCATGGCGCCACGAGCCGTCAGNCCCGCACGCGCGATCAGGTCAACCAGGACTTCGCGCGATGGCGGCGCCTTCAGGTATTCNACGATNTCCGGNTCAATGCCCGCCTCGCGGATCAGCGCCAGCGCGCCTCGCGAATTGCTGCACGCGTTGTTGTGATAGATGGTGATTCCCATGATGCAAATGAAGTTAATTCAAAGCCGCACTATATCACCGGCAAGGGAGTTGATAAATCCACAAAATTATGTGTAGAATTAACCCACACCAGTCGGGGTGTAGCTTAGCCCGGTAGAGCGCTACGTTCGGGACGTAGAGGTCGCACGTTCGAATCGTGTCACCCCGACCAAACAGTTCCTTTAAAAACAGCGGGTTATGCAACCCGCTGTTTTTGTTTGCAGGTCGTCAGTGGCAAATCCGTGGCGCTGACTATTTGACGCTCCTGCGATGGGGAAAACTGTGCCTGATTTAAGGTCGATTTGACCGAAGAGCTAAAAGCTCGATAAATCATGCCCTCTCGCCAACACTACTTACGTATTCCAAGACTTCACAGGAGTACGCTTCATGGCGTCCATCGAAAATCGCTCGCACCACCAGGTCACGGTCAAGAACCGTGACGACCTCACGAAAACCTTCGCCCATAATCAGGTGAAAAAGGCCGAAGCCTACTACCAGCTTCTGCTGTCCCAAAAGTTCAAACCCAAGCTTTCCCGTCTGAACGATCATTTCATCGTCCGGGTCCGCCAGCAGGGCATTCCAGAGCAGGTATTGCACGCGGACTCTTTCGAGCAGGCGGAGCAGATCAAAATGACGTTGAAGGTGGAGCACGGCCGTGGCATGTTCCGCGATTATTCCAAGGGGCAGAACACCACGCTCGCTGAAGCCATGATCCGCTACCTGCAGGAAGTGGCACCTGGTAATAAGAGCTTTGAAGTCGAGGCTTACAAGATCAACGCGATGCTGGAGGATGCCGGCCTCCCACGCCAGTCTATCGCGGAAATCGTCGCCAGCCACCCCAACCCTTGCGACAAGGTCAAAGAGATGAAGATTCGCAAAGAGACCGGCAAAAAGATGCGCCCGGAGCCCTGCTCCGCGACGCAGTTCATCCTGAAGCCTCTCGCCCACATTGAGCCGGATGACTTTACCGATTACGTTAACGAACGTTGCCAAGTAGTGTCGGCCGCGACGGTAGACCGCGAGCTCGACATCTTCTCCGCTATTTGCACCGTCGCTATGAAAACCTGGCGCATCCATCTCCTCGACCACCCGATGGACGGCGTAAAGCGCCCACCATATTTCAATGAACGGGACCGTCGCCTTAAGCCTGAAGAGGAGCAGCGCCTGCTGGATGCCGCATTTGAAGAGGATGAAAAGTGGTCTCAAACTTTCCGCCATGACGAACTGGTCGAATCCGAGCTTCAAGGTATTGAAGGGGGCCCTACCCGCTATCGCTTCTGGCAAACCCGCAAGCAGCTTCTGAGCGAGGCACAAGCCACCGGGGTACACATCCCCATGTACGAATGCTTCGTGCAGTTCCAGCTTATGACCGGCGCCCGGCGCGGTGAATCAATCTCCCTCCTCTGGGCCAACGTCGATCTCGAAGCTCAGACAGCTTTCCTGCCAAACACGAAGAATGGCCGTTCCCGCAAGCTACCGCTGCGCAGCGAACTGGTCGAATTGCTTCGGCAATTGCCACGTACCGGCGAGCGCGTCTTCGAGTTCACCAATGATGCTTTGCGCAAAGCGTGGAAGCGCATGTGCGAGCGCGCCGGGCTTACCGGCGAATTGGAGCTGCATGTGCATGATCTGCGGCACGAGGCCATCTCCCGCGTCGCTGAAATCGGCAGCAACACGCCTGGCGGCTTTTCGCTGCTGGACCTGCAAGCGTTCAGCGGCCACCGCGACGTACGGATGCTGATGCGCTATGCGCACCTGTGTGCACAGGGTTTGGCGAAACGCCTGGACGCAGCATTCAACTCGACTGATACTCACGTAACACGCCATGGGCGGAAGCGTCTCAAGGCAGAAGCGAAAATTTCGGTCAAAGACATCATTGAAGGCGCGGCTGTGGAGCAGCCTGACGGAGCACCAGAGAACCAACCGCATGACCAGGCCGCGACCAGCATCCTCCCTCCACCGGCGGCCGGCGTCCTTTCGATGCCACCGACCGCAACCGATGCCTCCACTCCGTCCGCTGCAAACGTCATTCACGTGACCTTCCGGCGCCAAGCTGCCTAAAAATCTCAGCGTCATTTTAAGCCCGCCAATCTCGGCGGGCTTATTCGAAAACCTCTCCTAATCAGCAGCTAGTTAGTGTATGATTCACTCTAAGCAACTGCAGCCTGTCCGGCTGCGGGCCCCTTGCGTAGGGCATGATGGTTCGACTTCTACACGCACACAATCCATATCCCCGTTGGTAACCCCGACAGTCAACCACAAGGCTTTAAGCGAACCGCCTGTTGACAAGGAGTTATCATGCCCATCGAATATCTCGTTGATCGCATTCGATTTCTTACGCAAGAGCGTAATGTAGCTACACATCAGAAGCGCGGCCGCGGCCTCGTTGCGCGTGTGCTCTTCGATAAGTCTTTCGAACAAGCACTGGCTGCAGAACGCGCTGGCAAACTTGAAGCCCCTGCCATCGACGAAGCCCGCACGCGCTCGCTCCGGGAAAAGTATGGTGCCGACATCGACGTCGTGGTGGAGGCCGCTAAACTCGAGCTTCCGTACTGGCCAGCACCGCTACTAATGTCAGCCACCCAGGCTGTAAAAGCGGGCCTCGTTCCTCCCTTTAAGTCGCTGACTGCGCCGGCACTTGAGCAAATCGACATACAAGCAAGATCGAAGGGAATGGAGCTCGAATGGATATCGCTAAATCCAGGGAATTTGCGGAAAGGCGCGCATTTGCGCTTCGTCCGCACGGGTGGCACATGGTACGCCCTGGAGGATTTACATCTGAAGGATGGTACAACTCGTCTCACCGCCGAATTCAACGGAACGGTCTTCCGTTACCGCGACAAGAACGAAGACGATGGAACGCATCGCTTCCTGGCACATATGTATGTAAACGGTACTTGGCACCTGGGCCCATGCGAGCATTGCCTTGCAGACGAAGGAGAAATGGATATGCCTTGGGCGGTGCTCGCTTTTGGCCCCGCTCCGTATTTCCTGGCGTCAGAAGGCAGCTCCAGCGAGCACGGCAATACCTGGCCGGGAGAAAACAAGTGAGAAATCGATCTGATTTTGAAGCCGGCCATAAAGCAGGCGTGAACGCAGTTCGCCCTCTCTCAGCGTTCGAAATGTCGCACTACGCCGAAGACTTCAAGGTCGGCTACGTGGTTGCCTTGGCAGAGATACATTCAATACGTTGCGCTAGTCCATGGGCAGCGGGTGTCGAGGCAGCAGAGATGGGGCAGCAATACCGAATCCCGTATGCTGTACTTGAACCGCACTTCGACGATCCCGCGAATCCTGAAGTGTTAGATGCGTTGCGCCGAGGATATAACGTCGACGACGAAGACGATGATGACTATTTCGACGACAGCGACTGACCAACAATAGCGGCATATCGTGTCACATACCTTGGCGGCCTACTTGGCCCCCAAGGTGAATCTTGTCGTGAGCCGTTAGCACTCCACGCTTCGCAGCAACTGTGGGAACAACCTGCAGCGCAAGTGGCATTGACCAATCTCCATTGCTACAGAAGCATAATATCTGATACCCTGTAGCAAAACGCTAGCGTTTTTCACACAGGAGTTCCCATGGCTGTTACCAAAACCGAAGTTGTTAGCGTTCGCGTCCCCCCTGATGTGAAGGCTGCCTTGGTCGCTGCGGCGGAGCAGGAGCGGCGTAGTCTGGCTTCCATGGTGGAATTCATGGTGCTGGACTACTGCAAGACCCGGTCAATACCGCTACCCATTTCTGGTAAAGGATTTGCTGATGAACACTCCCTGTCTTTAAAGAACAATAAAACTAAGAAACCCTAAGCATGCTTTCTTTCGCCCCAGGCTCCCGCGTCGTCATCCGTGACGAGGAGTGGCTGATTCGACGCGTCGACCCCTCTACAGACGGTGGTTGGCTCCTCACATGCGACGGCGTTTCGGAGCTTGTGCGTGGTCGCGTTGCACTCTTCCTTACCGAACTAGAAGACCAAATTGAGGTCCTGGACCCTGCAGAGACCAAGCTGATTATAGACGACAGCCCAACTTACACTGCCTCTCTGCTTTACCTAGAAAGTATGCGCCGGCACAGCGTTGCGAACGACGGACGTATCCACCTCGGCCACCGCGGCGTAATGAACTTGGTGCCCTACCAACTTGACCCCGCACTACAGGCATTACGTCAGCCGCGCTCCCGCATCTTGATTGCCGACGCAGTGGGCTTGGGCAAAACACTTGAGGCCGGCGTGCTCGCCACCGAACTCATCCAGCGTGGTCGCGGCAAGCGCATCCTGGTGGTCACCCAGAAGGCTATGCTCACCCAATTCCAGAAGGAATGGTGGAGCCGCTTCTCCATCCCATTGGTGCGGCTGGACTCTGTGGGACTAGCGCGGGTGCGCAACCGCATTCCGGCCAACCACAACCCGTTCAACCACTTCGACCGAAGCATCATCTCCATCGATACACTTAAGAGCAATCTTGAGTACCGCAACTACCTTGAGAATGCGTGGTGGGACATCATCGTAATCGACGAATGCCACAACGTCGCTGCCCGCGCTGGTGAATCAGGTCTGTCGCGCAGGGCCCGTCTGGCGCGCCTGCTGTCCACTCGGTCGGACACTCTCGTTTTGTTATCCGCCACGCCACACGACGGCTCGGCGCGCAGCTTCGCGTCGCTGATGAGCCTGCTGGACCCGACGGCAATTTCCGATCACGAGCACTACACGCCCGAAGACTTCCGCAGCAAGGGCTTGGTTATTCGCCGTTTCAAGAAGGACATCCGCGATCAGGTAGCTACCGATTTCCAAGAGCGCCAGACCAGTTGCCTGCGTGAGAAGGCCTCGGCCATGGAGGAGGCCGCTTATCGCGCGTTGCTTGAGGTGCAGTTCACCCAAGGCGGCAAGCACAAGGCGGGCCGTCAGCAAGAATTGCAGCGAATCGGCATGCAGAAGGCCCTGTTCTCGAGCCCCAAGGCAGCGCTCGAATCCACTCAACGTCGCATGACCTTACTGCAAGGCAAGAGCAGTGTGTCGATTGACGAGCAGACCGAGATTGCGGGACTGGAAGAACTACGCCAAGCCCTGCAGGCCTTGGTGGATGATGTTCAAGCCAAGAGATTCAGCCGCTACCAGAAACTCCTGGACTTACTGCGTTCGGCCAGTTTCGGTTGGAGCAAAGACGGCGCCGACGACCGCCTCGTCATCTTCTCAGAGCGCATCGAAACCTTGAACTGGCTAAAGGATCGCCTCTCTGCCGACCTGCAACTCAAGTCCAAGCAGCTTGAGGTGCTGCACGGCGGCATGACAGACACCGAGCAGCAGGCGCTGGTTGAGCGCTTTGGCCGCCTGGATGACCCGCTGCGCGTGCTGGTGTGCTCCGACGTCGCCAGCGAGGGCTTGAATCTACACTACTTCTGTCACCGGTTGGTCCATTTCGACCTTCCCTGGTCGCTCATGACCTTCCAACAACGGAACGGGCGCGTAGACCGCTATGGACAGAAGCACCAACCGCAAATCATCTACCTGTTCACCGAGACACTGAACGAGAAGATTCGCGGTGACCTGCGTATTCTCGAAATCTTGGAGCGTAAAGACGAGCAGGCCAACTTCAATCTCGGTGACCCCTCGGCCTTCTTGAACGTCTACGACCCCGACAAGGAGATCGAGAAGGTAAGCGACTACATGGTCAGCGGTCTGTCGCCCGAGCAAGTAGAGGCCGCGCTGGACCATGCTGCAGAAGCGAAGAGCCTGGACGAAGGCGCTAACGAAGGTGACTACCTGCTCGAACTTTTCGGCGGTGGTCACGACGTTCCCGATGGCGCAGCCCCTCCTTCGGCGAATACAGACAGCCTCGCCTACATCGACGAGCCGGGCACTCTGTTCGACAGCGACTACCACTACGCCAAGGCTGCCCTCAGTCAGCTCAACCAAGGCCAAACTCTATGCCAGTGGACCTCGCTGGACGCGGAGCGCCTCATTTCGCTGACCGCCCCACGCGACCTACAGGATCGCCTGCGACAGCTACCGCGCGAGGTGCAGGACGACAACGACTACTATGCACTCACTGCCGACCGCCAGCGCATGGCTGAGGCCATCGAGTCCGCCCGCCAAGCCCGTTCCGAGGATGAAACCTGGCCTAAGCTGCACTACCTTTGGCCGCAACACCCCATCGTCGAGTGGCTGGGTGACCGTGTACTCACGCTCTTCGGGCGCCATTGCGCACCGCTGATACAAAGTGCCCAACTACAACCCGGCGAGCAGGCCTTCGTGCTGATGGGCCTAGTGCCCAACCGTAAGGGCCACCCCCTTCTCGTCGAATGGCAAGTTGCCTATCGAGTAGCCGACGAGGCCGGACACGGCGAGTTCTCCCTGCAGCCTTTCGATGCCTTCGTGGCCCGCGTCGGCCTGAAGTCAGGCAAGCTGCCAAACCGTGGGCAACTTGCCGAAGACTCCCCTATCCTGCGGACCATGCAAGCAGCACTACCCAAGGCGGTTGCCGCCATGCACACTCATATGATAGACCGGCAGTCTGCGTTCTCTTCTGAGCTCGATGAGCGCCTGCGCACCACGCTAGCCGAGTTGGAGCGCCTACAAGGCCGACAGGTTGAGCAGCTCACGCTCGAACTGGACCGCCAGTTGGAGACTGTCAAGCGTGGCCGCTTCGAGCACCGCAAACAGCAAATTAACCGCGTGTTCGACGACTACCGTCAATGGGTGCATGACACCCTCACCACCGAACCACAGCCCTGGATTCAAGTTCTGGCTGCCGTAACCAGCACCGGAGTCTAAGCACGATGCCCGTCCTCGAAGCCGTCCACACCTTCGTTGGCATCGCCAACGAGAACGAGTTTTACAGCCACCACTATCTCGCCGAAGTCTTTAAGGGCGACATCAAGGCACGCCTGGATGCCTGGGATGCCACCGAAGCCGACCACCCTAGTGTAGATGAACAGCGTGCCCCGCCCAAGCGCCTGCAATCCTGGGCGCAGCGCTGGTTCAGCTTACGAGGACAACTCCAACGTGCAGCCAGCGATGCCGAACGTTGGCAGCTCTTCACTCAGCTGCAGGCGGGTCTATTGCAAGCCTTAGGCTATCCGCTCCCCGGTAAATTACCCCAACTGCACGAATTCGTGCCCGGTAAGGCGCTGCCAATATGGCAACTAGGCCCAGACGCACAGTCGCCCCGGCTAGCGGTTATACCCGCCTATCAGCCCGGTGCCGAGCAGGACGACCTACTCGACCACAAGCTAATTAGCCTGCTATACAGTGGTATGAACAGCGACGAAGGCATTCCCCGCGCGTTGCAGGGCGAGCCCTGGGCAGAACTGCTAACAGACGCCGTGTTCAGCGCTGACGCGCCGCCGCGTTACCTCGTCCTTGCCGGTCTCGACGAATGGCTGCTGCTGGATCGCTACAAATGGCCCAGCAACCGCGCCCTTCGCTTTAGCTGGACCGACATCCTCGACCGAAAGGACGCCGACACCCTCAAGGCCTGCGCCGCGCTGTTGCACAGGGATTGTCTGGCCCCGGGCACCGGCGCAAGCCTGCTAGAACGCCTGGACGAGAACGCGCATAAGCACGCCTTCGGCGTCAGCGAAGACCTAAAATATGCGCTGCGCGAAGCCATCGAGTTGCTCGGCAACGAGGCCGCCCGCCAGCTCGATGAACAGGCCAGCGGCAGCAAGAAGAGTGTCTACTCTGGCCAGTACAAGCTGGACCCAACCGAACTTAGCCTGGAATGCTTGCGGCTGGTATACCGGCTGCTATTCATGTTCTACATCGAGGCTAGGCCCGAGCTGGGTTATGTACCCATCACCAAGAGCGAGGTCTACCTCAAGGGCTACAGCCTGGAGAGCCTGCGCGACCTGGAGCTTCAGCCACTCGCCACCCCGCATGCGCGCGAGGGGGGCTACTTCGACGCCTCGTTGCGTCGCCTCTTCAAGTTGGTTGCAGAGGGCGTAGGCTTAGCCGGCGCTAACCAAGGACAACTGGGAAGCGTCACGCCAGGCACCGCAAGTATGGTGGCTGGCGCCAAGGAAGGCTTTTCCCTCGCCCCGCTAGACAGCCGTCTGTTTGACGACGACGCACTCCCGCTGCTCAGCAAAGTGCGCTTTCCGAACCACTTGTGGCAACACATCATCAAATTGATGTCGCTCAGCCGAAGCAATGGCAAAGGGCGCCGCAGAGGTCGGGTCAGCTACCAGCTGCTTTCAATCAACCAGCTAGGCGCGGTGTACGAAGCCCTGCTCAGCTACCGTGGTTTCTTCGCTGCCGACGACCTCTACGAAGTGAAACCTGCACTCAAAAAGGGGATTGCCACGACGGAGGAAGACGACGATGTCGGCGATGGCGAGGATGCTGAAGATAACGGCTCTCGCCGCGGCCGCACTGGTAGTGCTGGCGACTCCGAGGCAGATAAACTCGACAATGCATGGTTCGTGCCCACTGGCCGCCTGAATGACTACACTGAGGCAGAACGCGTCTATGACATGGACGACAACGGCCACCGCAAGCTGCGACTTTACCCAAAGGGGAGTTTCATCTATCGCTTAGCTGGGCGCGACAGGCAGAAGAGCGCCAGCTACTACACTCCCCAAGTGCTGACGCAGTGCCTTGTGAAGTACGCGCTGAAGGAGTTACTGGCCTGCGAGAACGGTCGCGTGAAGAAAGCGGACGACATCCTTACTCTCACAGTATGCGAACCGGCCATGGGCAGCGCGGCCTTCTTGAACGAAGCGGTCAACCAGCTTGCCGACGCTTATTTAGAACGCAAGCAGCAGGAACTTGGAAAGCGCATCCCGCATGACGAGTACCCGCAGGAGTTGCAAAAGGTACGCATGGTGCTCGCCGACCGTAATGTGTTCGGCGTGGACTTGAATCCAGTGGCGGTGGAGCTTGCCGAGGTGTCCCTGTGGCTTAACGCCATATATGGCGAGCCCACCGAAGACGAACAGGGCAACCCGCTGCCGCTGAAGCCAGCTCGTGTGCCGTGGTTCGGCTATCAGCTTTTCCCAGGCAACAGCCTCATCGGTGCTCGACGGCAGGTATATGCCGCCACTTGTGTCGTTAAGGGAGCCAAGCCCGCTTGGCACGAGGAGCCCCCGCGCAAGGTAACGGCTAGCGAACCGCGTCTGGACAGCGACATCTGGCACTTCCTGTTACCCGACCCGGGCATGGCGAATTACGCCGACAGAGACGCCAAGAAGCTCTACCCTGACGACTTCGCTCGTTTGAAGACTTGGCGCAAGGCCTTCAACGCACCGCTAGCCACACACGAAGTGGCGCGGCTGCAGCAACTGAGCAGCAAGGTGGATGAGCTGTGGGCCGAGCACACCCAAGCGCTGGCTCGCGACCGTGCACTCACAGAAGACCCTTTGGATGTGTGGCCGCACCGTCAGAGAACACATGGTCAGCAAAGCGACGAGCCTACAGCTCTGTCACGAGCCCAAAAGGAAAGCATCCGTCGTCAGAACCTGATGAACGAAGACGGCGACTTGGCTACTCCTTTCCGTCGCCTAAAGCTGGTGATGGACTATTGGTGCACGCTTTGGTTTTGGCCCATAACCGAAAGCGAGAGTCTTCCCAGCCGCGAAGCTTGGTGGTTAGAAGTCGGCGCAATCCTGGAAGGCAGCATCGTCGACATCGCGCCACAGACGGAACTGGACCTGCAGCATACGACCATGAAATCGCAGGTGCTGGTGCCCGAGGTGCAGCCTAGCTTCGAGGGCTTCGAGACGCAGATGTCCCTGCAGCAGGTGACAGACCAGCCCAGCCTACACGACCGATTTGGGCAACTGCGCATCAAGCGGTTACGCGAGCACTTTCCACGCATTCCCATGGTTGAAATCATAGCCGCGCAGCGGCGCTTCATGCACTGGGAGCTTTACTTTGCCGATGTGCTGCTTCAGCGCGGTGGGTTTGACCTCATCTTAGGGAATCCGCCCTGGTTGAAGGTTGAATGGAATGAAGCTGGCGTTCTAGGTGAATTCAATCCGTTATTCGCCATTCGCAATTTCAGCGCTACGGAGCTGACGAAGGAACGCGAGCAGGCCTTTGCCCGTCATGACGGTCTGAAGGCGGCTTGGACTGCAGAACTGGAGGAAGCCGAGGGTACGCAAAATATACTGAACGCGGTGCAAAGCTACCCGTTGCTTAAAGGCGTGCAAACCAACCTGTACAAATGTTTCATGCCACTGGCCTGGGGACTTAACGGGCCACAAGGCGTCACTGGGCTGCTGCACCCGGAAGGGCCTTACGACGACCCCAAGGGCGGGGCGCTGAGAGCTGCAATGTACGGCCGGCTTAGGTCACTCTTTGCTTTCCAGAACGAGTTCAAGCTATTCCCAATTGGGAACCGCGAAACCTTCGCCGTCAACATCTATGGCAAGCCAAAGCCTGAGCCCGCCTTTTCCCAGTTGGCAAATCTCTACACCCCGGCGACCGTTGACGCTTGCCACCAGCATGATGGTTCTGGATTGGCCGGAGGTATCAAGAACGACGATGGTCAATGGAACACAGCAGGCCACGCTGACCGTATTGTGCACGTGGACGGCTCAATGCTTGTAACTTTCGCGCAGCTCTACGACGCACCGGGTACGCATCCGACCCAAGCCCGCTTGCCGGCCTTGCATGCAGGGGCGTTGGCTAGTGTGTTGAAAAAGCTCGCCACTTGGCCGCGGCGGTTCGCGGACCTAGGCGAGAGTTACGTCTCCACCGAGATGTGGCACGAAACCGTGCAGCAGCAAGACGGCACCATCACTCGACGCCCCTCCAGCGACCCAGGCTTTTCCGCCACTCCCGAGGACTGGGTACTCTCCGGCCCGCACTTCTTCGTGGCGACTCCGTTCAACAAGACGCCCAAGCAGGTCTGTGAGACTCATAAGGCATACGACAACATCGACCTGGAAAATCTGCCCGAAGACTACTTGCCGCGCACTAACTACCGGCCGATGACTGACCGGGCCGAGTACCTGCGACGAACTCCTCGAGTGAGTTGGCTGGAGCACGGCGAGGCAATCCCTAAGCCAGTTACGGACTACTTCCGGCTGGTCAACCGCGAAATGATTAGCTCAGCCATGGAGCGCACTCATATCGTTACCTTGTTACCACCGGGTGCCGCACATATCAATACGCTTCTTGGTCATGCGTTCCGTGATAAGCGCGACCTATGCGGCGCACTGGCGTATGCACAGTCGTTGTTAACCGACTTCCGCGTCAAGTCCACAGGCATGGGGCACGCAAATACCACGCTGGTCGGCCAGTTGCCCATACCGAAGTCTTGGAAACCCGACGTAGTAGCGCGGACGCTTGCTCTGAACTGCCTCACCACCCACTATGCCCCGCTGTGGGACGAAGTCTACGACCTCGAATTCGCCGAACAACGATGGAGCCAGCCCGCCAACCCGCGCCTGCCGCAGGACTTCTGGAATGATCTCACCGGCACTTGGTCGCGTGGCTGTGCTCTGCGCAGCGACTATGCGCGCCGCATGGCGTTAGTAGAAATCGACGTGCTGGTTGCCCAAGCCTTGGGCCTGACACTTGACGAGCTTTTGCTCATCTACCGTGTGCAGTTCCCGGTGATGCAGGGCTACGAGCGCGACACTTGGTACGATATCCGCGGCCGTATCGTCTTCACCAACAGCAAAGGCCTAGCAGGGGTTGGCCTGCAGCGCAAGGGTGGAAGCAAGACCCCCAGAACGCGCATCCAGACTCCCGATGGAAAAACCCATGAAGGCAACTTCGGCTGGGATGACCTCTGGACTTATCCCGATAAGGTCGCAGGTACTCCTGTTGGTAACGCCTCCGCCGGCCAAGCCAAGGTTCCCGACGGCACCGTCATCACCCAATGGGTCGTCGACGACTCTCTACCCAGTGGCCCTCGCACCGTGGAGCGCCGCTACGTCGCGCCGTTTGCTCGCGCTAACAGAGAGGAAGACTACCGTTCGGCTTGGAGGTTCTTTGCTACATCACACACTGAAAGGGCGAGTTCATGAGCAACGCGTCTGCCAAGGCGCCACTGACCTTGATGGTTTCATCCACGGTCTACGGAATTGAAGAGCTACTAGAGAAGATATACGCTACGCTGACTGGATTCGGCTATGAAGTATGGATGTCCCACAAAGGCACTCTTCCTGTCAGTTCCACCCGCACGGCGTTTGAGAACTGCTTGCATGGGGTGGAGCAATGCGACCTTTTTCTCAGCTTGATTACGCCACAATACGGTTCTGGTGTCGCGAGCAAAGGGGACTTGTCCATCACGCATCAGGAATTGCTGAAGGCTATTGAGCTGAACAAGCCGCGCTGGGTGCTGGCGCATGACCAAGTGGTGTTTGCGCGTACTCTGATGATGAGTTTGGGCCACGACACTGCCGCAAAGCGGGCTGCGCTGCCTCTGAAGAAGAACAAAGTTATTGATGACCTTCGAGTCATCGACATGTATGAAGCCGCCATTCGACACGATGTGCAGGTGCCCGACCGTAAAGGCAACTGGGTGCAGAAGTTCCTGAATCCAGATGATGCCTTGCTCTACGCAACCTCACAGTTTTTCCGCTATCAAGAGGCCGAACGATTCGTGGCCGAGCACTTGAGCGATTTAAAGGCGGTGGCAAGCAAGTTGGATGAGAGGAAGAAGCCATGATCAGTGATGTTTTGCTACAGCAGATTGCCCAAGGCGAAGGACCCCATACCGAGTTCAAAACCAGCGCGATGAATGTTGATGCACTGGCAGAAGTGGTGTGCGCATTCTTGAACACAAACGGTGGCACGGTGTTCTGTGGTGTCAGCGATAAGGGCGAGGTCGTCGGTCTTCCTCAAGCTGAGAGGGACTCGCCAATCCTGAACCGCATACACCAAGCACTTGCGGAACGGCTGACGCCGTCCGCTTTGTTCACTGTGAGCATCGACTCGCTGGAAGGCGAGAGCGTCCTGACCATCGAGGTGCCTGAAGGTAAGGATCGCCCCTATGTGTGTTCAGGGCGCGTCATGCTTCGCCGAGGCAGCCGTACGCTGCCCGCCGATGCCTCGGCCCTACGCGAGATGGTGCAAACCAAGGCGGTTAGTGCGGAGCGATGGGAACGTCGTCCGTCGCTCGCCATGGAAGAGTCCGATCTGGACCACGAAGAAGTTCAAGCGCTGGTCAGAGAGGCTGGCGCATCTGAGAGGCTTCGCTTTGAAGAGGCAGATGACGACGACGCTGTGCTGTACAAATTGGGCTTGGCCAGCTCCCGTGGCTACACGCAGGGTGCCGATGTGCTGTTTGCGCGAAATCCAGCACAACGTCATCCGCAGGCACGGGTTAGGCTGATTCGGTTCGAGGCCGCCGAGAAGACGGGAGCCAAGTATTTAGATGATCGACAGCTGCAAGGGCCGCTAGTAAGCGTACTTCATCAGGCGTTTGACTGGATTCGCGGACATCTTCCTATGGAGCAGCGCTTTGACGCAGATGCCAAGGCTCCCCTAGCTCGCCAGGCGCGACTGGCCTACCCGGAAACGGCGCTACGCGAAGGCCTCGTCAACGCGTTTGCGCATCGCGACTATGCCAGCTTTTCCGGAGGGTTGACGATCAGTTTGCATACAGACCGCATTGAGATTTGGAATGCAGGACGGCTACCAGATGGCCTGACGCCAGCCGTCCTCAAGCGGAATCACCCGTCACTGCCTGCCAATCCTGATATGGCTCAGGTGCTCTACCTGCGAGGGCTAATGGAGCGCATCGGTCGCGGTACGCAGAAGATCATCCAGGCGTGTGAGGACCATGGACTTCGACCGCCACAGTGGGAGGACCGGGAAACAGGTGTAACTTTGACGCTTTGGGGGCCTGGCGGAGCGAAGGCAAGCGAAGCGTCGCTCAATAGCCGACAGAAGGCTCTGATGGACGCAATCAAGCCCGACGAAGTCATTCGGCCGGCCGAGTACCGGGAACGGTTCGCGGCGAAGGTGTCTGAGCGACAGGCGCGTCGAGACCTGGTCGGACTGGAGGAACTCGGGCTGCTACGCGTGGAGGGCGGAGGAGCCGCGACCGTCTATGTCCGGACGAATCGGACATGAGTGCCGACACACCGGACATGAAGCGGACATTAAAACTCATCACGGTTGCCCGCCCGGTTGACAACCAGGCCACTAAGCCTTTGATTTTCATCATAGAATCGGCACCGCTTACCTTCCCCTCACAACTCCAACTTGTGTCGAACCGGACACCAATCGGACATTGTCCGGTTCCCTGCTGAAAGCTTTACACCATGTTGCCATCTCTTCTAGCCCGCGATATCCAGACCGGATTGAAACAGTTTCTCGTTTCAGGCTTTGAGCCAGCTGACGCGTTCATGCATGGCCTGATGAGCCGCTTTACTGAGGACGAGAAAGCCTGGCTAAAGGGTCCCTATGTGCAGATGGGCCTGCCCTTCATGGCGGGCTCGGCGGGAAGAGCTTTCTTCAAGACCTTCGAGACTGAACACCCTTGTTACTACCATCAAGAGCTGGCGTGGAAGCGGCTGTCCAGCCAGCACCAAGCAACCAGCACGTTGGTGGCTACCGGCACAGGCTCAGGCAAGACCGAGTGCTTTCTGTTCCCATTGCTGGATCATTGTGCGCGAGCGAGGGTTGCTGGCGAAGCCGGCATCAAAGCGCTAGTAATCTACCCGATGAACGCATTGGCCACCGACCAGGCCCGGCGCATTGCCGCATTGGTAGCGCAGGTACCCGCGTTCGCCGGGCTACGCGTGGGCCTGTATGTGGGCGGCAACGCAGGCAAGCCTGGCGAAGGCATGGTGATGACACCCACCAGTGTCATCACTGACCGCGACACGATGCGCAAACATCCGCCGGACATCCTACTGACCAACTACAAGATGTTGGACTACCTGATGCTACGCCCCAAGGATCGTGAGCTCTGGGCACGCAATACGCCCACCACGCTACGTTACGTGGTGGTGGACGAACTACATACCTTCGACGGAGCTCAAGGCACCGACTTAGCCTTACTACTCCGGCGCCTGCGCGCGCGCCTGCAGGCGCCCGAAGGGCAACTCATCTACGCGGGTACCTCGGCGACACTGGGTGGATCATCCGATACAACACCCTTGCGCGAATATGCGCAGCAGGTGTTTGGCGTGCCTTTCGAGCCCGAGGCGGTAGTGACGGAAAACCGCCTGTCAGTCGACGCTTTCTTGGATGACTCCATGGTGGACCACATGTTCATTTGGCGCCCCGAGCTGGATGCAGTGCTGCAGCCGTCTCTCTACACCACGCCGACGCACGCGGTACAAGCTTGGTTCGGCGCGTTCTTCCCTGGCCTGACTCAGCCAGCTAACCAGGACGAAGTGGCGTCAATCGCTTGGCGTAAAGCATTGGGGCAGCATCTCAAGTGCCATCAACTCTTCGTCAATCTACTGCGGCTGATGAAGAGCGGCGTAGTCAGTTACGACGGGCTTGAGGATGCCTTCGTCCGCAACATGCCGGCAGCTACCCGGGGACAGGTGGCCCGTGTGTTGGATGCGCTGCTCGTGCTGGTGGCTTGGGCAATGCGAGAGGGGAGCCAGCCCTTAGTGACTCTACGTGTGCAGTTGTGGGTGCGCGAGCTGCGCCGTATGGTGGCCAAACTTGCGCTGGACCCGGGGGACGTCTGTCTGCGCAGCGAGCGCGACCTGCCGGGTGAGCGCGATGGCGTCTACTTGCCAATGGTGCAGTGCAGCCAGTGTCGCACCACGGGCTGGTTGTCGCGGCTGGTACAGGGTAGTAGCAAGCTCTCAACCAAGCTAGACGAAATTTACAACACCTGGTTCTCGCGCCGGCCTGAGGCGGCACGGCTGTACGCCGCCAAGAGCCTCGGCAGGTCGCATGTACAAGGCTTGCACCAATACGCCTGCGTGGCCTGCGGGAACATCCAAGCCGGAGACGGTGCTTGCCTAGCCTGTGCCCACCAAGAGTTGCTGTACGTCTTTCAAGTAACAGCGCAGCGCTCACAAGTGGTCGGCAATGCCCAGTTCACCCGACATGACGACGCATGCCCGAGTTGTGGGGAGCGCGATGAGCTGCTGCTGCTCGGAGCACGAAATGCCACGCTGGGCTCGCAAGTGGTGGAGGCCAGCTGGGCTAGCTTATTCAACGACGATAAGAAGCTGATTGCCTTCTCGGATTCGGTGCAGGACGCGGCCCACCGGGCCGGCTTTTTCGGCGCACGCACTTGGCAGAATAATGTGCGCACGGCCTGGGCACATGTGCTCGATGAGCTTGGTGTAGTACGCATGCCATGGTCGGACTTGCTAGCAAAAGCGGACCAGCGCTTCGACGATTCCAGCTCAGTGCTGCATATGGTTCCAGAGACGTTGGTGGCCGAATTCCTGGCACCAAACATGAACTGGCAGCACGACTGGACGGTCGAGTTACTTGGGAAGGGACTACTGCCTACAACGTCGCGCCTACCGACAAAGGTGCGTAAGCGTATGCTGTGGCAGCTGTTCAGCGACGTGAGCTACCAAAGTCAACGCGGGCGCACACTGGAACGCATCGGCAAGGTGACAATATCGGTACCGTGGGAGCGGGTGCAAGAGGCCGGTACAGCCCTACTGCCCCATCTGCGCGAGGAATTCGGTGCACATGGCCTGGACCTGAGCGTGCTTTGCCAATGGATGTGGGGCACCTTGGCCCACATGCGGCGCCGCGGCGGGGTGATGCACCCAGAAATGGTGGCCTACGCTGCGGACGGCAATGTTTGGCAATTCTCCAAAGGCGGTGGCCGAGGTGAGTGGATGCCCAAGATGGGTGAGCACACTCCTCGTCCGATATTCCTGACCTTGGGCAAGCAAGCCGGATTCGACAAGCTAACCGGCAGTCGGCCCACTTGGTATGACCGCTGGGCGGCGGCCGCCCTTGGCCAGCAGATGTTGTTGGCCAAGGGCATGGCTGTCGACCTGTACGGCGCGGCTTTTTCGGCGCTTGAAAAAGCCGGCATCCTGCTGCGCACGTCCCACCATCAGGGCGACACCCTGGCGCTGAATCCGGACGCGCTGGAAGTCGACACCGAGTTAGCCTTCATCTCGACAATAGGTAGCAAGCGCAAACTGACAGTGCCTCGGCGCGACGCCAATCAGCTGCTGGGAATGCCTTGCTTGGATGCGGTAGAGTCTACCTACGAGCAGCTCATCCCCGATGCGACCGACTGGTGGGCTCGGCGCTTCAGCCAAGGCGACCTGCGTCGCGTGATTGCCGCCGAGCATACTAGCCTACTGGACCGACAGGAACGCGAGGCACTTGAGCAGCGTTTCAAGGACAAGAAGCCGCGTCCCTGGTACGAAAACCTGCTGTCGGCTACTCCCACGCTGGAGATGGGCGTGGACATTGGCGACCTCTCGTCGGTGCTCTTGTGTTCAGTCCCGCCTAATCAGGCCAGCTTCCTGCAGCGCATAGGCCGGGCAGGTCGGCGCGATGGCAATGCCATGACAACCACGCTGGCCGATGGGAACAGCCCGCACGACCTGTACTTCTTCGCCGAGACCGAGGAGATGATTGCCGGCGCGGTGGAGCCGCCGGGCGTCTTCTTGCAGGCCGCCGAAGTGCTGCGTCGGCAACTCTTCGCGTTCTGCATGGATGACTGGGTGTCCAGCTTGACCAACGTCAACGCCTTGCCGGACAAGACTTCGCAAGCCTTGGACGCGATGGAGCAAGCCAAACAGGACCGCTACCCCTTCATCTTCTGTGACCATGTGCTAAAGAACGAGCAGCGCCTTTTCGAGAGTTTTATGGCCCTGCTGGGCAAGGACGTCGATGATGTGATTCGCGCCCGACTTTCGGACTTCATGCAGGGCCAGGGCGAAGCCGATGGCCTGCGCACACGGTTGACCAAAGCGCTCGAAGAGCTAGTCGAGGAGCGCAGAACGTACAAGAAGCGCAAGGACGAACTTGACAAGGCCAAGACTAAGGCCCAACAGAAGCCGCAGGACGAGGCCACCCTAAATGAAATCGACAACCTGTTGCGCGAGCGCGACAAGATGCTCGAGCTCATTAAGGAAATCAATGGTCGCGACCTGCTAGGCACGCTCACCGATGCTGGCCTCATTCCAAACTACGCCTTCCCGGAATCTGGCATCCAGCTGAAGTCAGTGCTATGGCGTAAGCGCGGAGAAGATGAGCCTGGCCAAGGAGCTTACGTGGCTCTGGCCACACAGAAGTATGAGCGCCCTGCGCAGTCGGCACTATCGGAGTTCGCACCAGAAAACCGCTTCTATGCCAACCAGCGGCGGGTTGAGGTTGACCAAATCAACATGAACCTAGCCAAGACGGAAGACTGGCGTTTCTGCCCTAGTTGCCACCACATGCAGAACCTGTCGGTGGAGTCAGACGTGCATGCCACTTGCCCGAACTGTGGTGACTCGATGTGGTCGGACGGTGGGCAGAAGCAAACGCTGCTGCGTTTCCGCCAAGCGATTGCGAACAGTAACGACACCGACGTGCGCATCGACGACAGTTCCGAGGACCGCGAACCCAGGTATTACGTGCGGCAACTGATGGCCGACTTTCGGCCAACGCACATCCGCGAGGGATGGCAGATTCCCACCGGTGGTACGCCGTTCGGCTTCGAATTCATCTCGAGGGTGACCTTCCGCGACGTCAATTTCGGCGAACTGACCAAACCCGGCGATGCCTTCAAAGTGGCGGACAAGGAGTCTCAGCGCCCGGGATTCAAGCTCTGCAAACACTGTGGCAAGGTGCAGAAACTGCCTCGCCGAGGCGCCGGTACGGCCGAGCAAAGCCATAGCTTCGACTGCCCGAAGCATGGCAATAACGACTTGGCCAACCTGTTAGACTGCCTTTATCTGTATCGCGAGTTTGAGTCCGAGGCGCTGCGCATATTGGTGCCTTACACCAAGAACGGCGTGGATGAAAAAGTGGTGCAGTCCTTCATGGCAGCTGTGCAACTGGGCCTTAAGCGCCGATTCGGTGGAAAGGTGGACCACTTGCGCATGGTGCTTCAGGATGAGCCCGGCAAGGACGGGGGGCCACGAAAACACTATGTGATGCTCTATGACTCGGTGCCTGGGGGAACCGGCTACCTGCACCAGCTTCTGGCCCATGACGCGAAGACCCTGGCGGACGTGCTGCGCATGGCGCTCGACGCCCTGAGTGGCTGCTCGTGCAACCAAGACCCAGAGAAAGACGGCTGTTATCGCTGCCTGTATCAGTACCGCCTGGGACGCAACATGGAACTGGTATCGCGTGACAATGCCAAGGCCGTGCTGACAGAGCTTGTCGGGTCTTTAGCCTCGATGGAGCGGGTCAAAACCATCTCGGACATCTACATCAACCCGAACTTCGATTCGGTACTCGAGGCACGATTCATCGAGAGCCTGAAAAAGTTGAGCGGTGTGGGTGGGCTGCCGACCGTCAAACTGGTGCAGGATATCGTTCACGGTAAGTCGGGCTATTTGCTGGAAGTGGGCAACCAGCGCTACCGCGTCGAGCCGCAGTGCGACCTGAACAGCGATTTTGGCGTGGAGGTACCGAGCAAGCCCGATTTCGTCATCTGGCCATGGGCCTCGGGAACCAAGCGCCGGCCGGTGGCCGTGTTCTGCGACGGCTGGACATATCACAAGGATTGCATGCGAGAGGACGGGGCTAAGCGCAGCGCCATTGTGGCCAGCGGTAAGTTCTGGACCTGGTCAGTGACGCATCAGGATGTCGCCGCAGCCATCGACGGCAATACCGATTCCGACCAGGACCCGGCAACTGTAGCGCTTGCGCGGCACGACGGCAGCAAGGCACCGCCATCGGTGCCGCGCGCCCAGGAGAAGGCTTTCACCCAGCATGCCGTAGCACGGTTGCTGCACTGGCTAGCGACGGGGCCGAGCACAACCGAACAAGACGTCGCGGTGGAAACGCAACAGCGCAACGCAGCTTGGTTGGGCTTTCTGATGGTCCCTTCGACAGCGGACGATAAAGCAGCAGCGGACGCCCAAAGGGCACCATGGTTGCCGCAACTTCCATTGCACATCCGCGAGCCGGGGTCGGGATTCGCGCCGGTGACGTCCAAAGCGAACGGTGCGACCAGCGTCGTGGGCTGGTGGCCGATGCTGCTCGCCAAGGGAATCCCATCCAATGCCGACTGGCGAGCTCCTGGGATAGTGCTGCTCGACGCCGCAGCCGCAGCTGATGGGGAGGCGCTTCACCTTGCTTGGCGCCGCTGGCTCCAGTTGTTCAACGTCGCGCAGTTCCTACCCGGTATGTATCTGGTTACCGCTGATGGCTTAACCGCCCACGACTACGACGGTCTAGGCACGGTGAGCGCTGGCATCCCCCCCGCACAACCAGCCGCAGTGGGTGCGATCAACGCTGCGTGGCACGCGGTGGTGGAGCAAACGCTGGATGCGCTAGTACCTGGATTCAAACGATTGGCCCAAACCGGTATCGAGCCGCCTGAGGTAGGCCTTGAGTTGGCCGACTCTCAAGGCCGTGTGTTGGCGGACTGCGAATTGGCGTGGGCGCAGGGGAAGCTAGTCGTTCTACGCCCGGACCAAGCAGACTTGGTTGAGGTTTGGGGCGGAGAAAACTGGAAGGTGGTGCTGCTGGACGACGGGCTGAGCCTTGTCGGCGGGGCGCCCTGGGAGGCTGCCGTCGCAGCCGGCATGGAACTCGAACTTACGATGAAAGAAGGAGGGGTAGTATGAGTCTCAAACCCAAGGTGGCTCTGTCGCAGGATTTCCTGCTGCAGTTGGCCAAACTGCCGTCCAGCATCCAGTCCAAGGTGATGAAGTGGGCCATCCAGTTCCAGTCGGACCCAACTAGTTCTGGCATCAATTACGAAAACATCAACGGCGCCCGGGACTCGAACCTGAAGTCGGTAAGGCTAGACCGCGACTGGCGCGGCATCGTCTTTAAGCCCAGCAGTGGCGATGTATACGTATTGTTGTATGTCGACCATCACGATGACGCCTACCGCTGGGCCGAGAACCGTAGGCTGACCATCAACCCGGTGACGGGAGCGATGCAGATGGTGGTGGTCGAGAGCGTAACTCAGGTCGAAGTCCCGCAGCCGAAGCCTGTACCGGTCGCACCGGCCGCAACCGAGCCGACAGTCGATACTCCACAGCCGCTCTTCGCAAGCTTCAGTGATCGCGAACTTATCAGCATCGGCGTGCCAGAAGAAATGCTGCTGGAAGTGCGGTCGCTGATGTCAGAGCCGCAGCTCGACGCGCTGCAAGGTCGTCTACCCGTGGAGGGATACGAGGGTCTCTTCCTCGTGGTCGCCGGCGACTCAATCAGTCAGGTACTCAATGCACGCGAGACACGGGTGGATCGCAATGTCGACACAACCGACTTCGCGACGGCATTGGAGACTCCGGAATCCCAGTCGCGCTTCGTCATAGTCGACGATGACCAGGCTATGTTGGCCATTATGAATGCCCCGCTGGCCCAGTGGCGCGTATTCCTCCATCCGACTCAACAAAAGCTAGCCTCGGGCAACCGCAGCGGTCCTGTACGAGTGCTCGGCGGAGCAGGTACTGGTAAGACGGTACTCGCAATGCATAGAGCAAAGTGGCTAGCGGACAATCGGACGCCGGTCGGAAAGAAGGTGCTCTTCACAACATTCACCAAGAACCTGGCGAGCGACATCGAGCAGAACCTGCGCACACTGTGCAGTGCCACCACGCTAGCCAAACTGGAGGTACGGAACCTTGACGCATGGGTGTACAGCTTCATGCGCAGCCGCAAGCTCGAGCATCGTATCGTGTATGACCGCAAGCAAGATGCAGCTCTACAAGCTTGGGAGGCCGCAATGGCGGTGCGCGACACAACGCTTGACTTGCCCGACAACTTCTACGAGCAGGAGCTTGAGCAGGTAGTGCTGGCGCAAGGCATCACCACTCGTGACCAGTACAGGACTGCACGTCGCACAGGACGTGAGAACGTGTTGAGCCGCGCCAAGCGTGATGTTATCTGGCCGGTTTTCGAGGAGTATCGAGGCCAGTTGAGCTCACGGAAACTGAAAGAGGTCGACGACGCCTACCGCGAAGTTGCTGACTTGTTATTAGCCGAAGGGAAGCAGCAAGCGGACTACAGCGCCGTCATCATCGACGAAACTCAAGACTTCGGGCCACAGGCGCTACGGCTACTGAGAGCAATAATCCCGCCGGGGGATAACGACCTCTTCTTCGTAGGCGATGGGCATCAGCGTATCTATAGCAGACACCGAGCCGGGATGAGCAAGTGCGGCATCGACATTCGTGGCCGAGCGCGTAAGCTCTACCTGAACTACCGCACAACCGACGAGATTCGCCGCCAGGCCGTAGCGCTTTTAGAGGGCTGTGAAGTGGATGACCTCGACGATGGCCACGATGAAACTCGCCGATACAAGTCATTGTCGCATGGGCCAGCACCCAGTATGGTCAGTGTCGACGGCATTGAGGCAGCAACCTCAGAGGTCATTGGCTTCATCAACGTATTCCGTGAGGGTAAAGGTGACGGCGAAGCATCGTCCGTGTGCGTAATCGCATCCAGCGAGAAGAACCGCGAAGCGCTAGCGAAACAAGTGCAGGGAGCTGGCCTTTCGTGCGTCACCATCACAGCGCAGACTAACCACTCGGATAGCAGGGACGTGGTGCACTTTGCCACTATGCATCGTGCCAAAGGACTAGAGTTCGATGCAGTCATCGTGGTTGCGCCAGATTCCTACTTCGGCGCGCCGGAAGTAACAGGAAGTCAGCGTCGACTCATGTATGTAGCATTAACAAGGGCGAAACGGGCCGCCGCTTTAATTCGGCTCCATTAATGACTGTCACGTCCGTCCAATCGGCGCCCGCAGCATAGCCTGCAAAGCGCCGAGCGGACTGCTGCCGCCCACCGCCATATTTTTTTGGCGAACACGAAAGTCAACAACTTTAAGGCGATTGAGCAAATTGAGCCTCGTATCTTGCGAACGAGTCGTCCATCCGTAAGTGCGCATAATTCGCGAGGACTGTCGCCAGACTGTCGTTCAAGAGCTCGGCCACAGTTAGAAAATCCCCAGGATTTTTACGCAGCCAATTTGTGGCAACGAGGTGCCGAAACGCGTGTGGTCCAAAGCCGGGCGAACCAGGTATGTATCGCCGGGTCAACCGCAAAATAGTCTTGGACATCTCCTTCCAAACTCCCCCCTGCTTGTCACCAACAAACAAATACTGGCTACTCTTCCCCGCCAACAAAGTATCTCGATATTCCTCCACATACTCATCCAAGAGTGGCTTTACCCAATCCGCCACCTTCACGCTATAAGTTTGAGGCTTAGAGGCGCCATTTTTCAGCTGATTGGACTGGAGCATGATTCGCCAGCCAGACGTCGCGTTTCCTCGAATTGAGCCTTGCCCATTAGGCAACAACGTAAGAGACGCAATTGTGCGAATGCGTAGCGGATTCGAAAGTAAGATCGATAATAGAAGCGCGTTTCGCTTATGGCGCGCTTCGACGAGTCCACCGGGCGGACTTTCGGCCGCATCTTCTTGGATTCGCTTGATTGCATCTCTGATAGGTCCAAAAGGATTAGGCAAAGCGAGAAGGTCAGCAATTGGCTCTTCCGGGTTTCGACTCACGCCTGTCGAGCCACGGATATAGTCGCGCAAGAATTTATGGCTCTTCTCACACATCTTTTGCCACTCTTCATCGCTCTTCGGTCGATATTCTTCTGGAAGTTTTATCCGGAATTGAGCCGGCTGCTGCCATAAATACCCGCTATTAGGGCGCAGTAAGCTAGCCATAAAGCTAGCAAATACTTGTTGCCCTTTATGGCGAACGCCGTCTGACTGATCGGTCAGCCACTGAAGGTAGCACTCGAGTGCGCTTGGATGCGCGCAGAATGCCATGGTCTGAGTTGGCGTGCTTGCCCACGAGAGCCCGCCCATTTCTGGCTGCAGCCGGATAATTACACCAAGAAAGTGACGCAATTTCTGAAGGAACATCTCGGCCGAAGGACACGCCATGAGACCGCGAGTCGCGAATTCACTGGTTGTCAATGACATGGACTTGGGAATCATTCGCCATTGACCTTTGCCATGCCGTTCCAAAGAGGGGAAACCGGACACTTTGTATTTAAAGAAATCCCACCATTCAAATAGGAGCGATTCGCTCAACTCCTGCTCGGAAAGGCCCAAACCACGCTTAGTTCGCTCCACAAGACGCGTGCGATACGCAAGTACGTTGGGAATGATCGAGTCACCTGGAGGTACTTGATCGATAAGACGAACAAGCGCATCACGCTCAAGACCTAACCGAGACTCAAGACGCCGGACTGCGGGAAGAGTGTCCGGTCGAGGCCTGGCCCCACCAAGCCATCGCGATAGCGTTGCGGGAGATACTCCGGCTTGCTTAGCTAACGTCTTCGGGGATACATCAGCCGCTGCGACATGCTGACGGAGCTGTTCCGTAAAAGTTCCCTGGTTCTTTTTGCTACGGCGTTGAGTCTCACGCTGATCGTACAACCGCCGGAGAGTCTTCAGCTGTCGAGCCCGGTCAGCACGGGTGCGGGGGGACACTTGAATACTCGCCAGATAATCACGAAGCCGCGTGTCAAAACTACTGGAGAGCTCCAGTCCGATGTTCCCATCGACCGTTTTACCGCAGAATGCCAGGAACCCGTTCAGAGCACTGAGATAGTTGCGGAACTGCTGCAACGCGGACGGATTTTCTTTCTCGTCAAGGTCGACGTGAGATTTGAGCGCCTCAATGAGATCGCTATAAGGTACTGCCATTATGAGCTCCGGTGAAGTGGAGCTCGCAAAGACGCTGCTGTATCGATGACTGATAACGTTAATGGGAATAACGCCATAATAACGTGATGATTTTAACTCTTTGATATTGCTCATATTTTTCCTCGCACAAATACCTCTGGATTAAAAGTCCGTTGGTCTCAATAGCGTTATTGCGAGCTTATAACCGGTATAGCGCAAAGCCGAAATCTGCTGAGTAATCAGCATTTCGAAGAACTCAAAGCGCAGCGGGGAAATTTTGAGATAACAGGTAATCGTCCGCCTGGAAGGCATCTAAAATGCTGAGAGAGAAGGCCGATGAAGCGCACGAGCTCTCGTGTCCGCGCCACGTAAACCTGTGCTCGAGGGGCATCGCAAGCATTTTCACTTGCCTGAACCCGGGAAGATACGGCAACTATGCTGGAGGAAAGTGCTCTTTACTCGCTCGACGCCACTTTCATTCAGGATGACAGCATCGTCATGATCCGGCAGCTGATGCCAACTGCCCTCCGGCCTACTGGCTAAGCTGGGCACAGAAATAGCGGAAAAGATTGAAGAGTGCCGAGTTCAAGCAGACCCGGATGGCCACATTGACAGTCAGTTCGAGGAGGTTTCTGATTCGGTAGCATCACTCTGCCCCAGCCTCACAAAACGGACGATGTCCGTCATACCTCAATCGCAAATATGACTTCGGGAGGGGCATTGAGCTTTTCCTGGCCCTTCCCTAAGGGGCCCCTCCTTGCTAGGGAGACTCTTAGCGGAGGGCAGAGCCCTCCGCCTGGTTGGCGCTTTTAGGGAGGGGCCCCTTGCTGAGAGGAAGGGCCAGCCTCCTAGGCTAAAGCAAAAGCTAAAGCAGGATCGCCCCTTCACCCTCACCCCCCACGCCATTGGGGGCTTCGGCCCGGCAGTCTTTACGCGCAACGAACTCTACCTTCGCCAGTTCGTGGAAATTTTTCATGCGCATCCCGTGGTCTTTCCCTATCCCTGTAGCCCCACCGTCACTTACCCGTCGACTACAGCGGCACGTTTCACAGAGCGATCCGCTGTTCGCGGGATTCGTCGATCAGAGCCTTTCGTATGAAAGGTCAGGGACCGATTAATCACTGTGTGCTTGGACTCAGGACGAAGTAGTCGCCGTTGTCATGCCGCTCACTGGGAGCATACCTTTCGGTTCCGGGGCTTTTCGCGTCACCGTGCATTTTTACAAGCTGTGCAGAAAGTATATGGTGGAATCAGCCCCAAATACGCACTAAAAAAATGGGTTCAAAATCCTAGTGTTTTTTTGCCAAGGTAAAGCTGTTAAGCAGGAACGGGACACATCAACTCTGAGGTTTCAATCGCTCTAACAGCGTGGCACACGTAGCTTCGTCCAGGCCGGTTGCAGCACATGTCTGGACCAGGTTTTTACAGAACGGTCGAAATAGAGCTGGTTGATCGTCAACCGCAACCCATTCCTCCCATGGGCGGCCGTTAGCCCGGAGCCATGCTTCAATTTCCGCCTGGCGCACATACGCTCCCCAACTGTCATCGTCCTGAACTTCAGTCCACTGTGGAGTCACCGCGATGATCCGGCGCGCAATGTCATCTGAGAAAAGAGCGCGCAACTCGGCCAGGGTTCGAGTGGTTCGCCAGGTGGAGCTAATCACGATATTCACAGCTGGGCGAGCACGCAACACTGTCTCCAGCGTCAGCCGATGCATTAGCAGAAGTTCTTCGTTGTAAACCACATGCGGGTGCAAGACACCGTCTATGTCGAGAAAGAGTAGCATGAAAGATAAGACCTTCTCGTTATTCTCTTGTTTTCAGACAGCCGGCAATGGTTGAGAGCTAAGCTTGACCACGTACTAGCCGAGCCAAGCGTGTCTGTATTTCCAGCTGAACGTTGGGATCGCTAAGACCGAGTCGATCCTGTGTTTTGACTAGGTGGTCCAGGTAATCTTTCGGCCCCTGGTCATCGTTGTCAATTGCAAGCCAACCTGCCGGCCGGCGACGCCTCACGTCGGCCACAACTTGCGCACCGCGGGGCATATTATCGAACTCCCACTTCCTCATTTCACGCCGGTGAAAAGTCGCCCCGATGACACGTTCCTGCAAACCCGCAGGGAGCTTCGTCTTTGCGAATTGGAAATTTTTTGCTCTGACCCAGCTGGTGCTCAACACAATTTTTACAGTTGGGTGAGGGGCCAGCAGCAGCTCAAGAATGGGGGCCCACTCGAATAGCGATCTCCCTGGCATTCGGATGTGTATTCCCTCTTGCTTCGACCAATACACAGCGTCATCATGAAGCACACCATCAAAATCGAGGTAGACCACAAGATCATGAAGAGAAGGCACGCTTCGTGTTGAAAGCTCTCCCATCGCCGATCCGGGCCTACTCGCTGAATGTTGATGCTGACGGCGGCGCCGGCCAGCCTAGGACGGCGGCGGTACGGCGGAAGACCCACCGCATTTCGTCGGCCGAACCCCAGTTCATCTTCATCGACCGGGCGAGATACTGCTCAAGAATCTCCTGTTCGGCCATATGTGCGCGCTTGCCCGCCTTGGTTTCACGNGCCTTTTCGACAAACTGCATTGCAAGGTCTTCACAGAGATTCCACCTGGCGCGCAGCTGCGGCGGTGTACATCCTGGNGCATAAAACTTGCCGCCGAATTGGACAAGTAGCAGCTTGTCCTGGAAGCCGCTGACCGCACCTAATGCCTCCGGCTTTGGAAAGTCATCAGGTATGCTGAAATCTTCATTGTCCATGCATGTCCTTACTGTCACATATCTTTGGTCTTACTCTGAGCAAAGGCAATCCCGGTCGGAGCGAAGCGATGCCAATAGCGTGCTTCCTGCCTGGCGCATCACCGCAACGGAAATTCGATTGCGTCTAGGGCCATCGGATTTACTTCGAACTCAAAGCACGTTTTGGTGATCTTTACTTTGTCGAAAACCGGCCAGCCATCCAGGACTTCAAGCTCATCAGCCGGCGAAAGAACCACCGCCGTCATGGATTCCATAACCCATCCCATGAAGTTGCGGACGTACACTTCATCACCAAGGTCCGCCAGGCGATAAAAGTCATCAAGAGGTACCTCGTGCGTTCGGGTCTCACGGTTCTGTCGAGCGTGCGTCAAGGCAGCACCCAGCACAGACCGTGCAGTGGGATCAAGTTCACTGATATCAATTTCGCAATGTCTCATGTATCTCCTTTCATGTCGTTTGAACTCGAGATGGAGCGGCTAGACGCCAAAGCAAACTCCCCAGGCTACCGTTGAGGGGCAGCATTGCCAGACGATGCTTTCCTCCGGTAGCCCTCAATCTGGCCAGCAGCTACTTCAAAATTCAACCTGCCAATTGCGTCCCTAACAGCAGCAACGAGAAGCTGGTCCGCAAATTCCTGCGTAACGTTCGCCGAATTTACAAACGTGCTTAGCCCTGCCTGGCCTGAAATTGCGCCTATCTCAGCGTCTTGCAATCTCACTTCAGCCCACCCAACGGCAACACCGCTTAGCACTGCACCGTAGCCCACGACATGAAGGACCAGGCTTTTTCGCTTCAACAGCTCACATTGCGAGTCCGAAATTTGATAGCCACCGTTTGCTTCCGCCACGGCCCTCACTTGCGATACTTCTACAGCCCTGAAGGAAGTGCAGGCCATGCTCGGGATGGTACCCACCGACGCGGCCACAAAAGCTACGGGGAAAACCGTTTTCTTCCAAACGTCCCGAATCACAATGGTTGACATAAATTCAGTTTGAAAATTACTATGGTTTTATGTGAGATTTTTCCCGCTATAGCGGGAAGACCTCATGTTACCCGGCCCACAAAATTCCCGCAATAGGGGGAATTTTGTGGACAAATTAAGTAATGCTTTCGGAAAGGTACTGCGGAGCGCCAGAACCCAGGCTGGGTTAACTCAAGAGAAGTTGGGATTTGAAGCAGGTATCCAGAGGAAGTACGTTTCCGAGCTGGAGTTGGGACAAAAGTCCCCATCTTTAGAGACCGTTCTGAGAATTTGCCGCGCAGTGGGTATGCCGCCAGGAGCCTTTGTGAGCCTTGTGGTGTCGGTAATGGAGGAATCAGACTCTGATTCCTGAGCAGCCGAAGCTCCACAGGCACCAAACCAAGGCATCAAAAGGAGCTGAGCATGTCGACAGTGATTGTGAAAGTTGGGGCCAGGAACCGCATCACACTCCCGAAGGGGCTATGCCGCGCCTTAAAGATAGCGCCTGGGGACCAAGTATCATTTTCTCGGGGCAGCGATGGCACCGTCATCCTCCGAGCAAAGCATCGACGGCTCTCCACGCTATCAGGCATGCTAACGCGGCCGGATCAGCCACACGTATCAATCGAAGATATGCGCCGCTAAATTCCCAGATGCGAGCTAAATACGGACTCAGGCTCGCCGGCGCCACGGCTCACCCGACCTGAAACATGCTCGACATAGCAGTGTACAACGGTCAGCTTTTACCCGCGCCCTTACGGGCCATGCATGCGATATAACAGAAGTTCTTCTGTGGCCCTGTAGCGCGTTTGCCGCCTAACCGGCCGCAGCCTGCGCGGTCCCATCGGCCTCGATAGCCACCTCTATAGCCATCACTGCCGCGAGCATTTCCTTAACCAACGGGGCGTCGAACTCTTCTCCGCGATCTTCCTCGTGAGTTCCCTTGTTGAGGTAATTCCACTCGACGGCGTGGGTATGTTCACGGCCCAGCATCTGGCTGAGCGATGGAATGACTCCCTGGAACACGGTCACCTCTTTCTTCGAGAGGAAGGCTAGGAGACCGTTCGCCAGTGCCATTAGGTCGGGGGAGCCACCCGGGCCGCGCAGCCCGACCTGTATCTGTGCCGAATGCCCCTTATTGCCGATTTTCTTCCACAAGCGATTAAGGAGCTCCTCGAACGACTTCCGGACGTAGCTCAGGCAGTCGCGAACTTTTCCCTCCTGGAAGCTCTGTTCGGCCACCACCAGGTAGTGCCGGGGCGAGTCGAGTTTCACGAAGATTCTCTTCGAGTCGACAGGCATCAGGAAGTCGATCCGGCTCACTGTCGTCTTGTAGTTCGCCTTCGGGATTGCGTTCTCGAGGCGTTTCACGAAATCTTCACCGTGGGTCGTGATTATCAATTGCCGTTTTTTGATTTCATCGTCGCCGAGTATGAGGTCCACGATGCCACTGCGGTGCTCGTCGTCAATCGAGTTCACCACGTCGTCGAAGATGAGGAACGGGAGGTCATCCCGGACAATTTTGGAGAGAAGTATGGAGAGCCCCAGACAACGGATGTGCCCTTCGCTCAGCACTTGGAGCGCATCGCACTTTTGACCTCCTTCGAACTCGATATCTATCTTCTGCCCGGTCGCAGTAGGCAGCGCGAGCGATTTCAAGCGGTCTGAAACGTGGTCATGCTTGTTGATCGCGTTGTAGAACTTAAGCGTCTTTTCATTCAGGTCTGCGGCCAGCGCCAACGGCAGGTTTGCGTTGTACCTCAACAGCTTTTCGCGGAAGCCCTCGTATGCGGCTAGATACTTAGCATTGCGCGTGATAACAGGCTTCTCACTCTCTGCCAGCTTGATGAGCGCCTCGTTTTCCTCTTTGAATTTCTCGATGGCCAATTTCGCCGTATTCGCGTTCTTCGCGTTCAGGTCGGCCATGGTCCTGATCGAAACGATCTCCGCGGACAGCTTCGCCATTTCTGTGTTCAGCGCTTCCAGCTTCGCCACCTCAGCCTTCGCCTTCCCGATTGCCCCGTTGAACGCAGTGACCGCCTCTTTCATCTCCTGTAGGAGCACTGCCTGCCCGGCCAGTAATGCCAAGGTCTCCTCCAGTGTCTTCGAGTTGGTCACGCCTTCACTCGCGGTCTTAAGCGTTTCGATCTCGTGCACCTTCGCAAAAGCGACCAAGGCGGCCGCAGGGACCAGATTCTCCACCTTCGATGCCAGCCTCGGCCAGCGCTCGCTAAGCAGCTCGGTGACCTCCTTGATGCGGGCCTCCTGCTTGATCGCGACCTCGAACTGCTTCAGCTTTTCTTCAGCGTTCCGGTATGGATCGACGGGTACTGCGAGCTTACCTCCAGCGTACAGAGCCGACTCACACGCCGGACACTTGTCTTTCGACTTCTCCCTATTCTTCAGGATGGCTGAGTACAACTCGCCGAGCGAAAGCTGTTCCTTGTAGCCAACCAACGCTTGCCGTGCAGCCCTTCGTTCCTCGATCAAGGCGCCCAGGCTTTTCACCTCCGTGGAGATCGCATCTATGCCGGGATCGGGAGCGAGCTTCAGCCCGTTGAGGCGGGCTATCTCCGCGTGGTTCGCCTTCACGACCCCACCATTGCCATCGGGCCCAGATATCCAGTCGCTAATTTCGGCAAGGGTCTTGTGCGCCGGGTATTTAAGAAGGAGGGAGTCCTGCTTGGTCTGGACTTCCTTATCCTTTTCCGGCATCTGCTGCATTATTGCCCGCTGGCCTGCGATCTGCTTTTCCTTGTCCGCCAGTTCCTTGGTCTTCTGGCCTACGGTATCAATATAGTTTTCGAAGTGGTCGTTGAACTGAGTTGCGAACCCGTTGAACTCCTCGAGCCCGAAAAGAGCTGCCAGCCTGGCCTGCTGAGCAGACACAGTGTTCGCTGCAACGCGCGCAAAACCGTCGATCCGGTTTTTCTCCACGAAGCAGAATTCGTAGCTCTTCGGATCAGTTTGGACCTGAACGTTCTTTTTCCCATCTGCCGTCACCCCTAACAGCACCGGACGGTCCGATTTCCGTGTTATCGAATTCCGGATGTACGTGGCCACATCGATCCGCTTAGCATCAGCTTCATTGATCGACCCAAGAAGGCTGTACTCCAAAGCCTCACAAAGGCTGGATTTCCCGGTGCCATTCGGCCCGTAGACGAACGTGTAGGGGTTCTTAAATTCCAGCGTATGCTCGGCGGAAAAGCCCCTGAAATTCTGCACCTTGATGCTGGAGAGCTGAATGATCTTCCCGGCATCGTCAAGAGCAGCCTCCACCTTGACGTTCAAGTCTCCCGAAGCAGTATCACCTGCGGCAGCTATCAACTTCGCAATCAACTTACCTCGCCTACCGCCTGCCGTTCCGCAGGCTTCAACGGCGGCGAAATTGTCCAAGACGAGTCGTGCCAGTTTTCTCTCATACTCTGACAACCCGGCCTGACTTTTTTCCAAAAAGCGCTTGTACTCCGATAGCGATTTAGACATGGCTCTTCAATCAGCGAGTAGTTATTTTGAGTCCAATCAGTGCGTCGACTTTAGGTAAACGTGACAGTCAGAATAGCATCTTGCCAAGACGAAAAAGTCACATATTGTCACTCCTGTCGCTCATGGGGCCAGTACGCGCAGCCTCTCCACCGAAATGGCACCGCCCGTCGTTGTGAGAATGACAGCTTCTGTCTACCGCTCAGCCAGCCGCTTATTGCGGATGCTGAGAGCTCCACCCGATCTACTGTTGAGGACAGGTGAAGCAAAAAGAGCCCGGAATGGCAATTCAGTGGCAGTGGCAACGGTTCAAAAATCAGTGGCAAATCAGTGGCAGATTTCGTTTTTTGCCACTGATTTCCCTTCCCTTAGCGAAAAGCTCTATACTGGTAAGTATTTGATTTATAATGAGTTACCCACAACCCGGGGTACGGTAAAAGTAGTGGAAAGCGCGTTCGGGACGTAGAGGCCGGAGGTTCGAATCCTCTCACCCCGACCAAATGAATCTTAAAGCGGCACAAAAAAAAGCCGGCTTCCTGCAGGAAGCCGGCCGTGGGTCCGAAAATTTATTGAGCAAATTTAATAGCTGCTCGTTTGATGGTGACGGAACCTCCTGCTTTAGGGATCTGGATACCTACCCCCACCGCATTCTGGAGGCTGAAGGCAGAACAGGTGAATTCTGTATCCTGATCTGCGACCAGCGCTCGATTCGCGGTCCAGCACTTAAATTCGGAAGCAGCCCAATTGGCGGAGTAAGCATAGAACTGCAAAATGGAATCCATCCCGCCGTTTCGATTTGAGATGAAC
>Ga0055526_1000400_pt1 | contig 35032 bp, 33 predicted proteins | sample AraplaCol_mMF_r2_FD_55013 | JGI IMG/M metagenome (GOLD analysis project Ga0055526, IMG submission 55013) | Arabidopsis root microbial communities from North Carolina, USA - plate scrape MF_Col_mMF_r2 | ecosystem: Host-associated > Plants > Roots > Endosphere | place: USA: North Carolina... | reverse complement strand
CCATCGCCGAGGAGCTTGCGGTTGCCGCGCCCGATCGGCTCGCCGGTCAACTCGCGGTTCTGATCAACGGCGCCTTTGTCAGCATGCAGCTCTTTGAACCCGGCGAGGCCACCGGTTTGCTGCGCGATGCAGCGCACGCCCTGATCGCCGCCAGCCGTAGCTGATCACACTGGACATCCGCTGAAAGTACAAATTGCAGAGCTGTGAAATGGGGGCAAAAGGAAGCCGCAAGACAGGGCGACTGAGCAGCCCCCAAATCCCGGCTTTTCAAACATCATTGCCCGGTCCGGCTCAGGTAGAAATTTTAGGAATGATGAGGATGCGTGGGATCGTCGTGCGGCTTCAGGAAAAACCGGCGCGCAATATCCCCATAGCCATCATAGACAAGCCCGCCATTCAACCGGACAAGCGTTTCGCGGTTTTTGCGATAGACCGCCGGAAGGCGATACCATGAGATGCCCGGCCGGCGGTGATGGAGAACGTGCAGATTGTTGTAGAGAAACAGCAAGCCGAAGAGATGGCTGTTTTCGACGATGGCGGTGCGCTCCTCATGGCTTTCAGCATATCTGTGCTCGGCATAGGATCTCAGCCGCGTCATCGCAGCACCCGTATAGACGAAAGCAAGATAGAGCCACAGCGGCATACCGCAGACGACGGTCGACCAGAATAGGACGCCGACGACGCCGATGCCGTGCGCTGCCCATATCCGCCGCCGTCCCGGTTCGTCCGCCCGTATCAGCCGCCATTCCTGCCCAAGGAAACTCAACAGCATCACCACAGGACCGATGGTCAATCGGCCGAACAGGGTGGTATTCCACCGGGCCAGCAACCGCCCGGTCGCACCGAGCTGCTCCCAGGCGGCCTTGGTGAAATAGGAAGATTCCGGATCCTCGATCGGATCGGTCAGATATTCGTCGCGATGATGCTCCAGATGGCTTTCCCGATAGATCGGATAAGGCAGCCACAGCGACAGCGGTATCGACCCGATCGCATCGTTTATCGCCTGGTTTCCCGTCGGGTGGCCATGAATGACTTCGTGCTGAAGCGATCCGTGCCAGGCAATCAGCCAACCTCCTGCGATCATGACCACGAGCGGCGGCAACGATTGGCACCACCAGGTGAGCGCCAGAAACCCGCCATGAATGACGAGTGCAAGAATGACCGTCGGCCACTCCGTCGAACGCGTGGGAACAATGGTCCCGGCGGCCCGCAAAGTCCTGTCGAGCATGCGTGTGATTTCCCCATCAACCACACCAATTTATCGCAGGGCATCGGCAGAATGGAATAAATTCNATCTATTTTATAGACTTNNGTGAAAAAATCCGTCTCTAAGGCTTGTCGCCGTGAAGATGACGTTCGAGGAAGGACAAATTNTCCTGCCCCCAATAGATCTCGCCATCATAGACATAGGTAGGAAAGCCGAAGACGCCGCTGTCGCGGGCATGCACGCGGTCCGCCGACCATTTGTTCTGGACATCGTCGTCGGCTTGTCGCCGAAGAAGTGCTGCGCCATCGAAACCTGCCGAGGTCACGATCGCCTCGCGCACATCGGGCTTGCCGATATCCTCCGCCTCGCTCCAGAAGGCATGTTGCAGAGCGCGNGAAACGCCGATCCAATCCTGTCCGTCGAGATAGGCGGCAATCACGAANAGGGATGCAGGCGTCGGATCGCTCAAATCCGGGCGATGCTCAAGCCGCAGGTCCNTGCCGCGCACGCGCGCCCAGCGCTTGAGATCCCGCGTCCANTANGCACGCCGGATCTCCGGGCGATTGCGCGAAAAGATACCGCCGTTTTCCTCGACCACCGTCGTCAGATAGGGTGTGATGACGACATCGTTCTTCGCCGCAAGTTCGGCAAAGGCGTCGAAGCCGATATAGGCCCAGGGCGAGCCGATCGAAAAGAAATATTCTACCGATTTNGTCACTGATGCATATTCCCTAAGAGGTGATGGTCCGGCGTCGTANGGGCGACGCCTTTCAGGAAGCGGCACGGATGCCGGATTGCGCTTTCCATCCGAGCTCCGGTGCAATTGTCGTCACGAAGTCGTGGAGAATTTGGCGATATTCCGCGTGCTCGAACTCGTAAGGGAGTTCCAGCCTCAGCTCGCTGACCTCGGGCAGGATCGGATCGGCAAAAAGCTGCGCCAAAATCTCGTCCGACGTGCCGACGATATCACGGGCGAAAAGCGTGCGCCGCTCGCCCTGTGGCGAAAGGGTCCGCTCGTGGCGGCCATCGGCATAGTCTCGATATCGGCGCCGCGTTGCCGCATCGGCGCTGTCGAAAGGCACGATGACGCGGCCCAGCGCGACGCGGCGCTGCTTGCCCGCGGCGCGAAAGGTTTCGATTAGCCGCGATTGCGCGGTGAAGAAATCATCCGTTCCCTCCCCCGTGATCACATTGCCGGTCAACAGGTTGAAGCCGTTGCGGCCGGCCCATTCGGCCGAGCGCTGCGACCCGCCGCCATACCAGATCCGGTCGATCAGGCCCTTGGCATAAGGCTGCAGCCGCGGCCGCTGCGGGCCGAACGGTGTCTTGATCAAGGTCTGCTCGTCGCCGAGATAGGTGCCGCGCAGATTGTCGGCAAAACGCGCCACGCGATCATGCGAGAAATCGTAACCCGTCCAGTCGCCGTCGAAGACGAGCGGGGCGACCAGGTCTGCGTGCAGCGGCCGGCCGGCGCTGACGCCGATATTCAGCCGCCCGCGCGACAGAATATCGACGGTGGCGAGATCTTCAGCCAGCCGATAGGGGCTTTCATAACCGATCGGAATAACGGCGGTTCCGAGCTCGATCCGGCTGGTGCGCTGCGTCGCCGCCGCCAGGAAGGCGCTCGCAGAAGAGATTCCAGGCTCCAGGTGCCGCTGGCGGACCCAGGCGCTGTCGAAACCCAGATTCTCGCCATATTGCAGCTGCTGCAGCGTCTGCTCCAATCCCGACAGCGGGTCGTCGTCGGGATAGTTGCCGGGNGTGAGGAAGCCGATATGGCNGATGGATATATTGCCCACTCGTGCCATCCCATCAATATTTCGGCAGGCCGGGCGGGTTGGTCTCCGACGCCGGCAGGGCCTCCTCGGACAGGTGCCAGTGGTCGAGGATTTTTGCGTATGTGCCATCCTTGATCAGGCCGTTGGTGGCGACAGTCAGCGCGTCGGCCAGCCCGCTCCCCTTGCGGGTGGTGATCGCAACATCCGAGCGATCAGGCCAGCCGGCGCTCAGCGTGCCGACACGCCTGATGTTCTTGTCGCGCGCGGCAATGAAGACGAGCTGCGCATGCGGCTGGACGATGACATCGGCCCGGCCGGACCGCAGCGCGAGAAGACTTGCTGCCTCGTCGTCGTAATATTGCAGCTCGATCGGCTTCAGGCCGGCGGCGACATCTTCCTGGCTCCACTTCACCAGGATACGCTCCTGGTTGGTGCCGGCGCCGACGATGATCCTGAGGCCGGCGGCGTCCTTCGGCTCCTTGATCGAGGTGACGGCACTGTCGGATTTCACGAAGAAACCATGCAGCCCCTGGCGGTAGGTGGAGAAATCGAATTTCTCCTTGCGCTGCTCGGTGACGCCGACATTGGAGATGACGGCGTCATATTTGCCTGAGGTCAGGCCGAGTGGCCAGTCGATCCAGGCGACGGGCACGATCTCCAGCGTCAGGCCGAGGCTGTCGGCAATGGCATAGGCATAGTCGGGATCTGCCCCGACCACCGACTTGGCGTCCGTGGCATAGGTGGCAAGTGGCGGGCCGCCGGGGCTGACGGCGATGGTGAACTTGCCGGGTGTGACGAACTTGAATTCCCTAGGAATGGCAGCGATGGCCGCATCGTTCCTGGCGGCATGAAGCCGGCCCGGCTGTTCCGGGCTCAGGTCAAAATCCTCGGCCGCGTGGGCGGAACCGAAACCAGTCAATGCTGACACCAGGGCTGCGAAGAGCAAAGTGCGAGATGTCGGATGGATCGTCACGTTCAATATGTCTCCGTTTGCGTCGAGAAGTGGGAACGGACCGGCGCGCTACCCTGTAACGCCGGTCCACCAGACCAAGATTACGAACCGCTCTTCGGCAAGCCGGGCGGGTTGGTCTGAGCCTTGTCGATTGCCTCGGGACCGAGGTTCCACGTATCGAGGATCTTGCGATAGGCGCCACTGGCGATCAGATCGTTGACGACATCGGTCAAGGGCGCTGCCAGGCCACTGCCCTTGCGTGTGGTGACGGCAATTTCTGCCGTGATCGGCCAACCGCCGCTGACGGTGCCGACGAGCTTGGTCTTGCCGTTTATCCCGGCCGAATAGGCCTGCGTCGCGTTTACGCTGAAGACGGCATCGGCTCTGCCGGACTGGACGGCGAGATCCTTGACCGCATCGTCGTCATAATATTGCACCTCGATCGGCTTCAGGCCGGCGGCGACATTCCGGCGGTCCCATTCCAGCAGGATCTTCTCCTGGTTGGTGCCGGCATCGGTGATGACCTTCAGGCCGGCAATNTCCTTCGGCTCCTTGATCGCCGCAATCGGGCTGTCGGCCTTGACGTAGAAGCCGAGCTCATCCTTGCGGTAGGTCGAGAAGTCGAATTTCTCCTTGCGCTCTTCCGTGACGGTCACGTTGGAGATCACCGCNTCGAACTTCCCCGAGGTCAGNCCCAGCGGCCAATCGGCCCAGGCGACGGAAACGAGCTCGAGCTTCAGNCCCAGGCTGTCGGCNATCGCCTGCGCCAGATCGACGTCGTAACCGATNACGGTCTTGGAATCGGAGGCATAATCGTGCAGCGGCAGATTGCCGCTCGAGCTGATGCCGACGGTGAAGACGCCGTTTTCGACGAACTTGAAGTCCTTGACTTCGGCAATGCGCTTCTCGTTCTTTTCCACCCTCAGCCGGTTCGGCTGCTCGGGGCTGAGATCGAATTTCTGCTGCGCCTGAGCGGAACCGAAACCGATCGCGGCAATGGTGACGGCTCCCGTTATCAGCAGCCTTGCCCTATCTGTAAATGTCATGCCCCTTCTCCATTTCATCTTTGGGTTGTAGTTATTGTCATTCAGCCAGAGCAGCCCGTCGCGGCCCGGCATTTCGCCAGCGCTATCGGGCGCTAGAGAACCTTGGCGAGGAATTCCCGTGTTCGGGGATGTTCCGCTTGCGTGAAGATGCGGGCCGGCGGGCCGGCCTCCAGAATGCGGCCGCCGTCCATGAAGACGACGGTGTCTGCGACTTCGCGGGCAAACCCGATTTCATGGGTGACGATGACGAGCGTCGTACCGGTGCGGGCAAGCTCCTTGATGACATCGAGCACTTCGCCGACGAGTTCCGGATCGAGCGCCGAGGTCGGCTCGTCGAAGAGCAGCACCTTGGGACGGAGCGCCAGGGCGCGGGCGATCGCCACGCGCTGCTGCTGGCCGCCGGAAAGCTGGCGCGGATAGGCGTTGATCTTGTCGCTGAGGCCGATGCGGGCCAACAGCTCCTGCGCCAATTGCACCGCCTCCTCGCGGCTGACGCCGCGCACCTGGACCGGCGCCTCGATGAGGTTTTCAAGCACGGTCAGATGCGGGAACAGATTGAAGCTCTGGAAGACCATGCCGATATCGGCGCGGCGGGTGAGAATATCCTTTTCCTTGAGCTCGTAGAGCGTGTCGCCCTTCCTGCTGTAGCCGACGAAATCGCCGTCGACCGAGATGAAGCCTTCATCGACACGCTCCAGATGGTTGATGGCACGCAGAAGCGTCGACTTGCCGGAACCGGACGGGCCGAGGATTGCGGTCACGCTGCCGGCGGGAAGGCTGAGCTCGACATCATCGAGCACCTTCAGCGAGCCAAAGCTTTTGGAAATACCATGGATACGCACCGCACCACCCGTCCGCAGGGCCGCCGCATCATCGAAGCCGGGCCTGCGCACTCGCTCGCTCGCCGTATCGAGAGCTAGCAGCGGACGGCGGAAGCGTTCGAAGAATGCCTGGAAGGGCAGCGGTGTCGGATTGCGCACGGCACCCTTTGAGAAATAGCGCTCGATATAGTGCTGGGCGACCGACAGCACCGTCATGATGATCAGATACCAGACGGTCGCGACCATCAGCAGCGGAATGACTTCGAGATTGCGGCGGTAGATCACCTGGACGGTATAGAAGAGCTCCGGCAGCGCCAGCACATAAACCATGGATGTGCTCTTCGCCAATCCGATCAGCTCGTTAAAGCCGGTCGGCAGGATCGAGCGCATGGCCTGCGGCAGAACGATGCGGAAAGCCTGGCGGCGGCGCGGCAGGCCGAGTGCGGCGGCGGCTTCCAGCTGACCATGATCGACTGAAAGGATACCGCCGCGCACGATTTCCGCAAAGAAGGCCGACTGGTTGAGCGTGAGGCCGAGAAAGGCGGCGGCAAAGGGTGTCAGCAATTGCACGGTGGGATAATCGAGGAAGACGGTATCGGTGAAGGGGATGCCGATCTTGATCGTCTCATAGAGATAGCCGAGATTGTTCAGGATCAGCAGCAGCACGATGACCGGGATCGAGCGCAGCAGCCAGATATAGCCCCAGGAAAGACCGGAAAGCAGCGGCGACTTGGAAACGCGGGCAAGCGCCAGCGCCGTTCCGAGAATGGAACCGGATATGGCGGCAAGCGCGGTCAGGAGCAGCGTCCTTCCGAGGCCGACGAGCACGGGCTCGGCAAAGAACCATTCGGCAAAGACGCTCCAACCCCAGCGCGGATTGGTGAAGGTGGAATAGAGCACGGCGATGATGACGAAGGCGGCGAACACCGTGCCTGCCAACCGTTCGGGATGGCGCGCCGCCACGATCCGGTACCGGGAATAGTCCTTCGATTCTGCCGTCCTGCTGCCGGGGTCGATGCCGGCGAAATCCGTCGTCAGTGCCATTGTGCTTCCCTTTTATGATTGTCGGTCTTTGCCGCTTTCAGTAATTTGCGCCGGCCACGCGCAACCGCGGCTCGGCATCGTCGAGAGCAGGCTCGGCGAGATGGGTGATGTCCTTTTCGAAAGGCAGGCTCTTGTAGATCTCGGGATCGGCTGACGTGTCGAAGAGCGCGGTGTAGCCATAGTTCAGATAGAGGCCGACGGCCTCGGGTTGGCGAAAGCCTGTCGTGAGATAGATGCGGGCATAGCCCTGGCGGGCGGCCTGGGCCTCCAGCTCCACCAGCACCTTGCGGGCAAGGCCCTGCCGGCGCAGATCGGAGCGCGTCCAGATACGTTTGAACTCGGCCGTGCGTTCGTCATAATGCTTGAAGGCGCCGCCGCCGATGGTTTCGCCATCGCGGATCAACAGCAGAAAATTGCCATCCGGCGGCGCAAAGGCTTCGGGGGGATAGCGGTTGAGCTCGGCGGCCGCACCTTCGGCATTGAAATAGGTGCCGTAGCGGCTGTCATATTCGTAGATCAATTCATCAATCAGCGGCTTGGCGCGCGGGTCGAGAGGACTGGTATAGAGAAACGTATCGCTCATATCGTTCATCACCCGTTGTCATCAGTGAGGAAGGTTTCGGCGAGCCGCACCCAATAGCGGGCGGCGGGCGCGATGATCGCGTCGTTGAAATTGTAATGGGCGCTGTGGAGAGGAGCGCTGTCGCCATTCCCGACGAAGAGGTAGCTGCCGGGGTTCGCCTGCAGCATGAAGGCGAAATCCTCGCTCGCGGTTCTCGGTCGGAAATCCTTCTCGATCGCCGCTGGACCAAGAGCGTCATATGCGACCCGGCTGGCGAATTCGGTTTCCCCGGCATGATTGACCAGCGCCGGAAAGCCGAGGCGATAATTCACATCGGCCTCGGCGCCGAAGCTTTCGGCCTGGGCATGGGCAAGGGCCGGAATGCGCTCTCGCAACAGTTGACGGACGATTTCGCTGTAGGCCCGCATGGTCAGCTGCATCTCGACGCTTTCCGGGATGACGTTCGAGGCGGAGCCGGCATGGATCGAGCCGACGGTGACGACCGCCATCTCCTGCGGATCGACATTGCGCGAGACGACGCTCTGCAGCGCGGTGATGAAGGAGGCCGAAGCGAGCACCGGATCGACGGTGCGGTGCGGTTCGGCGCCATGGCCGCCCTTGCCGATGATCTTGATGATCGCCTTGTCGACCGAAGCCATGGCCGGGCCGGCGACGAAGCCGAATTTGCCCGTCGGCACACCCGGCCAATTGTGCAGCCCGAATACCGCATCGACGGGAAAACGCTCGAACAGACCTTCCGAAATCATCTTGCGGGCGCCGGCGCCAATCTCCTCGGCNAGGCTGGAAGATCAGCCGCAGCGTGCCGTTGAAATTGCCGTTCTCTGAGAGATAACGGGCGGCGGCGAGCAGGATCGCGGTATGTCCGTCATGGCCGCAGGCGTGCATGACGCCGGGATTGCTGCTGGCATAGGCCAGCCCGGTCGCCTCCTCGATCGGCAGCGCATCCATGTCGGCGCGAATGCCGATCCGCTTCTTGCCGTCGCCGCGCCGGAGGGTGGCGACGACGCCGGTGCCGGCAATGCCCGTCGCCACCTCGTAGCCCCAGGCGGAAAGGTGAGATGCCACAAGCTTGCTGGTTCTGAGCTCCTGGAAGGCAAGCTCCGGATATTGGTGGAGATCGTGGCGAAGCGCGATGATCTCGTCGAGGTAGGCAGCGATGCCCTTCTCGACCGGATCGTTGCTGCGCGGGTTTTGAGCGATGATATCCATGACGGTTCGCCGGCGCTTCAGGCGCCGACGGCCTTTCCGCGTTCGAGCTGCTCCGCATCCGCCGCATAGCGGCTTTCGCGGAAGGGTAGGCCGAGATGGTCGCGCAGCGTCTCACCCTTCAGGACCGGATCGAAATAACCGCGCTCCGTGAGGATCGGCAGAACGTATCTGGAGAAATCGTCGAAACCCTCGGCGATGACGGGAAAGCCGAGAATGAAGCCGTCGGCCGCGCCCTGATCCACCCAGCGAATGATTTCGTCGGCGATGTGCTCGGCGGTGCCGATGAAGGCGGTGCGCGGCGTTGCCGAATCGAGCGCGACCTGGCGGAGCGTCAAGCCCTTCTCCCGCGCCGTCCGTTTGATGCGGTCGGTGGTGGCGCGGAAATTGTTCCTGCCGATATCGCCGAGTTCGGGGAACGGCTCGTCCAACGGATAAACACTGAAATCATGATGATCGAAGAAGCGGCCGAGATAGAGCAGCGCCTCCTCTATCGTGACGAGGTTGCGGATCGCCTGGTACTTGGCTTCCGCCTCTTCCTGCGTCGCCCCGACGATCGGCCCGATACCCGGATAGATGCCGACTTCCGCCGCCGGACGCCCATGAGCGATGACGCTGTCCTTCAACTGGCGATAAAAGGCCTGCGCCTCCTCGAACGGCCCGCCATTGGTGAAGACGGCATCGGCATGCTTGCCGGCGAGCCTGATGCCGGAATCCGAGGCGCCCGCCTGGAACACGACCGGCTGGCCCTGCTTGGAACGGCCGATATTGAGCGGTCCCTCGATACGGAAGAACCGGCCCTTGTGATTGAGGCGATGCATCTTCGTCTTGTCGGCATAGACGCCGGTCTCGCGATTGCGCACGAAGGCGTCATCGTCCCAGGAATCCCATAGACCCTTGATCGCATCGATATAGTCCTCGGCGATCTCGTAGCGCAGTTCGTGTTCGGGATGTTCGCGGCTGTAATTGCGCCCCGAACCCTCTAGCGGCGAGGTCACGGCATTCCACCCTGCCCGGCCGCCGCTGATGAGATCGATCGAGGCGAACTGGCGGGCAATGGTGAAGGGATCGCTGTAGGAGGTCGAGACCGTGCCAACGAGGCCGATTTTCGAGGTCGAGGCGGCAAGCGCCGAGAGGATGGCGATCGGCTCGAACCGATTGAGGAAATGCGGGATCGACTGCTCGTTGATATAAAGCCCGTCGGCAACGAAGGCGAAGGCGATGCCGGCCGCCTCCGCCTTACGCGCCGTCTTGACGACGAAGTCGAAATTGACGCTGGCATCGGCCGGTCCGCTTGGATGTTTCCAGGCATTCATGTGGCCGCCGGGACCTTGCAGCATGATGCCGAACGTGACGTGTTTCTGAGCCATGGGATCAATCCTTCTTGGAAACGGTCAGGCGACGAGGGAAAGCCGCTCCGCGGCGAGCAGTTCGATGGAGGCAAGACGCTCGGCGACCGAAAGCGCCGGCGTGTCGAGCACGAACTCCTTGACCCCGTAGCTGCGGTGAAGCTCGTCCAGCTCCTTGCGGATCTGCTTCGCCGTGCCATGCAGCACGCTCGGCACCTTTTCCTCAGTGCGGTAATCGGTGACGCCGGCCTGGCGAGCGAATTCGGCCGCCTGCTCCTCGCTGCCGACATTCACGGTCTGGCCGTTCGGCAGGAACACCTTGACGATGCGCAGTTTGCCGACGCGCTCGCGGGCGTAGTCCTCGCTTTCGGCGGCAAAGGCTGCGAGCGCCAGGATCGGACGCTTGCCGCCGGATACCCGCTCATAGGCCTCGAAGGTCCTGCGCAAATTGTCCGGATCGCCGTTCAGGTGACCGGCAAAGACAAGTTCCCAACCCTTCTCGGCGGCCAGCTCGGCGCTTTCGACGCTGGCGCCGAGCAGGAAACGTTCGGGAGCCGTCGGCGGGAAAGGGGTCGCCTGCGCACCATCATAATTCGGGTCGGCGGCGAGATAGGTGTTGAGATCGGCAAGCTGGCTGGCAAAATCCGGCTTCCTGGATGGATCGACGGCTAGCTGGAGAGCGCGCGTCGACAGCGGAAAGCCGCCCGGCGCCTTGCCGACACCGAGATCGACGCGGCCGGGCGCAAGCGAAGCCAGAAGATTGAAGGTCTCCGCAACCTTATATGCGCTGTAATGCTGCAGCATGACGCCACCGGAGCCGATGCGGATTTTCGACGTCTTTGCGAGAAGGTAAGCTATCAGCGCCTCTGGCGCCGAGCTCGCCAGATTGGACATGTTATGATGCTCGGCGACCCAGAAACGGTGATAACCAAGTTCCTCGGCCCGGGCAGCAATCTTGACCGTCGCCCGCAACGCATCTGCGGCGGTTAAACCCTGTTCGATCGGGCTTTTGTCGAGAAGACTGAGGAGGTAGGTCATGACGTCACGATCGGATCCCTGGTTGCAAAGCTTAGTCTATAAAATCAGTAGACAAACATCATTATAAGAAATGACATTCTCTTTCGAACACGCTGAGTGAAAAAAAGATGGCCGCACATAAGATGGAAATCGCCTGCCCAGAACTGGGTCTCACCGGCAGCGGAGGGCTTCTTTCAATCGACCACTCAAGGATCAATTTTCCGGTCGAAAGGGCGTAAGTGAATGAAGCTGTCAAAACAGCTAAAGCCGATCAGCGACCTCAAGGCGCATGAGCCGACGATCCTTCGGACACTTAAGGATCATTCGCAGCCGGTCGTCATTACGCTTCACGGAGAAGCGAAAGCTGTCCTTCAGGACGTCGGCCAATATGAAGAACACAGGAGACGCTGGCGCTCACCAACCGGCAGGTCGAGGAGGGCAAACTGCGCCCCGCTGCGGAATCCTTCGCACGGATCAGCAAACGTCTGGCCGACAGCCAATCCTAATTCATTATGGTGTTCTTTTCGCTGAGGACGCGGAACGCGACATCGAGAGCCCATGCACCGAGCCTGAGGGATTTCCCAACCCGTACACCAGCCTGGCCGCCATCAGGGGCGTCTTACCGCATAGGCGTGCATTATGTGCGCGACGTCCTTGTCCATATCTTGAAGCTGACCGGCTTCTACGAGCAGGCAAGCTATACGATCCAGCCCCCAGACACGATCCGGCAGTACCATGGCCGATTCCTGCCGGAGGACAAAGCCGCCCTAACCGCCCGTATCTCATAACCCATTGATGCCACAGCAAACGTGCCGTTAACCAGAAGTGATATCGCCTATTACTTCCGCCGCACGGGATGGACTTGTGCATTTCTCCCTCACTTCCGAGAAGGATTCGTTATCGAAGTGAGGTCTTCAAGGTGTCCTTACGTTCCCATAGATCGTGGCACCGCGCCGCGACATTCTTTCGCGGGGGCCGACACCACGCAGTAGACCAGCCACAAACAGCGAGGCTCGCAAGAATTTTGCCGACCTCTTCGAACGCGCCGACCAGGGCGAGGAAATTACCATCATGCGCGCCGACACCGTCTATGCCCGCATCGGTCCAGCCGATACGACATTGTCGAAAAGGGCCTGCTGCACGCCCGTTGCAAAGCTTGGACCTCTTTGCATTGGTGGCACCTCTCATCCATACGATCCGCAAAACCAAAGAGCTCTTTCGAAGGCTTTGGGGATGGAGCTCTTCATAGCAGCCTGCAGAGACTTTTGCCCGAGCTTAGCCACCGCCGCCGCCCACACGGAGCCGAAGACCTATCCAAATTTCCGTCCGGCCGACGCATTTGCCCGCAGAAGAGCCATCAGCATCGGGCCGATCGCGAATTCTCCCTTTTCGCTTCGTCGTGTCAGGCCACGAAGATAGCCACCAGCCGAATTAATGTGGCCACCGCGCTCCAGGATGCATGCCATGACGGTTGCCGCGTTTTCCGGACCCATCACATTGGCGGCCTCTTCGTAGGCCGACGGACTGACGCCGAGCATCGAGCGAACCNTGACCGCCGCGGTCATCAGATCGCGCCAGTTGCGGATGATACCGCCCGGACCATAGGCGAGAATTTCCGGGCAGGCTTGCAGAACCAAGCCGAGCGGGAAGGATTTCAGTCGGTCACCATCATTGCGGCCGCCTGTCCGTNGACTGTGNTCTTNCTCGCACCGACTCGAATGGGCTGCCTCAGCTCNACCCTCTTCTGACGTCGCGGCCCGTCGCCCGTTGTCTTGCTCCGGCATCGCGCCCTGCTTCGTGTCGAAGTCTGGTTCAAGTTCAGAATTAGATTCGGGATTCGAATTCTGTATGTGGCGCTCAATATAATTGGCATTGCCGCGCTCTTTTATTGATTCAATCCGAATTTCCAACCGGTTAAGGACATCTGCCCGCAGAGTCGTCAATTCATCCAGCAACAGTTCGAGCTGCGACGCCGTCGGGGATCGGGGCAGGCCTTCGATCAGGTCTCGGAACTCGCAGTACAGGCCTTGCCAGTCGCCAGGGATCTGTTCCTCGACGGCTGCTTCGATCAATTTTGCGATGTCGCGACGGCAGAGAGTGATGCGTTCGCGCAGACGCTGGACATGCAGCCGCTCGGCCATCACTTCGGCTGCGAGTTGTTCGATCTCGCTAGCACGGGCAAGCAGTGGCGCAAGCGAGAAGCCGAACGCCTCGTTGACCTCCCCTGCCCTGTTCCTGCGGACATAACGCTTGCCGTTGGGGCTGTCCTTGCGCAACAGCAGACCTGCCTGGACGAGCGCGGCGAGATGACGCCGGACGGTCTGCTCGGCCATGCCGTGCGTTCTGAGCGAAAGCTGGATGTTTGATGGGAATACGATCAAACCGTTTTCCTGCGCCAGCTCGTTCTTCGGATAAAAGCTCAAAAGAGCGTTGAGTACGGCAAGCGCTCGATCGCTGATGCCGAGAAGCGGCTTTGCTTCGCAGAGCGCGCGAAACAATCTCCACTTGTCGACGGACTGATCAGTCTTGATCTCGCGTGCCATTACCTGGCTTGTGAGCATGCCAAGCGTCATTAACCGCCGCCCGAAGGGCGTCGTCACATTCCCGGTTTCCATATCTTCCACCTCAACGAGGCAAAAGAAATCCGCTCGCCAAAACGGCGCCAAAAACTCTTGACAGCGATTCTCGGAAGTGCGATTCTCGGAGGTGTTCAAGACTACGAGGAAAGCTTCCGTGACGGTGACGTTCGGGGGCTTTTTTCTTTTGCGCGTTATCTCCTATCCGGATTGTCAGCTGACAATCCGGTCTGACTGCCTCATTTTCCCTCATTCTCCTCTTCGAACTCGGCGGCGAGGCTTACCAACCGCTGAGCCAGGAATTCCGAAAACGCCGCCGATTTGACGGTGATGCGAAAGGTTTTGCCGGAGCGGGCCACCAAAGCAAGCGGAGCGCCACCCTGGGCCCGGAGNGTCTGCTCGGNCCGCTGCGGTNGGGTCTTCTCCTCCAGCGCTTTCCAGATGACATCAAAGCGGCTGTTGGTGTCCAACNCCAGGAAGCCGCGGGCACCGATTGCGGCCTGGGCCTTCTTCTGCCCGCCCGTCTCCCTGAATTTTTCGGCAAACGCCAGCCAGCGCGGGCGTCCAACCTTGGGAGCCGGCCCAATGGCGAGAATAATCTCGGGGTCGATGGTCTGAGCCACCTGCAGGAGCCGTGAGGTTTCCGGCTTGTCGGTTGTCAGCGCCGTGGCGATCATCTCGCGGCTGAATCCATGCTCATCCAGGCGGCGCGCAAACAGTGCCCGCTCGATAAAACTCAAGTCGACTCGGGGGCCGTTTTCCTGGCCCTGTGCGAGGATCAGCTCTTCATCCGTGAGCTTTCGCACGACGGCCTTGACGGGAACCCCGATCTCTGCCGCGGCTCGCAGGCGCCTGTGGCCATAGGCGGCCTGGTAGTGCCCAGCCCTTACCGGGTCCGGCCGTACCAGGATCGGAACCTGCTGGCCGCTGTCCCGGATCGATTGCTTCAATCGCTCGAACTCTGCATCCCTATCGACCGGGATACGGTCGCGGATAAAGGACATTTCGACGGCAGCCGGATCGATCTCCAGTACCTTGTCGCCGGAGGCCAGCGATTCACGCAGCGCCTTGGCGGCAGCCGCTTCCTCTCCCAACCGGCCAAGCGACAAATTCATCGCCTTGACCGCTCCCGATGGGCGGTGCGGCGGCTGCGCGATTGGCGCCTCCGGCCGTGTCGGCTCGACGGCGCCGACCATGCTTTTCAGGATGTCGCGTCCCTTTGGGCTCATGTCCTGCTCCATGCGCTGCGGATGAGTTGCTCGACCTCGGCATTGACGCTGTCGACGGATTCCACCCCGCGGTCATAGGTCTGACGATGCATCGTCTCGCGTCCTGCCTCGTAGATTGTCTGCTTAGAGAGTCCCGCATCCGAGACAGCCGTCGACTTGACCATCATCGCCGTCAGCACGCGCTCGCCGAACAGACTGCGCAAGAAGGCGACGATCTGCGCCTGCGGCCCATCATTGGGCTCATAGCGGGTGATGAGATAACGCATCCAGTCGTAATCCAAATTGCCGCCTGCCTGTTTGACTACGGCCAGCAGGTCGGAGGTCATCGTTAGGAACTGGTTCATCGACGCCACGTCGAGCATCTGCGGATGGACGGTGATCAGGACGGAGGTTGCGGCGCAGAGGGCAGACAGCGTCAGGAAGCCCAGGGTCGGTGGGCAATCGATGATGACGACGTCGTAGTTCTGCTCCAGCGAATGCAGCGCATTACCAACCCGCATGAAGAACATGTCCTTGTCGTCGCGGTTGGTGTCGGCAAGCGCCTTTGGCGTATCGTGTTCGAACTCGTGCAGTTCGAGATTGCCGGGAATGAGATCGAGCCCAGGGAAATAGGTCTGACGGACGATGTCGCTAACATCGCGGCGCGTCTCGTCATATTTAATGGCGCCGTAAAGTGTCTCGTTTTCGCCGACATCGAATTCGGGCTGATATCCGAGCATCGCCGACATCGACGCCTGCGGATCGAGGTCGACGGCGAGCACGCGGTAGCCACGCAGAGCCAGGAACTGCGCCAGGTGGACTGATGTCGTCGTCTTGCCGGAGCCGCCCTTGAAATTGGTCACGGCGATCACCTGGAGATGGTCGCCCGGTCGGCGCATCGGCAAATAGGAGGGTTTGGTGCGCCCGAGGTGCTGGCGCATCGCATGGATTTCCTCGAGCGAGAATACCCGACGGCCAGCCGCCGTCTTTTCCGGACTGATGCTCTCGACCTGGGCGGCGAGATGACGAACATAGCTGTCGGTGACGCCGAGCAGCTTGGCTGCCTCGGTGCTGCTGAACCGCCGCAACGATTTGCGGGCATTGGGTGAAAACAATCGCTCGAACAGCACCTGCAGCTGGCTGCCGAGCATCGTCGAGTCCTGCGCAATCGTCTCGTCGATCGAGACTGGACTCGCTCTCTTGGCTTTCTCAACAATCGCGACCTTGGTCGGCATTCACGCAAATCCTGATAAATCGAGTGATTTTGCGCAAATGATCGTGAGTCTGCTGATTCCGTCAAGCGGTTTCTTGGATGGCCAATCTATTATAAAATGGATTCTGCAAAAAAATCATGTGGAATTCCGGAATCTTAGCACCATTGTCAGCTGACAACGACGGCCTGCTCCGGGTCGATGAAAGCCAGCCTCAAAGTATCGCGGCACATAATCGATACGACTCAGCGTCGCTAGCGCTCCATCCAAGCGCACCTTCGGACGCCTGGCATAGACCGATCAGGTTGTTCGATTTCTCATTTGTAGGCGGACGAACGGTACAGGTTTTCGGCTTCCAGCCCGCGGACGGGTTCATTGCCGGAAGGCTTGTCATTTGCGTCCTGGGTTTCGGCATCGCGGCGTGACGCTGCAAGGGCCAGCATTTGTTCGAGACGGCCCGCATTGAGCGGAGCGCTTATTCCCTTGAAGTTCATTGACACATCCTTCGTCATAGATTGCGTGAAGCCGCAGAGATAAGCGNAATTCGAACCCGCCGATAACCGCCAGGCAGCGTTATCACCATCTTTTCCTGGGGCCGGGAAGGGGAGGGCCTCCATCTTTCAGGTGGTTNAAAAATGCAGCGACCGGCGGCCACGATGGGGATTTCGGATCACTCTGCTTACCAAGTTGGAAAGGAGCCTCGCAGACACAGGCCGGGCGTGAAAGGAAGGCGGCCCATCTTTGATAGCAAGGGCGAGCCGGCACTGCCGCTGATCGTGCTTCATCGCGGTGGAGGTCTTCCTGCAGAAGCGCTTTGCTGCGCAGCCTATCGGGGTGAGGGGACATTCGGCCTTGGTCTTCTCCGCCCCAATCTAAGTCGGCGAGCAGCTGGTATCAGAGGGGTGGGGCTTCGGTTGCGTCAGGATCCTGTCAATGGCCAAGCGATCACAGTCCTAGTCCTGTGCCGGCGTCAGAACGGGGTCATAGCTGTAATCATGCCGGGACGACGCGGCCTCCACGTCGAAGATCGCAATAGCGCGCTAGGCGAATCAGGCATCAGCCGATATGATCGGCAGGCCAGCGGGTTCACGCAGTATCGTTCAGCTCCCGAGCCAGTCCCCCACCTATACGCTCCGCAAAACCACGATCCTTCCTAGAGGAACTGATTGATGAGTTTGCTTCCGTATACGGAATTCTTCTTTGTTTACCGCATGTTTACCATAACGCCCCCGATCACCGCCAAGCCCGCATCGCCGCCCATCCGCGCGCCTTTGTCATTTGGTGCTACGTGAGGAAGGGGGTGAGCCTATCGCGCCTTCGTTGCCTCGCGATTGGTAAAATGCGCGTTGCCCAAACCTGTACCGATGGTCAGCACGGCCCATCTCGACACGTCGTTCATATAAGGGATCTGCGACAATCCCTGCACGACGGCATCGTTGTGCATCATCACGAATGTGCTGTCGTCGCCGATCTCGGGAATGGCCTTCATCAGCGCGCCGGGAAGGTTGAAGCTGTCGCTCTCCCAGTTTCCGCCCGGCAGGTTCTGTCCGCCGCGTTCGATGGAGCCATCGGCTTTGATGATTCCGGGGCATGCGATCCCGATGATGGGCGCGGGTTTGAGATTGGCTTTCTCAGCCTTGCCAATCAGATCCTGCAACATCGCGGCCAATCTCTCGATGGTTGCGGTACGGCTTGGCTCGTCGTCGGCGTGGCGCCAGATGGCTGATTCCCAGACGCTCGCATCTTTAAAATTCGGTACGTCGTTCTTTCCGAATTTAACGACGCCGGCGCGAACATTTGTCCCGCCGATGTCGACGGCGAGCATCGCCTCGTGGCCTTTGAAAATCCACGGCGGCATCAGGTGAACCGCGCCGATCAGTCCGGCCTCATCGGGATGGTGAACGATCGGCACCACCTCGACATCAATGCCCGCCACCTTGAGAAGAACCATGGTCCTGGCGATCGCCAGCTCGCCAAAACGGCTCTGCCGGAAGCCACCGCCGACGACGATGCGTTCCGTCCTGCCCCAGCGCTTGTCTTTGAGGAACTTTCCGATCACGTCGGCAAAGTCCTGGGAAAAGTCCTCCACCGCCCCCATGACCAATGCCGCCGCCTCCATATCGTCGCCTTTCAGAAAGGCATCGATCTTCTTCTTGGAAAGCTTCGCCGTCGCGGTCTTGCCGATCGGGTCATCTCCGACCTTGCGGATGCGCTTTCTCCAGTCGTCGAGCTTCTGTTGGAAAGTCTTCTTGTTGGCGTTGTCGCCAACGAAACCATCCTTGTCACGCAGTTCGTTGTTGTAGTCGTCGATCGTCACCAATGGCAGATTTAAAGCGCCATGTGCCAGCGGGGCGTTGACCTCATCACGGGGATCAGAACTGCTTTTGGCCATCAATGTACCTTCTACGGCGCGAGTGCTCGAACGGGCGGCGAGATACAACGCGGACTAGCCTCAGGATGTTCCGGAGTCTGAAAAGCCACCTTGTCCTTGTTGGCCGGCGACCTAGCTTCAATCATTGCAGAGTTTGGAGAATACCGTGCAGGACGACACCGCTACCCAGGAAATGCTTTCACTGGTCTTGGAAGAGCCGGACCATTGGGCGATGTTTCTCGATATCGACGGGACGCTGCTCAATCTTGCGCCCACACCGGATGCGATCGAGGTCCCAGAAGCGCTTCCCGGACAACTTCATCGCCTGTCGAACAAGCTCGGCGGTGCCCTGGCGCTGGTCACCGGACGATCACTTTCTTATGCCGACGAGCTGTTCAAACCCTTTGAATTTCCGACAGCCGGCCTGCACGGTGCCGAGATCAGAAGCGCCACCGGCATGCAGACGGTCGAGGCGACACCTGAGTTTCAGGCACTGAAACATGCGCTGACCGCGGAAGCCGAGCACTATCCCGGTGTCTTGATCGAAGACAAGGGCGCGGCCGTTGCCGCCCATTACCGTCTCGCACCCGAATATGAAAAGGTGCTTGAAGACCGCATGCAATACTATGCCGAGCTCGCCGGACCGAACTGGGCATTGCAACTCGGCAAGAGGGTATTTGAATTGCGGCCGGCACGGTCGAGCAAGGGCGATGCACTGGAGCGATTTTTCCAGTCCGATCCCTTCAGGAACCGCTGCCCGATTACGATCGGCGATGACCTGACCGACGAGTCGATGTTTGCGATCGCCAATGCCCGCGGCGGCGTTTCCGTGCGTGTCGGCGCGATCGGCACCCCGAGCTGCGCCACGAGCCGGCTGTCCTCCTCTGCACTGGTCAGAAACGTCATTGCCGCCTTGGCAGCCTGAACTGCGTCCTCGGACGATATGCATGCGGATTGTTGCCGTCTTTCCGTCCGCTCCGCAGCGTCAATTGTCAAAAAAGTATCGGTTTTGACTGGGAATCGTGGTGGCGGGCGTGAAACGAGACCACTACACTCCCCTTAACAATAAAGCCAAAAAGGGAATTTGGCGGGCTGGCGTGGAGCCGTCCTCGGAGGAGGAAACAATGGAACCTGACTTGGAAGTCATTCAGATCAGGCCGGGCGAATCTTTCGCAACGAAGGCGCACGGCTATCCCTACCATACGGTTCGCTGGCATTTTCACCCCGAATACGAACTTCATCTGGTCGTGGCGACGACAGGACGGTATTTCGTCGGCGATTTCATCGGCGAGTTCGAGCCTGGCAATCTCGTGCTGGCGGGGCCTAACCTTCCTCACAACTGGATCAGCGATGTCCCGAAAGGATCGAGTATTCCGCTTCGCTGCCAGCTCATCCAGTTTAGCGAGAATTTCATCAGCGACACGATGAAGGTGTTCGCCGAACTCGGTCCCTTCGATGCGGTTCTCGAAGCCTCCCGCCGCGGCGTGCTCTTCGGAGCCGACACCAGCCGCGAGGTTGCTCCCCTGATGAACGAGGTGCAGCAGGCGCACGGCGTGCGTCGCATCGAACTGTTCATGATGATCGTCGGCCTGCTCAGCCGGGCGCAGGATTCCCAACTTCTCGCCAGCCCGAGCTATCTGCCCGATCCATCGGGATACATGTCGGCCGGCATCAACAAGGCGCTCGCCTATATCAGGGAAAATCTGACGAAGTCCTTCGACGAAGCCGATCTCGCAGCGATTGCCGATCAGTCGACAGGCGCCTTTTCGCGCGCCTTCCGACGCCATACCGGCATGTCGCTGGTACAGTATGTGAAACGCCTGCGCATCAATCTTGCCTGCCAGATTTTGATGAGCGATGACCATGCATCGATCACCGATATCTGCTTCGAGGTCGGCTTCAACAATCTGTCCAACTTCAACCGGCAGTTTCTCGCGGAAAAAGGCATGACGCCTTCTCGTTTCCGGCGATTGCTGGGTGACAATATCAACGTGGCAAAGGCGGCCTAGAGGAGGAGTCGAAAGGGCACAGCCCGAGGGAGGACAAAGAGGAGGAACCAAAACTGACACTGACTTGAACGTGGGCGCGCGATGAGCGCGCTCGCGATCGGAGATGCTTGTCCTCAAAACGTCAAACCGCAGGGACAGGCGCGACCGTTCATTCAGCCGAACGGCCAGAGCAGAACAGTGCAATCGCGAACCTACACAATTTTACCAATGGGAGGAGATGGAAATGATGAAATTCTCGACAAAGTCGGCAGGCGCCGCGGTCTTCGTTCTGTCCTTGCTGGGCGGTACTTCCGCCTTTGCGCAAGCAGCCGTTTCGGATGCGACAGTTGCATTCCTCATGCCCGACCAGGGCTCGACCCGCTATGAGGAGCACGACCATCCGGGTTTCGTCGCGGAGATGAAGAAGCTTTGCGCGTCATGCAAGGTTCTTTATCAGAACGCCGATGCCGATATCGCAAAACAGCAGCAACAGTTCAATTCGGCGATCACCCAAGGCGCCAAGGTCATCGTGCTCGACCCGGTGGATTCGGCAGCGGCCGCATCGCTCGTCCAGCTCGCACAGAGCCAGGGCGTGAAGGTCATTGCCTATGACCGTCCGATTCCAAAAGGCAAGGCCGATTTCTACGTCTCCTTCGACAACAAAGCGATCGGCAAGGCAATTGCGGAATCGCTCGTTCAGCATCTCAAGGCTCAGAATGTGCCGACCGATGGCGGTGGCATCCTGCAGATCAACGGTTCGCCGACCGATGCGGCTGCCGGGCTGATCAAGGACGGCATTCACGAGGGGCTGGCGAGCGGCGGATATAAGACGCTTGCCGAATTCGACACACCCAACTGGCAGCCCTCGAATGCGCAGCAATGGGCAGCCGGCCAGATCACCCGTTTCGGCAAGCAGATCGTTGGCGTGGTCGCCGCCAATGACGGTACCGGCGGCGGCGCAATTGCAGCTTTCAAGGCAGCGGGCGTCGATCCCGTGCCGCCGGTGACCGGCAATGACGCGACGATCGCGGCACTACAGCTGATCATCTCAGGGGATCAGTACAATACGATCTCCAAGCCGAGCGAAATCGTTGCCGCTGCCGCTGCCGACGTCGCCGTGAAGCTCCTGGCCGGAGAAACGCCGAAGGCCGAAATGACGCTGTACGACACGCCGGCGCAACTTTTCGTCCCTGCGGTCGTCACTGCCGAAAACCTCAAGGCTGAGATCATCGACAAGAAGATCAACACCGCCGAGGAGCTGTGCACCGGCCGCTATGCTGACGGCTGCAAGAAGCTCGGCATCACGAAGTAATCCGCAACGGGAAGCGCGACCGGTTCGCCGGCTGTGCTTCCCGCTTCGCTTTCCTGAAAGGCCAGGCGATGTCTGAAACCTCCCATACCCTTCACCCCTACCGTCAGCCTGTCCTCAGCCTGCGCGGAATATCGAAGAACTTCGGGGCTGTGTCGGCGCTCACCGATATCGAACTCGACGTGCATGCCGGCGAGGTTGTGGCGCTGGTTGGCGACAACGGCGCCGGCAAGTCGACATTGGTCAAGATCCTGGCCGGTGTGCACCAGCCAAGCTCGGGCACGATCCTGTTCGAGGGCAAACCGGTGAACCTGCCGAGCCCAAGTGCTGCTCTCGGGCTCGGCATTGCAACGGTATTCCAGGATTTGGCACTTTGCGAAAATCTCGACGTCGTCGCCAATATCTTTCTCGGCAAGGAACTCAGTCCGTTTCAGCTCGATGAGGTCGCCATGGAGATCCGCGCCTGGCAGCTCTTGAACGAGCTTTCGGCTCGCATTCCAAGTGTGCGCGAGCCGGTCGCCTCACTCTCCGGAGGGCAGCGCCAGACCGTGGCGATCGCCCGATCGTTGCTGCTTGAGCCGAAACTGATCATGCTCGATGAACCCACAGCAGCGCTTGGCGTTGCTCAGACCGCCGAAGTGCTTGACCTCATCGAGCGCGTGCGGGAACGCGGCCTCGCCGTCATCATGATCAGCCACAATATGGAGGATGTGCGCGCCGTTGCCGATCGCATCGTCGTCCTTCGTCTCGGCCGCAACAATGGCACCATGCCGCCCGACGCGTCCAACGAACAGCTGGTCAGCGCCATCACCGGCGCCGCCAACAATTCCGTCTCCCGCCGCGCGTCGCGCCGCCAGGCGCAAAGCCGAGAGAACGAGGAGGGCAGGCCATAATGAAGACCATCCAGAATGACCCGGCGGCGCCGGCGCTGCTCGACCGGCGTGACGAGAGAGTGCGCCACGATGACAGTCTGGGAGGCTCGATCCAGGCCTTTTGGGATCGCATCCGCTCCGGCGATCTCGGTTCCCTGCCGGTCATTGTCGGCCTGGCGATCATCTGGACGGTGTTCCAGGCGCTCAATCCGGTGTTTCTCTCCAGCAGCAACCTCGTCAACATGCTGTTCGACTGCTCGACGGTCGGGGTCATCTCGCTCGGTATCGTCTGCATCCTGATGGTGGGTGAGATCGACCTCTCCGTCGGCTCCGTCAGCGGCTTCGCCTCGGCGCTGGTCGGCGTCTTCTGGGTCAACCAGGGTTGGCCAGTGGTCCTGGCAATCCTCGCCGCCATGATTGTCGGCGCCCTCATCGGCTCGCTTTACGCGTTTGTCTTCAACCGCTTCGGCATGCCGAGTTTCGTGTCCACCCTGTCCGGGCTACTCGCGGTTCTCGGCCTCCAGCTCTATATCCTGGGAGCGACCGGTTCGATCAATCTCCCCTACGGTTCCTGGCTCGTCAGTTTCGGCCAGATCATGGTCATGCCGGATCCGATCGCCTATGCGCTGGTGTTACTTGCCGGCATTGCCTTTTTCTTTTCCGGCTACCGTACGGCGACACGCCGGCGGGCAGCCGGCCTGTCGGCAAAATCGACCGGCGGGCTGCTGCTGCGCGCCGTCATCATCACGCTCGCCCTGGAAGCCGTCGCATTCTATCTCAACCAGTCGCGCGGCATTCCGTGGATGTTCGGCCTTTTCGTCGGACTCGTCGCCGCAATGAACTATGCGCTGACGCGCACGAAATGGGGGCGCTCCATGCATGCCGTCGGCGGCAACAGGGAAGCGGCCCGCCGCTCCGGCATCAACGTCTCGCGCATCTATACGAGCGCCTTCGTCATGTGCGCGCTGCTGGCGGCAGCCGGCGGCGTGCTGTCGGCCGCACGGCTGGCGACGGCAAGCCAGCAGGCCGGCACCGGCGACGTCAATCTCAACGCCATTGCGGCAGCCGTCATCGGCGGCACGAGCCTGTTCGGTGGGCGCGGCAGTGCCTACTCAGCCCTTCTCGGCATCATCGTCATCCAGTCGATCGCCAGCGGGCTGACGCTTCTCGATCTGTCGTCGTCGCTTCGATACATGATCACCGGTGCTGTCCTTGCCGTCGCCGTCATTGTCGACTCGCTGGCACGCCGATCGCGGATCTCGCACGGCCGAGCTTAGAGCAATTTCAGCAAAAGCGCGCAGCGGTTTTGCCGTCCGGAATTGCGTGAAGACAAAGAGATAGAGCGCTTCCGTGATTCGAAGAAGAACGGAAATGCTCTCACCAACTGGGAAAACAGAGGAAGAAAATGGGACAGGATCTGTCTGGAAAAGTCGCGGCCGTCACCGGGGCGGCGTCGGGTATCGGACTTGAATGCGCCAAGGCTTTGCTTGCCGCGGGCGCTCGGGTCGTGCTGGTCGACCGCAATGAGGAAGCGTTGCGGGAAATTTGCTCGAAACTGGGCGCCAATGCCATTCCACTGGTCATCGAACTCACCGATCCGAAAAGCGTCGAACGGATGATGCCGCAGATCCTGGAAAGAGCCGGCCAGCTGGATATCTTCCACGCCAATGCAGGCTCCTATATCGGCGGTGAGGTGCTGGGTGGCGATCCTGATGCCTGGGATCGGATGCTCAATCTGAACGTCAATGCTGCCTTCCGTTCGGTGCATGCCGTTCTGCCGCATATGGTCGAGCGCAAGACCGGGGATATCATCCTGACGAGTTCCGTTGCTGGCATGATCCCTGTCGTCTGGGAGCCGATTTACACGGCGTCCAAACACGCGGTCCAGGCATTCGTCCATACGTTGAGGCGGCAGGTGGCCAAACATGGATTGCGCGTCGGCGCCGTCGCTCCAGGCCCCGTGGTCACCGCTCTTCTCAGTGATTGGCCGCAGGAGAAGCTGGATGAGGCGCTCGCCGCAGGCGGCCTGATGGAAGCGAACGAAGTGGCCGAAGCGGTGCTCTTCATGCTGACGCGCCCACGCAACATCACCATCCGCGATCTCGTCATCCTGCCGCAGAGCGCCGACATCTGACGAAAGTGCGAACGCCCACGTAAGAGGAACCGAACATGATCTTCGACAGATTTCGCCTGAACGGACAGGTGGCGCTGGTGACCGGCGGCACGCGCGGCATCGGGCTTGCCATCGCCGAGGCGCTCGGCGAGGCGGGCGCCAAAGTCATCATTACGGGCCGGGCCCGCAATGCGGCGGCGGAAGATCGGCTCTCCAAGGCCGGCGTCGAATGCGATTTCATCGCCGCCGATCTGAGGAAGGAAAGTGCTGCCGACGAGCTCGTCACCGAAACCCTTTCGCGCGCGGGCCGGCTCGACATCCTCGTCAACAATGCCGGCATCGCCATTCACGGCGACAGCGGCGAATTCTCCGATGCCATCTGGCGCGAGATCATGACCATCAACCTCGACGCCGTCTTCCGCGCCTGCCGCGCCGCGCTCGCCCCCATGCGACGCCAGCGCGGTGGCGTGATCCTCAATATCGGTTCGATGTCGGGCATCGTGTCCAATATTCCGCAAAACCAGGTCGCCTATAACACCTCCAAGGCGGCCGTCCACATGATGACCAAGAGCATCGCCAGCGAGGTTGCCGCCGAAAACATCCGCGTCAACGCCATCGCACCCGGCTATATCGAGACCGATCTGTCACGCGGCGGCATCGACAATCCCGACTGGTTCCCGACCTGGCGCAGCATGACCCCCATGGGACGCGTCGGGCAGCCTGAGGAGGTGGCCGGCGCTGCACTGTTTCTCTGCTCGGCCGCGGCAAGTTATGTCACCGGCGAAGTGCTTGTCATCGACGGCGGTTATACAACGCGGTGAGACGCAGGCCTCGGGGTCGGGGAGCTCGGTTCGGTGCCGCCCACGTCTGAGGCGCAATTCAGCAATCTCTCCTCAGCCCTTTGAGAACTGAACCGGGATGGTGATTTCAAACTCGGCGCCGTCGCCGGTCGTCTGCAGCGGCCGGATCGTACCGCCATGGGAGCTCAGCATGGCGCGGACGATGCCGAGACCCATACCGTGCCGCCCTGCTCGCGGCGGGTGGAGAAGAACGGCTGTTCGGTCGCTGGCCGATACGCTGAGTTCCAACAGGCTGGCGCCGTACCGAAAAGCGTTTTCGGCAAGGGGACGCAGCGAACATCACCCAATCAGTTGACTGGCTTGCCGAGATTTGTGAGCGGATCGTTGAAAAATGCCAGGACGCCTCATCGGAACCTTGGCGCACGTTTGGCATTGTGAAGCAGTTCGCAGGCGGTCGCGAACGGCCCAAAAAGTTTGAGCAACAGCGCTTGTTGCTCGGCGTCTATACGGTGTCGCGCGCAGAACTCGGTAACGGACCAGACTTTGGTCAGATCGTCCGTTTCGATTTGGCTGGGTTCGATATGTTCGGTCAACGGCGTATCCTCCGATACATCGAGCCTACCGCTCTCCGGCGTTTATAAGAACTAGCTAAAAAGAACTATGCCGTTTTGCAGACCTTCTGACAAGCGGAAATGAAAACGCCCGCCAATTGCGCGGCGGGCGTCGTGTCTTACTGATCTACCGTTGTCGCTCAAGCGATATGGGAAGAATCAAAATCCGTGCCGGTGATGTTGAGCGTCACCTTGGCGGTGTCCGTGTGGCCTTCGCCGTCGGAGATCTTGTAGTAGCGCAGAACTTCCGTGTAGGTCTGGCCCGCATTCAGATCGCTCGTCAGTTCGTAGGTGAATTCGCCGTTCGACTTGACATGGAACGTGCCATACGTGCCGGCGACGTCGGTAACGGCGTCATTATTGGCATCGACCTTGGTGCTCAGGAACTGGCGGAGGAACATCTTGCCGTTATCGCCGGCAATGTCGTTGTCCAGAACGTTACCAGCGATGGCGCTGCCTTCGGTGAAGTGGAAAGTATCGTCGACCGCGATCGGCTTGACCTGAGTGACGCCCTGGATGTTCAGGGTGAACAGACCGACGTCGGTATGACCGCTGCCGTCGGAGATCTTGTAGGAAACCTTCTCCTGGTAGGATTCACCATTGGCGAAGCCGATCTTGGCAGCGTCGCTCAGGACATAGGTGTAGCTGCCGTCCGGCTTGACGAAGAAGGTGCCGTAGTCGCCCTGGATCTCGGTGACCTGGCTGTTGCCGCTCTTGGCGCCAACGCTCGCGCCGTCGAAGGCACGCAGGAACAAGTGGCCGTTATCGGATGAATCGTTGGAAAGAAGATTTCCGGAAATTACGTCAGTTTCAAGAAAAGTTGCACTATCATCAGTTGCGTGTATCGGCGAAGCCATCGCTCTCTCCTAAAATTGTTTATCATCGGGTCAATTTCGACCTCTGCGAGCCGCTCCTTTAACAACCTATTAATACTACAAGTCAATGGNCTATTTAACGGAAGGTTAATTTGGCTGATGGTCTCCACGTTGCTTCCATTCCGGCGAAATAATGTCACATTCGAGCCNAATCTTAGAAATTTCGGCCCGAACTACACCCGGATAACTTGAATAAAATCGTATGAAGTATATCTGAAGGCGACTGGCGATGCCGACGTCGTGCTATCTGGGCCATCCGTTGCAATCGCAGCCGCCGATACCTATGTTGCGGATGTGCCCGATCCAAGCAAAATCGAAGCCCGCTTCTGGCCTGATTGAGGCGCTTTATGCATCGGTGCGCCTAGGGCCAGGTGATGCGCAATCCCACAAACAATCGATGACGCGGCCACGGCCGACGAAGGATTTCATTTTGAACGACATACATACAGCCACCGCCGTTGCGGCGGCGAGCCCGCGTGAGGATGACGAAGCTGTCCGTAGCGCTGCCAAGACTTGGAAGCCGTCTCCCTGCCTGCTCACCCGCCGTGAATTGCAGGCTTTGATCGCCGAGCAGCTCGGCTGAGCGCGATTGGCGCACCATCCAAACAAGGAGAACTCGAAATGCAGGTACTCGTCAGAGACAATAATGTCGATCAAGCACTCAGGGTCTTGAAAAAGAAAATGCAGCGCGAAGGGCTGTTTCGTGAAATGAAGGAACGGCGCGCTTATGAGAAGCCGTCCGAACGGCGTGTCAGGGAAAAGGCGCAGGCGATCAGCCGGCACCGCAAGGCCGCACGCAAGAAGATGCAGCGTGAAGGTCTGATCGCCGCGCCAAAACGGGCGGTGGCCGCCCGTTAGCGACCCATTCCGACCGGGTTTCGGCGGTTACATTCCCTGAAAGGAACAGACAATGGACGAACTCAATAGCCTCACCGTTTCGGAAGAACGCCTCGAGGATTGCCGCGATGTCGTGGAGCCGGATCTGCAGGATCTGATCCAGAGTGCTTTGACATCGGGCTTTTCCCGNGAAGAAATCCTCATCGCCGTCAGCGAACTGGTCGCGGAAGACTTCGCAATGGTCATGAAAACCCCAAGCGTCCATTGAGGCGCGGGCGCAGTGGCTATCAGAGCGTGGCTGCCGGCGCGGAACATCGGTCGCGGCAGATGGTTACTCCGTCTCCTTGACAGATGGAGATGATGATGGCCGAGCATGACGATGCGATGCGGGTATGGGAGCTGATCGACAAGATCGGGTTTTGCATGCTGACAACGCGCAGCAGCGACGATCTCAGAGCCCGCCCGATGTCCGCCTATACCGCGCAAATCGAGAACGCGATCTATTTTCTGACGGATGTCAGCAGCCACAAGGACGATGAGATCGTTCGCTGGCCAAATGTGTGCCTGGCCTTTGCCGACACCAAGGGACAAAAATATGTTTCCGTGTCAGGCACAGCCGAAGTGCAGAACGACCGCGACAAGATCAGGGAATTATGGGCGACGCCGGCAAAGGCGTGGTGGGACAATCCTGCTGACCCCTCCATCCGCATCCTCAAGATTACCCCTTCTTCGGCAGAATATTGGGACAGCCCGGGCACCATCATCAGCTATATCAAGATGGCGGCCGCCGCGGTCTCGAACAGCAAACCCGATATGGGCGACAATGCCGAGGTCAAACTCTGACGCTGAGATACGTTTTGCAGACGACGGGCCTTAGGCCTGGTTTGCCGATGCCTTGACGAAGTCGATGAAGGCCCGCAGCGGTGCGGGCACCAGGCGCCGACCGGGATAATAGAGGAACGGCCCGGAAAAGCTCTGCCACCACGGTTCGAGGATGGGTTCGAGCGCACCGCTGTCAAGATGCGGGCGCAGCCAGTCCTCGAAAACGGAGATGATCCCCGTGCCCGATATTGCGGCGTCGACGGCAAGATCCATTGCCCCGCCGACCCTCACGATCAATGGTCCGGTCGGTTCGACCCGTACCACCTCGTCGTCTCGCTCGAATTCCCATGGGGACGTCAGCGCACCGCTGGCAAAACGACCCAGCAGACAGGCATGGCCGAGCAACTCGCGAGGGTGTTGCGGCCGGCCACGGCGATCGAGGTAGTCGGGCGAAGCCGCAGTGGCAAAACGCTGGATGCGTGGCCCGATCGGCACTGCGATCATATCCTGCTCCAGCCGCTCGTCATAACGGATGCCTGCATCGCAGCCGGCAGCCAGCACGTCGACGAAGCTCTCCTCTGCAACGACTTCCAGCCGAATGTCGGGATAGGCGGCGAGGAACGGTGGAATGATGGCCGGCAGCACCAGCCGCGCCGCGCTGACCGGCACGTTGAGGCGCAACGCACCAGCCGGCCTGTCCCGAAATCCGTTGACCACNTCGAGGGCAGACTCCACCTCGCTCAAGGCAGGGCCCAGCCGATCCAATAGACCCTTGCCCGCTTCGGTGGGGACGACGCTGCGCGTCGTGCGGTTGAGCAGCCGAACACCGAGCTCGGCCTCCAGGCGTCGCACCGCTTCGCTGAGGAAGGAGGCGCTGCCGCCGCTGGCGCGCGCGCCCTCGCGAAAACCGCCGGCCCGCGCCACGGCAACGAACGCATTCAGATCACCCAGGTCGACTTTCATTGTTCGCCACTCCGCACAACCCGTGCGGTTTGTACCTGATTATCCCACGCGTCGACAGCGCCTATCTTGGTGTCATCTCTTGAAAGGAGTGAGACCATGTCCATTATCGATCAGGCCGGCAGTTTCAATCTCGGCGGTCGCAGCGTGAAGCGGCTCGGCTACGGCGCCATGCAGCTTGCCGGCCCCGGCGTGTTCGGCCCGCCCAGGAATCATGGCGCGGCCCTGGCCGTGCTGCGCGAGGCGGTGGAAAGCGGCGTCAATCACATCGACACCAGCGACTTCTATGGCCCGCACGTCACCAACCAGATCATCCGTGAAGCGCTCCATCCCTATCGCGACGATCTCGTCATCGTCACCAAGATCGGCGCCCGCCGCGGCACGGACGGATCATGGATTCCGGCNTTCTCGCGGGAGGAACTGACGCAGGCAGTCCACGACAATCTCCGCAATCTCGGCCTCGATGTGCTTGATGTCGTCAATCTCAGGATCATGTTCGACGTGCACGGCCCAGCCGAAGGGTCGATCGAAGCACCGCTGACGGTCCTCGCCGACCTGCAGCGGCAAGGTCTGGTTCGTCACGTCGGGCTGAGCAACGCCACATCGAGGCAGATCGCCGAGGGCCGCCGGATCACCGAGATCGTCTGCGTGCAGAACCAATACAATCTGGCGTATCGGGCCGACGACGAGCTGATCGACGATCTCGCCCGCGAAGGCACCGCCTACGTGCCGTTCTTCCCGCTCGGCGGGTTCACCCCGCTGCAGTCGTCCACCCTGTCCGATGTCGCCGCCCGCCTTGATGCCACGCCCATGCAGGTGGCGCTCGCCTGGCTGCTGCGTCGCGCGGAAAACATCCTGCTGATCCCGGGCACCTCGTCCGTCGGCCATCTCAGGGAGAACCTCGCCACCGCCAGCCTCGCACTGCCGGATGACGCCGTCTGGGAATTGAACCGCATGGCTGATATCGCCGCCTGACGGTTATCGCAAGATCGCAGCTGATCCCCGATCGCTACGCCACGCTATTGCATGGCGTAGCGGCACAATTCTGGGCCGCCGATTGCGGTCCCACTTCAATAGCGCTCCGGCACGAGCATTTCAGCCGGAACCGGCGCCCTATTGTAATCGGCGTGACGGATGCGGTCCGGCAACTGGATCTCCGGTTTCGGAACATCCTCGTAAGGGATCTGCTCGAGAAGATGGGCGATGCAGTTCAACCGCGCCCGTTTCTTATCCACGGCCTGCACCACCCACCAGGGTGCATCCTTGGTGTGCGTGCGCGCCAGCATCTCTTCCTTGGCCTTGGTATATTCCTCCCAATGGACACGGCTCTCCATATCCATCGGCGAGAGCTTCCACTGCTTCAGCGGATCGTGGATGCGCATCTTGAAGCGGAATTCCTGCTCTTCGTCGGTGATCGAAAACCAGTACTTGATCAGCACGATCCCGGAACGGACCAGCATCCGCTCGAATTCAGGCACCGAGCGGAAGAATTCCTCGAGTTCATCAGGGGTGCAGAACCCCATGACGCGCTCGACACCGGCGCGATTGTACCAGCTTCGGTCGAAGAGCACCATTTCACCGGCTGTCGGAAGATGCGGGACATAACGCTGGAAATACCATTGATGCCGCTCCCGCTCGGTCGGGGCGGGCAGCGCGACCGTCCGGCATACGCGAGGATTAAGCCGCTGGGTCACGCGCTTGATCGCGCCTCCCTTGCCGGCCGAATCCCGACCTTCAAACAGTACCACCACTTTCAGCTTCTTATGCTGAACCCAGTCCTGCAGCCGCACCAGTTCATGCTGAAGCCGGAAAAGCTCCCGGAAGTAGATCTTTCGCTCGAGCGTCTGCTCCGCCGGTTCCGACATTCCTTTGGCGACCAGATCGTCCAGCCGGTCTTCCTCCATCTGCATTTCCAGCTCCTCATCGAAGCTGTCGGCGATTTCGGCCTTGATCCGGTTGAGCTGGTCCTGATGTGATTGCGACATGGCCTTTTCCTTTTGCTTCTTTTGACAGGAGCATGTCAGTGCGAAGTTTGTGTGACGACCACTTCGCGAAGACCAAAACGGCTACTTGCCTCTCTCGTTCCACGCACTCGACAGAAACAGGTGCCGAGTGGGATCAGTGCGTCTACAGCTGCCCTGCTCGGTACTGGTCGACAAGGTTCCGGCAGGCGCGGATCGTCAGGGCCATGACGGTGAGCGTCGTGCCGGCGATGCCGCTGCCGGGAAAGGCGCTGGCATCGGTGACGATCAGGTTCGGCGCATCCCACACCTGGTTGTAGGGATTGAGCACCGAAGCCTCCGGGGTTTCGCCCATGCGCGCGCCGCCCGTCTCATGAATGGCCGCGCCCATGCACATGGTCTTGCGGAACCATGTGCGGAACATGAAACGGCTGAAGGCATCGGCTTCGGGAAAGGCGCCTTTGCCCATCTCCTTGAGGCCGGTGGGCGAACCAATGAATTCGAGGTCGCCGCCGACCTCCTTGATCATGGCAATCAGCGTTTCTTCCTGCCTTTTGAGCAGCGCCTGCTCCTCCTCCTGCATGACGCAGCGGATATGCGGCACGGGAATGTTCCAGGCATCCCTGCGCTTGGCGTCGAGCGTGATGCGATTGTCGGCATAGGGCAGCATTCGGCCGAAACCAAAGAAGGCGAGACGCGCATCTGCGTCCGCGGAGACCGGCGCCCGGCCGACGCTTCCCTGGTAGTCGAAATCGCCGCGGGCGGCGTCGCCCTCGCCGAAGCGGGGAATGAAGATCCCGCCCGACGGATTGTAGAACGGGTCGGTCGGCGCGGACTCGTCCGTCGCCCAACCCTTGGCCTTCGAAAAGGAGCCGAACGCGAGACACGGAAGCTGATCCATGAAATAGCGGCCGAGGGCGCCCGAACCGTTGCCAAGCCCGCCCGGATGTTTCGCCGAAGCCGAATTCAACAGCAATCGCACGCTCTCTATCGGCGAGGCCGAAAGCACAACCATCGCAGCCCGCGCGGTCGATACTTCGCCCGTATTGCGATCGATGAACTCCGCGCCGGTGGCGCGGCCCGTCTTCTCATCCGTGGTGATGCGACGAACGACGGCGTCGTAGCGGACGCTCAGCTGGCCGGTCGCCTTTGCTTCGCGCAGCGGTCGCGGCATGCGGTCGGCATCGGGCGCGATATAACGCCAGGAGACGACGTTCCGCTCCGGCCAGCGGCTTTCCACCGCCTGCTTAAAGGTCTGTTCGGCCGGCGTCAGGCTGGCCGGCTTCGCATAGACGCCGTCCGGCAGTGTCGCCACATTGTCCTTGTTGCCGTAGAGCCCGAGATAGCCCTCAACCTCGTCGTAGAAAGGCGTCAGCTCTTCATAGGAGACCGGCCAGTCGATGCCCTTTCCCGTGCGCGAGCGGAGCTTGAAATCGTCGTCGGTCCAGCGCAGCAGCACCCGGCCGAAACTGTGGAGGCGCCCGCCGCCCTGGCGGCCGCGGATCCACAGGAAGGGCGCGCCCTTCGGCGTCGTATAGGGGTTCTTGCGGTCGTTGACGAAGAAATGGCTGAAACGCTCGGTGAAAAACGCCGCACGCGCCTGGATCGGCTGGCCCTTGAGAGTGGCGCGCGCGCGCTCCCAGATATTGATGCTGCTTGCCGGCGCCTTCTTGCGGGCGGGATCGAAATCCTTCGGCCCGACGGCGGGACCGGCCTCGAGCAGCAGCACCGACAGTCCTTGGGCCGTCAGTTCTTTGACCGCAAATGAACCCGCGGCGCCGGAGCCGATCACCAGCGCATCATAGACGATCTCAGCCATGTCTTTTCAAATCCTGTCCTGGAGGCAATCCTCAAAACGGCGCGAAACGCGCCCGGAATTGCGGGAAAACAAAGGGACGGCACATCACAGCCGCGATCCATCGGCGCCGAAGAGGGACGCCTTGGCGATATCGAGCCCGGGAGCCAGAGCATCACCGGGCTCAAGGGTCACGTCGCCCATCAGCCGGAGCGAGAGGCTTTGGTCTGCCCAGTCGAACCAGACAACAGCATCCGGGCCCATCGGCTCGACCACAGAAACGCGGCCGGGAATGGTGGGCAGGCCACTGGTGAACCCATCGAGCACAAGGTGTTCCGGGCGAAAGCCGAGTGTAGCCGGGCCGTCCGCCGCAACGGCACGGAAAGAATAACCGGAAAGATCGATGGTCAGCCCGTTACCCCGGAAGACCGGCGCCCCGACGCTGCGCTCGATCCGGCCCTCGATAAAATTCATCGCCGGAGCGCCGATGAAACCGGCAACGAACAGATTGGCCGGGCGGCGGTAGATCTCGGCCGGGGAGGCGAGCTGCTGGATCACGCCATCGCGCATGATGGCGATGCGGTCGGCAAGCGTCAGGGCCTCGACCTGGTCATGGGTGACATAGATCATCGTGTTGCCGAGGCGCTGATGCAGCTTCTTGATTTCGACGCGCAATTCGTTGCGCAGTTTGGCGTCGAGGTTCGACAGCGGTTCGTCGAACAGGAAAACATCGACTTCGCGCACCAGCGCCCGGCCGATGGCGACGCGCTGGCGCTGGCCGCCCGAAAGCGCGGCCGGGCGCCGGTCGAGCAGCTTGTCGAGGTGGAGAAGGGCGGCGGTGCGGGCAACACGCGCCTCGATCTCGGATTTCGGCAGGCCGGCGACGCGAAGTCCGAAGGAGAGGTTTTTGCGCACCGACATGCGGGGATAGAGCGCGTAGGACTGGAAGACCATGCCGATGCCGCGATCCTTCGGCTCCTCCCAGCTGACGTTCTTGCCGGAGATCCAGACCTCACCTGATGTAATCTCCTGAAGGCCGGCAATGGCGTTCAGAAGCGTGGACTTGCCGCAGCCGGAAGGGCCGAGCAGCACCAGGAACTCTCGTGGCGCGATGTCGATCGACATCTTCTCGATCACCGTATGGTCGCCATAGGCGATCTTCAGATCCTTGACGGAGACGGCAGATTGCATGGAAGCGTTACCCCTTGACGGCGCCGGCCGCGATGCCGCGCACGAACCAGCGGCCGGACAGGAAATAGATGGCGAGCGGAACAATGGCGGTGAGGATGGTCGCCGCCATGTTCACGTTGTAGGTGCGCTCGCCCATCGTGGTGTTGACGATATTGTTGAGCTGCACGGTCATCGGCAGGTTGTCGCGCCCGGCAAAGACGAGACCGAGCAGGAAGTCGTTCCAGATGCCGGTGAACTGCAGCATGGAGACCACGACGACCATCGGTACGGCAATCGGCAGCATGATCTCGAAAAAGATGCGCCAGAAGCCCGCGCCGTCGACGCGCGCCGCCTTGCAGAGCTCTTCCGGCACGCTGACGAAATAGTTGCGGAAGAGCAGCGTCACCAACGGCAGGCCGAAGATGACATGCACGAGGATGATACCCGCCAGCGAATTGTAGAGATCGATATTCGCCATCGCCCGGACCATCGGATAGAGGAAGATCTGGTAGGGGATGAGGCCGCCGGCCATCAGCAGACCGAAGAGCAG
>Ga0055526_1000380_pt1 | contig 36034 bp, 43 predicted proteins | sample AraplaCol_mMF_r2_FD_55013 | JGI IMG/M metagenome (GOLD analysis project Ga0055526, IMG submission 55013) | Arabidopsis root microbial communities from North Carolina, USA - plate scrape MF_Col_mMF_r2 | ecosystem: Host-associated > Plants > Roots > Endosphere | place: USA: North Carolina... | reverse complement strand
GAACACGGCCGCCACCTGTTCGGCCTCGAGGAAGCGGCGCTGCGAGCCCGGCCCGCGCGCCGCCCGCGCCCGCGGCACGGCCTGGAACGGATTCACCCGCAGCGCCTGCACCCCCACCAGCCAGTCGAACAGGCCGCCCACGATGGTGGCGGTCTGCCGCCGCGACGCCTCCGAGAGGGGCCCGCGCAACGGGCGCCAGGCCGGGCTGTCCTGCCTCGCGCGGCCGTCGCCGACCGCGTGCGCCGGCGGATCGGCCAGGAAGGCGAGGTAGCCGTTGGCGTCGGCCACCTGCCAGCTGGCCAGCGGCCGGCCGAGCGCGTGGGCGTACCACAGCAGGCGATGGGCTTCGAGCGCGTACTGGGCGCGGGTGCTGGCGCGGATGCCGAGGCCCGCCGCGTACTTGGTGTCGAGCCAGGTGCGCACCAGTTGCGCGTCGGTCTGGCCGGCGGGCAGCACGGGGCTGGCCAGCGCGTTCGGCAGGGAGTCGCGGCGGTCGGGCGGGGTGGGCAGCGCGGGCAGGAGATCGTCCATAAAGGCGGCAACGGCGGCGAATCAGGTATGGGAAGCGGGTGTCGGAAGCGGCGGTCGGTGCCCGCCAGCCTAGGCCGGTGTCGGCTTCGCGGTGGGGCGGGTGCAGTATAGCCATTTTGGCGATCCGTTTGTCATTATTGGGCTAATGACAAATCGTATCGGTAATGGATACTAGTAATCGTACTGAAAAAGGGTAGACTATCGCTGCTGCTTTGGTCCTGAGTTGATAGTTCACAGATGCCCCGTACCCCCACCGCCTTTGCCGACGCCGAACTGCTCGCCATCACCCGCGCGCTGCAGGCGCTCGACGTCGCCCACGCCGACAACCGCGCCTTCCTGCGGCGCGCTTTCGACGCGATTGATCGCATCACCGGGCGCACGTTCGGGGCGTCGGTCTACCGGCGCCTGCTGGCCGCCGCCGGCGTGGCCCGCGCCCCGAGCGGCCAGACCGTGGCGGGCGTGATCGCGGAGCGCAAGGCGGCGCCGACCGCGGTGGCCGAGGCCGAGCGGGGCGCCTTGCTCGACGACGGCCTGCGCGCGTTCCTGCACAAGGAGATCCGCGTCGCGCTGGACGAGACGGGCGCGGCCGCTGCGCGCGTGCCCGTCACTGCGCCGGCAAGGGGGATGTCGCCATCCACGGCCGCGGCGGGCGGGGAGGGCAGTGCGAGTGGGACCTTAGCGGCGCTGCTGACCCAGCGCGTGGCCACGCTCGAGGAAGAAAATCGGCAGTTGCGGGAGCGTGCGGCGACCTCTGAGGCGACCGGCCGTGCGGTGCAGGCCGAGGCGGCGTCGTTGCAGGCGGCGCTCGCCGCCGCGCGGGCGGCCTTGGTCGACAAGGAAGCGGGCCTGGTGGCGGCCCTCAAGGCGGCGACCGAGGAACTTGCACGCAACGGCGAGCGCCAGGCGGCGGCCGATCGGCGCCGGGCCTTGGAAACCGACAACGTGCGGCAGGCGTATCGGGCCGAGCGCGATGCGCTGGCCGGTCGGGTGGCGTTCTTGGAGGAGGAATTGAAGACCGCCCGCGCCGGCGCTGAAGCCTACCGGCAAGCGTTACGCGGGAAAGGGTGATCGGTCGGCGGCGTGTGCTGTGGTGGCCGTACCAATGCGCCGAGCCGATCTCCGGGACTGAACGGGCCGTCGCCCATATAATCGAAGTGATGGAGCGCATACAGTCGATCAATCCCGCACGCATTGCATGGTGTTGTGCCGATCACGGCGCAACGGTGGATGCACTCGCCTTGGCGACCGGTATTGCACCGGCAACCATGGTAAGAGTTATGGCGGGCGAAAGCGGCTTGACCTTTAGCCAACTCAGCAAGGTGGCTTCTTACTTCGGGCGCGGCACCCTGTTCTTTCTCGAGCCTGGGCCCGTAGATGGCGCAACGGTCCACACGCCGGGGTTTCGCACGCTGGCCAATCAGAAGCCTGAGCTGAGTGCAAGGCTGAAGGTGCTCATTGAGCGGGTCGAACGGCAACGGGCTATTTATCTGGCGTTGCGCGAGGAGCTTGAGGGCGACGCGATGCCCGCATTTGCTCCCCCTGCTTTGCCAGTGGGAGACGAGGCGCGCGCTGCACGCATCGCACGTCAATGGCTTGAGCTCACGGATGCCAATGACTTCGACAGCTATCGGACCGCGGTGGAGGCGCGCGGCATTCTTGTGTTCCGGAGCAACGGCTACAACGGGAAATGGCAAATCGCCCGCGAGAGCCCGATTCTGGGATTCAGTCTCTACGACCCCGTGTGTCCGGTCATCGTGATCAAGAAGCAGCCTTGGGAAGCGCAACAGTGCTTTACCTTGATGCACGAGTTGGGGCACCTCCTGCTGCACCGTGCCAGCTCCATTGATGACGAAACGGACATGCATTCGCATCAGGGACACGAACGCGAGGCCAACGCGTTTGCCGGAAATCTCCTGGTGCCGGACGCTTTCTTGAACGGGATTCGCGACGCCGAGCGACCGGACGAGCCTGCAGCCTTCGACGAATGGCTCCGGCCACAACGACGACAGTGGGGCGTCAGTGCCGAGGTGATCCTGCGCCGGTTACTTGACGTGGGCCGCTTGCCTGCGCAGCAGTACACGGCCTATCGCCAATGGCGCAATGCTCAGCCGCTGCCCGTCGCGGACAGCGGTACGCGCATGTACCGCCACCGAGAGCCCACACATATTTTTGGTGATCGCTTCGTGCGGACCGTACTGGACGCGTTCCATAGCAAGCAGATAACACTGGCGAAGGCGAGCAACTACCTCGATGGCCTAAAGGTTCAAGACCTGCATCAACTGGAACGCTTCTATGCAGGTGTTTGATGCGTCGTCCATGATCTACGCGTGGACAACTATCCATTTGCCCAATTTCCAGGACTCTGGGACTGGATTGGCCGCGAAGTTCAAGCCAGGCGCCTCATGATGCCGACAGTGGCTTACGCGGAGGTGTGCGCCGGTACGCCGGAATGCGGCGAGTGGTTACTGGCAGCCAACCTCGAGCGACTGGACGTCACGAATGCCATCGCGCAAGACGCCATGCGAATCAAGGCGCTGTTGGGCGTCGTCGGGGACGCCTACCATCCCAAGGGGGTCGGCGAAAACGACCTGCTCATTATTGCGACAGCGCGCATTCATGGCCATGAGCTGGTCAGCGATGAGGCCGTACAGCTCAATCCTCCGGATATTCCGGCGAAGCGCAAGATCCCGGCAGTCTGCGCAATGGCAGGCGTCACTGTGCCGTGTCTCGATTTTCTCGCATACATCCGGCGTTCAGCGGGCCGTGTTTGGATAGCCTATCGCGTAGTAGGACAACGCAGGAGAGGTCGGGGTCGTCCAGTTTTCTCGTCGCAAGAGTCAGCGTGACCAAGAAGCCGCGGCTTCTCGAGAGGCTTTCGTCGAACAAGCCAGCGATGCCACGTGTTGTTTCAAAACCACTCAAAATTTCCGTTTAAATTCAGACGCTTAAAAGGGGAGGCGATCACTCACGTGCCTTTTGTGATCAATGCGTCATTTGCGATGCGGTATCGTTATTGCACCACAAGCGCTTGGGCGGGCTTTGTGATTCTTGACTAAACGATCGAGAGGGCTCGGACTGCCCGGGTAGAGGGTGAGAACTCTACCCGGGATCCGGTTTTTAAACGCTACCAAATTGAGATCAGACCGCATGGTAGAGATGACGCTTTTGATTACGGCGGCCACGCTGCTGGTAATCGCAATTCGCCAACTGCTCACGCGATAAGGCGACGGCTGCCGACCTGGGCGGGCACGCCCGGGCGGCAACCGGCTCCCTCAAATATCGTAACACGTCGCCCGAATAGCTTTTCAAGTGCCTCCCGATGTTGCCAATCCATGGATCGGGCAGTTGCATTGCCTCTGTTTTAGCGGTTCTTGATAGGAAAGATTATCAAGAACCCGAAAAAATGCGCTGTATAGCACAGGCATAGCATTATGTGTCTTATGAGGCACATTGGCCGACGGGATGGCGACGCACGTGGTCGCGTCTGACGTCTCACAGTTAATGGGTCAGATTCTCAAAGTTATTGGGTAAGAAGGTATGGCGGGAGGGGAACGGGGGCGGGCGCGGGTCCGCCGGCGAGGGACGGGAGGGGCAGCGCCCTATATATATAGATGGGCTCCATGCTTTCCCGCCTTGCCGGCGACGCCGGCCGTATCGTCCACAGCAGCCTCTCGCCTGGTGATCGGCGCCCGCGCCGCGCCCGAGGCTGACTGCCGGCGGCACCGAACTCAAGGGCGCCAGCTGGCTCGCCGACCTTACAGGTGACTCACCCCGAGGCGCACGGCGTATTCCTCGTCGGTGAGCTTTTCCATTTCGGCGGCACGCAGTGCGGCAGCGTTAGGCTGCGCCATCTGCATGCCGCACGGGCCGGGGTAGCGCACACATGTGTGTTGCAATTCCGCTCGATCGCGTTCGCGGGCTAGGTTGACGAACATTTGGGCGGTGGGGGAGAGGGGCATTTTCGCGCTCCTGTCGTTAAGGAGCGCCCATTGTCGGGGGCGATATCGGCGCAGCCGGGGAGCGTTTTCCTAGTGAGTTTTCATCACTAGTTTTATGTTGGTCCTTGCTCATGGTAGTGATGAGTGAGGTGTTGTCTACTTGCAACCTATCCAGGCGATCTAGCACCTAAAATTGTTGTCCCCTTCGATTGGTAAGGGTATTGGAGCGCAAAAGGGAGACACATGTCGGCGAGGTACGAGGCCCGGAAGAGGTTCAATGAACAGGTACAGAAGGCCGTCATCGAGGCGCAGGAGACGGTGCGAGGTCTACTTGAGGACCCTTCAGCGCGGATCGAAATTGTCCATACCTTGGACGTTCCAGAAATCATTCGAGGTTGGGGATCGGCGGCCCAATTGAACTGGGCCTTGGCTCGTCGGAAATGCAGCTCGACGACGAAAAGTTGTTTCATCGGGATCCGCACCAGGGATGTGGTCTGTATCCTGAGTCTGCTAAGGGTTAGTCGTGCCGGGGAGCTTACGACCCTGCTTTTCCTCGAGCGCGACTTGGCGAATAGCGAGATCGCTGGACTCGGCTTGGTTGCAATCGATGTCGTTCTTGACGCCGTCGCGTCGTATTTTGAATCCGAGTTGATTGTGATTGATAAGCCTCTTAAACTAGTGGTTCCTTTCTACGAGGCTAACGGCTACACAACGGCTCGAATGATCGGCACGACGGTTAGTACGATGACGCGTCCCGCCAAAAAGCAGTAGAATACGAGTAACGAACTCTCCGATTGATCAGATGTGATCTCCCGAGCATAGGGCACGAGAAATCAAGAGGACACGAATATGGACCTGAAAACTGGCCGTCTGGCACCCAAAGTGCGCCGCTCGAAAGACGCTGCTGATGCTGCAGCGGTGGCACGCGTACGCGCCCTTTTTGCTCGTCCTGATATGAGTGTGGAGGCATTGAAGAAGCGCGCCGAAATTGCCAAACAGTGGGAGATATCCAACGGTTTGGGCGGCGCGTACGCCGGTGTTCGGCGCTGAGAACCCCCAACCACGATTAAGAAAGCCCTGCACACGCAGGGCTTTTTTGTGTCCGCTGCGGTAGCTGGCAGGCAGCTTTTAAGCTGCAGAAGCCTGGAGGCCGAACTCCGCAGCCGATGGCGGAAATCGAGCGGTAGTTCGATTGAGCCCCTCGTTGCTTAGAAACCTGTAGAGAATACATGTCTGGTCAGGCCTTGTTCCATATGTGGGATCCATTTCGCCAGTCTCTGATCGCATCTACCGGAGCGGATATTTTGAAACTTTGAAACTACTGAGATGTTGATTTGCACCGAATCCTGACCCACGGGGGGTGCGGATAAAAACTTGGACTGGTTTATGCCGCAAGTCCTAAGCTCACCCGGTATTCGATGGGACTGAGAGAGCCGAGGGAGATCTTGATCCGCTTCTCGTTGTACCAGCGGATGTAGGAATCAACCGCCTCGATGAACTGTTCAACGGTCGTCGTCTGCCAGTCTCGAGGATAGAACAGCTCCGTTTTTAGCCGACCGAAGAAGCCTTCGCACGCCGCGTTGTCAGGCGAACAGGCTTTGCGAGACATGGAGCGAATGAGCTTCGCCTCGCTCATTCTCGATAGCCAACCTGGCCAGCGGTAGTGGCCCCCACGATCGGAGTGGACCACCGGCCGGTCATTAGTTTGGGCCACGGTCTCAATGGCAGCATCCAGCATCGTGTTCACGAGTTCCGCGTCTGGACTGGTTCCAATGCTCCAGCTGACGACCATCCCATCGAAGCAATCGATGATGGGCGACAGGTACACCTTGCCGGCGGGGATCTGGAATTCCGTGATGTCGGTCAACCATTTCTCATTGGGCGCTCCAGCCTGGAAGTCGCGGTTGATGATGTTTTCAGGTGCTGGGCTGATCTCGCCCAGGTAGGACGCGTATCTGCGCCGCTTCGGCTTCGCAACGACCAAGCCTTCTTGCTTCATCAGCCGTTGCACCACCTTCTCGGAGATCGCGACGTCCCGCTTGATCAAAGAGGCCTGCAGCCTGCGGTAGCCATAGCAGCAATGGTTCGACTCGAAGATGTCGGTGATGGATTGCCGTACCGAGAGGTATTTGTCCTCCGCCGACGTGCGGGCCCGATGGTAGAAGTACGAACTACGCGCAAGACCCAACTGGGCAAGAAGCTCTGGCAGGGCATACAACTCCCTTAGGGCGTCAATCAACAGTGTCTTCTCCCGGTTGGACAGGAGCTGCAGATCGACGCCCAGGCCTTTTTTTAACAGTTCATTGGCCTTGTTCAAGAGGTCCCGCTCAAGCTGCAGTTGACGGATTTCGCGCTGCAACGCTTCAAGCTGGCGTTCCAGTTCCGCCCGCGCTGTCGCCGGCGGCGAGTTGTTCTTGCGCTTCATGGATGCGGGAGCCTCCCGGCCCAGTAGCTGGTTCTTCCAGTTGTACAACGTAGGGCGGCACACGCCGAGTTTGTCGGCCACAGCCTGCGCACTTTCCTGCCTGGCGTAAAGCGCGACCACACCTGCTTGCTTCAACGCCGGAGGGTAACTTCTCCGCCTCACACTGCCAACGATGGCCATTCTCGTCTCGCCAATGGCCTCACGAACCCAGGCTGTCAGCGTTCCCCGACAAGGGTAGCCCAGTGCCCTGATGGTGGTAGCAATGCATTGATCGTGTGCGAGATAGTACTCAATAGCCGCCGCCTTCTGCGCTGGCGAGAACTTCGGTTCCCGGCCAGCATAACCCAGCGGCAGGTCGTTCCGCTGCTGATACTCACGGTACCAGCCCTTCAAAGCATTCTTGGTTGGGTAACCTAACTGCCTGATGGTGGGCCTAACCCGTTTGCCGAGCTTAATGTACAGCTCAACGGCTCGAATTCTGTCTTCGTAGGAATACATGAACTACCTCCCGGTAGTCCAAGATTTTGTCCGCACCCCCGGTGGGTCAGGATTCAGTGCAAATCAACACAAGCTAAGCTAAATGCCGTAGCGCGGCAACTCAATGAACGCCCTCGAAAGACACTAGGTTTCGACACACCGGCAGAACGATTCCATCAAACCGTTGCGTTGACCGGTTGAATCCGCAAAGTACAGCGGTCATTCAGCGCTTCGTCACAGCCCGCAAATCATTGCCCGACAGACATAGGGTGAGGAATCGTGGTTGGAGCGGCCCCACGTATCTGAGGACACAAGGACTCTCTTAAAATAAGGGATAGTCTTGTGCCTATCAGTAAGCCTAGTCATTACGTGGAACCCATCGAAATTCTGACCGAGCCGGAGCGCCGTCGTCGGCGCACGGCGCAGGAAAAAGTCGCTATCGTGCAGGAGACGCTGGCCCCTGGCGCCTCGGTGTCTGCCGTGGCCCGGCGGCATGGCGTGAATCCGAACCAGGTGTTCGGCTGGCGCAAGCAATACCAGGAAGGCAGTCTGGCAGCGGTGCAAGCTGGCGAAACTGTAGTCCCGGCATCGGAGCTGGCCGCCGCGATCAAGGAAATCAAGGAACTGCAGCGCCTGCTTGGGAAGAAGACGATGGAAGTCGAGATCCTGAAGGAGGCTGTTGAGTGGGGCCGCTCAAAAAACCTGATTGCGCGCTCGCCCTTGCTGCCGGGGGACGACCATTGAAAACGGTCTGCGAAGTTCTCGGCGTAGCGCGCTCCGGTGTGGCGGTGAAACGGGTTCGTCCGTCCGATTGGCAAGATGGTCGCAGCGCTAGAGTGACTGACGACACGGAACTGGTCGAAGAAATCCAGGCCCACGTTGCGCACCTGCCAACCTACGGCTACCGGCGCATCTGGGCGCTGCTGCGCCGCACTCGCGAGTTGGTCGGCGCACCGCGCACCAACCACAAGCGCGTGTATCGGGTCATGCGCGAGCATCATTTGTTGCTGCGCCGTCCCGGCGTGCGCCGGGACACTCGGCGGCACGACGGCCGCGTGGCCGTGGACAGGAGCAATAGCCGCTGGTGCTCCGACGGATTCGAGTTCCGGTGCGACGACGGCACGCCGCTGCGCGTGACCTTCGCACTGGACTGCTGCGACCGAGAAGCGATTAGCTGGGCGGCAACGACTGGCGGCCATAGCGGGGACGTGGTGCGCGACGTCATGCTGGCTGCCGTCGAACAGCGCTTCGGCACCACGCATGCCCCGCAGCCCATCGAATGGCTTACGGACAACGGCTCGGCCTACATCGACCACCGCACGCGCAGCTTCGCTCGCGAACTGGGCCTGGAGCCGCTGACTACGCCGGTACGTTCACCGCAGAGCAATGGCATGGCCGAATCGTTCGTGAAGACCATGAAGCACAACTACGTCGCCTATATGGACAAGGCCGACGTGCCAACGGCACTCTCTCGCCTGGCCATTGCGTTTGAACACTACAATGAGCGCCACCCGCACAAAGCCCTGAAATATCGCTCACCGCGCGAGTTCAGACGAACTGCAGTGTCATCAACCTAGCGGTGTCTGCGTGTCTGAGGTACAGGGGCAACTCCAGTGGTGCCGTTTCGGAAGGCCCGTTTGCGCTCCATCGGGAGTCTCGTTGCGGTACGAGGATATTGCCTTGACGTCGAGGTCAGGGAGTACGATGAGGCGACAAAGACCGCGTCGCTCCTAGCACATCGCGATTACGAACAATAGAAAATGGACAACTTGCAGAAGAGCCGTCGGGAGAAGATTCGCGTCCCCCATGCCGACCCTGAATGAGATTCAAAGCGAGGGCATCCGGCTCGGAGTTCACCCGGGAACAGCAGCACAACAGTGCTGCCTGTACCGGAAGGGGAACGGTTTGAAATACCGGCGGGCGCGGCCCTCCGTTCGCGCCAACGGTTACGATTCGCCCAGTTCCTGCCCGATCTAGGCAGCTCCCGGCCGGTCGCGCGGGCGGTCCGGAGGGACGTGAGCGGGACGCGGAGACTGCTGGCGAGTAAGTCAGCCGGTAGCCTCAACAAGCGCCGCATAGTGTCGCTCGTCTTTCTGCTTCAACGCATCCAGTACCCGCACAACCATCCCTCGCGCCATCGCAGGAAAATCTGAGTATTCCAGCATCCGGAGGGTCGATTGGCTATGGGAGCCTTCGTCAGCGAAGCGCGCGATGGCATCGCACGCCTCGCCATCGTCAATAAGAATGGATAATTTCCCTTGGAAACTTCCCGACGCTGGCACGCGGAACCCTAGGTACATCTCAAGGAATCTGCGGAGTAGATTTGGAGTCTGCGTGTACGCGTCAATATCTGGGCTGTTGCTATGCCGAATCTGCGACAGGCAGTGAAACACATAATGATAGTCTGATCTGAATTTTGCCAGATATGGTGGAAGGACTATAAGCTCGCTCCTTTTCTCGTCCTTGCGGTGCATTAGATAACCTTCATGGGCCTTCTTGAACTTGCCGCGATCGGTCCACTCCTGCTTAACCGTGTTGAAAAACTCGGAGTTGTGCGTGGATATGAAAAATTGCTTGCAGTCACCAAGTTGCCTCAGGAGAAGATAGGCAACGTCATAGATATGATTTGCGTCCAAGCTACAAATGGGATCATCAATGAAGACAATCGTTTCGGCGAGTGCTTGGCCGTTCTGCTTCAGGGTCACTAGGAAGTAAGCCAGGGACACCGCTGTCCTCTCGCCGTCGCTCAAATTGGATGCAAGCTCGCCCGAGCGCATAAAGCGGAGGTGGCCTTCTTCGGCTTGCTCGACTGATACGCGCGAGCCAAGAATCTTTCTTAGCAACCCGTTGATCTCTGTGGCTGCGACCGAACCTTTCTGCAGGGCATCCTTCGCCTTCGACAGCCCTTCTCCAATACGTTTGCCGATTCCTTTGACGCGATCTAAGTGTTTGATGGCCTCAGTCAGCTTCACCTCTTGCTCTGCCGCCTCGGCATCGAGCACGTAGCGGGCCGCATAGTGCAGCTTGACCATCTCGGCGGCCTTGGTTCGGTTGGTGGAGAGTTCCTTGCATGCTTCGTTGTGCTCGCCCACTAACGCATTCAGTTCGGCAGCAACGGACTGCAACCTTTCCAGGCGATCAGCAGCGGTATCCAGCACTACCATTTCGACTTCCATGCTCCCTAGCTTCTTCTGAAGCTGATCGCGCCATGCCTGCCTTACCAATTGCTCGGACTCGTACCAATCTTGCATTGCCTCCGAAGCGTCCTTCAATCGCTCGCGTAGCGCTGGTGTCCAATCTTTCTCATGGGGCAACGCGGGAGCGGCTTGCGGCTTTTCCAAACCTTGTATCGCGGTGGTGATCGCGGCGTACTGTCTCTGGTATTCGTCGGAAAAGTGCTTGGCGTACTCCTCCAGCGCCCCGCTCGCATCGCTCCCACAAAACGCACAGTTTGTTCCGTGCTCATGGAAGCGCAGGCCATCACGAACCCAGTTGCTCAGTTCCCTGTTTTCAGAAAGTCGCCGTAGAGCACTCTGCTTTGGGGTTTTGCGTAGCAAGTCTGCGAAGTCCGCTGCCACAGGTAGTTGGCTCGGTGGCCGCATCAGCGGATTCGGCAGGTACGCAAACTGTTCTTGATTGCGCGCCGCGGCAATTGCCGTCTCTAGTGCATCTGCGTCAAGCAGGTATTCACACTCCTTCCCCGCGATGCTCGCAATGAACTTCTTTAGGTCTGGGCTACGAAACGCGCGAACGCCCAGCGCTGTACCGCAGTCGGTTGCTAGATCAGTGGCGGCCTTTTCCCTTGCCTTCCTCATCTTCTCTTCGCAGTCCCTCGCGGCGCGGAAGATGCCAGCGACCTGCTCGCGCCGTTTGCCTAGCTGGGCGATGCGATTGCTCAACCGGATGCTGTCGCTACCGACAATGAGCAACGCAGGGGCTGCGGTGTGATGATCGTTTAGATTGTCTTCGATGAAGTCCCGGTTGAAAACGCGAACGTGCAACCTGTTTCGGTCAGCTTCAGTGCGCGTATCGAGGATGCCGCCTTCTATGCCGAACCGCGCATAGGCGCCAGTTGGCAGGCGCGATGAACTGGCTGCTTCGAGTAATCCGAAGACGCGCGAGAGGGTTGTCTTCCCAGACGCATTCCAGCCGTATATCAGATTGAATCTACCGAACTCACGCACCTGCGCGGTCCTACTGCTATAGCCGTCCAGCACTGCCGCACGGCTTACCCCATCGATTGTTCTGAGCATCGTTTTGGCTATCTGTGCGCGCACCCGTATGCGCCTCGGGCCATTCTATAGCCAATCCCGATCTATTCCGGTGAGCCCAAAAAGGGGGGTGTCGCAGAGGCGTATTCCTGAAAGCACGCGAGGTAGAGACGCAGTAAGCGGCCCAACCCGTTTGGGTGAGGCCGGCGCGAGGGCGATTAAGCAATGACCCCCTCAATCTTGCGGAAATACTGAGTAATGGGAACTTTGGCGTTCTTGTCGATGCCCGTCTTGACGGCGGACGATACAACCTTTTCGGCAAGCTTCTCGGACGCCACGTTCCCTTGTTCCACGACCGCCTCAACGTAGAACTCGCGCATGCCGTTCCGCGACATTCCGTTCCACAGTTCGTTGACGGCAGCCTTGAAGGCATCTGCGGCACGGCCTTGTCCCCGCAAGTTCTTGGGGACAGCCCATCCAATTTGGAAGCAGGGCAATCCTTCATACGGGTCAGCAGGGATGAACACGACGAAGGCCGTCACCGATGTGCGATCAAGACGTACATACGAGAACCTTGGCTCGCCGGTGGGCTTGTCCATGTGGACGAAAATTTTAGCGTCCAGCGCGCCCGGATGCACCGATATTTCACCAGCTTTCAATGCGGCTTCAAAGGACTTCATCGGTATTTCGAGATCTGGCATGAGGGCCAAGGTTATCTCCCAATCGTTGGTACGAGGAGATCGATGTTAGCGGGTTCGTGAGGCGTTGTCTGTCGGGTTTTCGCCAACTATTCGCCCAAAGAAATGGGCACCGACCCGTGACTGGAAGGTGCCCTGTTGCTTTCGATGCTACGAGCCCATGTCGGTCGGCCGATGACGCGACGCCGTCTCTCATCGATCGAACGACCGCTCGCTGACGGAAGCTGCTAGGTGAATGTCTAGAGGATGCATCGGACGAGAGTCCCTTCATGGCCGATCTCTGCCTTCGGTCGAGGCCCGGCAGGAACGTGGCCCGACTGCAACAGCTTGCTGGTGACATATCTATTTCGCAGCCTGCGAACGCTCGCCCAGCATGGACTGGCACTGGACCGGAATCGCCCGGCGTGTTGGCACATTTACCGTCGCTGCTACGGACGCCGTTGTTGGAGTCACCCCCCCCACCTCAGGGATGTGCGAGGGCGCGATCGCTGCTACAGTCGTGCGCAAAGACGCCCCGTCGAGGGCGCGAGCCGCCGCCGGCCCTCTGGGGCCGGACGGCCACGACGATTCCAAAAACGGGTTGGGTCCATGTTTCCACACGCTCTCGCCGCCGCGCGCGCTGCTGGCCTTGCCTTGCTCACCGCGGCGCTGCTCGCCGCCTGCGGCTCCGACGATAGTCCCCGGCGCCGGCCGCCAAGCCGGCGGGCGCGCGCCTGGTGGTCGCATTCAATTGGTCTGTTGTTTTTGCTGTTGATGAGTCCAGTCGGCCAAGCGGTCGCCCAAACCATTTATGCAATCAAGCCCGATCCAGAGATCGCTGCGATTTGCGCTTCCGAGGACGGTTTGACCGCGATGTGGGCCCGCGAGCCCGCCCCGAACAAAGCAGACATAAGATTCCAATATGAAGGGGTAAAGGCGCAGGCCGACGCGGCCGCGAAAGCGCCTCCAGCAGAGGAGGAAGGGCGTGCCCCCCCAATCGCTCCTGTTCCCCTCACATTCGAGGAGTATCGCGATGCCGTGATGGCGCAGCGGTGCAAGATTGCGCGCGATGGGATCGTCGAGACGTTTGAGCGCGCTATGCCGTTCTTCGGATTCAGTTTATGGGAGTGTGACGCCAACTGGAACCAAGATTGCGACGACGAGAAGATCATCCGGGTGCCCGAAGGCTATCAGATCTGCAACGTTTCCTACCGAACCACCAAGCAGCGAGGCGACAGCGATCTCAAAATCACGCCGAATGGCTTTCTCCCTGACAAGCCTAGCCGAGTGGCCCGCTTCATTGAGTATCGTACGAAGCTATATGCACATGGGAGCTTCTCGATCTTCGACAAGGAAGGTTCGCGAATTCGGCTCGAGAATTTTCTCGTGACGATGCTTCCTCAGGACTGGCCGGACGATGCGCGACGCAAGCTGAAGTGCGAAGTGCCGAGTCGCCCGGCGCCGCCGGCTAATCTGCCAACCACAGACCCGCCCCCGAAGCCCGTCCGCCCTATACTCAGTGAAGTTCGTGCGGATGACAAGCGTTCATATCGCTTCTCACTAGCCAATATTGGCAAGGTACCGGTGCGGGTCGAGTATCTCGTCGAGCGAATGGATCAAGGCGATCTGAGCTGGAAGCGTGCGGGCTGGGGCATCGAACAAATCGAGGTGGGCACAACATACTTGAGCGATGGCTATCACGGCTGGGATGCCGTTGAATGGCGCACCCGCTTTGCTGTGATTCAATAAGGAAAAAGATGACAGAATTGATCCGCGTGACATTCGGACTCCCCGAACTCCACCGTAAATCCAAGCTCCCGCCCAACAATCCTTTCTCGACACTCATTGAAGGCGCCATTGCCGCTCTCGATGAGACCACGAGGGCTAAAATTGAGGCAGCGGGCCAGTGCACAGTGGTCTACCATGGCTGCGGCACCTGTGAGAACGGCGGAGCGCTGGTCGAGTATTTCTGTGGAGCGGGCGGGGGCGAACCCGACTACACGCGCTGCGAAAGCTGCGACTAGGGAAGTCTGAACATCGGACGTCGATCGGCGCGTAGTCGCAATAACTCCGACGCCCAGTCTCATAACTGCGGCGTCAGTCTCACTTTATACGGCTCTCACAAACGACAGCGACTTCGCTGGAGCCGCGAGACTCTCGGCCTATAGGGGTAGGTACGACAGGCGACGCAAGCCCGGCAGCCTTGCTTGCGGCAGTCAACGTCGCTTGCTGGCCAAGAAGCGCCATCACCTTGGCGGTTCGCCAACCTGGCTACAGGGGGCGGATGACGACCCAACTGGGTCAATGGGCTACAACGCCGTCAATGGCAGGAATCTGACGCAATGCAGCCATTTGATTAGCCTGAGGTGAACTTAGGAGGCATCCCGGTAATATTTAGCACACGGCGACGTCTGGAGGTCCCAAATGAAAATCGGGAATTTCAGCGACGACGATTGGGACGAAGTAAATCGCATCTTGCTGGCGCCCCGGCATTAGCGCAAAGCCTTCGCGACGTGCCAGCATGCGGTCTAACCCTACGCCGAGATAAACAGCTTGTCGACATGTCCGAGCTCCGCCGTTAAGAGCTCGGACTGTAATGCCATCTAACGCGCCGAATGGCCGTGCTCTCTCCGTATGCCGAGGCTGGACCAGCTTTTTCCAGGCTAACACCGCTAAGTGGACTCAAGCTCCGTCATAGCCAAAAGGGGGGCGGCCTGGCTGCCATGGCATGGCAAGAAAGCGGACAGTCAAGACGGGCATTCGACATCTCCTCCGAATCTTCGCGGTCGATGTGCGCGCAAACACCCCCGTCGACTGGTCTGCAAGGTGGAAGGGGCCGGGCGCGCCATTTCTCTAAGAATTTAGTCCACGCGAAACATCAGACGAATGAGCGTCGTCATTGATACTACGATGGAGATTTACAGATCTTCATTTGCAGTTGACCTTGCGATTCTTCAATCTGTGCAACAGAACGAGGAAGTCCGGATAACTCAGATCGGAGAGGTGCAAGGAACTTTAACTGAAACACATCATTCGCGCCGGGATACTGTGGATAGTAGGTCGGGCTGCTTGTTACGTTGAAGGAAAGGTCCTCAAAAGGGCGTCGGAGATTCATGTTCTCGTCGTAATCCAGGGAGGTATAAGTGGTCCCTTCTACCAGATATGAAACGCTGCGCACATAAAATGGCGATTTTCCCACCAAAAAAGCATGCGTCGCAGAAGTAAAATTCGATGCCGACGGCAGATGGGGGGAGAGTCTCTGCAATATTTGCGCAGTTATCGAGTTATATTTATCTGAAGTCGATGGATCGAATGGATTAAGCTTATCCTTGTTTCTATCGATCAATGTCCAACTCCGTGGTCCACAAATTATATTCGCAACATAGTCTTCGTAGCCTGTGCCTGCATAAACTAAATAGAATCGCTGGTAGCAGGTGTCAAGAGCGCCATACGCGCCTGCATCCCCGCCTAAATCCTGATACCAAGCTGTTGGTAGCGGCCCGTATTTCAGCGCAACTTCGAAATCATAGGTATCGTCGGGCCTCTCGAGTTGGGTGAGCGTGTCGGTGATATTTTTTTCGATAATCGCCGGGCTTGGAAAATCCGACCGGAGATAGCTTTTGATAAATTGATGGCCAGAAAAATCGTTCGTATTGAACGGATTATCTACGTTGCTAGGCAGTGTGTTGCTTGCAACAAACTGCCTTACCGCATTTACTACGCCGTCCATTGCGCTGGTAGCATAGCGGCCATCCCCTGCAACGAAATTCGCAGGAGTTGCGACTGCAGTAACAGCAAAGCTCTTTCTGTTAATGCCGGGATCTGCATACACCATTCGGTGTGCTGCATTGGCATAAAGTCCGCCTTGGGAGTGTCCTAGAAGTAAGACACGACGGCCTTGACTGAAAATCAAATTTTTTATTTCTGCGACCTGCAAGACAAGGTCAATGTCGGCGTAGTCATACTGCTGTGCGAATTTGTTCGCTAGCTGCACAGAATTATCGTTTCCGACGGTTGCGATGATGGATGTTACGTAACCTATGAGCCCACCAGTGAGCATATCCGTCGCACCCAGTAGTACGCGGAATAAAACCTCCCAGGATAAGCTAGGGTCTTCGCTAACCTTCTGTTGGTAGGCCTGATAAAGGTCGAGTAGAAAGCCGTCCGATGGGTTTTGTGCAATTCCATAATTTACTTTTACTTTATGAAATTCATTGCCAATCAGACTTTGTAGTGCGAGGCTCGATGCGAGCCAGTCGGTTTCGGTCGTTAAAACCCCGTTACCAAAGAGTATTCTATACTGAGATTCACAATATTCTTCAGTTTGGGCGCCAACCAATATTGGGAACAACATTGAAATAATTATCACCAACGATGCAACTTTACGTATTAAAGCTCTTCGCATGGGGACTCGCCGGAATAATTATCATAGATGTGGCCAGCCGCAATCCGTCTTGTTTCGATGTAAGATTGAAATCTGACCGGAGTGTTCAGGAGCTGAGCCTGGATTTCATTCGCCTCTTTGGTCCAATTGTTGCCAAACCTCAAGTTAAGGCAAGCAGCGGCCTTTGAGTATGTTTGCCAGTTTTGTTTTGCGTCTGATGCCGAGCCTGTTTCAAATAAATACGTTTCGGCAGCGCGGGTATACTGATGCATGGCGATGCGCTGCCTGCGGTCTTTGTAGATGTCATCAATATATTTCTGAACGTCATCACGAATTCCGTTATTATCTGCATCGATTCCTCTTGCGGTTGCAGTGAAATCCGTGCTTTTTACGCCGGACTTACTGCTTTCATTTTGTACTTTTAAAAAATTTCCGCCTTGCGACAAAGAATCTCTCTGCTTCGCAACGGGAGGGACGCTTGTTTTTCGGTGCGGTGCCACTGACTCACCAGAAATAAGGTGGGAGAAAAACTTTACAGAAAAAGTCCCAGTCAGAATTGCAGCGGCAGAATATACGATTAGCGTCGTCTTCTTCATAGCACCTTGCGTGAGGGTAGTTGACTATAGGCTAGGGTGGAGCAGGCAATTTTTGCCACCCCCAAAAAGTCTGGATCGTAGTTATATTTTTAGATGTCTGACTTAAGAATTGTAGGAGGTTGCCACCGAGGGTGCTGATGCGGCCAAACGCGTCATCTTTGATTGGCTGATTTGAAGGGCGGTTTCAAGTCTGAGATGCAACACCAGTTCGTAATTTTTTGATCTCTTCCGCCATGGCTTCGGCGGGAGTGGCGAAGTCAAGAACCGCCCGAGGGCGATAGTTCAGCGCTTTCGCGACTCTGTTCAAGTACCCTTGCGAGAAGATCGATAGGTCATCGCCTTTCGGTAGATACTCACGAATCAGTCCGTTCATGTTTTCGTTGCTCGGTCTCTGCCACGGACTGTGCGGGTCAGCAAAGAACACTTCGATACTGACCCGCCTGGTCAGCTCTGCGTGGTGCGCCATCTCTTTGCCCTGGTCGTAGGTCAAGCTCTTACGAAGCGCCAGCGGCACACGACGGAATTTCTTGGTCAACGCCTCCAGTGCTGCGTCCGCACCGCAACCGTCCATCTTGGCCAACACCACGAACCGCGTCTTACGCTCGACCAGAGTCGCCACCGCGCTGCGATTTCCCGCGCCCTTGATAAGGTCGCCTTCCCAATGCCCGGGAACCAGCCGATCAAACACCTCTTCGGGCCGCTCATGAATCGAGCGCATATCCTGCAGCATCCCTCTGCGATCGGTCCCCGCGCTTCGCGATCGACGCTCCTTGTGGGCCTTACGAAGGCTCCCGATTAACTCACGGCGCAACTCACCGCGCGGCGTTGCGTAGATCGCGCAGTAGATCGTCTCGTGGGACACATGGAACTCCGGCTGGTGGGCATACATGCGCTTGAGTCTGCCTGCAATCTGCTGCGGTGAATAGCCCACGCGCAGCCAAGCTCTCACCAGTTTCAGCAGCGCCGTGCCTGCCGCCAGCTTGCGCGGCCCACGTCGACGCCTTCTTAGCGCTAAAACCTGCGCGCTCGCAGCGTCGTATGAACGATGACCTCCGGCCCGGGCAACCTCACGTGAGATGGTCGACGGACTTCTCCCTACCACTCTCGCGAAAGGAAGCATTTTGCGGCAATGACGAGCCATGTCCGCCCTGCAAAACGGTAACAGGAAATATTGTTACGGTTGGCACCATCGGACATCGGCCACTCGACACTCCTCCGCCAGGAAAGGGTCGAACATGGAAGGTCCGCACTACAACATTTACGAAGCTCGACAGGCTCCAAGAGGCACTCCGCGTTCGTGCAAGTGTTTTTGAAAGCCGATAGGGGCGGTTAGGCCCGCCGAATTACCTGCAGGCGCGATGGCAATTGAGCAATTCGTAGACTGAGACTAAGGGGAGCCCGATGAGGTATTTCGATGGACAAGAGGTTCGGATTGGTGACGTCGTCGGCATGGGCGATGCCAAGGGGGGCGTCGTTGTATGTGATATCGGATCAGGCACATATACGCCGGAGCATCCGGAATCCCAATGGGGGTATCTCAACAAAGGGTTGATGATTAATTTTCCTCGCGACGGTTTGATCTACTATGGGGACGAATTGGAAGAGGACGTTCACCCGATTTCGCGAGGTCATTGTTCTGGCTGCAAGGTGGTTCTCTCCACATCGAACAGCTTAAGTTGAACCATTGCGCTCCGGGCAGTGTCCGTTCGCATGTGCACCGCGGACGCTGGCAAGACATTTGGCAAAGGCTGAGACTGGCGGAATCCGGAACTCTGCCGGCCACTAGGCACCCCTGCCGGGGCCCGACTTCCGTACCCGACCCACCTTCGCCTTTCACTCGCTTCAGCTAGATGTCCAATCACAGCCTGGAATCGGTCGCTGGCTACAATCAGGGCAATGAGGATTAGGCGAAGTACGCCCCACTCTGGCTTAACCACGCGGGTTTCCGGCGATCCCCCTTCGTCTCGTAGCAAATCCGTAGCACTGCCATCCCCCGCCTCGTCAGGCTGCGGCGCTGGTTACGTCCGAACTTCCTACCCTCAACATCCCTGGCAACGCGGTTCCCCAAGGAGAAGACCCAATCAGGGTACATGCCATTTCTTGGGTGGAGGAAACTTCGCTTTTCGACGCAATGTTATAGGGGTACCCGGGTAACGAGACGTCGCCCACCGTGTTGCCTCATTTTCATTGTCGAAAGAAACGGAGTCGGCGGTCGAGTTATCGAGAAACATTACAACGGCGTGCCATCGCCCATTGATATGAGAAATGAATATGCGTTTGGCTTTCACTTCTCGGCACCAAACAAGCTTAAGGGGCATCCGCGCCGGCCTCTTCCTCGCGCGCAAATCGCCGATTGATACGGCTGCTCGTCCCAATAGCTGTAGGTAAACGTTCGATATTCCATGCCGACAATAGCGGGTCGAACTGGTTGATGTGTTTATCGGCGCAAGATTGGTAGCGAAAGAATTCTTCAGGCGGCCCGCCTAAAGCATGTATGGACAATGTGTATCCTGATTTATGAACATTCCGAAGCAACCCCGCTTTTTCCAGTTCTTTGCGACCTTTTCCGAAGTCATGGTTGGACAGAATATTTCTATCGACGATTTGCTTGCGGGTGAAGAAAGCACCGTCGCGCAGCACCGCGTATAGGATTTCTGCGCATTCTTGGTCTGATTTGTTCGATCTCATCGTGCGAATTGGAGATGATCCAGACTAGCGTTTCATATTAGATCTGCCGAACGCGGACTTTACTCTCACCTTCTTAGGTTCAGGCGAACACGAACGAAGTGCGTTCAGAAGAAGGTGTCGAGGAGTTGGATGGCCCATCCGCAGCCAAGGCGCGATTCTTCACACTCGGAAAGGAAAAGTGCGAAGTTGCGACGCCGTGCCCCGGACAGGGCGCAGGTCTGGTATATGTAATTCCCAACCTATCGGCGCATCGCACAAGTTCCGCGAGAGAATCGATCTCCAGCTTGCCCATAATGTGGGCCCGATGGACTTTCACGGTTTTTTCGACAACCCCGAGGATGTTGGCGACCTCCTTATTTCGAAGGCCCGTCGCAACCATGGCCATGACTTCTCTTTCACGAGGTGTCAGCCGTTGCATTTTTGTGTCAAGCGCCGCCTTGACATCGCGTTCGATAACCCTCTGGACTGCCAATTCCAGTGCGCGACTCACCGTCATGATGAGTCGGTGCTCGTCAACTGGTTTTTCAAGAAGATCAACGGCGCCTGCAACCATCGTCTCAACGGTTTGTTGTACGTCAGCGTGGCCTGTGAGCATGATGAAGGGTACGTGCGCTGGAAGCCGCCTCAACAGTTCGAGACCGCTCATACCTGGCAGGATGAGATCGGCTACCACGCATATAGGGCCACAGAGGGTATCGAGGGCTGTCCGACACTCCTCGGCCCAACCGAAGCTCTTTGTTGCAAAGCCTTTAGCCTGCAACAACCGGCCTAAGGCCTTTTTGATGCTCTCATCATCGTCAACAACAAACACAGTCCCGATCATCGCGCTCACCCTCTTAAGAATTGGGGGTAACTCCTCTCCACATTACCTAGCGCTATTTGCGTCCACAACCGGCATCCCGGGCCACACGAAAAGTTTCATCACGACGAACGAAACCACTTCTACCTCAGAGAGGCCAGAGGAAGAGAACTTGAGGAACGGAAACGGGGGGACAATTAGGCGCAAGAAGGCGCTACAGCATTCTGGGAACTGCCTGGCTTGTGTGCTCAATGGGCTGCTGCTGACGAGTGAGGAACGGCGAGAAAGAACGGTGTACCCGGGCGATATACGAGACAGGGAACTGCCGGTAGAAGTCAGCCGTACATTGTGCCTTATCGTACCCGAGATCTTTCCGGGTCGCACCCAATCCCGTAGCAGAGTGGGTCGCCTCGCATGACGGCAAACTCTACCGGTTCAGTCGTTCAATCCTCGCCGTTCATTGGCAGCTCATGGCCGGCAAGCGACCGCCTGCCGGCAGGGAGTATGGTCAGACTTCGGTTTGCTCTGCAATCTCCAGAGCGTCATCAACCTCAATCCCCAGATACCGGACGGTGCTCTCGAGCTTGGTATGGCCGAGGAGCAGTTGGACGGCTCTCAAGTTCTTGGTCCGTCGGTAGATCAAAGAGACCTTCGTTCGCCGGATTGAATGCGTCCCATAAGCGGAGGTGTCCAGGCCGATCGAGGCCACCCACCGATGGACCAATCGGGCATATTGTCGGGTCGAGATATGGGGCGAAGAATGCAAACGACTGGAGAACAGATAGTCGCCGCAGATCAACCCCCGTGCATGTATCCAGGCCTGGAGGCATTCGCGAGTCTGGCCAGTAATCTCAAACTGTACTGGTCGATGGGTCTTCTGCTGCATGACCGTCGCACGCATGCCAACTTGTCTTCCTACGCTGACATCCTGAACGCGGAGACGAATCAGATCGCAAGCGCGCAGCTTGCTGTCGATGGCGAGGTTGAACATCGCCAAGTCTCTCGTGTTAGCGGTGAGCTGAAGGCGCGTACGGATGGCCCAGATCTCGGAAAGCTTCAACGGAGGCTTCTGCCCCGTCAGTCTTCCCTTGTTCCACGGGTCGTGGTGGGTGACAGATGATTGGGAGGTAGTCATGACTAGCTCCTAGAGTTGATGGGAGCCCATTTTGCGCTTGTGCCGGAGCCCCTCAAGCTGTGGGCGCTGGGCGCTAGTCCCACTCCACCTCCGAAACCAGTTCGGCCGAGACGACCCCTTCAACGCTCATCTGGTAGAGCTTCCGGTAGCACAGCGGACATGGCGCCCAGTCCAAAGCCTGATTGCCTCCGATTTCGAAGTGCAGTTCGCGAATCCGGACGGGGACCCCGCATTTGCAGACGAGAATCTGGGTATGGTCATCCATCGCTTATCTCCGTGCAGAAGGGGGATTTCCATGGATCAGCGAGTTGCTGATCGTCCTCAGCGTGCGCCCGAAGGCACCGCGGGCTCCGAAGACCCGAAGCATAGAAGCAAAATTCTCGCGTGGGGGCAGTTTCGGATCTTGCCGATTCATCGGTCGCCGAGACTCAATCGCCGAGTCCTTGTGCGGGACGTAGGGGGCGTCTCGGTGAGCGGGCAGTGACCGACCCATCCCGCTGGCCCCAATTGGGCCGATGATGGATCGATGCGAAGTAAGCGGCATATTGACTTAGCCACGCGGGATTGCGGGCAGCGCACCCTCGCCACGTAGCAAGTTCGTAGCAGTGGCGTCCGCGTCCCGGGCGATCTCCTCCGTGAAATCCGCGGGCGGCGGCACCTCGAACCCCCGCACCACGCCGTACAGGTCCAGGGCACAGAAGCCTTTCTGGAGGATCTCGGCCAACACAAGGGGCGGCGAGATGCCAGGCAGCGGGGTCTCGATTGTCAGTTGGGTCTCGCTCAGAGTGTAGGGCGCCCCCAGCCAGTGGCGTACCAACAGCGGGCAGTCGATCAGGTCCTTGTCGTGCGGCAAGATCAGCGCACGGGTGCCGCGGCGCAGCAGGATAATGTCCATGGCGGTGGCTCGATGAGAGCGTGTGGGAGACATACATCGTAATCCGGTTGCGCGGTGTTCGCTAGGACACTCATATTCCTGAGGAAGTTTTCCGAAATTGCTGCATTGCGGACGTGGGGCGTGCCACGGTCGCCGCTTACAGTCGTCTGCAGGTGGACGGGAAAGGGCGAGGGGTCGCAGATGTGGGTGAGGGACCGAGAAATAGCCGAGGCGCGCCGGCGCGTGAGGGAGCAGGTGCGGCGCCTGCGCGCCGCGCGTCAAGACGGCGGCGATGTGGTCCTCGCGGAACGGGTGTTGCCCTACCTTTGGCGTAGCTATGGCGCCATGATGACCGGTCGACGTGTGTGGGCAGATCGACATCCTTCCGATCCTGGCCATGCAGGCTTGGCGATGAATTTCAAGAGCGCAGGCACAGCTTTTCAAAAAGCGCCAGGCGTGTCCAATCGACGGCAAGCGATTGGCGCAATAGCCGCAGGACCTCCAACGCGAGCGCGCAATCCAGTTCATGAGCCTGAAGCCGTCGGATCAGTGCAATTCGACGTCCGACGCGCGCGCGGGCGTTCGCCACATGGAGCAGACCGAGTGTCATGTGTGCTTCATACATAATTCTCGCGTTGTCAACATCGGGTTCGAAGTGACCCACTTACCCTTGAACGGCATCGGGTTAGAAATGACCCACCCCGGGTCACGAACATGATGACCATCGGTTTTGTGATGACCCTGGGTCAGTGCAAAGCGATGGTCATCGGAATGGCCTGACCCTGGGTCAGGCCGAAGCCGATGGGAATCGGTTTAAGGTTGACCCACCGCCTCGAATTCCCGCGCTTCTGCGGACCGGCTGCGGATGATCCCCGCCTTGCGTTTGTCCTTCAAGCGATAGCTCTCCCCCTTGATCTGAAGAACATGGCTATGGTGAAGCAGGCGGTCTAGCAGCGCAGCGGTCAGCGTCTGATCGCCGGCGAAGGCTTGGTCCCACTGTCCGAACGGCAAATTGCTGGTCACGCTGAGCGAACCCTTCTCGTAGCGTTTGGCAACCACTTGGAAGAAGAGATTGGCCTCTTCGCGGCCCAGCGGCAGATAGCCTATCTCGTCGATGATGAGCAACCGCGCGTTCGTGATGTTTCGTTTCAGGAAGTCTGCAAGGCGATCCTGCCGTGAAGCTGCCGCCAGTGCGATGACCAGGTCAGCGGCACTGATGAACCGCGTCTTGATACCCATCTGGGTCGCGATATATCCCAAAGCGATGGCAAGATGCGTCTTGCCGACGCCCGAGGGCCCCAACAAGACGACATTCTCTGTGCGCTCAACGAAAGCCATGGACGACAGTTCCACCAGCGACTTCTTGGTGACCCCGTGGGAAAACATGAAGTCGAATTCTTCGAGTGTCTTGAGCACCGGAAATCCGGCAGTGCGCAGCAATATCGACTTAGTGCGGCGCTGCTTGGCATCGAGTTCGGCCTGCAATAGGCCCTCGAAGAAGTCCGCGAATGTCAGTTCGTTGGCGGCAGCGCGGCTAGCCAGTAGGCTGTATTGCTCTCCCATCGTCTCAATACGCAGTTGCTGACACGCTTGCTGGATGCGTTCATGCTGAATATCCATTAACGAGCCTCCGTCAGCAACGCCTGGTACACCGACAAGCGGTGCTGTAGCGGTGTGTCGTCGAACTTGGGCCGCTCGGTGCTGCTCGGAAGCGCCGCTGGGGGGAGCGATGCCCGCCAAGGCTGCGGCAACGGTTGTAACTTTAGTTGTTCGACAAGCAGCCGTTCGAGAGGCTGGCATCCCGTGGTGCCGTGCACCCTTACGTTCGCCACATTGCGCAGCCATCGCACCACTTCCCCGTTCGCTGTGGCGGCGTCCAGTTGCAGGCGATCCTGCGACAACCGGCTGGCCAGCGGATTGTAGAAGCTGCGTCGCAAGTAGCCATTGAAGCGTTCAACCTTGCCCTTGGTCTTAGCCCGATAGGGCTTGCATAGCCGGGGAACAAAGCCATAGTGTCCGCAGAAGTCCATGAACGCCGGCTGGTAGCGGTGCAGACCCGGACCGTAGACATCGCGCCCGATTACGACCGTCTTAACGTTGTCGTACAGGACCTCGCGTGGCACTCCGCCAAAGAACTCGAATGCCCGCTCATGACAGGCGAGCAGTGTTGGCAGCTTCTCATCGGTAACGAATTCGACATAGCTAGCTCTGCTATATCCGAGCGTCGCCACGAACGCGGACAGGGGCAGCTTGCCTCGCCGGAATACAATCCAGTCGACCTGCATCTGTCGGCCTGGCTCGGTCTCGAATCGGACCACTGGATCCGGCGCGGCGACGCTACGCAGCGACATCAGGAAGATGCGCAATTGCGTGATGCCACCGCTGTAGCCCAGCTCTCGCAGTTCGAGCAGCAACGCCGTCGCTGGCAACCACGCGGGGTGAGCTGATCGGACTCGATCACGCAGGTATTGCTTGAATGGATCGAGCTTCTGAACGCGGGTTGCACGGGGCGAACGCTCATCCTCGGCTCGGCCACGTAGGTACTTGCGCACCGTATTGCGCGATAGCCCCAAATCTCTCCTCTCGCACTCCCTTGCCCTGACGGGCCAATACTCGGATCTCCACGATCACCTCCTTGGTTAGCACCGGCCCTCCCGAAAAAGGGCCCATCCTACCGAGGTGGGTCAATTCCAGTCCGATGCTGGAGGGTCATTCTCAACCCGTTGCTGACACGCGTCGCTCGTAGCCATCCGGTAGTTTATTAAACTAGTGCGGACTGTGCCGCCAGTCCTTCTAGGATAGGCGTGCAACAGCCGATCCACGTGCTGCACGCCGGCCCTTGACGGGAGATCTTGCCTTCATAAAGGAGCCCACAATGCTACCCGGTCAATTGCGTGACATCGTGCTGCTGGAACGCCGCTGCAAGGACTTGCGTAGGGATGTGAACGCCAGCAGGCCGCGGTAGAAGCGTTGCAGCGTCGGGGCCTAGATGCTACCGACGCGGGCGCGGCGATGGCCGGGCTGGCGGCCACGCTGCAGGCCCTTGAATTGCGCCTCCAGACGTTGCGCGGTGGGTCGCCCTATGTCGGCTATGTGAGTCCGCAGTGCCCTCCAAGGTGAGCGGGCCCAAAAGAATACCCACCGCAGGTAGCGCGGCAGGCTACGACGGGCCAAGGGGGAGGGCCGATACAGCGGAAATTTGGTTCGACTCAGCGAAGTGCGTCCGATTAGGCAACTGAGCGGGCGGTGAGGAGCATGCCCGATAGCGGGAGTGCCGTGCAGGGTGTGTCAACCGAACCCTACCGAACTATCTGCTCAAAAACACGCCCCCTTCCGCAACGTCAGGCGAGCGTTTATTAAGCGGTACCGTCAGATAACGGTCATTTGGGGGCACCTCCGCGTCGCCTTGTGGCCGGACTCTGACCGGGATCTACCCGGGGGCGCTACCGGAAGGTAGCTATGGCATAGGGGAAGGCGACGTCGTGAGACTGGCCCTGCGGACTCTGCTGTGTCTGCGCCTGGGCTATGCGGAATTACGTCGCTGCGGCATGAGAGGCTCAGATAGTACCAAGTAGAAGGTCAACGGCAAGATGTCCTCGCTGCAGGCAAGCTGTATGGGCCTCCGCGGAGGACGGGTACGGAGATGATTGACAGTAAGGTCCAAATAAATAAGTACTCTCCGCATTCGCTGGCTCTCCGACTACCACGCGGTATCCCCAACTTTGGTGGCCGGGTAGCTCATCATCGACATCAATCTGAAACACCGCCATATGCAGTATCAGTCCCCGATACTGCTCTACTTTTCGTATGTTGAGCGTGTCCATGACGAGAGACCCCCGATAGAAAATGTCTTGCGAGGCACGCACACCGTCACATTTGCGGCAGCGTCGATCGCCCCCTTTCATGACATCGTGCGCCCTGCAACTCAATGTTGATGCCCGACTCTGTCCTACGCCCCGCAAGCTAGTGGGGGCGAGGAATGGCTGATGAACGCAATAGTGCCGACTGCAGAAACTGGCTGTCGAGCGGCAGCAAATGGCCGAACCCCGGTGGCCGCTGTCCGGTGGACTGCGCCCGTCCCGGACCAACCTTAGGAATTTGCCACCAGAGCACAGAAGGGCTGAGTCGGCCGAAAACCTCGGCCCCAATGGAGATGATTGTCGTAGGCGACTCGAGACGAGAGACCGACCGAAGAACGGAAGCCTGTGGATTGATGAAGGGACTATTTTTAGGTATTGATATGCTCGCCGATGTCGGCGAATGTGATTGCCACGCCGGCTGTCGCCCCTGTCTCGGAGACATAGGGGAATGTCTTGCGCAGGAAGCATCGACCCTTGCCATCGCGTATGACGGCTTCTCGTGGATCGCTCCCCCCAACCACGTGCTGGATATCGGTATAAAACTCAGGGTCACGGAATATCGGAACAAGGTCGGCGATCTTCCTTCCGGTATCGGCTGCGCTGAGCGGAAAAACATCCCGCATTGTCGGCGTGAACCACTGAAGCTTTAGGTCGAGGTCAAGGAAAACAGCCATGACCGCTCCGGAAAGGAGTACGCGGCTTTGCATGGCGAGCCGTTCGACATTCCGCTGAAGGTCAACGTTGGCGTCGTTGAGGTCCTCATTGCTCTGTCTAAGTTGTTCGTTGGATGCCTTGAGTTCTTCGTTGAGGGCCTGCAGTTCCTCGCTCGACGCTTCCAGCTCTTCGCGAGACACCCGCGCTTCGTCCTTCCAATTGATATTGGCGCGAAACCCAAGGTCATCTTGGAGAAGGCTGGATCCGTCCGCGTCCCGTGCACCCGCAGAATGGTCTGCTCGAATGAACGACACCAGAATGCGGTCCCAAGCCTCTCCGCCCGAGGTTTGTAGCGGCGTAAGGCGCATACTGAGGGGAACGCCTCCTTGAAACCGGTCTCTCAGACCGGTCAGCGTCAGTGGTTCGTGCCTTTCGAGCGCCTGTTGGACGCCATACCGAAACTGCGCTGCCCATTCCTGCGGCATAAGGTCCGCCAGGTTGAGCGATGGCTCGCCAGCGGGTAGGCTGAGTAAGCACCTGGTGGTCCCGTATGTCCTGAGCACGTTGCCCTGATCGTCGATCAATGCAGACGGAACTTCGAACTGCTCATGCGCCGCGCGAAGCGCAGCCATTGTGAGCGCAGCGTTATGCGGAACAGTTTGGGGAACCGGCGTGCGCCGGCTCCCTCGCATTGGGCCGACTTTACGATAGATGTTCCATTCGGCGGAGACCGGTTCGAAGCCCTGCACGTCTAACGGTAGCGATTCACTCCTGCCCAGAAAGAGAATTCCTCCCGTGCGTAACGCTCCATGAAGAACAAAAAGGATGTCCTTGACTGTCTCGCGCTCCAGATAGATGAACAGGTTGCGGCAGGTAATGAGGTCAAGTTCCGAGAACGGTGGATCAGATAGCAGATCCTGTGGCGCCACCACTAGTTTATCTCGCAGGAAGCGCTTCACTCGAAAGCAGCCGTCTACCTTGTAAAAGCACCGGTTCTGGCGCGCCGCAGATAGGCCCCCCACTGCTTCACTACGAAACAGGCCCCGGCTTGCCCGTGCGACGAGCTCTGGCGCTACGTCGGTGGCAAATATCTTGAATTCAGACCGCTCCGGTTTTTCCCGAGTAATTTCATCAAGGAGGATCGCAAGGGAGTACGCTTCCTCGCCGGTTGCGCACGCCGGCGTCCATACCCTGAGCGTGCGGTCGTTTCCCGCCGCGGCGACGAGCGGAGATAGAACATCGGCACGTAGCAGCTCCCAGGCAGCGGTGTCACGGAAGAACTCGGTCACATGGATGGGGATACCCCGCACCAGCGCTTCGAGCTCAACGGGATCATCCTCGGCAAGGAGGGCGTAATCGTTGAACGACCACACCCTTCGCACATCCATGCGTTGCTGGATGCGCCAGAGCAACGGCGAAGGCTTGTAACCGCTCAGGTCGAATCCCGCCCGCAACTTCACCAGCGCGATAATCCGACCGAGTGGGTCCGACATGCCAACTGCCCAGTCCGCCGAAGCCGCAGGGCGTACATACGTCGCTTCGGCGCAGTCCATCAGTTGCTGACCGATGGCGCCGACGGGCAAAACATGGTCATGGATACCGCGCTGGATGATGGCTAGAGGCATGGCGTCATGCAAGGCAGTGAGGGGGTCCTGGACGATGACGATTCCGCCCGCCTGGCGGATGCGGACTGCGCCTGCGGTTCCGTCCATGCCCGTGCCCGAGAGTATGACCGCGACCGAGCGCGGTGATTCCCGGCACGCCAGACTTTCGAGGAATGCATCAATCGTATCGATCCCCGGGCGTCGACGACTGCCTGCCGCCGGGCTTGTATGGAACGCGCCTTCGTAAAATGTCAGGATGCGGTCGGGCGATGGGATGTACACCGTGTTGGCGCCGGGGCGCACGCCGTCTGCAGCGATTTCCACTGTCAGCCTCGACCATCGAGCGATCAAGCTTGGCAAATCGCTGGGCCGGTCGTGGGGCAAGTGCTGCAGGACGACGACTGCGAATGGCACCTTGCCAGGGAGACCGCCGAAAAGTTTTTGTAAGGCGGTAATGCCGCCGGCTGAGGCACCGATGGCAACGACCTGTACATCCACCTTGCCTCCGTCTGAAATCTGTTCGTCCATTGCCAATCCGATACGAGAGGTCTGCATAACGGCTAAGGGCCGCTCTACGCGTCTCTCCTGCACATACGGCAGCAATGCGCCAGTGCGTGCTTGCGTCCCGTCACGTCGGGCCGTTGCTCGGAAAAGCGAGAAGCCTTAGGCTTTGCCAATACGTCGCGGGAGCGGTCTGTATGCTTTAGGGCACATACGCCCCCGTGACGACGACGCCAGCAGGCATCGCCTTCACAGGCCGCGCGTGGACTTACCAGGAACCAGGCCGGCCACAATGTTCTCACCATGGCGCACCGCGGCTCTCTTGGCTTGCCCCAGATCTGACCACTGGACATCAGGCACGCTAAAGACACGTCCGTTCTCCGCGCACGGCGCTTCGCCTTCCCGGCAGATGACCACCGACGCACTATACGACCGGTCTGGACGACGCTCGTGCCATTCGCGAGGAGATTCGTACTTGTAGACCAACGGATACAGATCGAAGCCGTTGGTGTTTCCTGATGGACGGGAATCCATAGCATGTCCCCTGATCGATGTGTGTCCCAATACTCTACGCCTGATCACGATGAACGGGCGGTATTCCGTCCCAAAAAGGACATGGGAGGCTCTAGCTCATGTCAACCCGAAATGGCAGGACGCGCACTGCTCGACAACATCGAGCCCCTCATGGGCGGTCGGTGCGACCGCTCGCCAGTTATGATTAGAGCCGGTCAGGCAGCGTACTCGTCCAGTACAGAATTTCCTTGATGGAGTCGCGATGACTGCGGCTAGCGTCAAGGGTCCGACGCATTGCAGCGAGCAAGCGCATCGCAAGCGCTGTTTCGCTTCCGTCATGCTGCATCTGCCGGATTAGCTTGATCTGGCAGCGGATGCGCGTCCTCGTCTCTTGCACACTCTTACAGGCAAATGGAAGATCGAAAGGGAGTATGTCGGGGGGCATTGGTTTTCCAGTTGCCCCAGTCTACTCTCAATTGCGCGAAAAGCTGAGATGATTCGTACCTGCTGCGGTGCTTGACCTGCCGTCGCCGACGTAAAGCTCAAGGGGACGCTCCGCCAATGTGGAATTGCCCGCAATTACGGAGAGTTTCCAGCCTGCCATCTTTTGGGCTTCGATACGCCTGCAATCCACTGCCCTATCACCGGATTGGGTGACTCCTCGTCGGCTACAACTCCAAATCCGTAGCGCTGGGTGTTGATTAGCACTGAATCCGCACCCCCACCTGCCGTGGGTGGGTCAGGCAAATCAACACGCTGGAATCCGAGTTTCGGCCAACGACGCTGTCTTGTTGGAACGTCAGCACCATGCCGGCCACATCCAGTGCGCAGAATCCCATTTCCACGATGTGGGTCAGCACATCTTGCTGCGGAAGGCCCAGCAGTGGCGTGTCAACGGTGAGTTCCGTGGCAGCCATTGTGTAGCGGGCGCCAAGCCAGCAGCGCACGGAAGATGGGCAATCAATCAAGTCCCTGACTTGCCGCAGGATGAGTGCGCGCGTGCCGCAGCGCAGTAACGTGATATGCGCCGGCCGTCACTCCTGAAAGCGAGAAAGTCGTGCTTCCCGTCGGCGGCGCGTGCCCCCCGACGGGGCCGACCAACGTCAAGCGCTTGTGTGCCGCCTGCGGATCCGCTGCCTATGTCCGTAAGGGGTCAATTCCGGATATCACGTTCCTTTATGAGCGCTTGCTATATGCCCTCGCAGAGCGCTTACCCTGTAAGTACGTGCGCGCAGTCCGCAGCAACGGGGATAGCCCTTCGGGGGGAGCTAGAGCAGCCAAACGATGATTTCATCCAATGGTGACTACGGCTGGTGTCAAGCCGGCTACGGTCATTCAGGGCCTGCGTTCGATTGACTCAAACTGGCCGAACGCGGAAGTTCGTCGGTCGCCAAGGCCGCCGGAACCGTGGACGTCCGTTGCCGACCCCTTTGAGACATTCAAGCAACCGTGTGATGCGGCAGTAGTGCCACCAAAAGCAGTCGATCGATGCCCACTGTACAAGTCTTAGTGCAGCGCGATTCGCGTCTATCCGCCCAGACCGTGGCGACTGGCCACCGGATAACCTAAATCGTTCGCTCCAAGGCTCGAAAGAACAGTTCCGACTGAACGCGCTCCCCCTGGATCTGCCGACCGGTCACGGAGGCCAGATGTTCATTCACGGGTTGCAACGCGAGCCCGCTCGACCTCGCAAGGACTTCCGCTTGGCAAGCGCGTTCGAGGTAGTAAAGGTCGTCGTAGGCGTAGTCGAGGCGCTCGCCGCACACGATGACGCCATGGTTGGCCAGGAAAATGATGTCTTTGCCAGCCGCCGAGCTGGCGATGCGCTCGCCTTCGGCGTGGTCCAACGCCAGGCCGTTGTAGTACCGGTCGGAAGCCACTCTGCCATGGAATCGCATAGCGTTCTGCGACAGCGCGGTGTCAAGCCCGCATTGCTGCGTGAGCGACAGCGCCGTGGCATGGGGTGCGTGGCAGTGCAATACGACACTCTTCTTTAATAGCCGATGCATTGCAGCGTGAATGAACATGGCCGAGGGCTCGATCTCATGCGCGCCAGCCAGTTTTCTGCCATCGCTGTCGACCATCACGATGTCGGATTCTCCCACCTCCTGCCACATTAATCCCCTAGGGTTCAGCAAGAACGTGCTGGCGTCTCCTGCGATCGCCACGCTGAAGTGATTGCAGACGCCCTCACCGAGCCCGTGGCGGGCGGCTGCGCGCAGTGCGAGTGCCAGTTGCCTGCGCAGGTCCTGTACCGATGGGGAGTCGAATAGCGACTGTGCTGCAGTCGGATCTTGGCTAGCCAGCGAAAAAGGGGAGCCGGTAGGGGAGTCAAGAGGCATGGCGTAAATTCGTCAGAGGTTCATTGGAGCTTGGGGCGGATCAAGGCTTCGGGCCGCAAGGCCTCATCCAGGGCTTCGGCGCTCAGCAGCCCATGCCAGCACCACCTCGCGCACGGTCTCGCCGGTTGCATGCGCTTCTGCTGCGACGGACGCGGCGTTCTTGTATCCGATGATCGGGTTCAGTGCCGTCGCGAGCGCGATGGACTTCTCGATCGTCTCGCGCAGCCTTTCCGGATTCGCAGTAATGCCGTCCACGCAATTGCGCGCCAGGGTCAGGCAGCCTCGCGTCAGGTGGCTGAAGCTTCGGAAGAGGCTGGACGCGATGACCGGTTCGAACGCATTGGGCTGGAGCTGCCCGGCCTCCGCCGCGAAAGTGATCGTCGTATCGTTGCCGAACACCTCGAACGCGATCTGGTTGACTACCTCCGGGATGACGGGATTGACCTTGCCCGGCATGATGGAAGACCCGGCCTGCAATGGGAGGCAAGTTGATTTCGCTCAAGCCGGCACGCGGGCCACTCGAAAGCAGACGAAGGTCGTTGCACGTCTTCGACAGTTTGACCGCGATGCGCTTCAGTACGCCCGAGATTTGCACGAATGCCCCGCAATCCTGCGTGGCTTCGATAAGGTTTGGTGCTGTGGTCAACTCCAGGCCGGTAATACGGCACAGCGCCGCAAGCGCTTTACCCGCGTATGCGGGGTGTGCAGTGATGCCGGTCCCGATAGCGGTGGCGCCGAGGTTGATTTCCCGGATCAATAAAGAGGCTTCCCGCAAGCGGGCCATGTCTTCCTCGATCATGACAGCGTAGGTCGAGAACTCCTGGCCCAGCGTCATTGGCACGGCGTCCTGCAACTGGGTACGGCCAAGCTTGAGAATGTCGGCAAATTCGATGGCCTTGCGTTCGAAGGCTGTACGAAGGACCTCCATGGCGTCAAGCAGGTAGTCGATGGCATAGCAGGTCGCAATGCGAATGGCGGTCGGATACACATCGTTCGTGCTTTGCGCCAGATTGACGTGTTCGTTCGGATGCAGGTATCGGTATTCGCCGCGCTGCCGGCCGAGATGCTCAAGTGCCCGGTTGCAGATGACCTCGTTCGCATTCATGTTGGTCGAGGTACCGGCGCCGCCCTGGATGGTATCGATGATGAACTGGTCATGCAGCTCGCCGGCGCGTACATCCCGGCAAGCGGCTACGATGGCGGTGCACAAATCCTGCGGCAACAACCCGAGTTCGGTGTTAGCCTGAGCCGCGGCCTCCTTGACCGCTGCGAGCGCATTGATCAGGGTTGGCCACGCCGCTATGGCTATGCCACTGATCTGGAAATTCTCCCAGGCTCTTAGCGTATGGATACCATAGTAGGCGTCTGCGGGTACCTGCCTTTCACCAAGCAAGTCACCTTTAGTGCGGGTTTCCATGATTTCTTCTCCAGGAAGCTGAAACGCGCGCAACGCAGGCGCCGAGCACCCCGCAAGATGCGGCGGGGCGCTTCGTTACTGATCAGTTTTGCGCAGCGACGGTAACGATTTCGATTCGCCATGCGGGATTGTTCAGCGTGGCCTGCACGGTGGCGCGGCTGGGGCACTGGCCCTTTGCGACCCATTCATCCCACACGCTATTCATGCCTGCCAGATCGCTAATGTCCTTCAGGAAGATCTGGCAAGACAGGATACGCTCCTTGCTCGAACCGCTCTCAGCCAGGAGCTTGTCGATGGAGGCAAGTACCTCGGCGGTTTGCGCTTCGATGCCTTGCTCCGTAGTCTGACGCGGCACTTGGCCAGCCAGATAGACAGTACCGTTGTAGATGGATGCGTCCGACAGTCGCACACCGGTGTTGAGACGTTGGATATTGCTCACGTGGATCCTTTGTTGAAGGGTGGGTTGGGGTTGGAATGAGGTGAGGCTGGGTCAGACAAAAAGGGCGCCGTTGCGCTGCTTGACAATGTCGAGCACAGCCTCCCGGCTGCGCCGGATGCCGGCGAGCGTTCGGCTCGCGGCTTCTTGCGCGTCCCCGGATACCAGCACATCGATCATGCCTTCGTGCCCGTGCCGCCACTGGGCGGAGCGATCACTGGCGCTGATGCTCAGGTACAGCACCCGCAGGCTTTGTTCGTGAAGCTGCTCCAGCATGAGCGCCAGCCGGCTGTTGCCGGATGCCCGCCCGATGGCGACATGGAAAGCAGCGTTTGCCAACAGGAACGTGCGCTTGGCTTCCATGTCGTCGAGGTCATATTCCCTCGTGCAGACATTGTTAAGCTGCACCAACATATCCTTCGATACGCGACCAGCGCAGAGCCGGGCAGTTTCCGGCTCGATGAGTTCCCGTGCGTCAAAGATTTCGACGACGTCGTGGAGCCGAAGCGGAGCGACAACGTGCCCCTTGCGTGGCGCGCTGACGAGCCACCCCGCCTCCGTCAGTCGCGTCAACGCGCTACGGATTGGCGCCTTCGTCACGCCGTATGCGTCGGCGAGGGCCTTCTCGGTGATTTCCGCGCCGGGCAGCAGGTCGCACGTGATCACACGCCGCTTGATATCGTCGAAAATCAGGCGCTGAAGGGGGCGGCTGTCGCCAGCTTCCGACAACGCGACAGGGTCTATGGCATTCATTGATGTGTCCTTACGCGAAACGCGAGATTGAAAACTCGCGCCAGGTATCGGCCATGGAGGCGCTCTGCGCAGCGAGCGCAACGGCACGCCCCGTGAACGACGCCGCCGTCAGGCCGATATGTCCATGTCCAAACGCACAGATGATACGGTTATTGCCAGGCACCGGCCCGATAACGGGCAGGGAGTCAGGCGTACAGGGGCGGTGTCCCATCCATTCCTTGCGGTTGCCAGTCTGCGCGGCAGGATAGACCTCTTTCAGGGTCTGCAAGAGCTGGTCGAAGCGGCGCGCGGTCGGTGCGGCTTCAAGCCCGCCGATTTCGGCCGTCCCGGCAACCCTGAGGCCATCGGCGATGGGCGTTACCAGCGTCTTGCGTTCGGCCCACATGACGTTGCGGTTGGCATGGACGCCGGTATCGCTGACCTGAAGGTGATAGCCGCGATGGCTTTCCAGCGGCACGCGCCATCCGAGGCCCTGCATTAACGTCTTCGAATGAATGCCTGCTGCGACCACCACCTGTTTGGCAATGCGATCGCCGCCAGCGGTCTTGATCACGACGTGGTTCTGCGAGGGCGCGATGGCAGTGACATCTTGTTGAACGAGCCGGGCATCGCCTTTCTCGACGCAGGCGCGTACGATCCGTTCCACGAACTGTTGTGGGTTGGAACAGTGGCCGTGGCCGGGAAAGTAGATCGCGTGCTTGAAGACGTCCGACAGGGCGGGCTCATAGTCTTTCAGCTCGGCGGCATTCAGCACCGTCTGCTCCACGCCAAGTTCGGCCCGCGCGCGCAATCCCGCCTGTTCGTCGGCAAAGCCCTGGTCGGTGCTGTACAGGTAAAGCTGGCCGACGCGATGGATGAGGTCTTCCGCGCCTGCAAACTTGATGATCGGCGCGTAGTCCTCCAGGGAGTTGCGCATCATCTTGCGCACGCCCTCTGCGGCAACGCTTGAGCGGCTTGGGGTGGCCTCATACAGAAACTTCAGCAGCCAGGGCAGGGCGGCAGGCAGGCGGCGCCAGAGCACGGTGACCGGGCTTGCCGGATTCACGAGCCATTCCGGCAGATGCCTGTAGATCCCCGGCATTGCCAGGGGGAAGCTGATGCCCGGGCTCAGACCGCCTGCATTGCCAAACGAGCAGCCGAAGCCCGGCGGCTGGCGATCGATGATGGTGACCTTCCGGCCCTGCTGCACGAGATTGAATGCCGCGGTTGCGCCGATGAT
>Ga0055526_1000328_pt1 | contig 39221 bp, 31 predicted proteins | sample AraplaCol_mMF_r2_FD_55013 | JGI IMG/M metagenome (GOLD analysis project Ga0055526, IMG submission 55013) | Arabidopsis root microbial communities from North Carolina, USA - plate scrape MF_Col_mMF_r2 | ecosystem: Host-associated > Plants > Roots > Endosphere | place: USA: North Carolina... | reverse complement strand
GCCACCTGGGCATCGCTTCGGTGTTTCGCCGAGCGAGGCCGCGTATGTTGCGGTGCGAAGAGCGCCTTGTCAACGCCTCGTCACGAAAACTTTCACATTCGATCCAGCCTGCCCCATCCGCCCACTTCCGCAATGCCCGCGAGACCGCCGGACCGGCATTGTCGGCTTGAAGCCCCGACCGCTCGGGGCTATGGTCGCCGGACATTTTCCTCTGCGGGCGACGCACCGGGTGCGGCGCCCGCGTTGCTTTGGAGATTTGCAATGTCCGAACCCAAGCCCCCGCTGCTGATGTCGCGCCTGGACGTGGAACGCATCGAATCGCTGCTGGAAACCCCGGCCGCGCAGGGCATCGACACGTCCGCGCTGGAAGCCGAACTGGAGCGCGCCACGATCGTCGAGCCGTCGCAGATGCCGCCGGACGTCATCACCATGAACTCCACCGCCCGTTTCCTCGACGAAACCAATGGCGAGGAACATGAGCTGACGCTGGTCTTCCCGCGCGACGCCGATGGCAGCGCGGAAAAGGTGTCGATCCTGGCCCCGGTCGGCAGCGCCCTGCTCGGCCTGCACGTGGGCGATTCCATCGAATGGCCGCTTCCGGGCGGACGCACGATCCACCTGCGCGTGCTCTCGATCCGCTACCAGCCCGAAGCCGCCGGCGAACTGCATCGCTGAACCGTGCGGCGCGCCGGGCCGCTCCCGTGCGCGTCGTTCTAGAATTCCCGTATTCCGACTTACCTGGCCCGTACCGCTTAAATGAACGATACCGTCCGTCCGGTGTTCCACGGATTCGAACAGATCCCGCTGCGCGAATACGCCGAGCGCGCCTACCTCGACTATTCGATGTACGTGGTGCTCGACCGCGCCCTGCCCTTCCTCGGCGACGGCCTCAAGCCGGTGCAGCGCCGCATCATCTACGCGATGAGCGAGCTGGGGCTGAACGCCGCCGCCAAGCCGAAGAAGTCCGCGCGCACCGTCGGCGACGTCATTGGTAAGTACCATCCGCACGGCGACAGCGCCTGCTACGAAGCGCTGGTGCTGATGGCCCAGCCGTTCTCGTACCGCTACCCGCTGATCGAAGGCCAGGGCAACTTTGGTTCCACCGACGACCCCAAATCGTTCGCGGCGATGCGCTACACCGAGTCCAAGCTGACCCCGATCGCCGAAGTGCTGCTGGGCGAAATCAACCAGGGCACCACCGACTGGACCCCGAACTTCGACGGCACCCTGGAAGAGCCGACCTGGATGCCGGCACGCCTGCCGCACCTGCTGCTCAACGGCACCACCGGCATTGCCGTCGGCATGGCCACCGACGTACCGCCGCACAACCTCAACGAGATCGTCAGCGCGCTGCTGCACCTGCTGGATGACCCCGAGGCCAGCATCGGCGACCTGCTCGAACACGTGAAGGGCCCGGATTACCCGAGCGCGGCCGAGATCATCACCCCGGCCGCCGACCTGCGCACCATGTACGAAACCGGCTACGGCAGCGTGCGTGCACGCTCGACGTTCTTCAAGGACGGCACCAACATCGTCATCAACGCGCTGCCGTTCCAGGTCTCGCCGTCGAAGGTGATCGAGCAGATCGCGGCGCAGATGCGCGCCAAGAAGCTGCCGTGGCTGGAAGACATCCGCGACGAATCCGACCATGCCAACCCGGTGCGGGTGGTACTGGTGCCGCGTTCCAACCGCGTCGATGCCGAACAGCTGATGGGCCACCTGTTCGCCACCACCGACCTGGAGCGCAGCTACCGGGTCAACCTCAACGTGATCGGGCTGGACGGGCGTCCGCAGGTGAAGAACCTGAAGATGCTGCTCAGCGAATGGCTGCAGTTCCGCGGTACCACCGTGACCCGCCGCCTCACCCATCGCCTGGAAAAGGTCGAGCGTCGCCTGCACCTGTTGGAAGGCCTGCTGGTGGCGTTCCTCAACCTGGATGAAGTGATCCACATCATCCGCACCGAGGACGAACCCAAGCGGGCGCTGATCGCGCGCTTTGGCCTGAGCGACGACCAGGCCGAATACATCCTGGAAACCAAGCTCAAGCAGCTGGCGCGCCTGGAGGAAATGAAGATCCGCGGCGAGCAGGACGAGCTGGCCAAGGAACGCGACAAGATCCAGTCGATCCTGGACAGCAAGGCCAAGCTGCGCAAGCTGATCCGCGACGAGCTGGTGGCCGATGCGAAGAAGTTCGGCGACGCGCGCCGTTCGCCGCTGGTGCAGCGTGGCGCGGCGCAGGCGATCGACGAAACCGAGCTGGTGCCGAGCGAGCCGATGACCGTGGTGCTGTCCGAAAAGGGCTGGATCCGCGCGGCCAAGGGCCACGACATGGACCCGTCCACCCTGTCCTACCGCGACGGCGATGCCCTGCTGGGTTCGGTGCGTGCGCGCAGCACGCAGCAGGTGGCGTTCCTGGACAGCGAAGGCCGCGCCTACTCCACGCTGGTGCATACCCTGCCCTCGGCACGTGGCAACGGCGAGCCGCTTACCGGCCGCTTCTCGCCGGCGCCGGGCAGTGCCTTCATGACCCTGGCCAGCGGCGAAAACGCCACCCGCTTCGTGCTGGCCTCCACGCATGGCTATGGCTTCGTGACCCGCTTCGAGAACCTGACCGGGCGCAACAAGGCCGGCAAGGCGATGCTCAACCTCACCTCCGGTTCGAAGGTGCTGCCCCCGGCCGTGGTCGCCAACCCGGACACCGACCGCATCGTGGCGGTGACCAGCTCGGGCAACCTGCTGGCCATCCCCGCCAGCGACCTGCCGGAACTGGACAAGGGCAAGGGCAACAAGATCATCGAAATCCCCAAGGCCAAGCTGGCCACCGAGCGCGTGGTCGCGGTGGTGGCGGTGGGCCCGGGCAACACGCTGCTGGTGCGCAGCGGGCAGCGCACGATGAACCTGTCGTACAAGGACCTGGAGGCCTACCTCGGCAGCCGCGCCAGCCGCGGGCACCTGCTGCCGCGTGGGTGGCAGAAGGTGGAAGGGTTGTCGGTGGAATGATCGCCCAAGAAAAAACCGGGGATTTCCCCGGCTTTTTTTTGTATCCATCGCTGGCTGGCTTGTGGCTGGCTGGCAGTGGGTTCCGCCCGACCCACGGTCGGGCGCTACCGGCACCTCAATGNGCGGCGGTGCCCTTCGCGNCCATCTTGCTGGTCTGGTACAGGGCCAGGCCGATGCGCTTGATCAGGCCCAGCTGCTGTTCCAGCCACCAGGCGTGGTCTTCTTCGGTGTCCTTGAGCTGGACCAGCAGCATGTCGCGGCTCACGTAATCCTGGTGCTGTTCGCACAGCTTCATGCCGGCCGCCAGGTTGTTGCGCACGCTGTATTCGGTGTCCAGGTCCTTCTGCAGCATGTCCTCCACGGTCACGCCCGGCTCGAAGCCGTGCGGACGCATGTCCGGGTTGCCGCCCAGGAACAGGATGCGGCGCAGCAGCGCGTCGGCGTGCTGGGTCTCCTCCTCCATCTCGTGGTTGAGGCGCTCATACAGCGCGAACAGACCCTGGTCCTCGTAGCGGCGCGAGTGGATGAAGTACTGGTCGCGCGCGGCAAGTTCGCCGCGCAGCAGTTCCTTCAGGCATTCAATGACGTCGGGATGGCCTTTCATGGGGGAGCTCCTGTGAATCGATGGGAGCCATGGTGCCCTATCCCGGATCGCCGTGATCTAATCGGAATCAGTTGCATGCGCAGGCGCAGGTGGCGTCGGCCTGCATGACCTTCTTCGGGGAGCGTGGGATGCGTCGTTGGCTGAAACGGGGTGCGTGGGCGTTCGGGATGCTGGTCGGGATCGTGGTCGTCGTGATCGGCGTGGCCTGGTTCCTGCTGCGCGGCAGCCTGCCGGCGTTGGAAGGCGAACAGTCCGTGGCCGGGTTGCAGGCCAGGGTCAGCGTCAGCCGCGATGCGCTGGGCGTGGTCACCATCGATGCCGGCAGCGAGGCCGATGCGATGCGGGNACTNGGGTTGGTGCATGCGCAGGAGCGCTATTTCGAGATGGACCTGATGCGCCGCGCGGCNGCNGGCGAGCTGTCCGAGCTGTTCGGTCCGGCTGCCGTGCCCACCGACCAGCGCATGCGGGTGCATCGCCTGCGTGCCCGCACCGATGCGCACCTTGCGCAGGCGCTGGGCGAGCGCCCGCAGGTGGTGCAGGCCTACGTGGAAGGCGTCAACCGCGGCCTGGGCAGCCTGCGCGTGCGCCCCTGGCCGTACCTGCTGCTGCGCCAGCAGCCGACCGCCTGGACCGCCACCGATTCGGTGCTTGCCGGGCTGGCCATGTACGCGGACCTGCAGGACCCCACCAACGAGAACGAGCTGGCCATGCGCCGGATCCGCGCGGTGGCACCCCCGGCGCTGTACGCGCTGCTCAGCCACGACGGCAGCGAATGGGATGCGCCCTTGTTTGGCCAGGCGCGCGGGAATGCGCTGTTGCCGCCCGCCGATGCGCTCCAATTGCGCAACGGCCAATGGCCGTCACCCTCTGCGCATGAAGGCAGCAGCGAACGCGCCGGGCAGGACATGCATGGCAGCAACAACTTCGCGGTGGCCGGCGCATTGACTGCCGATGGCCGCGCGATCCTCGCCGACGACATGCACCTGGGCCTGCGCGCGCCGAACCTGTGGTTCCGGGTACGCCTGCGCTACCCCGACCCCGCCGCACCGGACGGGCAGGTGGATGTCAGCGGTTTTTCGCTGCCCGGGTTGCCGGCGATCGTGGTCGGCAGCAACGGCCATGTGGCCTGGGGCTTCACCAACAGCTACATCGACAACGCCGACTTCATGCCCGTCCCCGCAGGTGCGGAAGGCGTCCAGGTGCACGAAGAGCGCATCCGTGTGGCCGGCGGGGCCGACGTCAGCCTGCGCGTGCGCGAAACCGCGTGGGGCCCGATCCTGCACGAGCGCGCCGATGGCAGCGGGGAAGCGTTGCGCTGGACCGCACAGCTGCCGGGCGCGGTCAGCATGGCATTCGCCGACATGGCGCGGGCCGGTGATCTGGACGATGCGCTGAAGATCGCCGACCGCGCCGGCATTCCCACCCAGAACCTGTTGCTGGCCGACGCGAAGGGCCGCATCGCCTGGCGGTTGATCGGCGCCCGCCCGGATCGCGCGGCGGACTGCCCGCCCAGCAGCTTCACCACCGTCGCACCGGCCCATTGCGCGCCGTGGGCGATCCGCAGCGACCAGTCGCCCGCCTTGGTAGATCCGCCCAGCCAGCGGCTGTGGACCGCCAACGGCCGCGTGCTGGATGGCGCCGACCTGGCAGTGGCCGGCAACGCCGGCTACGACCTGGGCGCGCGTGGGAGGCAGATCCGCGACGACCTCAACGCGAAGCAGCGTTTCAGCGAACGCGACCTGCTGGCGATCCAGCTGGACGACCGCGCGGTATTCCTTGAACGCTGGTGGACCCTGCTGCGGCAGGTGGTCGAATACAGCGATGACCCGGCATTGAAGCGCCTGGAGGCAGCCAGCCGGCAGTGGGAAGGCCACGCGTCGGCCGAGGCGGTGAGCTACCGGATCGCACGCAGCTTCCGCAGCAAGGTGCAGGACATCATGACCACTGCGCTGCTCGCGCCGGCGAAGCAATCGCTGGGCGAAGACTACCTGGAGCCGAAGCTGGCGCAGGTCGAGGGCGTGCTGTGGCCGCTGGTGAGCCAACAACCCGCGCATCTCCTGCCGGCACCTTACGCGGACTGGAACGCGCTGCTGGCCGATGCGGCGCAGCAGGCGGAGATCGAGCTGGCGGAAAAAGGAGCGGACGTGTCCAAGCGCACCTGGGGTGAGCGCAACACGGCGGCCATCTGCCACCCGATCAGCCGCGCCCTGCCCGCCTTCGCCCGGCCGTGGCTGTGCATGCCGGCCGATGCGCTGCCCGGCGACAGCAACCTGCCGCGCGTGCAGGGCCCGTCCTTCGGCGCCTCGCAACGCATGGTGGTATCGCCCGGACACGAAGCCGACGGCATCATCCACATGCCCGGCGGCCAGAGCGGCCATCCGCTGTCGCCGTTCTGGGGCGCAGGCCACGAGGACTGGGTGCACGGCAAGCCGACGCCGTTCTTGCCGGGCAAGGCCCGTTACACGCTGGTGCTGGAGCCTGGCAGGGAAGCGGACTGACAGTCCGCTCTACCCCGTCGCGCACGCCGTCGCGCGCACCGCCATCCGGTGGTTACGCGCGCACCTTCCAGCGCTCCATCCAGCTCAGCAACGGTCCGGTCATGGCGGTGGTCACCAGCGCCATGATCACCAGCACCGCGAACAGGCGGTCGCCGAGGAAGCCCAGCTCGTAGCCCAGGTTGAGCACGATCAGCTCCATCAGGCCGCGCGTGTTCATCAACGCGCCCAGTTTCCAGGCCTCGTGGTTGCCCATGCCTGCGCTGCGCGCGGCGCTCCAGGTGCCGAACAGCTTGCCTAGCGTGGCCACCGCGATCACCACCGCGCACAGCAGCAGGTCGCTGCCCTGCAGCGCATCGGCGCGCATGCGCAGGCCGGTCATGGCGAAGAACAACGGCAGCAGCAGGGTGACCGCGAACGGCTCGACCCGGGCGATCAACAACCCGCGCAGCTGCGCATTCGACGAGACGGCGACGCCGGCNGCNAACGCGCCGAACAGCGCATGGATGCCCAGCACTTCGGTAACCAGTGCACTGCCCAGCGACAGCANCAGCATGCCCAGCAGCCAGCGGCCTTCGCTGCCCGGTTGGATCACCTGGCGCGAGAACCAGGGTTTGACCACGCCCAGCATCAGCGCGATGAACACCACCACGCACAGCAGGCTCAGGCTGGCCGGCNCCCAGCCGGTGGCCTGGGCGGCGGCCACGATCANGGCCAGCAGGCACCATGCGGTGGCATCGCCGAGCGCCGCGCAGGCAATCGCGGTCTGNCCCAGCGGGGTCTGGGTGATGCCACGGTCCGCGAGGATGCGCAGNAGCACCGGGAACGCGGTGATGCTCAGCGAAATACCCACGAACAGCGCGAAGGCGGTGAAGCCCACGCCCTGCGGCCCGTGTTCGGGATACAGCCAGATCGCCAGCAGCACGCCCAGCACGAACGGCACGGCAATGCCGGCATGGCTCACGGTGAAGGCGAAACGGCGGCGGCCGCGCAGCCCGCCCAGGTCGAGCTCGGCACCGGCCACCAGCAGGAACATCAGCACGCCCAGCTGGCTGAGCATGCCCAGCGGGCCGAGCGAGCTGGCCGGGAACAGCGCCCCGTGCAGGCCCGGCAGCAGGCTGCCCAGCACCAGCGGGCCCATCATCAGGCCGGCGGCCATTTCGCCGATCACCGCCGGCTGGCCCAGCCGCTTCAACAGCGCGCCCGCGCCCTTGGCGACCACGAGCAGCACCAGCAGCTGCAGCAGGAACAGGCCCAACGGCGAGGCCAGGTGGTGGGCCCAGTCGCTGCCCACCACCGGTTCGGCCTTGGCGGCCACGGCCGGCAGCTCGGGTCCGGCATAACGCGCCAGCGCCAGGCCGATGACCAGCGGAATCCCGGCCCAGGCCAGGTAATGCCAACCCCACTTCATCCGCGGCACGCTGCCTCCGGTCTGTACGTCCATGAACATTCCCCAATGTTGGAAAGGGAATGATAGCGGCAGGGATGGGCCCACGTAGCGCCTGCCGCGTTCATGAGGGCCGACCAACGGTCGGCGCTACCCGCCTTGGCTACGCCAAGGCTTGCTCATGCACACCGGCAACGGCGCGGCCGGACGGGTCGGCCATGCTGGCGAAACTGGCGTCCCAGGCGATCGCGGCCGGCGACGAACAGGCGATCGACTTGCCGCCGGGCACGGTTTCGGCCGCGGCCTGGGTCGGGAAGTACTGCTCGAACACGTGGCGGTAGTAATACGCCTCCTTGGTCTGCGGCGGGTTGTGCACGAAGCGCTTGTCCGCTGCGGCCATCACCCGGTCGCTGATCTGGGCGTCGGCGTGCGCCTTGAGCCCATCGATCCAGCCATAGCCCACGCCATCGCTGAACTGCTCTTTCTGCCGCCACAGGATCGAATCCGGCAGGTAGCCTTCGAACGCCTCGCGCAGCACCGCTTTCTCGATCCGGCGCGCGCCACCGGCACCCGGCCCGACCATCTTGTGCTTCGCATCGATGCGCATCGCCACGTCGAGGAATTCGCGGTCCAGGAACGGCACGCGCGGCTCCACGCCCCAGGCCATCATCGATTTGTTGGCGCGCAGGCAGTCGTAGTTGTTCAGCGCATCCAGCTTGCGCACCAGCTCTTCGTGGAACTCGCGGGCGTTGGGCGCTTTGTGGAAGTACAGGTAGCCGCCGAAGATTTCGTCGCTGCCCTCACCGGAGAGCACCATCTTTACGCCCATCGCCTTGATCCGTCGCGCCAGCAGGAACATCGGGGTGGAGGCGCGGATGGTGGTGACGTCGTAGGTTTCCACGTGGCGGATCACGTCGGGCAGTGCATCCAGCCCTTCTTCGAAGGTGTACTCGAAACCGTGGTGGACGGTGCCGAGCGCTTCGGCGGCGATGGCAGCGGCGGCCAGGTCGGGCGAGCCCTTCAGGCCGATGGCGAACGAATGCAGGCGCGGCCACCAGGCCTCGCTCTGGTCGCCATCTTCGATGCGGTGGCGGGCATAGCGTGCAGCCACGGCGGCTACCAGCGAGGAATCAAGACCGCCGGACAGCAGCACGCCGTAGGGCACGTCGGTCATCAGCTGCCGGTGCACGGCGCGCTCGAACGCTTCACGCAGTGCAACGCGATCAGCGTCCACGCCTTCCACCGCGTCATAGTCGCGCCACGGGCGCTCGTAGTAGCGGGTGAGCGTGTCGGTGGCGCTGTCATACCAGTGGCCGGGCGGGAACTGCGCGGCGTCGGCGCAGGTATCCACCAGCGATTTCAGTTCGGAGGCCACCAGCAGGCGGCCGTCCTTGTCGTGGCCCCAGTACAGCGGCACCACGCCGATCGGATCGCGCGCGATGAGCACGCGCTTCTGGGTCCGATCCCACAGCGCGAACGCAAAGATGCCGTTGAGGCGGTTCAGGTACGACGCCGGGGTATCCTGCTGGTACAGCGCGTTGATCACCTCGCAGTCCGAGCCGGTCTGGAACGCATACGGCTGGGCCAGTTCGGCCTTGAGTTCGCGGTGGTTGTAGATCTCGCCGTTGACCGCCAGGGCCAGGCTGCCGTCCTCGGACAGCAGCGGCTGCGAGCCGCCGGCCGGGTCGACGATGGCCAGCCGCTCATGGACCAGGATGGCACCGTCATCGACGTATACCCCGCTCCAGTCCGGGCCGCGATGGCGCTGGCGTTGCGACAGGTCCANCGCGTGGCGGCGCAGCGCGGTGAGGTCATCGCCGGCCTGCAGGCCGAACATTCCGAAGATCGAACACATGGGAACAGCTCCTGATGATGGGGGAATACACGTAATGCCTGCATTCGACCGGCCAGAAACAAAAAAACCCGCATCGGCCGATGCGGGTTTTCTGGGGTCCGGGCGTATGTTGCTTGTTCTAGCCCTGGTCGCAGTCCCGCATTGGCCGCGCACGATTATTCGCGCGCAGGTTATTGCGGTTGTTGGTGGTGACGGCGGTGGCCAGGAGCGTGGACATGGATCGACCGTACCGTTGTTTTGGCCGTGGCGCAACTGTTGCGGGCGCAACCGATTCAGCCCCTGACGTGCCCCGTCCCGGATAATCCACGCCTGCCTCCTGGAACTCACGGATGAATCCCCTTCGTTTCCGCCTGTCGCTTTCCGCGCTGGCGCTGCTGGCGCTGGCCGCCTGCACCACCGCCCCCAACCGCCCGACCAGCGATGCCGAAGTGAAGTGGCTCATCGCCGCCGAGCGCGGCGACATCGAGGGCATGCTGGAGCTGGCCGAACGTTACGAACGCTGGAACGACCGCCGGGCGCTGGACTGGTATGAGCGCGCTGCGGCCGCCACGCCCTGGAGTTTCCGCAATACCATTGCGGAAGAAGCGCTGGGGCGGATCTGGGCCAGCGGTGCGATGTATACCGGACGNCGCCCTGAAGACACGNCGCCCCCGGTNCTGCGCGCGTCGCCGCGCANGGCCGGGCGCTGGTACCTCGCCGCNGCCAACCACGGCAGTCCGGGCGCGATGCTGTCGCTTGCAAAATTCGAACGCGAACGTGGCCACGCGGCCGCNGCACTGCGCTGGGACCTGCGCGCCACGGTTTACCAGCGCTATTCGACNAGCAGTTCGGGCCTGCCCGCCGCGATTGCCCCGCAAGCCGGTGCACTGCACCCGCTGGTGGTCGACATCCAGCGGCGCGCGGCGCGTGGCGATGCCCAGGCCCAGGTGGACCTGGGCGCGCTTTACGAAAGGGGCATGGGCTTGGGCATCGAACGCGACCCTGCGATGGCGCTGCAGTGGTACCGCAAGGCCGCCCTGCAGGGCAACGTGTTCGGCCAGTACTTTACGGGCCTGCTCCTGGGCCGTGCGCCGCCGGGGGTGCCGCGGGATGAGGCGGCGGCCGCCGGATGGTTTGCCAAGGCCGAGGCACAGAAGTTCTTCCTTGCCGGTGAATCGTATTGGCGCAAGGGCATCCAACCGGCGTTCTGGACGTTTGATTGAACCGGGCTGTACACACTCGCCGGCGACCTTCAAGTCTGCCGGCGGGCGCGCGCTTCGCCCAAAATGGACGGCATGAGTACCGCGACGTTCCGTGATGAAACCCTCTCCCGCGCCCGCATGCAGGCCATCGTCGCCGCGCATCCGCGCGCGGCCGTATTCGAGGACTGCCGCTTCGACAATGCCGATTTCTCGCGGCTGGACATGGACGGTTTCCAGTTCACGCGCTGCTCGGTAGCGGGCACGTCCTGGCTGGCCGCCTCGCTGGAGGAAAGCCGCTGGGAAAAATGCCGGGGCGGCGAGTGCGATTTCAGCTCGGCGCTGCTCAGCGATGCGGTGTTTTCGCACTGCGATCTGAACAACAGCCACTGGCGCCGCGCAACGCTGTCATCGGTACGGTTCGAGGATTGCAAGCTGACCGGCGCGCACCTGCAGGAAGTGACCGGCTGGGCGCTGGAGTTCCGCGACTGCCTGCTGGTCAGTGCGGACCTGCGTGGGCTGTCGTTCCGCAAGGCCACGCTGCAGGGAATGGATTTTTCCGATGCGGAGCTGTCCGGCTGCGATTTCCGCGATGCCGTGTTCGAGGGCGGCAGCCTGCGCAACGCGCAGATTCGCCTGACCCGCTTCGACGGCGCCGACCTGCGTGGTGCTGATATCACCGGGCTCAACGTGATGGACAGCAAACACTTCAAGAAGGCGGTGATTTCACCGCGCCAGGCAGGCGCAGCGCTGGCCGCGTTTGGCTTGATCGTGGCCTGATCCGGGCCGGCGGAGCCGAAGGTAGCGCCGAAGGTAGAGCCGACTGTTAGTCGGCTGCCGGCCGCCGCGGGGACCTTGGGTCTGCGCGTAGAGCAGCCGGCTAACAGTCGGCTCTACCTTCGGCGAGAAGGCGCTCGATCAGGCACCGGTACAGTTCCGGCAGCTTCTCCAGGTCGGCCACCGACACGTTCTCGTCCACCTGGTGGATGCTGGCGTTGACCGGCCCCACTTCGATGCACTGTGCGCCCAGCGGTGCGATGAAGCGCGCGTCCGAGGTGCCGCCGCCGGTGCTCTCCTCCGGCGCGGCGCCGGCGAATTCGCCTAGCACCTCGCGTGCCACCCGGCGCAGGGTACCTTCGGGGGTGTAGAACGGTTCGCCGCTGCGGTGCCATTTCAGCCGGTACTCCAGGCCATGGCGGTCCAGCAGCGCGGTGATCTCCTGCTCCAGTTTCGGCGCGTTCCAGAGCGGGTTGTAGCGCAGGTTGAACAGCACCTGCAGCTCGCCGGGAATCACGTTGTTGGCGCCGGTGCCGGCGTGGATGTTGGACACCTGCAGGCTGGTCGGCGGGAAGCTTTCGAAGCCATCATCCCAATGCCGCGCGGTCAACTCGGACAGCGCCGCAGCGGCNAGGTGGATCGGATTGCGCGCCTTGTGCGGGTACGCCACGTGACCCTGCACGCCCTGNACGGTCAGCGTGCCCGACAGGCTGCCGCGCCGGCCAACCCGCAGCAGGTCGCCGAGCACGGCGGTGGAGGACGGCTCGCCGGTGATGCACCAGTCGATCTTCTGGCCGCGCTCGCGGAACAGGTCTGCGACCCGGCGCACGCCGTCGATGGCATCGCCTTCTTCATCGCTGGTCAGCAGCACTGCCAGCGTGCCGGAGTGGTCCGGATGGGCGGCCACGAACTGCTCCGCCGCGACCACGAACGCGGCCACGCTGCCTTTCATGTCGGCCGCGCCGCGCCCATACAGCACGCCGTCGCGGATCTGCGGATCGAACGGTTCACTGGTCCACGCCTCGACCGGTCCACTCGGCACCACGTCGGTATGGCCCAGCAGCACCAGCACCGGTGCGCCCTGCCCGTGCGTGGCCCACAGGTTGTCGACCTCGCCCAGGCGCAGGTGTTCGAAGGTGAAGCCGGCCTGCTGCAGGCGACCGGCCAGCAGTGCCTGGCAGCCGGCATCCTCGGGCGTCACCGACGGCCGGGCGATCAGGTCGCAGGTCAGTGCAACAACGTCGTTCACGCGCCCACTCCGAACCGCTGCTTGAACCCGTTGTCGGAAAAGCCCTGGGTCATCACGCCGTCCGCGCTCACGACGACCGGACGCCTGATCAGCTGCGGGTACTCGCGCAGCAGCAGCTTCCACTCCGCGTCGGAGGCCGCCGCCTTGCGGTTCTCAGGCAGCTGCCGCCAGGTCGTGGAGGAGCGATTGACCAGCGCCGGGAACCCACCGGCCTGGGCCGCCCAGTCCAGCAGCGTTTCCGGGCTGGGTTTGACGTCGCGGTAGTCGACGAAGGTGTACGGCACCTGGAAGCGGTCCAGCCACTTGCTGGCCTTCCTGCAGGTATCGCAGTTCTTCAATCCGTAAACGGTGGTGGTCATTGCCGCGGGTACTCTGGCTTGGATTCAACGGACAGGCAGGACGCGCCAGTATAGTGCCGCACCGATCACGACGCGGCCGATTTCTCGGCATGGTCGGTGAGCTCCAGCAGCAGCGTGCGCTGCCAGGAGGACAGTCCGGTTGCAGACGGCACCTCCCAGCCCAGCAGTGGCCTGCCCTTCGCGTCGACCAGCAGCGCCAGCTGCGAGGTCATGAAGCCGCGCATGCTCGACAGCTGCCACTGGTACTGCGGCGCATCCCACGGATCGGCCGCGTATAGGCGCATGCACACCGCGTCCATGTCCAGCATCATCTGCACGCGCGACGCGGCGCTCAGACGGGTGCGTCCCGCCGCAATCGACGCGATCAAGGCATTGCAGGCGGCGATGGCAGCTTCACGATCGAACCGGTCGCCTTCGTCGCCCAGCCGCACCAGGTCGCCCGCGGCCTGGCTGAAGCGGGCCAAGGCACTCGGCGGCTCCAGGTGTGCGATCTCGGTGGACAGGGGGCGGCGAACCGGGGTGGCGACGAAGGGCGGTGGCGTCACCGCCGCCGCCTCGGACGCCGCCCCCAGCGCGCTGCCCCGCAGCACCACGTTGGCGAAACTGCGGCCATCTGTGGGACTGCCTGCCAGGGGGCCACGCGGGGCTTCCCGCAGCGCCAGCCGCGTCCGCACCCAGTCCTTCTGCTGCGCCAACCATCGGCAGTAGTAGTGCGTGGCGTAGGCGAGGTAGTCCCGGAGCTGCTTGTCCTGGCCCATGCCACGGTACTCCCCGTCGCGCTGGTCCCAGATACCCCGCGAGGGCAACCGAGCCTCCTCGATGATCGGCTTGAGCGCGCGCGCGGCGTTGATCTGCAGTGCGTTGCTCTGGACGAATCTCCCGTTGCCCCGACTCAACTGCGCCAGTCGGCGCAGGTACTGCACACCGTACTTGGACACCAGGGCCAGCGTGCGACTCTCCCACGCCAGCAGCAGGTCCGGTTGCGCTTCCAGCAGCGCCGGCACGGTCAGCAGCAGGCTGTCGGCGGCCGGCCGCGCAAGCGGCGCGCCGATCCGCCGGACGAGTTGCTGTTCGGAGGCGCGCAGGGCGCTGACCAGGCCGAACGCCAGCGTCGCACCGCCAATCGCGTGGATCGGATGCTGCCGCAGCAGCGCCTCGAAGATCGGCGCCAGGTGTTCGCTGATCGTCGCCGCGCAGCGCGCCTGCAGCGGTGGATGATTGATCAGCTCCCCGAGGTGGAACATGATCACACTCACGTTCTCAAGGGTGAATTGCTGGCGCGCCCTGACCACCTCCACGCAGCGCTGGGTGGTGCGCACCAGGCGCTCAGCCTCGCAGGGCAGGCCAGCGCTCCGCCGCACCAGCTGGCAGAGGATGTTGAGCGCCTTCCCGAGCTGGATGTTCGGCGCGCGCCGGTCGTTTTCGGTATCACCGAAGCCGACACTGCCGGCCATCACCTGCGCCAGCGTGTCCAGGTCGGCGTCGATGGTGGACAGGTCGCCCTGTTTCACGATCTTCTCGTACAGCGTGGTGATGATGTCCGCCGCAGTGAGGTCGCCGGGAAGGCGACCTGCGACCGCCGACGCATTCTGGATATGGGTCGGGACCACGGTGCCGGGCGGCGCTGCATCAGCCGCGCGAAGCGACGGCACCGGACGGACCAGCGGGCGGATCACCGACACTGCGTTGACGTTTTCCATGCACGACCCTTCTGCCAGGAGAACGGCAGCATAGGCATGCACGGACAGGGTGCGGGCGACGGCGGCGCCAAGCTGTGACCGGCTTTGCGAAGCCGCACCACAGCGCGCGGTGAAAGCGTCATCGGGGCATCGTGACGATGCCCCGATTGCGTCACCGCATCAGTCGGCCAGGCCGCGCAGCAGCTCGTTGACGCTGGTCTTGCTGCGGGTCTTGGCGTCGACCTGCTTGACGATGACCGCGCAGTACAGCGAGTGCGAGCCGTCCTTGGACGGCAGCTGGCCGGACACCACCACGCTGTACGGCGGCACCGAGCCGTAGCTGATCTCGCCGGTGGCGCGGTTGTACACGCGGGTGCTCTGGCCCAGGAACACGCCCATGCCGATCACGCTGTGGTGGCCGACCACGAAGCCTTCCACCACTTCCGAACGTGCGCCGATGAAGCAGTGGTCTTCAATGATGGTCGGGCTGGCCTGCAGCGGTTCGAGCACGCCGCCGATGCCGGCGCCGCCGGACAGGTGGCAGTGCTTGCCGATCTGCGCGCACGAGCCCACGGTGGCCCAGGTATCGACCATGGTGCCTTCGCCGACGTAGGCGCCGATGTTGGTGAAGCTGGGCATCAGCACCACGTCCTTGCCGAAGTAGCTGCCGCGGCGCGCGATCGCACCGGGCACCACGCGCACGCCGGCCCGGCGGAACTTCGCTTCGTCGAAGCCGGCGAAACGCGATTCCACCTTGTCCCAGAACGGCGCGGGGCGCGCGTCGACCACCGCCATGTCATTCACGCGGAAGTACAGCAGCACCGCCTTCTTCAGCCACTCGTTGACCTTCCAGCCACCGTGGCCATCCGGCTCGGCCACGCGGAACTCGCCGGTTTCCAGGCCATCGATNACGCGGCCGACCAGCGGCTTGGTCGAGCCTTCGATTTCATGCAGGGTCAGCGTGGCGCGNCGCTCGAAGGCGCTTTCGATGCCGAACTTGAGTTCTTCCACNCCCGGGGTGGCCGGCTTGCGCAGCGACTTGCGCGCGATGTTCTCGGCGCGCTTGGCCGCCGTTTCNGCNGCACTGCTGGCCGCGGTCTTCTTGACCGGCGCCTTCTTCACGGCCGGCGCGGCTTTCTTCGCAGCGGTCTTCTTCACGNCCGGGGCAGCGGCAACGGTCTTCTTGGCCGCCGCGGTCTTGGCGGCAGTCTTCTTGGCAGGCTTGGTGGCCATCAGTGGGGGTCTCCGGCGTTTCGATCAGGGTCCAGGCAGCGCAGCATGGCGTCATGCAGCTGCTGCCGGGCGGTTTCGGTCAGGGGGTGGTCGTGCTCATCGCTGATCACGAACATGTCTTCGGCGCGTTCGCCGAAGGTGGCAATGCGCGCGTCATGCACGCGCAGGCCCTGGTTGCGCAGTACGAAGGCGACATCGGCNAGCAGCCCGGGGCGGTCGGGTGCGACCAGGCTGAAGCGGGTGCCNCCGGTGTCGTTGTCGTTGGCATCGCGGAATTCGATGCGCGGGGCGAAGCGGAAATGGCGCAGCTGGCGTGGCACNACCCGCCGCGACGGNCGCAGCCGCGACAGGTCGCCGGCCAGCGCCTCGCGCAGCGCCGCTTCCAGGCGCGGTGCATCGCCATCGGCGAAGCTGTCGGCCGGGGTCACTTCAAAGGTATCGAAAATGGTGTCCACCGGGCCATCCAGCACGCGTGCCCGGTGGATGCCATAGCCCTTGCGGTCCAGGGTCATCACGATCGCAGCGAACAGGCCGTCGCGGTCGGGCGAGTGCACGAACACTTCCAGCGCATCGTCATCGGCGGTGATCCGGCGCACCTTGACCAGGGTCTGGCCCTGCTTGACCGGCACCAGCGCGGCGGCCTGCCAGGCCAGCTGCTCGGGCCGCAGGCGGATGAAGCTCTCATCCGGCATCACGGTGAACTGGCGGTCGATGGTGGCGTCGTCGTAGCCGCGCTCGCGCACCAGCGCGCGCACGCTCTCGCGCGCTTCCAGCACGCGCTCGGCGGCCGGCATCTGGTTTTCCAGGCCATCGCGCAGCGCCCGGCGCGCGGCGAAGTACAGGTCGGCCAGCAGCCGATCCTTCCACGCATTCCACAGCTTCGGGCTGGTGCCGGCGATGTCGGCGCAGGTCAGCAGGTACAGGTAGTCGAGGCGGTCGCGGCTGGCCACCAGCGTGGCGAAGCGGTGGATCACGTCCGGGTCGGAGATGTCCTGCTTCTGCGCGGTGACCGACATGCGCAGGTGCTGCTCGACCAGCCAGGCCACCAGTTCGGTATCGGAACCGCTCAGCGCATGCGCCTGGCAGAAGTCGCGGGCATCCACCGCGCCGAGTTCGGAATGGTCGCCGCCGCGGCCCTTGGCGATGTCATGGAACAGCCCGGCCAGCAGCAGCAGTTCCGGCTTGCGCAGCCGCGGCCAGACCTCGTGGGCAATGGAGAAACGCTCGTCCGCCCGGCTGCTGGCGAACAGGCCGATGTTCCGCAGCACCATCAAGGTGTGCTGGTCGACGGTGTAGACATGGAACAGGTCGAACTGCATGCGCCCGGACACCTGCGCGAAGGCGGGAATCCATTGCCCCAGTACGCCCAGGCGGGCCATGCGCGCCAGCGTATCCACCGCGCGCGGGCTGCGCAGCAGGGTCATGAACTGTTCGCGCGCGGCAGTGCTGGCCTCGGTGTACGCCGGCAGCTCGGCCAGCGCTTCGGCCAAGGCCCGCGCGGTNAGCGAGTGCAGNCCNCGCACGTCGGGGTTGTAGGCCCAGCTGGAGAACAGCGCGAACACCTGCTCGATATCGCCCTGCGGCCACTGCGGGTCGTTGGCGGCCAGGTAGCCGCGGCGCAAGGAAAAGCCCACGCTGACCGGTTCGGGCACGGCCTCCCCGTCGAACTGTTCTTCNAAGCGCTGCAGCAGGCGGTCGCTGATCCGCCGCACCACGGTGGCGCTGCGGTAGAAGCCCTGCATCATCTTCTCGACCGCCAGGCTCTCCACGTCGTCGGCAAAGCCGAGCCGCGCGGCCAGGGTCTTCTGGTAATCGAAGCGCAGGCGCTCTTCCGGGCGGTTGGCCACCAGGTGCAGGCCGAACCGCAGCTGCGCCAGCGCGCAGCGCTCACGGCGCAGTGCANCGGCTTCATCGGGGCCGAGGTGTCCCAGCCCGACCAGCGCTTCCAGCTCGCGCACGCCGAACGCGCGCAGTGCCATCCAGCCCAGCGTATTGAGATCGCGCAACCCGCCCGGGCCATCCTTGATGTCCGGTTCCAGGTTGTCGGCGGTGTCGCCGAATCGCTGGTGGCGGGCCAGCAGTTCGTCGCGCTTGGCCAGGAAGAATTCGCGCGGCGGCCACAGGCCCTCGCGGTTGACGGCCTGTTTCAGCGCCTGGCGTGCCGCTTCGTCAGCCACCAGCGGGCGCGATTCGATCAAGGCGGTGAGCACGGTCTGGTCGGCACTGGCCTGCACGCACTCCTGCGCCGACCGCACTGCATGACTGACCGGCAGGCCGCAATCCCACAGCAGCGCGAACAGGCGGGCCAAGGCCGCTTCATGCCGACGCTGTGCCTCGGGTGCGCCGAGCACCAGCAGGTCGATGTCCGAGCGCGGGAACAGTTCGCCGCGCCCGTAGCCACCCACCGCAAACAGCGCCAGCCCGGCATCGGCCGGCACGCAGCGCTGCCAGGCCATCCGGATCAGATGGTCGGCAGCGCGGGCGCGCAGCGCCAGCAGCCGCTCGATGTTGTCGTTCTGGTCGAAGCGCCGGTACAGGCGCGCGTCGGCCTGCTGCAGGGTCTGGCGTGCCTCCGCCGCCCACTCGGGGTCGGCGACGGCGTCGGCCGGCGCGTCCAGGGTCGGGCTCGCCGGCAACATGCTCAGACCTGCGATTCGCCGGGCGAGAGGGTCAGCACATCCACGCCGGTCTCGGTGACTGCGATCATGTGCTCCCACTGCGCCGACAGCTTGCGGTCCTTGGTGACCACGGTCCAGCCATCGGGAAGCACCTTGTTGTAGCGGGTGCCTTCATTGATCATCGGCTCGATGGTGAAGGTCATGCCCGGCTGCAGCACCAGGCCCTGGCCCGGACGCCCGTAGTGCACCACCTGCGGTTCGTCGTGGTAGACCTTGCCGATGCCATGCCCGCAGTACTCGCGGACCACGCTGAAGCGCTCGGCTTCGGCCAGCGACTGGATCGCGTGGCCGATGTCGCCCAGCGTCGCGCCCGGCTTCACCGCACGGATACCGGCCCACATCGCCGCGTAGGTCGTGTCGACCAGGCGCTTGGCCATCGTCGACGGCGTGCCGGCGTAGTACATGCGGCTGGTATCACCGTGCCAGCCGTCCTTGATCACGGTGACATCGATGTTGACGATGTCGCCGTCCTTCAGGACCTTGGCTTCGCTGGGGATGCCGTGGCAGATGACGTTGTTGACCGATGTGCAGACCGTCTTCGGGAAGCCACGGTAGCCGACGTTGGCCGGCGTGGCCTTCTGCACGTTGATGATGTGGTCGTGGCAGATGCGGTCCAGCTCTTCGGTCGTCACGCCCGGCTTGACGTACGGGGTGACGATGTCGAGCACTTCGCTGGCCAGGCGGCCGGCGACGCGCATCAGTTCGATTTCCTCGGGGGTTTTCAGATTCACGCTCATGGCGCCCATTATCGCCGATCCGGGACCATTCTGAACGGGAAGGGCTGGAACGCTGACAGCCCGCGTTCGGGTCGAAGCCCAACAGCGGCAGGGCCTTGGTGGTCTGGGAACGGAAAAACTGTGAAAACCGGCCACTTTTCCTCACACCCCCCCTACAACATCGCTTTTATAAGGGGGTCAGCGCCGCCCCTGGCGCCCTCCCCCTGCAGTACGCCGGCATCGATTCGTTCATCCAGGACCCCCGTCCAAGGAGAAGACCATGCGATTCCTTCGCGCCCCGCGTCCCCTGCTGTTCAGCCTTGGCCTGGTGGCCCTGGCCTCGCCCGCCATGGCGGCCGACACCACCACCTTCAACGTGCGCATCATCATCACCAAGGCCTGCACGATCACGGCGGCCGCCGCGACCGATGTCGATTTCGGCACGGCGCTGTCCACCGCCACCACCCCGTCCAACGCCCAGGGCTCGGTCACCGCGCAGTGCTCGGCGCTNACGCCGTACACCATCGCGCTGAATGCNGGNTCCAACGCCGCGACCGCCAATGACGTCACCACCNGGCGCATGCGCAACACCGATGCGGCGGTGACCACCAACAACTTCGTCGGNTACCAGCTGTATTCCGATGCGGGCCGTGCAAACGTCTGGGGCGCNACCACCGGCACCAACACGGTGGCCGGCACCGGNACCGGCCTGGCGCAGGCGTACCCGATCTATGGCCAGGTGGCCAATCCCAGCGTGAACAACGCCGCCACCGGTACCTACCAGGACACGGTCACCGCCACCATCTCGTACTGAGGCCGCCATGTCAGCACTCGAACGGGGGCGCACACCGCGCTCCACGGCGGCTGTCTGCGCCTGTGCATTGCTGGTCGTGCTTGGCATGCCTGGCCTGTGGGCCGCCAGCCTGCAGGTTGCGCCCACCTCGCTGCAGCTCAGCGCCCGCCAGAACGCCGAAGCGCTGTGGGTCAGCAACAGCGGGTCGGCGCCGGTAAGCGTGCAGGCCCGCGTATTCCGCTGGACCCAGCGCGACGGCCGCGACCAGCTCGACCCCACGTCAGACCTCGTGGTCAGCCCGCCCATGCAGTCGCTCGCAGCCGGACAGCAACAGCTGATCCGCGTCGTGCGTGCCCAGCCGGAAGCGCCCGACGCACAGCTGTCGTACCGGGTCATCGTCGACGAGGTGCCCACGCTGGACCCCAACCGCCAGGGCATGCAGTTCGTGCTGCGCTACTCGCTGCCGGTGTTCATCCAGCCCGCTGGCAGCACCCCAGGCAAGCCCGAGCTGCAGAGCAGCGTGCTTGTCCAGCCCGATGGCAAGGTGGTGCTGGAAGTGCACAACCGTGGCGATGGCTATGCGCAACTGGCCGATCTGGCGGTAGGTCCGCCGGACCGCCCGCAGGTCTTCCAGCCCGGCCTGATCGGCTACGTGCTCAGCGGCCAGACCATGCGTTGGCCGCTGGATATTCCCGCGACGCGGCTGGCCGGGGCCACGCTATCGGCGAAGATCAATGGCGGCGCGCAAGCCACGCCCCTGTCCCCGACGCCACCGGCTCGCTGAGGCCTGCGTGCGCGTCGCCCTGGCTGCCGGCGCGGTCTCGTCTGGAATGCCGGGCGCACCGGCATGGGCGGCCGAACTGCCTGCCGCCAGCGCCGAACTGGGGGCTGCCGATGATGTGATGCTGCCGGCGCCCACGCCCTTGACCGCACCGCAGACCCTGTACCTGGACGTCACCCTCAACGGCAGCCCCCGCGGCCTGCTGCCGTTCACCGAACTGGCGGGACAGCTGCGCGCCGACCCGCCCGTGCTGCGCCAGCTCGGCTTCGCCGCGCCTGACGGCGCGCCGGTTGCACTGGACCAGCTCAGCGGGCTGGTGATGCGCTACGACGCCTCCCTGCAAACGCTGGCGCTGGAAATCCCCCTCGAACAGCTCAACCTGCCGGTCACCGAAGTGGGCGCCGCCACCCAGCGCGCCCCGACCGCCAGCGCCTCGCCTGGCGCCCTGCTCAACTACGACGTCTATGTCAGCCACAACCAGGACGCCGGCAACCTGGCGCTCACCACCGAATGGCGGGTGTTCGGCATGGGCCGCGGCGTGCTGCGCAGCAGCCAGCTGCTGCGCACCTACCAGGACGGCCGTAGCGACTGGCGCGGCGAAAGCGTGCGCCTGGACAGTGCGTGGCAGCTGGATTTTCCCGACAACGCATTGACCCTGACCGTCGGTGACTTCTTCAGCGGCTTCGTCGACTGGAGCCGCCCGGTGCGGATGGGCGGCATCCAGATCGGGCGCAACTACGGCCTGCAGCCCTACCGCGTGCTCACCCCCACCCCGAGCTTCCTGGGCGAGGCCGTGGTGCCGTCCAACGTCGAGCTCTATGTCGACGGCCTTCGCCAGTACAACGGCGAGGTACCGGTGGGGCCGTTCCAGCTGGCCGCGCAGCCGGGCATCAGCGGCACCGGCAATGCGCAGGTGGTGATCACCGATGCCTACGGCCGCATGCAGACCCTGGATTTTGCCTTCTATGGCACGCAGCAGCTGCTGGCTGAAGGCCTCTCGGACTGGTCNGCNGGCGTNGGCCGGATGCGTCGCGATTACGGCATCCGCTCGTTCGCCTACGACAGTGCCACCGTGGGCAGCGCCACCTGGCGGCGCGGGGTCAGCAACCGCTTCACCGCCGAACTGCATGCCGAAGGCGGGGGCGGCGTGGCCAGCGCCGGCGCGGGCGGCTGGTGGCAGCTGGGCCAGGCCGGCGTCGTCAACGCGTCCTATGCGCACAGCCGCCGCGACGGTCTGCAGGGAGGCCAGTGGGCGCTGGGGTACAGCTGGAACAACCGGGTGTTCAACCTCAATGCGGCCACCCGCCGCACGCATGGCGACTTCCAGGACCTGGGCAGCCTGCAGGGTGCGCTGCCACCGGACGTGACCGACCAGGTCACCGCCGGTGCCAGCCTGGGCCGGCTGGGCTCGCTGAGCGCCAGCTACCTGCGCCTGTCCTACCCTGATGGCGACGACCGCCGCTACGCCAGCGTGTTCTGGAACCGCACGTTCTCCGAACGCTGGTCGGCCTACGCCTCGTTCAACCAGAACCTGGACGACAACGCCGACCGTAGCGTGTACCTGTCGCTGTCGGCCAGCCTGGGCAACAACCGCCAGAGCAACCTGGCCGCCCAGCGCAATGGCGACCGCAACCTGTACACGGTGGATGTATCCCAGCCGGTGCCCGGCGATGGCAGCCAGGGCGGTTACGGCTGGCGGGTGCAGGCCCGGCAGGGCGATGACGGCACCGGGGGGCTGGTCGAAGCCGGCTGGTTGAACCGGGTGGGCCGCTACTCGCTGGGCGCGGCGCGCCAGGGCGATGCCAACTTCGCCTATGCCAACGCCAGCGGGAGCGTGGTCTGGATGGGCGGGCACCTGTTCGCTGCACGTGAGGTACCCGACGCGTTTGCGGTGGTCTCCACCAACGGCGTGGGCGGCGTACCGGTGCGCCTGGAAAACCGGGTGATCGGGGTGACCGACGACGACGGCATGCTGCTGGTCACCCCGCTGCTGTCCTGGCAGCGCAACCGGATTTCGATCGACACCCTGGAGCTGCCGGCCGACATGCGTGCCGANCGCGTGGACACGCTGGTNACGCCGCGGCAGAGCGCCGGGCTGGGGGTCAGTTTCGGACTGCGCCGCACCCGCGCCATCACACTGGTCCTGCACGACGCGCAGGACCGGCCCGTGCCCGCCGGCAGCCAGGTGCGGCTGCCGGACCAGCGCAGCGCCACGGTGGGCTACGACGGCGAGGTCTACCTGGAAGATCTGCCGGCCCAGGCAGTGCTGCAGGTGGACACCGATGACGGGCGCTGCGAAGTGCGCGTGCCGGTCAGCCCGGCGCCGGGCAGCGCCGCGCTGCGGCTGGGGCCGCTGCGCTGCGTGGCCGGAGCCGGGCCATGAGCCTGCGCCTGCTGCTGGGGGGGTTGCTGGCACTGGCCGGGCTAGTGGGCGCCGGCGTGGCCCGCGCCGACACCACCTGCACCACCACCACCCCGGTCACGGCGGCCTTCGGCAACGTCGGCAACGTCGCCGCTGCGCCCAGCTTCACCACCACCACGTTCACCATCACCTGCAACACCACCGCGCTGAGCCTGCTGGCAACGGCGTCGGTGCGCGCCTGCATCGGCATCGGCGTGGGCAGCACCGGCGTGGCCATTTCACCGCTGCGGCGGATGACCAACACCACCGCCGATCCGCTCAGCTTCCAGCTGTTCACCAGCGCCGCCTACAGCACCATATGGGGTCTGACCCCCGGCACCACGCCCGGGCCGCAGGTGGTGGACCTGAACTACTCGGTGCCCCTGCTCACCGGCGGCAGCGGCGCGGTCACCGTGACCATCTACGGTCGCATCCCAGCCAGCCAGACGCTGGCGGCCGGCAGTTACAGCACCNCGTTCANNGGTGCCGACGTCCGCCTGGAATATGCCTACAACGAGGTCCTGCTGGGCACGGCCACCGCNCCGGCGGCGTGCACCACGGCCACCGGCGTCAGCGGNCACAAGACCGCCACCGGCGGCTTCCCGTTCACGGTCACCGCCACCGTGCTGCCGCAGTGCAGTGCCTANGTCACTACCGACATGGACTTCGGCANCAGTGCCGGCACGATCACCGCCAACATCGACCGNACGTCGACCATCGGCCTGACCTGCCTCAACCGCACCGCCTACACCATCGCGCTGGACAACGGCCTGTACGCGAACGGCAGCGTGCGGCGCATGCGGCACACCACCAACCCGGCCTTTTTCATTCCCTATGCGCTTTACCGCGAAAGCACCCGCACCCAGCGCTGGGGCAGCACCGCCAACGTGGACCTGGTCTCGGGCACGGGGACCGGCAGCGCCCAGACCCTGACCGTGTATGGGCGTGCACCGCCCACGGTCGGCGCAGTGGCCGCCGGCAGCTACAGCGACCAGATCAAGGTGACGATCACCTACTGAATCGGCCGCCCCCTCAAGACCGCCAGCGCCGGGCCGATATCCCAACGACCCCCCGCTGCCGATCCGGATGAACCGACGCCGCCGCGCCCGCCTAGCCACCTGCGTGGCGCTGACCACCCTGCTGTCTGCCGCCAACGCGGCCAATGCGCCGCTGCAGGTCCGCCTGCGGATCGTGGAGGCGTGCGCACTGGACGCAGACGCAACGCGCGCCAGCTGCCGCAGCGCACACCGACGCAGCGACGAGGAAATCCCGGCCCCGCCCCAGGTGCAGCAGCTGACCCCGGCGCGCGAAGACGACGAAGACGCCCGCCGGCCATGGCTCACCCTGACCTTCTGATCCGCGCCTGCCTGCTGCTGGCGCTGCTTGCGCCGGCTGCCGCGCAGGCGCTGGACATTTCCCCGCTGCGGGTTGCGCTGCGCCCGGACCAGCAGGACGCCGAACTGTGGCTGCACAACGAGACGGCGCAGCCGTGGTCGGGCCAGGCACGGCTGTACCGGTGGGAACAGAGCACCGACGCCGAACGCCTGACCCCGGCGCAGGACGTGGTGGTGAGCCCGACCCGGCTGGCGCTGGCACCGAACGCCCGGCAGCGGGTACGGGTGGTCCGGATCGGACCCGCACCAAGCGCTGAGCAGGGGTACCGGCTGGTGCTCCGGGCCGCACCCGAGAGCCCGCCGCTGCAGGTGTCGCTGCCGGTGTTCGTGGCCGGGCCGCAGCCGCGCCCGGCGCCCGCCCTCTCCGTCGACCTTCGCGACGCCGCCGGCCACGCCCTGCTGGCGCTCTACAATGGCGGCACCGGCCACGCGCGGCTGGCGGACCTGACCTTCATTGGCCCCGACGGACGCGCCACGCTGCTGCTTCCCGAGCTGGCCGGCTATGTCCTGGCCGGCAGTACCCGCCTATGGGCCCTGCCCGGCCCCGCCGCAGCCTATGCCGGGGGCCGCTTCCGGGCCCGGATCGGCGATGCGGAACCGGCCGACATCCCGGTCGCCACCCCGCCAATTGCGCCGGACCGCCTGCCCGGGCTATAATCGACCGGATTTCTTCGCGCCCTGTGCGCAGGAAACCCGTCAACACCGGACGTCACCGGTGAATCCACACCTGCCGCCCATATCCGTGCCGGGGTGCTCCGCGAGGAGTTCGGACACGGAAGCGACAGGGAAGCCAAACCCCGGAACCCCCCGCCTTGCGGCGGACCGCCCTCTATTACCCGNGGCGGCCGGTTCCCTATCAGGAGTATTGCAATGCCCCAGGTCACCATGCGTCAGATGCTGGAAGCCGGCGTCCATTTCGGCCACCAGACCCGTTACTGGAACCCCAAGATGGGCCAGTACATCTTCGGCGCCCGCGGCAAGATCCACATCATCAACCTGGAAAAGACCGTTCCGCTCTTCAATGACGCGATGAACTTCATTTCCAGCGTCGCGCAGAAGCGCGGCACCATCCTGTTCCTGGGCACCAAGCGCAGCGCCCGCGAGTCGATCCGCGAAGAAGCCGAGCGTTGCGGCATGCCATTCATGAACCAGCGTTGGCTGGGCGGCACCCTGACCAACTTCCGTACCGTGAAGCAGTCGGTTGCCCGCCTGAAGGAACTGGAAGCCGGCGAAACCGACGGCACCTTCGACAAGCTGGTCAAGCACGAAGTGCTGGGCCTGCGTCGCGAGCGTGACAAGCTGGAAGCCTCGCTGGGCGGCATCAAGGAAATGAACCGCCTGCCGGACGCGATCTTCGTCATCGACATCGGCCACGAAGACATCGCCATCAAGGAAGCCAAGAAGCTCGGCATCCCGGTGATCGCTGTCGTCGATACCAACTACAACCCGGAACTGGTCGATTACGCGATCCCGGGCAACGACGACGCCATCCGTGCCGTGCAGCTGTACGCCCGCGCCGCTGCCGACGCCGTGCTGGAAGGCAAGGCTGCTGCTCCGCACGCTGCCACCGTCCGTGAAGAAGAGTTCGCCGACGCCCCGGCTGCCGAAGAAGCCAAGCCGGCCCGCCGCGCTCCGGCCAAGAAGGCTGCTGCCGACAAGGGCGAAGCCCAGGCCTGATCCAGGCCCGCGGTGGGCGCCTGGCGCCCACCGCTCCTGTCCGCTGCCACTGGCGCGATGACAGGATGCTGTCACATGGGCCGGCCACGATGCCGGCCCAACCCCTTTCTTTCGTGAGGAATTCCCGTGGAAATCACTGCTTCCCTGGTCAAGGAACTGCGCGAGCGCACTGGCGCCGGCATGATGGAGTGCAAGAAGGCACTTACCGAAAACGGCGGCGACATCGACGCTTCGGCGGAGTGGCTGCGCAAGTCGGGCCTGGCCAAGGCCGACAAGAAGGCTGACCGTGTTGCTGCCGAAGGCATCATCGTGTCGGCACAGGACGGCAACAAGGCCGTGCTGGTCGAAATCAACTCCGAAACCGACTTCGTCGCCAAGGACAGCAACTTCCTGGACTTCGCCAAGGCCGTTGCCTCGGTCGCGCTGAGCTCGGGCGCTGCCGACATCGACGCGCTGAAGGCCGCCAAGCTGCCGTCGGGCGAAACCGTCGAAGAATCCCGCGCTGCGGTCATTGCCAAGGTCGGCGAAAAGGTCGACGTGCGTCGCATCGTCCGCCTGGAATCGTCGAACAACGTCGCGGCCTACGTGCACGGCGGCCGCATCGGCGTGCTGGTTGAACTGGCCGGCGGCGACGCCGAGCTGGCGCGTGGCCTGGCCATGCATGTGGCTGCCATGAACCCGCCGCACAACAAGGCTGCCGACGTGCCGGCCGAGTTCGTTGCCAAGGAAAAGGAAATCGAACTGGCCAAGATGTCCGACAAGGACAAGTCCAAGCCGGCCGACATCCTCGAGAAGATCATCAGCGGCAAGATCGCCAAGATCGTCAACGAAGTCACCCTGTACGGCCAGCCGTACGTGCTGAACACCGACCAGTCCGTCGAGCAGGTGGTCAAGGCCGCCGGCGCCGACGTGATCGGCTTCAAGCGCCTGGCTGTTGGCGAAGGCATCGAGAAGGTGGTGGAAGACTACGCCGCCGAAGTGATGAAGCAGGCCGGCCTGGCCTGATCCATCGCCTCAAGCGATGACACGAAAAAGCCCGGCGCAAGCCGGGCTTTTTTTGTGGCCAGCGATCCTCAGCCCTTCGCCTGGAACGTAACTTCCTCGTACGGCTGCACCACCACCCAGCCTTCGCCGGCGAAGCGCAGCTGCAGGGTTTCGCCCGANCCGCGCCCGACCAGCGTNCCCAGCGAAATGTCGGTGACGATCTCGGGCGTCAACGAGCCCGACCAGGCCACCGTTGCGTTCGGGTCGGTGAACACCGGGCCGCCCTGCGCCGTCACCGGCAGCGTCAGCGGCTCGTAATGCGAGGTGATCGCCACGATCCCGTGCCCACTCAGGCGCATGTTGAACAGCCCGCCCGAGAGCATGCCGGCCACCTTGCGCATCATGGTGATCCTGGACTCGATGCCCGTCTCAAACGCCAGCACATCGTTGCCGTTGACGAAAATCGACTCGCCCGCCAGCCGCAGCAGCGTCACCTGCTTGCCCGCATCGGCCAGGTAGGCCCGCCCCTGCCCCTCGATCTTCATCAGCTGCAGCCCCTCACCGCTCACCATTTTCTTCAGCAGCGTGCCCAGCCCCTGCTCCAGCAACCCCTGGCGGGTGAACTTCACCGCCCCCTTGCGCGCCACCATCGAACCGGCCTTGGCCCAGACCATGCCGTTCACCCGTATCTCGAGCATGTGCGGGCTCTCAAGCTCGAATGCATCCGCACTGACATCTTTTTCGTGCGTGCTGGCGAGGAATTCCTGAAGCGACTTTACGGCCATGGGGTCCATCCTTTTTCATTGGAGGCCGCATGGTACCCGCGCCACCCACCGCATTGCAGCAGCGGACGCCACTCGTGCCACTCCCCCATCCGCCAGCGGATGTGGTACCAAAGAGCTCATTGCCCCACCGCCGCACGATCTGCCCGTTGGTTTTGCATCGAAAGGCACCTCGACCCCCACCTGTCGCAGGCAACATTTCCCACAACGCAAGCACCAACACTCAAATCTGTGACGCACACCATGTATTCTTGCCACATCACCTCAGTATTCCCGCCATGCCTCCCGAGCTGACAGCCGCCCTGGCGCTCTGCCGCAACCTGCCCTCGCCGCCCGGTATTGCCCTGCGCATCATCGAACTGGCGCAGGACCCGGAAACCGACATCACCACGGCCGCCGACGTCATCGCCATCGACATGGCGTTGAGCGCGCGCATGTTGCGCATTGCCAATTCGCCGCTGTATGCCAGCCGCCGCCGGATCGAGAACCTCGGCCAGGCACTGACCATGCTGGGGCTCAACGCCACCGTCAGCCTCGCCCTGGGCTTCACCGTCACCCAGGACCTGACCGCCCCCGGACAGGGACAGGACGTGCGCGAGCGCGCCTGGCGGCGCAGCATCCTCAGCGCGCTGGCGGCCAGCCTGCTCGGCCAGGCCCGCGGCCTGCGCAAGGCCGAAGAACTGATGCTGGCCGGCCTGCTGCAGGACATCGGCGTGCTTGTGCTGGCCCAGAGCGAGCCCGAGCGCTACCTGCCGCTGCTGCGCCAGGCCCGCGACAACGAGGCCCTGATCGCCCTCGAACGTGAGCACCTGGACTGCACCCATGCCGAGGTGGGCGCGTGGATGGCCGAACAGTGGGATCTGCCGCGCTACCTGGTGGACGCCATTGCCCGCAGTGAATCGCCGGCCGCGGCCGAGGACAACTTCCAGGCCTGCGTGGCCCTGTCCGGCGCGGTCGCCGACATCTGGCTCAGCGCCGACGCCGATGCTGCCCGCGAACATGCGCTGCAGCAGGTCAACGAGACCCTCAAGCTGGACAGCGCCCAGTTCGACCAGGTGCTGGCCCGGATCGGCGAAGCCCTGCCCGAGATCAGCGCCCTGTTCGAGACCACGCTGATTTCGCCTGCGCGCGTGCAGCAGCTGATCGACCATGCCCAGGAGCTGGCGACGCTGCGCAACCTGCGCGAAATGCAGGATGCCGCCCTGGCCCGCCAGCGCGCCGACGAATTCGAGGCACGCGCCAACCGGCTGGCCGAACAGGCCCACCGCGACGCCCTGACCGGCGTGCTCAACCGCCGCCAGCTCGAGGCCGTGCTGGAACAGGAGTTCCTGCGCGCCACGCGGCACGGCTGGCCACTGTCGGTGGCCTTCATCGACCTGGACGATTTCAAGAAGATCAACGACGCCCACGGCCACCTGCTCGGTGACCAGGTGCTGCGCGAGTTCGCCACCCAGCTGCAGGAACACCTGCGCAACAGCGATACCGTGGCCCGCTTCGGCGGCGAGGAATTCATCGCCCTGCTGCCCAACACCACCGAGCTGGTGGCGCTGGACGTGGTGCGCCGGGTGCTGGCCAGCATCGTCAACACCCCCATGGCAGAAGTGGCCGACGGCCCGCTGTTCGTCACCTTCTCCGCCGGCGTGGCCACCCAGGGCGGCTATGAGCGTTTCGCCGATGTTCAGGACCTGCTGAAGGCCGCGGACGACGTGCTGTACCGTTCCAAGAACCTGGGGCGCAACCGCGTGATTGCGCGTTCACCGGGGACCGCCACGGCCTGAATGGAGTCAGGAAGCGGCGATCCACCGCTGTGGCAGGGCTGCGCCGCAGTGCAGCAGATTTTCCACGCCGAGTGCCGCCGCATCCAGTAGAATTCCCGCGTTTTCCACGCATCCAGAGGCCACCATGTCCAATCTTTCCTATCGCCGCATCCTGCTGAAAGTTTCCGGGGAGGCACTGATGGGGGATGAGGACTACGGCATCGACCCCAAGGTCATCAACCGCCTGGCGCGTGAAGTGATCGAAGCGCAGCAGGCCGGTGCCGAAGTGGCGCTGGTCATCGGCGGCGGCAACATCTTCCGCGGCGCCGGCCTGGCCGCCGGCGGCATGGACCGCGTCACCGGCGACCAGATGGGCATGCTGGCCACCGTGATCAACGCGCTGGCCATGCAGGACGCGCTGGAGAAGCTGGGCGCCAAGGCCCGGGTGATGAGNGCCATCAAGATCAACGACGTGTGCGAGGACTACATCCGCCGCCGCGCCATCCGNCACCTNGAAAAGGGNCGCCTGGTGATCTTCGCCGCCGGCGTCGGCAGCCCGTTCTTCACCACCGATTCCGGTGCCGCGCTGCGCGCCATCGAGATCGGCGCGGACCTGCTGCTCAAGGCCACCAAGGTCGACGGCGTGTACGACAAGGACCCCAACAAGCACAGCGATGCGGTCCGCTTCGACAGCCTGACCTACGACGAAGTGATCCGCCGTGGCCTGGAAGTGATGGATACCGCCGCCTTCGCCCTCGCCCGCGACAGCGACCTGCCGCTGCGCGTGTTCGACATGGGCCAGCCGGGCGAACTGCTGAAGATCCTGCACGGNGAGAACATCGGCACCCTGGTGCGCGGCCGCGACGCCACCTGACCGGCNCGCCGGCCACGGCCGGCACCCGCCCGTTCAGCGCGGACCTTGGTTCACCCCATTTCGCCTATAATCGCCCGATTCCCAGTGACACCCAGGATTCGGGCGATGCTCAACGAAATCAAGCAGGACGCGCAGACGCGCATGGCAAAGAGCATCGATGCTCTGAAGCAAACCCTGACCTCCATCCGCACCGGCCGTGCTTCGCCGGCCCTGNTGGACCGGATCACGGTCAAGGCCTACGGCACCGACACGCCGCTCAACCAGGTNGCCTCGATCAGCGTCTCCGAAGGCCACTCGCTGGTCATCACCCTGTTCGACAAGGGCATGATCAAGGACGTGGAGAAGGCGATCTATGCCTCCGACCTCGGCCTGACCCCCAACGTGGCCGGCACCGTCATCCGCCTGAACCTGCCGCCGCCGACCGAAGAGCGTCGCCGCGAGCTTGGCAAGCAGGTGCAGAAGGAAGGCGAGGGCGCCAAGATCGCCATCCGCAACATCCGCCAGGATGCGAACAAGGCCATCGCCGCCCTGCTGAAGGACAAGTCGATCAGCGAAGACGACAAGAAGCGCGGCGAAGACGACATCCAGAAGCTGACCGACAAGTCCATCAAGGACGTCGACAGTGTGGTTGCCGAAAAGGAAAAGGAACTGATGGCGGTCTGAGCATGACCCAGGCCCCGACCAGCAGCTCNACCGCCGCCGTGCCCCGCCACGTTGCCATCATCATGGATGGCAACGGACGCTGGGCGCAGAAGCGNCGTCGTCCGCGCGTGATCGGCCACCGGGCCGGCGCGCGCGCGGTCAACCGCACCATCGATTTCTGCCTGGAGCGTGGCATCGCCGCGCTCACGCTGTTNGCCTTCTCCAGCGAAAACTGGGGCCGGCCGAGCGACGAAGTNGACGCNCTGATGAAGCTGTTCCTCAATGCACTGGACCGCGAGGTGGATGAACTCCACCGCCGCGGCGTGCGCGTGCGTTTCATCGGCGAACGCGAGCGCTTCGGTGCCGGGCTGGTCAGCCGCATGCAGCTGGCCGAGCAACGCACCGCCGGCAATACCGCCATGACCCTGAGCATCGCCGCCAGCTACGGTGGCCGCCAGGACATCGCCAGGGCCGCACGCGAACTGGCCGCCGAGGTCGCGGCCGGGCGCCTGCTGCCCGAACAGATCGACGAAGCGCTGCTGGGCAGCCGCGTCGCCCTGGCCGACCTGCCGCCCCCGGATCTGTTCATCCGCACCGGTGGCGACACCCGCGTCAGCAATTTCCTGCTGTGGCAGCTGGCCTATACCGAACTGTGGTTCACCGAGGTGCTGTGGCCCGAGTTCGACGCCGCCATCCTGCAGCAGGCGCTCGACGCCTACGCTGCACGTGAACGCCGCTTCGGCCTGACCAGCGCCCAGATCGCCGCCCTGGCCACCGAGACGTCCACCCCATGACCAAAACCCGAGTCATCGCCGCGCTGATCATGGCGCCGGTCGCCATCGCCGCGATCCTGCTGCTGCCCACCCAGTGGCTGGCCGCCGCCGCCGCCGCCGTGTTCCTGATCGGCCTGTGGGAATGGCTGAAGCTGGCCGACGTGGACGACACACTGGCCCGCACCGTGCTGCTGGTGCTGAACCTGGTGCTGATGGTGCTCATCGTCTGGGCCGACGCCGGCACCCTGGTGCTGTACCAGATCGCCGCGCTGGTCGGCATCGGCTGGTGGCTGCTGGCCCTGCTGTGGCTGCGCTTCTTCACCTTCGGCGCCGAACCCGGCAGCCCGGCGCGGTCGCTCAAACTGCTGGCCGGCACCCTGGCCATCGTGCCCGCCTGGGCCTCGCTGGTGCTGATCCACGCCAGCGGCGACAAGGGCCACCTGTGGCTGCTGACCGCGCTGGCCGTGGTCTGGGCCGCCGATTCCGGCGCCTACTTTGCCGGCCGCACCCTGGGCCGCACCAAGCTGGCCCCGCGCATCAGCCCCAACAAGACCTGGGAAGGGCTGGGCGGCGGCATGCTGGCCGGCCTGCTGGTGGCCCTGGTGTTCGGCTGGATCGCCGGGGTCGCGCCTGGNCACGTGGTCGGCCTGGTCATCACCACGGTGGTCGCCGTGTTCGCNTCGGTACTCGGCGACCTGTACGAAAGCCTGCTCAAGCGCCATGCCGGCGCCAAGGACTCGGGCCACATCATTCCGGGCCACGGCGGCGTGCTGGACCGCATCGACGGCGTGCTGGCCGCGCTGCCGGTGTTCGCGCTGGGCAAGGAAATCTTCGGATTCTGAGCATGCAGAGCACTACCGCCCCCCGCCGGGTCGCCGTGTTCGGTGCCACCGGCTCGATCGGCGCATCCGCGCTGGACGTGATCGCGCGCCACCCGGACCGCTACCGCGCCACCGTGCTGGCCGCCGGCACCCAGGTGCAGGCGCTGGTCGCGCTGTGCGCGCTCCACCGGCCGGCGCATGCGGTAATCGCCAGCGAAGCGCTGTATGCGGATCTGCGCGATGGCCTGCGCGCCGCCGGCCTGGACACCCAGGCGCATGCCGGCGCCGCCGCGCTGGACCAGCTGGCCGCCAGCGACGCATGCGACACCCTGGTCGCCGCCATCGTCGGCGCGGCCGGGCTGTCCTCGACCCTGGCCGCCGCCGGCGCTGGCAAGCGCATCCTGCTGGCCAACAAGGAATCGCTGGTCCTGGCCGGCGAGCTGCTGATGCAGCGCGCCACCGCCGCCGGGGCCGAGATCATCCCGATCGACAGCGAACACAGCGCCATCTTCCAGTGCCTGCGTTCGCGCGACGCCAGCCTGGACCAGGCCGGCGTGCGCAGGATCCTGCTCACCGCCTCCGGCGGCCCCTTCCGCGGGCGCAGCCGGGCCGAGCTGGCCGANGTCACCCCGGCCCAGGCAGTNGCCCACCCGAAGTGGTCGATGGGCCCGAAGATCTCGGTNGATTCGGCGACGTTGATGAACAAGGGGCTGGAGGTCATCGAGGCCCACCACCTGTTCAACATCCCCGGCGAGCGCATCGAAGTGNTGGTGCACCCGCAGAGCCTGGTGCATTCGCTGGTCGAATTCGTCGACGGCTCCACCCTGGCCCAGATGGGCCTGCCGGACATGCGCACCACNCTGGCCGTGGGCCTGGGCTGGCCGCACCGCATCGAATCCGGGGTNGGCGGGCTGGACCTGCTGAGCCAGGGCCGGCTGGATTTCGAGGCCCCCGACACCGACGCCTTCCCCTGCCTGNGCCTGGCCTGGCAGGCGATGGCCGCCGGCGGCACTGCCCCGGCGGTGCTCAATGCGGCCAATGAAGTNGCTGTTTCAGCGTTTCTTCAGGGGCGGATCGCTTTCCTAGCNATTCCAGGGCTGGTGGCTAACGCTCTTTCAACACTGCCTTCCGCGTCCGCCGATACACTGGAGGGCCTGCTGGCCGCCGACCAGCACGCCCGCCAGATCACCCAAGCCGCCATCGACCACGCCTGAATGCCCTTCCCGCTCCTTTCCCGCGACGTCCACCATGGGTGAATTCATCGGCTCCGTCTGGTGGATGATCGTCAGCCTTGGCCTGCTGGTGACGTTCCATGAGTTCGGTCACTACTGGGTCGCGCGGCGCTGTGGCGTGAAGGTGCTGCGCTTCTCGGTCGGCTTCGGCAAACCGCTGTGGATGCGCCGCAACCGCAACGGTACCGAATTCGCCATCGCCGCCATTCCACTGGGCGGCTATGTGAAGATGCTCGACGAGCGCGAGGTCGAGGTACACCCGGCCGAACGCGGCCTGGCCTTCAACCACAAGAGCGTCTGGCAGCGCATCGCGATCGTGGCGGCAGGCCCGATCGCCAACCTGGTGCTGTGCGTGGCCCTGCTNTGGGCCATGTTCGTNCTGGGCAAGCAGGATTATTCGGCCACCATCGGCCGCACCACNGGCATGGCCCAGGTGGCCGGGCTGCAGGCCGGTGACCGCGTGCTGAGCGTGGATGACCGCAGCGTGGTCACCGCNGGCCAGGCCGCCATGGCCCTGACCACGGCCGCCATGGACCGCCACGATGCGAAGGTGGAGGTGGTCGATGCGCAGGAGCAGGTGCGCACCCGCACCCTGCCGCTGTCGCAGTTGCCGGCCGGCTTCGATGAGCGCTGGGTGGCCTCGCTGGCCGGCCTGACCTGGCAGTTCCACCTGCAGCCGGCACTGGTCGAACAGGTNCTGCCCGATTCCGCCGCCCAGGGCGTGCTGTTGCCGGGCGACCTGGTGGTNGCCGTGGATGGCCAGCGCATCGATGCGGCCGACCAGGTCTCCCCGGCCATCCTCGCGCTGGGCAAGCGCGGCGGCCCGGGCATGATCGAGGTGCTGCGCAACGGCGACCGGCTGGCGCTGGAAGTCACCCCGCGCCAGGGCAAGGACGGCCGCGGCCAGCCCACGTGGCAGATCGGCATCGGCTTCCCGCAGGCCAGCGCGCCGGCCTATGACACCACCCTGCAGTACGGCCCGCTGGCGGCCATCCCGGCGGCGCTGCGCGAAACCGCGCGCGCGGCGGGCGATTCGCTTGGCATGATGCGCCGCATCGTGACCGGCAATGCCTCGCTGCAGAACGTTTCCGGCCCGGTCACCATCGCCCGGGTAGCCAACCAGACCGCCCAGCGCGGCCTTGATTGGTTCCTCTGGTTCCTGGCCGTACTCTCGCTCAGCCTGTGCATCATCAACCTGTTGCCCATCCCCATCTTGGACGGCGGGCACCTGCTGTATTACCTTATCGAGTTGGTCAAGGGCAGCCCGCTCAGCGAGCGTGCCATGGCGGCCGGCCAGTACATCGGCCTGGCCATGCTGGCCGGACTGATGGGACTGGCGTTCTACAACGACATCCTCGGTCTGTTCCCGCGATGAACTTTTACCCTTTTGTCGTCGTCTTATGCGCCGGCATCCCGCAACATCGTATTCGACTCCAACCGGACGTGACATGACGCGACTCCCCAATCGCCGCCTGCTTGCCCTCGCACTCGCCGCCGGTTTCGGCGCGCCCGCCCTGGCCCAGGCAGCCGAGCCCTTCACCGTCAGCGACATCCGTGTCGATGGTCTGCAGCGCATCACCTCCGGTACCGTGTTCACCTACCTGCCGGTGGAACGTGGCGAGACCCTGACCGACAACAAGGTCGGCGAGTCGATCCGTGCCCTGTACAAGACCGGCTTCTTCGAGGACGTCCAGCTTGAGCGGCAGGGCGACATCCTGGTGGTCACGGTCAAGGAACGCCCGGCGATCAACAAGCTGACCGTCACCGGCAACAAGGACATCAAGAGCGACCAGCTGCTCAAGGGCCTGAGCGACATCGGCCTGAGCGAAGGCGGCACCTTCGATCGCCTGAGCCTGGACCGGGTGACCCAGGAACTGCGCCGCCAGTACAACGACCGTGGCAAATACAACGTCGAGATCACCCCGACCGTCAGCCCGCTTGACCGCAACCGCGTGGACATCACCATTGCGATCAAGGAAGGCAAGGCCGCCAAGATCCAGCACGTGAACCTGGTCGGCACCGAGAAGTTCGAGTCCAAGGACATCCTGGAAACCTGGGAATCCAANGAGCACAACTGGGCNTCGTGGTACCGCCGCGACGACCAGTACTCCAAGGAAAAGCTGTCCGGCGACCTGGAAAAGCTCAATGCCTGGTACCTGGACCGCGGCTACGTGGACTTCAGCATCGATTCCACCCAGGTCTCGATCAGCCCCGACAAGCGCGACATGTTCATCACCGCCGGCGTGACCGAAGGTGAGCAGTACAAGATCTCCGAGATCAAGGTCACCGGCGACACCATCCTTCCGCAGGAAGACGTGGAGCGCATGCTGATCCAGAAGTCCGGCGATACGTTCTCGCGCGCCCTGCTGGAATTCAGCTCGGACGCCATCACCAATTCGCTGTCCAACATCGGTTACGCGTTCGCCAAGGTGAACCCGATCCCGACCAGCAACCGCGCCGAACGCACCGTGGCGATCAACATGCAGGTCGTGCCGGGCCCCCGCGTGGGCGTGCGCCGCATCGTGTTCAAGGGCAACACCCGCACCTCCGATGAAGTGCTGCGTCGTGAAATGCGCCAGTTCGAGAACAGCTGGTACTCGCAGGCCGCGATCGACCGTTCCAAGATCCGCCTGCAGCGCCTGGGCTACTTCGAATCGGTGGAGGTCGAAACGCCGCCGGTCACCGGCAGCAACGACCAGGTCGACGTGGTCTACAACGTCAAGGAAACCACCTCGGGCAGCTTCGTGTTCGGCCTGGGCTATTCGCAGTCCTACGGCATGACCACCTCGGTGCAGCTGTCGCAGAACAACTTCCTGGGCGGCGGCAACCGCGTGTCGGTCGAAGCGTCGCGCAGCAGCTACCTGCAGCGTTACGGCTTCTCCTACACCAACCCGTACTTCACCGACGACGGCGTGTCGCTGGGCTACAACCTGTCCTGGCGCGAGCTGGATTACTCCGACTTCAACACCGCGCAGTACAACAGCACCAACGGTGCGGCGCAGGTGGTGTTCGGCGTGCCGATCACCGAGAACGACACCGTCTCGCTGATGGTGGGCATCGACAGCAACCAGATCACCACCTACCAGGGTGCAACGCCGCAGGCGATCATCGATTACATCGATGCCATCGGCCAGCGCACGTTCCACTCCTGGCGCACGGAGCTCGGCTGGGCGCGCGACACCCGCAACGATTACTTCATGCCCACCCGCGGCATGTACCAGCGCGTGGGCCTGGAAACGACCCTGCCGGGTTCGACGGTCGAGTACTACAAGCTGAACTACCAGGTCTCCAAGTACTGGCCGATCATCCCGTCGCTGGTCATCAATACCCGCGCCGAGGTCGGCTACGGCGACTCCTACGGCAACGATGTCACCCGCGTGATCACCAACCCGGATGGCACCACCCGCACCGTGACCGCTTCGGGCCTGCCGTTCTTCGAAAACTTCTACGCCGGCGGTACCAACTCGGTGCGCGGTTTCGAAGACAACACCCTTGGCCCGCGCTCGGAGCCGACCGCNTCGTACAACCGTGGCCAGCCGCTGGGTGGTTCGCTGAAAACCGTGGGTTCGGTNGAAGCCTACTTCCCGCGCCTGTTCGACAGCCCGTCGGCCCGCGTCTCGGCGTTCTTCGACGTCGGCAACGTGTACAACGGCGTGGACAACTTCAAGGCCAACGAACTGCGTGCCTCGGCCGGTGTCGCCCTGCTGTGGCGCGCCCCGGTCGGCCCGATCTCGATCAGCTACGCCTTCCCGCTCAAGAAGGAAGACGGCGACGAAATCGAACGCCTGCAGTTCACGTTCGGTGGCCAGTTCTAAACCCACCGATCGCACACGAAAACGCCGGGCCCAGCCCGGCGTTTTTGTTTGTGGGGATTGGAGAAACCTAGATCGGCGAAGGGCAGCGTTTCAATTGCTGTGTGCGGCTCCTGATCTACCGTGGCCACCGACACACCGTCAGAGGGCCGGCGGGTGCGGGGGTACGGGGGCTTTACCAAACATGGATGTTTGGTAAGAGCCCCCAGGGATGGGTTCACGGCGCCCCCCGTACCCCCGCACCCGCCGGACCTGCGCGCGAACCCTGCAGCCCACAGGCTGTTCGCCTGAATCCGGCCGGCGCCGCATACCATCGCTGAACCCCCGAACATGACCGAAGTCACGCCACACGGTAAACTCCCGGCGTGAACACTCCTACCTATACCGCCCAGCAACTCGCCGAGCAGTTTGGCCTGCAGGTCCATGGTGATGGCAGCACCGCCATCCGTGGCGTGGCCACGCTCGCCCATGCCGGCCCTGGCCAGCTGACCTTCCTGGCCAACCCGCGCTACCGCGCCCAGCTGGCCGACAGCCAGGCCGGGATCGTGGTGCTGCGCGCCGACGATGCCGACGCCGCGCCCGGTACCGCGCTGATCGCCAAGGATCCCTACACCACCTTCGCCAAAATCGGCGCGCTGTTCGACATCGCCCCGACCCGGCCGCCGGGCATCCACCCCAGCGCCGTCATCGATCCCGAGGCCCAGGTCGCCGCCAGCGCCCACATCGGCCCGTTCGTCACCATCGGCGCGCGCAGCGTGATCGGCGAGAACTGCATCATCGGCGCCGGCAGCATCATCGGCGAAGACTGCAGCCTGGACAGCGGCTGCGAACTGATCGCCCGCGTCACCCTGGTCACCCGCGTCCGCATCGGCAAGCGCGTGCGCATCCATCCCGGTGCCGTGCTCGGCGCCGATGGCTTCGGCCTGGCGATGGACGCCGGCAGCTGGATCAAAGTGCCCCAGCTGGGTGGCGTACGCATCGGCGACGACTGCGAGATCGGCGCCAATACCTGCGTCGACCGCGGCGCCCTCGAAGATACCGTGCTCGACAACGACGTGCGCCTGGACAACCTCGTCCAGATCGCCCACAACGTCCAGATCGGCGCCCACTCGGCCATCGCCGGCTGCACCGGCATTGCCGGCAGCGCCAAGATCGGCCGTTACTGCCTGCTCGGCGGCGCCGTCGGCGTCGTCGGCCACCTCGAGATCTGCGACAAGGTGGTGATCACCGGCAAGTCCGTGGTGCGCAACTCCATTACCGAACCGGGCGAATACTCGTCCGGGACCCC
>Ga0055526_1000321_pt1 | contig 39789 bp, 32 predicted proteins | sample AraplaCol_mMF_r2_FD_55013 | JGI IMG/M metagenome (GOLD analysis project Ga0055526, IMG submission 55013) | Arabidopsis root microbial communities from North Carolina, USA - plate scrape MF_Col_mMF_r2 | ecosystem: Host-associated > Plants > Roots > Endosphere | place: USA: North Carolina... | reverse complement strand
CATCGTCATCACTACTCGTTTCATGTCATTTCCTCGTCATATAAACGAGGCCAGTTTATTGACGCGGTGCAGCAAAATCATTGATACAAATCAAAATTGCCTGAATGAACACGCGAAGCAAAAAACGGGAGTAATATTCGACGCGATGAATTCCCACCACTGGAGGCAGGCATGAAATTGAACGTCAATGGACAGGTTCACGAATTCGAGGCGGAGGAAGATACGCCGCTCCTGTGGGTGTTACGGGAACAGCTGGGACTGACCGGCACCAAGTACGGCTGCGGCATCGCCCAATGCGGCGCCTGCACGGTGCACATCGATGGCGAGCCGACCCGCAGCTGCGTGCGTCCCGTGTCCACGGTGGATGCAAAATCGAAGATCGTGACCATTGAAGGCTTGTCCAAGGACGACTCACATCCGGTGCAGAAGGCCTGGGCTGCGCTGGACGTTCCGCAGTGTGGCTTCTGCCAGTCCGGCATGATCATGGCCGCTAGCGCGCTGCTGAAACAGAAGCCACACCCGACTGATGCCGACATCGATGCCGCCATGACCAATATCTGCCGCTGCGGCACTTACAACCGCGTGCGCAAGGCCATTCACGTGGTCGCCAAAGGCGGAGATGTGAAGAGCGCGGGCCTGAACATTGTCGAAGGGAGCAAGGCATGAGCGAGATCGCATCCCCATCACGCCGCAGCTTCCTGGGCAAATCGGCCGGCGCTGCCGCGGGCCTGATGTTCGGCTTTCATATTCCGTTTGACGCCGTGGCGCAGGAAGCCATCGCGCCGGAGATCAATGCCTGGGTGGTCGTAAAGCCTGACGACACCATTGTGATCCGCATCGCCCGTTCCGAAATGGGACAGGGCACGCTGACCGGCCTGGCGCAGCTGGTGTCCGAAGAGCTGGATGCCGACTGGTCCAAGGTCACCACCGAATATCCGACGCCAGGCCAGCAGCTGGCGCGCAACCGCGTGTGGGGCAGCTTCTCCACCGGCGGCAGCCGCGGCGTGCGCGAGTCGCATGAGTATGTGCGCAAAGGCGGTGCTGCCGCGCGCATGATGCTGGTGCAGGCCGCGGCCAATCAGTGGAATGTGCCGGTCACTGAATGCGTCGCCGAGAAGAGCGTGATCACGCACAAGCCGTCCGGCCGCAAGCTGACGTATGGTGCGGTGTCCGACGCGGCAGGCAAGCTGCAGGCGCCGACCGACATCAAACTGAAAGACCCGAAGGACTGGAAGCTGGCTGGCAAGCGTCTGGCGCGTCTGGATACGGTTGACAAGACCACCGGCAAGCAGGTGTACGGCATGGACCTGAAGCTGCCGGATATGCTGAACGCTGCGATCAAGGATTGTCCGGTCCTGGGCGGCAAGGTGAAGAGCTTCGACGCCAAGGCCATCGCCAACAAGCCGGGCGTGAAAAAAGTGCTGCAAGTCGGCGACAGCGCGGTGGCCGTGGTGGCCGATACCTGGTGGCGTGCACGCACCGCACTGGATGCGCTGCCGATCGAATGGGACAAGGGCGCGAACGCCAGCATCTCCCAGGCCGACGTCAACAAGACGCTGAAAGAAGGTCTGGACGCATCGGACGCGGTGGCCGGCAATAGCGCCGGCGACATCAAGGCCGGCCTGTCGGGCGCCGCACGCAAGATCGAAGCGGTCTACAGCTATCCGCACCAGAACCACGCCACCATGGAGGTGATGAACGCCACCGCCAAGTGGACGCCGGAACGCTGCGAAGTGTGGACGCCCACCCAGAACGGTGAAGCGGCGCTGGCCGCCGTGTCGGAAGCGGCAGGTCTGCCGCAGAATAAGTGCGAAGTGTACAAGCTGCACCTGGGCGGTGGCTTCGGCCGCCGTGGCGCCACCCACGACTGGGCGCAGCAGGCGGTGCTGATCGCTAAAGAGATGCCGGGCACGCCGATCAAATTGATCTGGACCCGTGAAGAAGACATGCTGCATGGCCGCTACCATCCGATCACGCAATGCAAGATGACTGCGGGGCTGGACGAGAAGGGCGAGCTGAAGTCACTGCACATGCGCATTTCCGGCCAGTCGATTCTGGCGGCGCTGTTCCCGCAGGCGGTCAAGGATGGCAAGGATGCGGCGGTGTTCCAGGGCCTGAATCCTCCGGGGCCGGAGGCATCGTTCACTTACGGCGTGCCGAATCTGCTGATCGACCATGCCATGCGCAATCCGCCGGTGATCCCAGGCTTCTGGCGCGGCGTGAACCTGAACCAGAACACGGTCTATGTCGAGAGCTTCATCGACGAAATCGCCCACGCCACCAAGCAGGACCCGCTGGCGCTGCGCCGCAAGCTGTTGAAGGACAATCCCAAGGCGCTGGCCGTGCTGAACGCCGTCGCCGACAAGGCCGGCTACAGCAAGCCGCTGAAGAAGGGCGTCTATCGCGGATTGGCGCAGTGCATGGGCTTCGGCAGTTACGTGGCTGCGTGTGCGGAGGTATCGGTGTCCAAAGACGGCAAGCTGAAGATCCACCGCATCGTTGCCGCCACCGATCCGGGCCATGCCGTGAATCCGCAGCAGATCGAAGCGCAGGTTGAGGGCTCGTTCGTGTATGGCCTGTCGGCAGCGCTGTACGGCGAATGCACGTTGAAGGATGGTCAGATGGAACAGACCAACTTCGACACCTACAATGTGCTGAAGATGGACGAGATGCCCAAGGTCGAAACCATCGTCATGCCAAGCGGCGGATTCTGGGGCGGCGTGGGCGAACCGACGATTGCCGTCGCCGCACCGGCCGTGCTGAACGCCATCTTCGCCGCCACGGGCAAGCGCATCCGCGACCTCCCGCTGAAGAACCACAGCCTGAAAGCCTGAAATGAAAACCCACGGCGCAAATCAGGTGGCAGCCACATCGTGGCTGCCACCAGGTCTCTGCCGTGGGTTTTTGCAAGCCCTCCTGCTCATCACCGCCGCAGCCCAAGCCCAGGAAGCACCGCCACCGGGCGACCCCATGCGCGGCCGCGCCATCGTCGCCAGCCGCCAGCTCGGCCTCTGCCTGCTGTGTCACACCGCCCCCATCCCCGAAGAGCAATTCCAGGGAAACCTTGCTCCCGACCTGAGTGGCGTGGGTGACCGATACACCGCCGCCCAGCTACGTCAGCGCATCGCCGACAGCAGTCAGCTGAATCCGTCGACAATTATGCCCGCCTACTACCGCACCGAAGGCCTCACGCGCGTCGCGCCCGCATATCGCGGCAAGACCATCCTGACCGCTCAGCAGATTGAAGACGTTGTCGCCTATTTGCAAACCCTGCGCAGCAAGCCATGACGATCAGCCGCCGCCATCTGCTAGCCATGCCCTTGCTGGTGCTGATCAAACCAGCCGCAGCAACCCCTGACTCCATGGCCACGGCCATCGCCACCTTCACCGGCGGCAAAGCGCCGCAGCCCGGCAAGCTGACTTTCGACATCGCCAAGCTGATCGACAACGGCAATGCTGTGCCCATCACGATCCGCGTGGACAGTCCGATGACGGAGACAGACCACGTCACCGACATCGCCATCTTCAACGAAAAGAACCCATTGCCGGATGTGGTCAAATTCAAACTCGGCCCGCGCGCAGGCAAAGCGGAAGTCTCAACGCGCATTCGTCTCGCTACTTCCCAAAAGCTGACCGCCATCGCGCGCACCAATGACGGCAGCCTGTGGCAGCAAACGGTCGACGTTATCGTCACGCTTGCGGCCTGCGTCGAAGGGGAGGGCATGTAATGGCCCGCGCGCTGATCCATATGCCTGCAACGGCCAAGCCGGGCGAGATCATCGAAATCCGCGCGTTGATTGCGCATCCGATGGAAACTGGCTTCCGCGCCGGGAATGCAGGCGGAATTCTTCCGCGCGACATCATCCGCAACTTCGTCTGCAAATACAGCGGCGTGGAAGTATTCTCGGCTGAACTGCACCCGGCGATGTCCGCCAACCCCTACATCGCCTTCTTCACGCGCGCCACCGAAACCGGCACCCTTGAATTCACCTGGACCGGGGATAATGGCTTTGCGCAGACTGAGTCCACAAAACTGGCGGTGGTGCCATGAGTTTGGTCATTGTGCTTGCTGCGGCTGTTCTGGGAGTTACCCCCACGGCAAACCCGGGTGGCTGCCACGATGTGGCAGCCACAAGCTCCACGCCGGTGGTTGAAGCGTGCCGCCGCTCCGGAGCGGAGTACATGAGCCCCGCTACGCAAGCCATGCAGCGCGACGATTCGCAAAACCCGGCCATGCTCTGGATCGCATCCGGCGAAGCCCTCTGGCGCACGCCTGCCGGTGCCTTGAACAAATCCTGCGCCACCTGCCACAACGACGCCAAAACCAGCATGCGTGGCGTGGCCACGCACTTCCCCCGCTTCAGCAAAGGCGCAGGCAAAGTCATCACCCTCTCCGACCAGATCAACATCTGCCGGCAAGGCGCCCTGAAAGCCGCGCCATTCAAAGCCGAATCCGAAGACCTGCTGGCGCTGGAAAGCTACATCGCCATGCAATCGCGCGGCATGCCCATGAATCCGCCCGACGACGCGGAAACCCGGGCCTCCGCGACGCGCGGCCAAAAACTCTTCACCACGCGTATGGGGCAAATTAACCTGTCCTGCGCCCAATGCCACGACGACAACGCCGGCAAGCGTCTCGCAGGTGCGTTGATCCCGCAAGCCCACGCCAACGCCTACCCCATCTACCGGCTCGAATGGCAAAGCATGGGTAGCCTGCAACGCCGCCTGCGCAACTGCATGAACGGTGTACGTGCCGAAGTTCCGCCGTTCGGCGCACAAGGCCTGATCGACCTTGAAGCCTGGCTCGCGTTAAGAGCCAAAGGCATGCCATTGGAAACCCCCGGAGTCCGTCCCTGAAGGAGCCAACGATGAAGCACCTTGCCGCCATCCTGCTCACAATCTGCTGTGCGACAGCCAGCGCCGCTGATGCTATCCACCCCGGCGCACGTCTTGCAGCCACCTGCACCGGCTGCCACGGCACCAACGGCGCCACCAAAGGCAACGCTCTGCCACCATTGGCCGGACAGCCTAAGGACGCATTGCTGGCCAAGCTGAAGGACTTCAAATCTGGCGCCACGAAAAACACGATCATGACCCAGATCGCCAAAGGCTACACCGACGAGCAGCTCGCAATCCTCGCCGCTTACTTTGCGGCTCAAGCAAAACCAGGAACGTAACCCTGGTGGCAGCCACATCGTGGCTGCCACCTGCTTTATGCCGTTGGTTCTAATAACGTAAGGAGCCCGCAAACATGGACCGTCGCCAATTCCTGCAAGCTGCCGGCGCTGGAGCGCTGGCAGCCACCACCGGCTGCGCCAGCATTACCGGATCGAGCAAACCGCAAGTTGTCGTCATCGGCGGAGGCTACGGCGGCGCCACCGCCGCGAAGTACGTGCGCATGTGGAGCGAGGGCAGCATCGAAGTCACCATCGTCGAACCCAACCCCAACTTCATCTCCTGCCCGCTCTCAAACCTGGTCCTCGGCGGCAGCAAGCAGATCGCCGACCTCACCACCAGCTACGACGAGCTGGTCCGCCATCACGGCATCAAGCTCCTGCGTGACACGGCCACCCATATCGATCCGGAAAAGCGCACCGTCACCCTGCAAAGCGGCCAAACGCTCAGCTACGACCGTCTGATCGTCAGTCCCGGCGTCGAATTCCTGTGGGACGAACTCCCCGGCATGAAAGCGCCCGGCGCGCAAACCAAGATCCTGCATGCGTGGAAGGCTGGCATACAAACGGTGGCCCTGCGCCTGCAGCTCGAATCCATGCCCGACGGCGGCGTGTACGCCATGACGATTCCCCCGCAACCCTACCGCTGTCCGCCCGGCCCGTACGAGCGCGCCTGCCAGATCGCCCACTACTTCAGCCAGCACAAACCGAAATCCAAGGTGCTGCTGCTGGACGCGAACGAAGACGTGACCAGCAAAGGCCCGCTGTTCAAAAAGATCTGGAAAGAGCGCTACAGCAGCATCATCGAATACCGGCCTAGCTTCCGCACGGTGGACATCGACGCTGGCAACAGCACCGCCATCTCCGAACTGGGCGACAAAGTGCGGGCGGACGTGCTGAACGTAATCCCACCCCAGCGCGCCGGCGCCATCGCCTTCGACACCGGCCTGGCCAACATGAACAAGCGCTGGTGCGAAGTGGGTTTCCAGACTTTCGAGTCCACGCAAGCGAAGAACATCCACGTGATCGGCGACGCCATTCAGACCTCTCCGTTGATGCCCAAGTCCGGCCACATGGCCAACCAGCACGCCAAAGTCTGCGCCGCCGCTGTGGTCGACCTGTTGAGCGGCCGCCAGCCCGAGCAAAATCCGATGCTGACCAACACCTGCTACAGCTTCATCAACGACAAGGAAGTCATCCACGTCGCCAGTGTGCACGCCTGGAACGCGGAAAAGAAAACGCTGCTCGTGGTTCCCGGCAGCGGCGGCCTATCCCCCGGCCCCGCCGAAATCGAAGCCACCTACGCCAACAGTTGGGCCACCAACATCTGGTCAGATATGCTCACTTGAGTAGTCACTGGAATCCCGCCTTAAATTCAAAGAAAGCCAAAAGATATAAGGGTTTCTTTGATTTTTGTGCTCGCAAGGATCAGGCGCGCTCGTCGCCGCCCTGGCCTTGCTAGGCGTCGTCTCGCTGAAGCGCAAGAGCTTCAGTAATTGGCGACGTAGCTCATAATTTCGCTTGATCCAGCGCAAGCGCGCCTAAGTCCTCCCGTGTCAGGATAGCCAGACTATCAATGCGCAGGAGGCCTTATGGACAGTCTGCTGGCTCATTACGAGCAAGAACTCGCGAGACTGCGCCGCGCAAGTGCGGAATTCGCACGCATCCACCCGCAGCTTGCACACGCCATTTCTTTATCTGGCGAGGCAAGCTCGGACCCCGAAGTAGAGCGGCTTATTCAGTCAATCGCGCTCCTAAATGCGCACACGGCAGAGCGTCTCGAAGATAAGCATGAAGAGCTGACTTCCGCGATACTGGCATCACATCAGGCGCTGCGGGCTTTTCCATCGTGCGCTATTGCGCAGATTGATTATGGCGATGCGAAGACAAATACAATCAGCAGCGTTGCTCGCATCCCTCGTGGGACCATGCTGAAGTCACATGGAACGGGCTCGCAGATTTGCAAATTTCGCACGGCCTATGACATCAACATCGCGCCGATCACCATCGCAGAAGCCTGCATCGCGCCGATAGAGGTACCTGCGGCATTGCGTCTTCCGCAAGACGCCGCATCATCTATGCGTCTCACCATCGACAGTACATCGTCGAATAGAGCGTTGTACTGTGAAGCTCCGTTACGTGTACACGTTAGCGGTAGCCCAGCGAAGACTGCCTGGATCATGGACGCGATTTTGATGCATACATTGTGCGTATGCGTGCAAGCGAACGATCAGTGGACGATCCTGCCAGCGTCGCCTTTTCATCAGGTCGGCCTAAGCGACAACGAAGCACTTTTGCCGGATATCTCCGCACTTTCGTGCTACCGGCTGCTGACCGAATACTTCTGCTTTCCCGAAAAGTTCAACTTCATCGACATCGACCTGCCCACCATTGCCAGCTTCATCCCCCGCTGCGATGGAATCACGCTTCACCTCATTCTTCCAAACTTGCCACACGCCGGCAATCTATCGCGCGACAGCTTACGTCTTGGCTGTACGCCGATCATTAATCTCTTCCCTCACCGCGCTGCGCCTATCAAGCTTGACGCAGCGAGCTCCGAGTACACTCTCGTTCCTGATCAGCTTCCCGAAACCGCTTGCGAGATATATAGCATCGACAAGGTGTCGCTACTTCAGCGCTCAAATGGCAACGAAGCACCAGTCGAACTCATGCCCTATAGTGAGACGGCGCCAGGTGGAATTCATTGGCTAACGAAGAACTCAGGGAATGATTACGAGCATACGCTTTGTCTCATTAACCGCGCTCGCGCACCTGTGGCTTTAAATACCAGTGTTAACAGTCGAGCTTCACACTGGCGTAGTGGACAACGAGATTGGCAGGACAAAGCCGACTATCACTGATGCAGAAGCTATTTATTTATGGGACAAAATAACTAGCTCGATTCGACCAAGACCAGTTGGGGTAACACGTTGAGATCGGTAAGCGGGCATAGGGGGCGAACTCCTTGTTGCTTCTTGATTTCTCTTTACTGCAGGCGAATGGCCATGTCGAAAATCCATGTGCGGCGGATTTCAATTACGTCGTATTGGCGTGCCAGTGGGAGCGGGAAGGCGCCGTAGGGGGCCTGGCTGGCGACGACTTTGCGGATGGCTTCGTCGAGTGCAGGCACGCCGCTGGAGGTTACGAAGGTTAGCTTCTCCACGGTGCCGTCGGCGCGGATTGCGACCGTCACAACTGGGTTGGTGTGAGGCTGCTTGACCGCTTCGCGGACCATGTCGAAAGTCATGTTGTTTTCGATCTTGCGGCCCATTGCTTCCGCGTAGAGGATCAGATCCGCGTTCGGGTCGGCACGGCCGAAGAGCCAGCCGCGGCGGAGGCTGCTGACGGTTGGCAGCAGCGATTTTGATTGGCGGTCGGCGGCTTCGCGCTGGGCGCGTTCTGCGTCGAGTTGTTTGCCGATTTGGCGCAGGCGTTCTTCGCGCTTGGCTTCTTCTTCGGCGCGCTCGCGTGCTATCTGGTCTTTCCTGGCTTGTTCCAGACGGGCTGCTTCTTGTTTTGCTGCCTCCTGGCGCGCGGCTTCGGCCTTGATGGCGTCTTGTCGGGCTTGCTCTTGTTTAAGGGCTTCCTGGCGTGCGGCTTCTTGTTGACGTTGTGCCTGGCGCGCTGCTTCTTGTTGGGCTAGCTTGACCTGTTCGAGGCGGGCTGCTTCGGCGCGTTCCTGCTCCTGGCGGATGGCGTCCTGACGGGCTTTTTCGGCCAGGCGCGCCTGCTCTTTTTTTGCGGCTTCCTGTTGGGCTTGGCGTGCTGCTTCGAGCTGCGCTTGCTTTGCTTGCTCCTGACGAAAGGCTTCAAGACGTGCGGCTTCGGCGCGTTCCTGTTCCTGGCGAGAGGCGTCCTGGCGGGCTTTTTCCTCTTGCTTCGCCTGCTCTTGGCGCTGCGCTTCGCGGCGCAGGTTTTCCTGGCGTTCAGCTTCTTGTCGTGCGGCTTCGTCGCGGGCGGCTTGTTCGGCGCGGGCGGTAGCGATTCGTAGTTGTTCCTGGCGCGCGGTTTCTTGCTGTGCGGCGGCCATCAGTTCGGTTTGGCGCAGGTTTTCGGTACGCTGCTTTTCCAGTTCGATGCCGGCCTGGTCGAGTGCTTGTTCTTTTGCGGCTTGTTCGATGGGCTTTGGTGCTGCTTCGCGCGCGTTGGTGGGGGCGGGCGCCTCGCTCACTTGAACGGGCGCGGTTTGTGGCGCAGGAGCGGTTGGAATCGGTATTGCGGGCTGTTGCACGGTCATGACCGGTTCTACTGCGGGCGCGGGGGCGCTTGCCTGCGCCTCTGCGGGCGCGGGTGGTGGGGCCGTACGCGGTGCGATCGTCATTGAACTGACAGTGCTGCCCATGGCGGGCTTTTCTACGGTGGCGAGGACCGGGTTGGATATTTGCTGGACCGGCGATGAGTCTGGCGGAGGCGGCAGGGCGCTTGCAGGTGCGGCTGTGGACGGAGCGGGCGCGGGTGCTGGCGCGAGCAGGATATGCAGCTCGTCGGCGCCGAGGCGTCTGTCCTTCCACGGGAATTTGAAGCCGGGCATGCCGAAGGTTTGGCCGCCGATGGAGATGCTCAACAGAAGGGCGTGAACGATCAGGGAGATCAGCAGGGCGGTGCTCATTCGACCTGGGTCGCGCTGGATTGCCTGTGCGAGTTGGATCGATTTGGAAGCCACTGAGTTGCCCGATTTACCGAATGTTGAGAAGTACATTACAGCCTATCACAACGGTAGGCGCTATTGATCGATCTACAACACTATATTCTGGATGATAAGGCGAGGTGGCCGCCAATACGGCCTCGAAATCAGTCTAAAACTTGGAGCGGAGAAAGGGAATTGGGATCGTTTTAGACTTTCGGCTTGCGAAAAGCGATCGAATTAGACTTCGGGTGGGATTTTCGGGACCGTTTTAGATAAACGGGGCCGATTTTTGGACTGTTTTAGCTTGTTTCTGCTCGAATTAGACTGAATTAGCCCACGGGCGAAAAAAAGGCCCGCACGCGGCGGGCCTTTTTTAAGTATCAACGTGTGAAGGATCTCAAAATTAGTGAAATTTATGCCTAATAAAATCAAAGGCTTAGGCACGAATTTTGAGAAAAGTACGCGAGAAAATCTCAAAAAGACTGAAATTTTCCTAACAAAATCTCAATATGAGTGAAATTTTCCGACAGCTCGAGTTTCGGGTTTGCGCGGTAAGGATGGCTCAGGTTCTTCCGAGCAGTTTCACCTGTTGAGTTTGAGTTCAGCGGCTCGGCGATATGCGTGGATGCGCTCGCCAGCAACTAAAGTTCTTTAAGAGAAATATTGATTTCCTGCCCCTAGCTCGGCTGCTGCGGATGATGAGCTAAGATTCGAGTAGCGAAATCGCCCGATTGAGCATATGGTGAAGTTCGGCGTGAATGCCGGCTTCAAGTTCAGATCGGCCTGCCAGTCGATGGAAGGCGCGCATTACCTCATTCGAATGCTTGGCGAGTGCAACCAGATCCTCTCCGCTTGGCCCACGTTTGGCATTGATCCAATTCTTCGCAGTCCGTTCACTTGCTCCCGTCCAGCGCGTCAACGTCTTGACAGCATGGCGTGACTTCCCTAGTTCCCGGTTCAACGCAAGTGCGATCGCATTCGCATACCCTTCGCCATCGTCATCGGCAATCGCGCTGCTCGGTAAATTGTTACCCTTTTTGTGCAACATCTTTCCCACCCTTGCGTCTAAATTGGATTCAGCCAACACGAAAAAATTTTTAGCTACCGGCAAATGGATGTGCCGGAAGGGGTTACCGAAGAAAACGCAATAAGCCCAACATCTTCACGGGCGGAGGGACAGGTAAGTCGGGCCGATTGTTTCGGCAGCGTGACTGAGGGTGTCGTTACGGCGTCAACTATATTTAAATGAGAATCAGCTTTAGGCTATCGCGAGCTTGTCCGTGAACCCGGTATCTACATCGCCAGATCTGCAGGCATCCTGGCGAGGGAGCATACAAATCAATAGCAGAGGGATCGGGCGCCATGTATCTAGACGAAAAATCAGCTGGCATGCCAGATCGTCCGGTAGCTCCAGTAACTTGCCGTGCCGCTGAATACGTTCGGATGTCAACCGAACATCAACAGTACTCAACTGAGAATCAGGCGGACAAGATTCGCGAGTATGCAGGGCGACGAGGTATCGACATCGTACGGACCTATGCTGATGCGGGCAAGAGCGGACTGCGTATCGATGGCCGCCAGGCTCTGCAGCAATTGATTAAAGACGTTGAGACGGGTAACGCGGATTTTCAGATCATTCTTGTCTATGATGTCAGCCGTTGGGGCCGCTTCCAGGACGCTGATGAAAGCGCATACTATGAATACATCTGCCGCCGTGCCGGCATCCAGGTGGCTTATTGCGCTGAGCAGTTCGAAAACGATGGTTCACCCGTGTCCACCATTGTCAAAGGCGTGAAGCGCGCAATGGCCGGTGAATATAGCCGGGAGTTGTCAGCGAAAGTGTTTGCAGGACAGTGTCGCCTGATTGAACTGGGATTTCGTCAAGGTGGGCCAGCCGGATATGGTTTGCGACGCGTCCTAATTGACCAGACAGGCTCCGTCAAAAGTGAACTGACGCGCGGCGAGCACAAAAGCCTTCAAACGGACCGTGTCATCTTGCAGCCAGGGCCAGATGCGGAAGTAGCTATTGTCAACAGAATCTACCGTTGGTTCGTCGATGAGAATTTGGTCGAATCAGAGATCGCAGAGCGGCTCAATGAGCAAGGTATTAAAACCGATCTCGGGCGAGACTGGACGCGTGCAACAATCCGGGAGGTACTATCCAACGAGAAGTACATTGGAAACAATATCTACAACCGCCGATCGTTCAAGCTCAAGAAGCATCGCGTGGTCAACAGTCCTGATATGTGGATCAAGAAGGAAGGGGCATTCGAAGGTATCGTCCCCGCAGAGCTGTTTTACACCACGCAAGGTATTCTGCGTGCCCGGGCACACCGCTATAGCGACGAAGAGCTGGTCGATAAACTGCGCAACCTATATCAGCGGCATGGCTACTTATCGGGCCTGATCATCAATGAGGCTGAGGGGCTGCCATCGGCGGCCGCCTATGCGCATAGGTTCGGGAGTCTGATCCGGGCATACCAGGCAGTTGGATTTACGCCAGATCGGGATTACCAGTATCTGGAAGCCAACCAGTTCCTGCGCCGGCTGTATCCACAAATCGTCGGAGAGACGGAGCGAATGATTTGCGAAGTCGGCGGCATTGTCGAGCGCGATCCTGCCACAGACCTTCTAAACATCAACCGCGAATTCAGCGTTTCGTTGGTGCTGGCCCGCTGCCAGTCGTTCGATAACGGGCGACGACGCTGGAAGGTGCGCTTCGATACGACACTCGCACCGGACATTACCGTTGCTGTGCGCCTGGATAGCGCGAATCAGAGCGCGTTGGATTATTACCTGTTACCCAGGCTCGACTTCGGACAACCGCGCATTCATCTTGGCGAGCATAACGGTGTCGAGTTTGAGTGTTACCACTTCGATAGTCTGGACTACCTGTATGGCATGGCCCGGCGTCTGCGCCTGCGGAGGAGTGCATGAGCAACGACAGGGAGTATCGCCATTCAGAGTTGCGCATGATCCCACTGGAAAGAATTGATGTGCTCAATCCGCGCGAACGGAATAGCCGAATGTTCGAACAGATTGTCACCAATATTCAAAACATCGGTCTGAAGAAACCGATCGTCGTGACACCGCGGCGTGGAAGTGATGGGGAACGATACCTGTTGATATGCGGCGAAGGACGGTTCAAAGCGTTCAGAAGCCTAGGTCAACCGGAAATTCCAGCGATAGTCATGCGCGTTGATGACGAGTCGGCCTTCATCATGAGCTTGACGGAAAATATCGCTCGACGCAAATTCAGTCCGCTGGAACTTCTGGTCGGCATCGAGCAGCTGCGTGATCAGGGCTACGATAAGAAGGCGATTGCGGAAAAGACGGCGCTGAGCATGGACTATGTGCAGGGCATCTTGTTTCTGCTCAAGAATGGCGAAGAGCGGCTTCTAACGGCTGTCGGCAGTGGACGCATTCCGCTCAATGCGGCTATCACTATCGCCGGCGCCGGCAATGACGATAAGGCGATCCAGACTGCCCTGCAGGATGCCTACGAGTCCGGCAAGCTACGCGGTAGTCAACTGATTCAAGCACGTCGTGTAATTGAACGTCGTCGAACACGCGGCCGCGGTATGGGTGGCAAGATGGTATCTCGCAAGCAGAACGAAGATGTCACATCATCGAGCCTGGTGCGCAATTACAAACGTGAAGTCGAGCGTCAGAAGCAGTTGGTGAGGAAAGCAGAAACCACTCAGCGTAGCTTGCTGTTCATCGTTGGAGCGTTGCGCCAGCTGCTGGGCGACGAAAATTTTGGGAATCTGTTACGGGCGGAAGGACTGGATACGCTGCCTCAGTATCTTGCAGACCGCGTGTGGACAAAAGGAATCTGATCATGGGCAAACCACCTCTGGGCTTCGTGCCGGAACCACTAAGCTTGCCGTTGTCGTCCATTCTGCCTTCACGAAAAACACCAGACGGATTACTGGTCTCCCGAAAATTCAAGCAGATCATTGCGTCCATTGAGGCCGTTGGCCTGATCGAGCCTTTATCTGTAGGTAAGCCGAATCGAGACAAGCAGTACATTTTGCTGGATGGGCATTCGCGACTGACGGCATTACATCAGCTGGGTTTCGAAAACGCACCGTGCCTGGTGGCCCTTGACGACGAAAGCTATACCTACAACAATCGGGTGAATCGCCTTTCCAGTATTCAGGAACACGTCATGATCCGGCGTGCAGTTGAACGTGGAGTTACACCGGGCAGGCTCGCCAAGGCGCTGGACGTTGATATCAGCCACATTTTGAAGAAGCTGAATTTGCTTGATGGGATTTGTCCAGAGGCGGCTGAATTTCTGCGAGATCAGGTGTTCTCCGCCAACTTAGGTGCGGTGCTTCGCAAGCTGAAGCCCACCAGGCAAGTCGAGTGCGTGGAATTGATGGTCAGCGCAAATAACCTCACGGTCGCCTATGCGCAGGCGTTGTTGGCGGCGACGCCCAGCAACATGGTGGTTGGCGAAGCCAAGACCAGAAAAATGACTGGTGTGAGCGCTGATCAGATGGCGAAGATGGAGAGGGAAATGGGAAACCTGCAGGAGCAATTCAAACTTGCAGAGCAGTCTTATGGCCAAGACGTCCTCAACCTAGTATTGGCCAGGGGGTATTTGGCGAAGCTGATGGCTAATGATTCCGTCCTGCGTCACCTGACAAAGCACCACCCCGATGTGTTGAACGAGTTCGATGCCATTGTCAGCATGGCTGTGCTGGACAAGTAGTTGGCATGCACAAGTGTGCGATCGTTGAAATCCTCTCAGTAGAAGCTTCAACATTCACACCCGTTGAAGATGGGCTGTTCTTTAACAATCTGAACGTATTAGGACCAACTTTGCTGAGCAGACGATTAGCATCGGCGCCGGGCAAGTTGGTCAACGGGCACGTCGCTGGCCTGCTCATTCGCATGGGGATAAACGCATGAACAAACAGCGGCACCTAATCCGAGGTGGGCCGAGACATCACGAAATTTTGGCTCCAATTGCCTGGTGTGGGACGAAGTCATCGGCTGCGTGTAAGTATATCGAGTTCTCTATCTCTGCACCACTTCCGGAACAATTTCGAATACCGTCAGACCTGGATATTGCAGTTTATGCATATGCACCAGACTCTGAGATGGCGAGCAAACTAGCAAGTAAGTCCTGGCCCGTCATCGTATCAAGATAGGCGCCTGGTCTTTCGCCCGCTAGTGCTGGCAACGGGGTATCTAGCCAAGCTCCAAGCCACCGCGGCGCATCGAATTCTTTTGCCTCGCTGGCTGTATTCATCTTTTCTACACGGCCGACTAAGGATAGCAGGCCAATGATGCGCTCGCTTTGCGTTTGCGAAAGCCGCTCGTTTGAACCAGAACCTATAGAAAGATCCGCAGCCAGCACGGTGGAAGACAGCCCCAGTGCTTTGCTGAGCGAAGTTAGGCGCGACCGTGACACACGACCTCGGATCATTTGGATCCGGCTCGTTGGTGGAGCATTATAGATATCGAGGTAAGTACTCATTAGACGCCACTCTTCAGCTTCGTATTCATCCGATGAGCCTGAATGCTGCGCGGCCAGGTAGTCTGTAAGTTGTCTCCAGCATAGCGCCCAATCTGCAGCCCGCCTTTTCTCTATTTCATTTGAAGCATTCACTATTCGATCCATTGCGATCCCGCACCTATAGCGCGCGAAGGCTGAAGGGACATGATTCGTTGATTGAAAGCGTAGCATCCCGTTAGGTTACCCGCCCAACGTGCAATCGCGCTTGAGAAAAGTCAAACCCACGCTACTCCTCAGGCCTTAGAGGGGCTGGGAGTTCAAAATCGCTGTAATCTTTTCGGAGAAGCTGAACCATTTGAATGATTTCTTTTCGAACCTTCTGGGCAATTAGCCCAACGTATGGCGGCGACTGTCGTAACCGATTGGCTCGCTCATCTAACCCTGTCATGGCAGCGAAGACATCCGCGTCGCTGCCGCTGGTCATGATCTCTCGCCATTCGTCATGCGCTGAACACCAGGTCCCTTGCGCATTCCATCGATCTAAGTTGGAAATGCTTTTATGACGAATCGTCGGTACGTCAACCGACTCCAGAACGGCCCTGGCAACTAGCAGCTTTTGATAATCCAGGTATTCATGTGCATTTCGCAACGAGTCCCCGTAATGAGCTGACATAGTGTTATCCATACTTGCTCTCCAAGCGATCTTCGATAAGATCTGTACTGATGACTTTTCATTTTCGTCGGCATTATCTTCACATGCGCATTTGCGATTAAAGAGGATATTGTTCATCGCCTCAAAGAGGTTGGGCTGCCTGGAAAATAGGAAGATTCGCCCACCATCGAGCTTCGGGCCGCTCACAGGAATAACACCACGATCCATCAACCGTGGAATAAAGTATGCTGGAATCAGATTGAACTGTGCCTGAAGTTCGTGACAAAAGACAAATTTATTTGCGAACTCCTCTAGAGCACTTTCGAGAATAAGCATGTGATAGCGGTCGCGATGAATTTTATGGGATAAGTTTGAATCCCAAACGAAGTGGCGCATAGCTTGTTGACGTATGCCCAGTTTTCGCGCCGCAACTGGAACTGATACATAGCCAGGATAGCTAACCTCACGCTGCTCAGTAATCCATGCAAGTAATGTAGATCGATCGAATAGCCAACCGGGCAGCCCCTCTGTAGAGCCGGAGACCGCGAGGGGCGATATCTTCTGTCTTAAGACATCCAGGACGAGCTCAGGGAACAGATACTTCTCCCTCAGTAAACTACGTAGCGCATGAGCAAGTGACACGAGATCAGACCTGTCCTTTTTTGCTACGACAGGAAGGTTCCATCCATATGACAATATGGCCCCTACATGCTCTTTGGGAATTCCCCAGCGCGCCGTACCAGAACGTCTTGGTTGAAAAACCGAATCAATCACTTTACCTTGCATAAGTTGCGTTGTTCGCAATTTTGTAAGTCCCAATTGCTGACATGTTTGCTGAAAGTCAAGTACGTCGTCCAATGCCATGCGCATCTCCGCAATTTGCTGGCGACTCACGCAAGTAAGGGAGCGACCAGCGGGCGTCTTACTGACAGAAGATTCAATGCGGCCTTCCTTAATGAGCACTTGAAGCTTACGTTTTGTGGTTTTTAGTTCTTTCGCCATTGCAATGATCGGCACCCAAGTGTGACGTCGGCGCATGTCAGGTGACAGTCTTGAGTTTCGTTCAGCCAGAGAACCCTTCCAGGTGCGCGAAATATACCCCTCAAATGCTTGCAGTAGAAACGCGAATTCTGGCTCTTTGAGGTTTCGATAGACGTAGTGGTAAAAAAATCCAAAGCGTTTAGATAGTCTTTGATCTTGCACGTCAATCTCGCCTGCCTTGCGTAACGACGCAAGCAATGCATGGAATTTTATGGGCCACTTCGTCAGTATGTTGGCCGCCGCGCTCATAAGTGGGCGTACGACTGTGATATCGTGCAGGTTACTAATTTTCTGCGAGAACTTGCGGCCATCGTTCTTAGCGTACGCCCCGAGCATGAACGTTACTTGGTGCAATTGTTCAAGTGATAGTTCAGCTAGATGTTTGCGGTTCGTCTTCTGGCGGTACAGCTTCGCGTAAAAAATTTCCGCTAACTGACGCTCCGATTGGGATGAAGCTTTTGGCTCTACCGAGGTGAGTGAATGACCACAGTCACATGTCATCAGGCTTTGGCGTCCCCAGTTTAACTTCTTGCTGCAGCCGGGACATTCCTCTACTAACTCGACACCGTGTTGAGGGCAGGAGGTAAACAGTGTTAACTCCCATTCCCACTTCCATTGCGGTGATTCACTTAGGCAGCAAGGGCAGTAGCGGCTATGCCGCAGGTTCCAAATTGGGCGTGTGCCAGGGCGACAAGTCAGCTGTGGAAGAGTCTCATCCAACATCGTTCGATTTTGCGGCCAGTGCTGTGTTCCAAGTCGACGTTCCAATGCATCAATCGATGGTTTTCGATCTGGCCAAAGCTGAGCAATGCCAACCAATCCGTTTGCCTCTGCCAGGCGTAGCAAATAGCCATACATGCCTTCATTCGGCGCACGTGTCGGCCGGCAAAGCAGCATGATGTCGCCAGAGAAAATTTGAGATGGTGGCTTGCTCATCGCCCCTCCTCTGGTTCTCTAACGGGCATGATAATCGCGTTCCAACGCTCAAACGGTTCGCCAACTTTGTTCAGCGGCCGAAGTTCAGCATCCGGATTGAAGGGATTGAGCTTTTCCGGAACACTTCTCCATACCGATTCCTCAAATGCCTGGGCGAGAGTGGACAAGTCAATAAATGGGGTTATTTGGCGAGCTGCTATTTGTACTGCTTCATCAATGATCTTTGCGATGTAATCGATGAGACCATTGGTGGCGACGAAGAATTTCAACGCTAGATTGCCCTCGTGGAAGTCGATGCATTGAACAGGGATGCAGGATCGTATCGTTTTTAGCAGCCCTCTGAACTCCAGCTTTCCTTCCTTGGTATGGTAGTCGAACGGACGTAGGTCAAACCCAGAAGAGAAGCGCCTTGCAAGTTGTTCATTCAATCGAATGACGGTTTCGGCACGCTGCAAGCCTACGACGACAACGGGAATGCGGGCAACATTCAAAACGCCTTTTAGCCAGTCGGCAACTTGATTAGCAACGCTTCGACGCCGAGAATCATAGAAGTGTTGAAATTCGTCGATGATGAGTAGTTCAACGCGGCAACCCACTAGGAGCTTGAAGATCCTACGTGTTTTTTCCTCTGTCGAGCCTTTGTTAATGTCCTTATCGCCAAGGGCATGAAGTATTGCTTCAGCAAGATTTTTTACTGTAGGCATTGCTGGCGTTTGAACGACTAAGACGCGTACGATAGTTTGGTCTGGGAGATGCTCAATCGGAAAGGTATCGCGGTAATACTCAATGAGGGTTGTCTTCCCTGCTCCGGATTGCCCTAACAGAAGGAGTCCACCTGCTATCTGAGCATGAGTGCCACGGTGATGGACTTGGGCGATTTTGTTCCACCCCTCGCGAAACGCATTGAACTCGATGACTTGATGCCGGATGGAGAAGCTAATGTAATTATTGGGTGTGGCATCTGCTTTTGCACGAACACCAGCCGGCGCTATAGTGTCTGCACGCGCGTTCATTTCTTTTTCCCGATGGTGCGTTCTGAGACCGTAAACGATGGCAGGTCATCATCCAGTCCCTCATCGAGCTGTACTGGGCGTGAAGCTCTGGCAGATTTTCGAACTGTCGTGGCTTTCTCGATCGGCGCCGGATCGCGTTTGAGAATCGCTTCACTGTGATGTTGTATCAGCTTGGCTCCAAGTTTTCGGACCTTCATCTTCTTGCTTTTCAAAGCGCCAGAGACCATTTCTTGTATCTCAGCTTTAACATCCAGAAGACGATTGACGCTCGGTCGATCGCCATATTTCTTTCTCGCGGCGGCTTGAATCAACGCATGGACGTGCCTGTTCAATCCATCGGCATAGTCCCAATCCACTGCGGGCACACGAATGTATGACTCTGTACTTGGATCGAACGCATGGATGTATGAGACATCGTCTTCATAATATTTAAGCTTGACCATGGTTTTTGCGAGTGCACCATTCTTGCGGAAGATGGTTTGCAACTCATCGCTGTTGTACATGAGATTGTCGAATTCCAAACCATAGCGAAACAATGTGCGCTCAGTAGGAATACCAACGAGAACATCTAGTTGTTCTGGATAAGCGGGAAGCTCTACGGTGCGGCTTGGAATGCTCTCGTACCATTTTTCAAGGGGGGTCATGCCTAAGGCCCTGTGCTTCGAACAGTGATATACCTCAACCACCCACTTGGTCAGTAGATGCATCAATGTCTTGAGGTCGATGGCCGCGAGCTCTTCTGAGGGGTAGTCTCCCCGTTGTGTCACGTTGGAGAAGACAGTGCCCGGCAAGCGATGGATGAGCCCTTCGCTGATCGTTCGGAAGAACCGTTCTACTGAACCCTTGTATTCGGGCTTCTTTGCCGGACAATAGAGAAGTTGGATTCCTAACTCCAGGCAAATATCGCGGAATGCGGCGGAGTGAAGATCCATGCCGTTATCAGTGGCGATGAGCTCAGGAATGCCATGACACGGCCACTTGGCCTGGATATCTGGATACTTGCTGAGCCATTCGTCTTTCGGCAGGATGGCTCGTTTCAGGCATTGAAGGATGGAGACTGATGAGGGTTCGTTGAATGAGACATAGAAGCCCATGATGGCTCTGCTGAATTTATCGATGGCGATCGATAACCATGGCCTTCCAAGCGGAAGTGCCGTGTCTTCGTCAATGATAATGAGATCGAGCGGTGTGTGATCCACTTCAAGGCGCTCTAGCACCTTGCGGACCCTCACCGTACCCAGCACTGGTCGATACTTGCGTTCGGCTGCATTTTTCCCAAGGCGAGCGCGATCGACGATCTCTTTCTCGAGTTCCTTTATGCGTCGATAAACTGTTGATCGGGATGGGCATTGGATCTTCGAGGCGCGGTCAAGCTGCTTATTAGCGTTCTTAACACGATTACAGAAGTCGTCGTAAACGCCTGAAATTGGATGCTGTTGCGAATCGAGATAAATGGTCGAGATGGACTCTTCCAGGAGATCATCTGCGGCGCTTCGCCTGGGCCGTCCGGAACGGTGGCGTGTGCTAATTAATTGTGCGCCTGATCTTGTCGTGCGATAGGATTTCCACCAGCGATATACCGTGCTCGGACTTGGTGGGCTCGTGTCGCCCATCTGGGTTGCGATGGCGGCGATGCGTGGCCTCACGATCTTGGCGACAGAGATCTTTGTGCAACCTTCTAGCCCTGCCACGTATTTCATTCGTCTCAAAGCCTCCGAACGGATATGCTCGGGATAGGTGCTTAAGTCACGTGGCGTCGTCAAATAGAAAGCGCTATCTGGCTCGGACAAGCAGTTCTCATCAATAACAATCTCACGCTTAAGCCACCGGCAAATTAGTTCTGGCTCGGTATAAGTGACGATTTCGCCGGCTTCGTCTTCAAGTTGCAACTTTTGGTTCGCCAACCGGCGAATCAAGGTCCATGTGCGTTGGCGCTCTATGAAGCGCAGGCCTTTTCTAAAAGTAAAGCGAATCATTTGGTTCACCGTGCATGAAAGTGATGAAAGTACTAGGCTGGATTGGGTTGTCCAGGTCGCAGAAGGCGAGACCAGCAGCGAGCAAGCGAAAAACGGAAGGCGCTCCATCAAGGGCCGTTGCCAAATCCTCGAATGTCCAGTCATTGCGCTGACGTAGCTCGTGCAGCCTCCAGGCCGGAGGTCGTTTGAAACGCTCCGCTTTCAGGTGATAGGCGAATTGCGTCAAATTGGACAATCTCGGCTGTTTGCGTATCTCTTCATCAGTCAGAATCCAAAACTGCCGAGATTGCCGTTGATAGCTGGCTGCAATCTTGTCCAAGCGGTCATAGACCAACTTGTTGGAGAGTTTCCTCTTGGGCTTGACTTCGACGTGCGCGACCGATCCGTTCCGCAGGGTCAGTGCGAAGTCGGGGTAATACTTTCGAGGCACAGTGCCCTCGTAGTACAGCTCGATAGATGGCTGTTCTTCATAGGCGATCACGCCGGGGGAGAGTTCAAATAGAACGATGGCATCTCGCTCCAAGAGAGACTCCCATGCGACCATGCGTTGATTCTTCACGGATGGGAAAACACCACGAACCCGATGTCCCGACCTTGTGACTACTTTTCTTGTTGGCATAGCGATACCTCTCGCTGTTCGTATTGCAAGATGGAACGGATTGCCTTGGACAATCCATACGGTGTGCTATTACTCACGAAATTTCGAGACGAAAAGTCCCGGCGCTGAGTATTAACTCAACGCGACAGCGGTATAGCTTGGTGGGAGCGGCTTGACGCGCGCGGTCGGTAGCGAGATACTGAGGATTCCGAGGTCTTCTGTAGCTCACAGCTATGGCTTACCAAAAACGGGGCAAGCCGATAGGTTTGTCCCGTTTTTACATTGGGACCTCCGTTTCCTTCGTATTCACTGGCACTGGGCATTCCTCCTGTTGAGGAATGTCGATGCTAGCTATCGCGCGCAGCGCCTCCCATTGTGGCTTCGCAAGCCGATCAATTTTCTCGTACACCTCGGAGAAAAAGCGGAATGCGTCAGGAGGAATGTCACGCGGCAACGTATAGCGTAGTTGTGATTGTTTGACAGCGAGTGCAAGCTCGGCCTGTTCCTGGCTCGTCATCTTGAAGGCTTGAATCAGCCTTGCCAGGAATTCCTCATTTGAGGGACTTTTAGTTCCCAGCTCCAGAGCAGAGATGTAGCCCTGCTCGTACCCCAACAGCGCCGCCAATTTGGTCTGACGAAGGCCATGACGAATTCTGAGTTCTGACAGGTAAACTGAAAACGGGCTCATCTTAATTATCCGGCGCCGGAAGTTAACACCGTAACCCTATCTGAAAAAATCTATTTTGTAAATTATTTTGTAAATAAGTGATTGATTTTAAAAAGAAATTTAAATATATCACTTTCCAACGTTGGAAATTCCCGAAACCAGATTGAAGGGTGATGTGACTCGCAAATGTAAAGTGCAGCGTCGGCTTTATTGGGGACGACGTGTTTATGCTGAGTTCGAACCGATCGTGCAGAAACAAGTCAATTATTCCGAGGGGGCATGGCCTGCGGCCTAGAGTAAGAAAACCTTACTCCAATCGGATGGTCATATCGAATATCCAAGTGCGGCGGATTTCGATTACGTCGTATTGACGCGCTAAGGCCGGAGGGAGGGCGCCGTAAGGCGCTTGACTAGCGATGACTTTTCGTATCGCGTCATCGATCGCGGCGACGCCGCTTGACGTCACGAACGTCACCTTTTCAACGCTACCATCTGCCCGAACGGCAATCGTCACCGTTGGTCGGTTATGCGGCTGTTTGATGACTTCGCGGACCATGTCGAAGGTCATATTCCTTTCGATCTTGCGGCTCATCGCTTCCGCATAAAGGATGAGATCGCCATTAGGATCGGCGCGACCGAAGAGCCAACCGCGGCGCAGGTTGCTGGCGGAGGGCAGGGCTGAGCGTGAAGAGGCGTTTCGTTGCGCGGCCTCTTGGTCGAGTTGCTTGCCGATTGCTTTTAGGCGCTCTTCACGCTCGACCTCTTGCTTGGCTTTGTCCCGCAGGGCCTGATCTTTTTTTGCCTGCTCCTGTTTGAAAGCTTCCTGTTGTGCTGCTTGTCTCGCCACTTCCTGACGGGCTGCGTCCGCACGTTCCTGTTCCTGTTTGGCAGCCGCTTGGCGCGCCATTTCGGCTTGATTAGCCTGCTCCTGACGCAATGCTTCCAGACGTTGTGCTTCCTGTTGGGCTTGTCTGGCCTGCTCTTGCCGTACTGTTTCAACGCGGGCCTTTTCGGCCTGCTGAATTTGCTCCTGCCGTGCGGCCTCCTGGCGGGCGCGTTCTTGGCGCTGCTGCTCCAATTGCGCCTGCTTCGCCAGGTCTTGCCGGATCGCCTCTTGCCGCACAGCTTCCTGGCGCAGGGCCTCGGCTTTGGCTTGTTCTTCTCGTACAGCGTCCTGCCGAGCTTGTTCTGCCCGTTTCTCCTGTTCCTGGCGCAAAGTTTCGCGACGCAGGTTTTCCTGCTGTATCAGTTCCTGACGTTCGGCGTCTAACCGAGCAGCCTCGTCCCTGGCGGCTTGTTCGGTGCGGGCGCTCTCAATGCGAAGCTGCTCTTGGCGCGCGGCTTCACGTTGTGCGGCGGCCATCAATTCCGTGCGCCTCAGGTTTTCGGTACGCTGCGCCGCTTGTTCCTGTCCTGCCTGATCCAGTGCGGCATGCTCCTTGGTGGCTTGTTCAACTGGCGCTTGCGCGACATCGCGGCTGATGCTTTGGGCGGGCGCGTCGCTGATGTGAATCGGGGCTTCTCGTGCCACTGGCGCCGTCGGTAACGAAGCGGTGGGTTGCTTGCTTACAGACATGAGAGGCTCGATGGCTGGCGCCGGCGCCGCTGCCGCCGCCGGTTTAGGCTTTGGCAATGGGGTTGCCGTTGGCGAGGTTGACAGGGATGACACTGTGCGGCCCATCGCAGGGGCATCCACTGGAGCTAGCACAGGATTGGCTTCTACCGCCGATGAGGATGGCGCCGGTAGAGATAAGGCATTGCTGGCCACGTTGGCCGGTGCCGGCAATGGCGCAAGGATGACTTGCAGATCATCGGCACCGAGGCGCCGCTCTTTCCATGGGAGCTTGAGGCCGGACAGGCCGAAGGACTGACCACCCAGCGTGACACTAAGCATTAGCGCATGCAGTAGCACAGCGACCACTAGCGCGGTGCTCATGCGCCGTTGATCGTTCTGGATAAAAAGGCCGTCGAAGTGCCCGCTGCTCACTGTCGGAAACATGAGAGCAGACTATCACAAGGGCATCATGTATTGATATAAAAACAAAGGAAGTGTGGGTTCTTCGCTAGTGCATGTTTCGTACGACAACAGCGAGGCCGCATGGTAATAGAGCTCGAGTAAATGACGATCAATGCTGAATATCAGAGTTATCCACGATTCTGCCTTCCCATATCAACCACGACTCGAGTGTGCGACAGTAACGCGTTCGACGTTGCTTCTCGGCCATTTCAAGGGTGATACGGTTCACTATGTCTGAACGCTTGGCTTCCGTCGAGAAGATCAGGCACCCGAGTTCTAGGTGCTGTCCGCAGTGCCTGATGATATGGGCCAACCATATTGCGCCAAATTACCATCTAAGCGTCACTGCTGCACATGCCTATGTGATCTATGTGATGGAGAGCTCGATGCCGCACTTTGTTGCAAATGAAAACAAGGCACAAATAGTGATTTTTGGATAGATTGCCCATTATCAACGTGCGTAAAATAAAGGCCCTATTCGATAGAGAAATTGCCTAACGGCATCGGAATAATACTAATTAAATGATAGTCAAATGGGCAAAGAAGAATCCATTGATGCGGGTGACGATACACTGTGGCAGCGGGCCCAGGTAGGACTTGGCTTTTTACTTCCTACGAACGACTGGACCTGGTGGCATCATCCCGACAGCATTCGGGGTTTCATATTCGAGGCGGTGAAGGCGCGAAAAGTCGTGGACTGGGGTGGGCAGTCACAACTCGCGAACATCGAGGCATGGCTGGACCGACGTCGCGCAATGCTGATTGCTGACTCGGTGTCAGAAGTCAAAGACATTGCATATGACCTTCGCATTCGGCTAAAACAGGAGTTGTGGACGTGGGCAAGTCCACGCGAATTGAACGTTCTGCGCGAACGCCTGACAACAGTTTTGCCAGACAGTTTTTGTACTTTCGACTGGCCTAAGCTGCGCCGGCCCCGTAGATATTACGCACACCGCGGGCAGAAGAACACGCTGGTCGTTAGCGGTTCTCCAGAGATGCGCGACCTCGGTGAGGCGGTGGCCAGCGCCCTGGATAACGCCGAATGGTCTGAAAACTCCAGGAGAGCCGATATCGTGGTCGCACCGGCGGCGTACGCGCGCAGCTTTTCCTACGCCGATCTGGTCATACTGATTGACGAGGACCCGGCGACAAGCCTGGTTGTGCTGGACGATTTGAGGTCAAAAGGAGCACGGTGCGTATTACGGGCATTCGGAAATCTGGACATGCTCTCTTCATTGCTCCAGCAATTTGCGCGAAATTGGTCGGTGTTGCCAACCTTCGATGCAATTGTACGCATGGGCACGCGTAGCGATCTGATGCTGGAAATTTTAGCGACGAACATCACATTTCTTGATCGGAGCGTGGAACTGCTTGACTATCGGACCGGCTCAGGCGATTCAGTCGCCAGGTCTGAGCCGAAATACGCTCAACTAAAGCCGGTTGACGGCGAACCCGCGCTTTTGCCCCCGCATCTGCTAGACAGTACGTCACGGGATATCCGCTCCGGAATACCGTCGGCGCGCGTCATGTATGCGGAGGTCTATGACAGTGATCAACGCATTGATCAATTCCCCCGGCAAGGCACCGTCATGATTCGGACCTGCATCCGTTATCAGACCCTGTTCGATACCGGCCGTCTCGAATTTCCGGATCACCTTGTCTCCTGGACCGGGCAAACGAAGGTGCTTAAGGTGCATATGGTCTCTCTGGGGCGCGAAATTGCCAGCGGTGATCTCATCCTGCCCCAACGCGGCAACTCCAACTTCGTCAAATTCCACTACAACGTCTCTGACGAACCAGTCGACATCCGACTGATTGTCGCCGATGGTGCCCGTATACTCCAAACCTCCCGACTGCGTGGCGAGCCAGGCGGCTCAATCCAATTTGCAGTAGAGAGCGCGAGCGACAATATGGAAATTGAAAAACCGTCCTTTGACCTTGCGCTGCTGGTCAATAATAGCCTGGGCAATCGCCCTAGTGCGACGGTGCTGACACCCGACGGTATCACCATAACGGTTCTCGATAGCGACGATATTGCCGCATCCCGACAAAAGCTTCTAGGAGCAATCGGGTTCCTCGTCAAGAATCCCGCAGTGCAACCAGATCCCACCTTCTATACATTGGCCGCTGCTGGAAAACTGCTACACGACGGGCTGGTGCATTACATCCCTTCTTGGCCAAAAAAATTGAAGCGGGTACAGCTTACCAACCAGTCGAACGCCTACTTTCCACTCGAGTTTCTCTATGAAGGGAGAATTCCGATCAATAGTGGTGCACCGCTTTGCCCAGAGAGAGCGTCGTGCCTAAATAGTGGCGTCGCAAAAAATCCCTGTTCAATCCGGAGCGAAAATCAGCATCTTTGCCCCATGGGCTTCATGGGCGTGAGCGCGATTATTGAACGCCAGACGTGGGCACTTGGAATGCCGAAAATGCCATGGCTAAGCGCCCCCAGGGACTTCAATGATCGCAACAAAATCGCGTCGCTCGCGTCGGCCGCGTTTGCTGCGTCCAATAATGCCGACGATTTCCTTGACGAAGAGGCCGGGGCCACCATGCCTGTGATTCGGCTCAAAGATCTATCTGCCGAGCTGGGGCCAATGATTGGAGACTGGACGGCATGGGAGTCTGCGGTCAAATCAAACCCCGCGTTGCTGACCTTGATTCCGCATATCGACGATGAGCACATGTACATTGGCGATAACAACGGCATGTCGTTCGCGGCGATTGAGGATGTGCATGTCGGGTTTGGCAAGCCGGTTGTGGTTGCCATGGGATGCAGTTCAGCTGTTGGACAGGTGGCACTGGCAAGTCTACCGTCTGTTTTGTTGCGTTGTGGCGCGGTGGTGGTCATTGCCGCGCTGACCGAAGTGCTGGGGCGGCACGCGAATAGGGTGGCGCTACAGGTCGCTCAAAAGCTGCGTGAAGCTGCTCTATCGCCTAAAGCGTCCACCATGGGTGAAATCATTCATGCGATGCGGTGCTCCATGCTGTCGAACGACTTGGCGATCGGTTTGGTAGTCGTTGCCTTTGGCGATGCAGACTTCGTACTTGGCGGGCCTTAGAAGCGAAATCATGTTTGAAATCCAATCCATTCAAGCCGAGCAGGGAGATGCCCTTTTTGTGTCATACGGCGATGCCGCGAATCTGCGATATTTGCTGATTGACGGGGGCGTAAAAGAAAGTCTTGCCAATCTAATGACCGTACTCGAGCAAGCGCGCAATCATGGGCGTTTGCGACTCGAGGCGCTCGTGGTCACGCACTACGATGACGACCACATCCAAGGCATAGTCGCTTTGCTCAAAGCGAAGCCGGCGTGGCTCGATATCGCTGATATCTGGTTCAATGGCCGCAGACATCTGCATGCAGCGGATATTTTAGGCCACAAGGATGGAGATGAGCTGACCACGCTCATCGACGGTATCCATCCCTGGAACAGCGCGTTTAAAGAAGGCCGCATCTGCAACACACGTTATGTCCCGGTGGAACTTGCCGGCGGAATGTTCATTTGGGTTTTATCCCCTGATGAAGAGCGGTTGCGCCGACTAGCTCGGCACTGGAAGGATGCGGCGCCACCCAAGGATATCTCGGAGACGCCGGCCGCGGACTTGCTCGGGCGCCAGGATATGTGGCCGTTGGTGCCATTTAGTAAGTACAAGTATCCACCGCACACGTCAGACACTTCCATTCCGAATGGAAGCAGTATTGCGCTGCTGTTAGAGTTTGGTGAAAGCCGTGCGCTACTCGCCGCAGACGCGTTCGCCGCTGTCGTCAAAGATTCCCTTCTGAGCCGCTGGAAGCGTCCTGTGAAGATCGACTTGCTAAAAGTGTCGCATCATGGGAGCAAGGGCAATACAGACGTCGCCTTGTTGCAAAGCCTGGACTGTTCTCGCTATTTGATTAGCACAAGTGGCCGTACCCATGTACACCCTGACCAAGCCTTGATCGCGAGCATTATCGCGGAGAAGCCCGGCGCGGAAATTATCTTCAATTACGAGCAGGACCAGACGTCGAAATGGCGTGATGCTCCGTCCGACTGGCCCGTGCATAAGCTCACCTACCCTATAGACGATGAGCCCTACGTGAAAGTCTCGTTGTAATAAGTTCGCGCCGCATCGAACGTAGCGCAGCTTGCAGTGCCGCCGGCCACGCGCAGCCTTTGGTTTTTGATCATGGGAAGGCATAAGATGGATTCCGCCCTCGCTGCCTGCATCAGCGAACATCAAGCAGAGCAAATGCACGCAGCCGATGAGCTGGTGGGGGCAGTGGAACGAGCAGCGTCTCAAAAAGGAGTTTTGGACGCTAACTGTTCAGGGGGGGGTAGGTCAAGCTAACGCTCCGGTCTCCCCCGTGATCAACTGATGTGGACCCACCCTCTTGAGAATCACTTCTCTACGCCACTCCCTGGGGTGCGCGCACTACTCCCCAGTGCACAAGAGTGCCCCGGATAAGCAGTTTCATTCACCCGAGACGATTGGAAGAAAACTGTGGGGAAATCATAGGACTTATCGCTGCTTTTCTGTCAAAATTCCCCAAATTATCGGAAGTTTTCGTTGGCTAATAAAAACTAAGGAAACTTTCAGGAAAGGCACGTTTCAGCGAATACTCTGCTCGGTGGGGCGAATTTGGATCTATGCACAGGCACATACGGATGCGCTTCTGCAGCATAGCAAGCTAGCAATGGCTGGAAAAAATACATTTGAAGGAAATGCTGATGGCACAAGCTGATACCTTGGTAGAGATGGTCAAGGCAGCCAGCAATGGCGACCAGCAGTCGTTTCGCTCGGCTGCGGAATCGCTGATCAAAGAGGAGCGCGCAAAGGGACATCGAATTCTGGCGGACCGTCTCGCAAAATCTCTGCAGAGTTCGCCCATTAAGTCACTGTCCTCCCAGCGTAACTTTGCCGGCGGTGGCAATGTTGTTAATGCGCATAAGGATCTGATTTTTGAAATTTCGCCTGAGCGTACATTGGACAGTATGGTCATTATGGATAAGGTCCGAGAACAACTCGTGGAGCTTATCGAAGAGCAGCACCGTGCTGAACTCTTGCATTCGCACAACATGCGTCCGCGGCATCGAATCTTGCTGGCTGGCCCGCCAGGAAACGGTAAGACCACTTTAGCGGAAGCGATAGCCCATGAACTAATGGTGCCACTTATCGTGGTGCGTTATGAGAACGTCATAGGTAGCTATCTAGGTGAAACTTCCGCCAGACTTAAAAATTTGATCGAATATGCCAAGACACAGCGCTGTGTGTTGTTTTTCGATGAATTTGAAACGCTAGGAAAAGAGCGAGGTGATACCCATGAAACTGGCGAGATAAAGCGGGTTGTAAGTTCGCTATTGCTCCAAATGGATGGCTTACCGGATTATGTTGTGATAATCGCAGCGAGCAATCACCCAGAGTTATTAGACCGCGCCGTTTGGAGACGGTTCCAACTTAGAATTGAGTTGCCGCTGCCTACGCGAGCCCAGTTGACTCAATATATTGCTACCATTGCCAATCGTTTAAGAATAAACTTTGGGTTCGCTCCTGAAACGATTGCAAAGCGTCTGCTTGGGCATAACTTCGCGGAAGTTGAAGAGTTCTGTATATCCGTCGCGCGGCGTGCTGTGTTGGATCAGCTGAATGATGATGCGAAGACCATTACTCTGAATAAGCTCGAACAGTGGCAAGGGCGGCTGAAGCCGCTTTCGCAAGAAAATTAAAATCCAGGGGCCATACCATTTGGAGAAAAGACGCGATGGCCGATTTGCCACTGTTAGTATTTCCAGAAAAACGTGTTGTTCCTCCTGATCCCGGCCGAGGATTCCCCCCAAGTAAACCACACCTACCCGAGCGAGGCGCGCAGTCCATTCGTATTGGCCGGCAGATAGGGGAGCTGCAACGCTCATTTGGAGAATATCGCGCAGGTATTGCAGGAGCGCTGGCCGGGCTAGAGCCCGAGGCTGTGCTTGTAATCGAAATTGCTGGTACGGTCAACGACTTCAAGCAAGCTGTTGAAGCTGCTGGGTTGGAATGGCTGGGTGAATGGGATCTTACTGATCTTGAGCCAGATGACGATTTTTACGAACTTGATGGTAAAGGGAATCGTTCTGCCAAACCGCTGAAGGGGAGGCTGTTTCTTTCCATGGGTAGTGAGGCGGGCTTGCAACGCATCCTTACGCTCTGGCGTCAGTGGTCTGATGGACAGCGTCTGCCGCTGGGAAATGCAAAGTGGGCGGAAGTTTTTGCCCAGCTTCGTAACATTAGACGTTGGGATATCGAGGAGACGCTGCACGAAACTGGGATGATTGATCGATGGCGAGATCTGCTGGGAGAAATCGAACCGGATTACGAAGTCCCCTTCCAAATCGAGCTCTTTTATCGGCGTAGCGCGGCCAATCGACAGCAGAGCGAACGGGCAGTTAAGGGTTTGTTAGCCCCTCTTGGCGGGAGAACACTCGGGCCATTTATAGATATGCCGGATATCGCCTTTCATGCAGTTAAAGCGACGCTACCTGCGGAAAGTATAAGGCGACTAATTGCTGAAGTTGATAATCCCGATGTGCCTGTCGATATCCAGCTGTTCAACTTCTCGGGCATCATGTATTTCCGACCGACCGGGCAATCGCTCGCAATTTCTGACGAGGATGAAGGTATTCCTGCTGAACTCGAAGTTGGAGAAGCGGATGAAGCGCCAGTGGTCGCGCTTCTCGATGGGGCGCCATTGCAGCGCCATGACTTCCTTCAAGACAGAATCTTACTTGATGACGTATTTCAGTTGGAGCCGCTTTATCAGCCTGGGCAGCGTCGGCATGGTACGAGCATGGCATCGCTCATAATTCATGGCGACCTTGCAAACGGCGAAGTGCAGCCGTTGGGTAGCAAACTATACTGCGTTCCGGTGATGCAACCGGATCAGGATAGTGCCACAAAAGACGAGCACATGCCGAATGAAGTCTTCTTTGAGGACAGAATTCAAATCGCGGTAAGGCGGATGTTTGAAGGAACAGGCGGCACTCCTCCTCAGGCCCCCACCGTTAAGGTAATCAATCTGTCTATCGGTGATCCCGCACGCCCGTTCATTCACACGCCTAGTCCGTGGGCGCGCCTGCTTGATTGGTTGTCTTGGAAGTACAGGGTGATTTTTGTAGTCAGCGCGGGCAATTATCCTGAATCAGTCGAGCTCGGCCTTAGCCACGCGGCTTTTTCGGCTCTAAGTCCTGATTTGAAAGTGCAGACGACATTGAAGGCGGTTGCCTCAACGCTTAGTTCGCGGCGTTTACTTTCGCCTGCAGAGTCGCTTAATGCGATAACGGTTGGTGCTTTACATGCGGATGAGGCGGGAGAATATCCTGAACATCCTCCAAGAATCGACTTGATGCCTCACTATGAAATGTTCAGCCCAGCGATGCGGGTTGGTCACGGATTCCGTCGGGCTGTGAAGCCGGAAGTATTGTTCGCTGGCGGAAGGCAGTTGTATCAGACGCCATTGATGAACGGTACGACGACCTATTCCATTGATAGGACCAAGTTGAGCCCTGGGCACCGTGTCGCATGGGATAGCCCAAATGAAGGTCACCTGAACAACACAGTGTTCACGCGCGGCACCAGTAACGCTACGGCGATTGCGACCCGCAATGCTGCACGCATCCATGAAATGCTTTCATCGCTTCGCGAACAGGATCAAGTAAATATTCCTGACTCGTCAATGGCGGTGCTCATCAAGGCGCTACTAGTTCACGGGGCACGTCAGCCCGAGACCGCGAAAGATCACTTAGCCACTGCCTTGAAGAACGCGTCAAATTCTCGGCAGTTCAAAGAGGTAGTTGCTCGATATATGGGTTATGGCGCACCTGCAATTGATCGTGTGCTTACTTGCACGGAGCAACGTGCTACGGTGCTTGGATTCGGAGAAATCGCTGAGAACGAGGTCCACGAATTTGAGTTTCCTCTACCGTTGGCATTGTCGGCACAAAAGCTCTGGCGGCGGCTGGTTGTCACGCTTGCCTGGCTTTCGCCCATCAATCCAGATCATCGGGATCTTCGCGAGGCCAAGCTTGAGGTGGAACCAGGTGGCGCTAACTGGGAAGGTATCCCGCTTAAGCTCAAACGCCAAGATGGTGACCACAATCAGGTGTTGCGTGGCACCGTACAGCATGAAGTATTGGATGGGAATAGTTTGATCGCGGCCTACCAAGACGGGGAATCACTGCGAATCAGGGTGATCTGCAAGAAGGATGCAACTGCTCGCCTCGACACGCTGATCCCATATGGGCTGGCAGTAACCTTAGAAGTAAAGGAAGACTTGCAGATTCCGATTTATCAACAAGTGCGAGCAGCAATTAGGCCTCAAGTTATGGTTGGCGCTGGTTAAGTGTAGGAACTCAAACTTGTTGCTTACACCGGACTGCAAGTTGTGTTGAAGGTTGCCCTGGTCCGGAGCATAAGCTGACCTTAAAGGTCGTGGCGGAAGGCGATTCCGAATGGCTAAATGAACTGCCCTGAATTTGTCACACAAACAAGTGGTGCATTTCTTGTGGGCAATAAAAGGCTAAGCTTCGATCTTAGCTGTTAATGGGTAAGTAGTTCATAAGATGAGCTGGGCTTACAACTGATTGACCTTTGGCTGACGTGGCGGCGAGTTTGTATGGCCACCTAAGTTAGGTATCCTCTCGCATACGAGCCTTAATTTGCAAATTTGCATTGCGGAAATAATGCAAAAGGCAGTACATTGGCGTCACATTATTGACGAGACGCCGCCATGTCACGCCTGAAGCGCGAAACCCTTTCCATCCGGACCTCCGCTGAGATCAAGCAACTATTGCGATTGGCCGCCGATCGTGAACGCCGATCAGTCGCATCAATGATCGAGATCTTAGTCTTGGAGTACGCTCGCGCGCACGACCTGCAGCTCGTCCATCAAAGCGAATCAGAAATGGAAGGTGCCTAGGATGGCGAAACCAAAAGAAGCCCAAGCACGTATCAAGATCAACAAGCTGCTAGAGGCCGCCAACTGGCGCTTCTTCGACGATTCGAAAGGCAAGGCGAATGTGGCGCTGGAGCCCAACGTCAAGCTGGGCAAGGATCAAATCAACGACCTCGGTCAGAACTTCGAGTCCACGATGAACGGCTTTGTCGATTTCCTGCTGCTCGACGAAAAAAGCTTTCCGCTCGTCGTTCTGGAGGCCAAGTCAGAAGAGAAGAGCCCGTTGGTTGGGAAGGAGCAGGCACGAAAATACGCCAAGTCGCTTAATTGCCGATTCGTCATCCTCTCCAACGGCAACCTACACTACTTCTGGGACCTGCAGCAGGGTAATCCGCACGTCATCACTAACTTTCCAACGCCGGATTCACTTAAGAGTTATGTGAAGTTCGAGCCAGATCAGAATCGACTGATCACTGAGACCGTCGGACGAGACTACATCGTCCAAACCCAGCTTCCAGGCTACGACAAAGTGGCTGGTTGGCTCAATGCTGACGAGCGTCTAGCTTTCATCACCAAGAACAAACTCCGATTCTTGCGGGACTACCAGAAGAAGGCACTCAATGCGATTCAAGACGCCGTGGCCGAAGGCTCAACTCGCTTTCTCTTCGAGATGGCGACGGGTACTGGTAAGACGCTCACCTCGGCAGCGGTCATCAAGCTTTTCCTGCGCACAGGCAATGCCCGGCGCGTGTTGTTTCTGGTAGACCGCCTGGAGTTGGAAGAGCAAGCCGCGAAAGCTTTCAAGGACTACATGAAGAACGACTACGCGACGGTCATTTATAAAGAGCGTCGCGACGAGTGGCGCAAAGCCGAGATCGTGGTCACAACGGTGCAGTCGCTGCTATTCAACAACAAGTACAAACACGTGTTCTCGCCCACGGACTTCGATCTGGTTATCTCCGACGAAGCGCACCGCTCCATTGGTGGAAACGCGCGGGCTGTCTTCGAGTATTTCGTTGGCTACAAGCTGGGACTAACGGCAACGCCACGTGACTACCTGAAGAGCTTCGACGCCAGCAAACCCAGCCGCGATCCGCGCGAGCAAGAGCGCCGCCTGCTGCTGGACACCTACCGTACCTTTGGCTGCGACTCTGGGCTGCCAACTTTCCGCTACTCGCTGCTGGACGGTGTCAAAGACGGCTTCCTGATCAACCCGGCTGTGGTGGACGCGCGAACTGATATTACCACCAAACTGCTTTCCGAGCAGGGGTATGCAGTGATTGTGCCTGTTGGCGAGGATGGCCAGCAAGAGCAGAGCTTCGTCTCCAAAGACTTCGAAAAGACGTTTTTTTCAAAGGCCACCAACGAGCTGTTCTGCCAGACGTTCGTGAAGAACGGCCTGCGTGACCCGGTAACCGGGGAGTTCGGAAAGGGCCTAGTGTTCGCCGCGAGCCAGAATCACGCAGCCACGCTGGCCCAGATTTTGAACGAGCTGGCAGATAAGGTGTGGCCCGGCAAGTATCAGTCGGATTTCGCGGTGCAGGTGACATCGAGTGTGCCGGCCGCCCAGCAGTACACCATTAATTTCGCCAACAACAACCTGTTGGGCTCTGCCAACTTCAACGCGCTCTACAAGACTAGCAAAGCCCGTGTCTGCGTAACCGTTGGTATGATGACCACGGGCTACGACTGCCCGGACATTCTGAATCTCGCGTTGATGCGCCCTGTGTACTCACCGTCCGACTTCGTTCAGATCAAGGGACGCGGCACGCGCAAGCACAACTTCCTTGAGCAACTGTTCGACGACGACTTAAAACCCCTGATCAACGAGCCCGAGAAGGCACGATTCAAATTCTTCGACTTCTTCGCTAACTGCGAGTACTTCGAAGAGAAGTTTGACTACGACGAAGTGCTCAAGCTGCCTGCCCGCAGTAGTGATGGTCAAGGCGGCGACCCGCCGCCGCCACCTCCTATTGGCGGAGTGTACGAGCACACTGGCGTGGACGCGATGCATCATGTGGCCGAGCAACAAATCGGTTACGAAGGCATGAAGATTGACCGGATGTTCTTCGAGAAATTCGAAGAACAGGTCAAAGCCGACCCAACATTGCAGCTGCAGGTTCATAGCGAGCAATGGGAGCCGGCCATCTCCTACGTCGCCAGCCACCTGTTCGATAAGCCCAGTGAATATTTCAACCTCGATAAGTTGCGTCGTGCTGCGGGTGTGGATCGCCGCTTGAGCCTGAAGGAAATCCTGCAAAAGATCTTCGGCCTGATCCCGTACTTCAAAAGCAAAGACGAGATCTTGGAAGATGAGTTTCAGGAGTTCTTGCTCGCCAATCAGAGCAAGCTCGCGGAGGACCAGGGTGCAGCGGTGCTGGCGATGAAGTACTTTTTCAGGGCCTATGCCACAGACGCCGCGCTTCGCTCCATTATCGACGACAAGCGCTTCGGGGAACTGAACGTCAATCCGGCGTTTGGCATGGGCGACCTGCGAGCCGTACCGCCCGAGTGGCGCGAGGGCATACCTGAGTACGTTAAAGACTTCGTACCCCTGAACCAATTCATGTGATCACTGAGAAGAACAAAAACCATGCTGGATACCGACACCAAACGCCGTATCGACTCCTGCCGCGACATCCTCGTCGGCAAGGTGCCCGACCCCAAGAGCCAGGTCGAGCAGATCACCATCGCGATGATCTACAAGTTCATGGACGACATGGACGCACAGTCTGAGGAATTTGGCGGCAAGCGCAGCTTCTTCGTCAATGGTTTTGAGAAGTACAGCTGGAGTAAGTTGCTGGCGCCCAGGATGGGTGGACAGGACACGCTGAATCTCTACTCCGAGGCCATCGGGAAGATGACTGAGAACACACACTTACCCGCGCTGTTCCGCGATATCTTCAAGAATGCCTATCTACCGTACCGCGATCCGGAAACGCTAAAGGCCTTCTTGAAGGAAATCGACGGCTTTTCCTATGATCACTCTGAACGACTGGGCGACGCCTTTGAGTATCTATTGTCAGTGCTAGGAAGCCAAGGTGATGCTGGACAGTTCCGCACACCGCGGCACATTATTGACTTCATTGTCCGAGTCATCAATCCACAGAAGCACGAACGTATCCTTGATCCGGCTTGCGGCACGGCTGGCTTTTTGATCTCAGCTTGGAAGCACATCCTTGCACAGAACCAGGACCACAAGCCGGGTGATATGCTGACGCTGGATGAGCGCAGCAAGCTTGCGGCCAACATCCACGGCTACGACATCTCGCCGGACATGGTGCGCTTATCCCTGGTGAACCTCTACCTGCACGGCTTTACCGATCCGCATGTGGATGAGTACGATACGCTCACCAGCGAAGACAGGTGGAATGAACACGCGGACGTCATCTTGGCCAATCCGCCCTTCATGTCACCGAGGGGAGGCATCAAGCCCCACAAGCGCTTTTCCATCCAAGCCACGCGGTCAGAGGTGCTCTTCGTCGATTACATCCACGAACACCTAAGCCCGAATGGCCGGGCAGGCATTATCGTGCCAGAAGGCATCATTTTTCAGAGTGGCAGCGCCTATAAGGCGCTGCGCAAGTTGCTAGTGCTGAACTCCCTGGTCGCCGTTGTCTCACTGCCCGCAGGGGTTTTCCAGCCCTACAGCGGCGTTAAGACCTCCATACTCATTTTCGACAAGTTCCTGGCTAAGCAGACCGACAAGCTGCTATTCGTAAAGGTCAGCAACGACGGCTTTGCCCTAGGTGCACAGCGCCGGCCTATCGAACAAGACGATCTGCCGCAGGCAGAGCGTGCACTGAAGGAGTTCTTTGCCGCTCCCGATAAATTTGAAAGCGGCGCGCTAGCGCAAGCCGTCTGCCGGGATCAGATTGCCGAAAATGGAGAATGGAGCCTCAGCGGAGAACGATACAGCACCGGGGCCGCCACCAAACACAGCGCCTTTGCGCTAACAACGATTGCTCACGCCTGTGAAGTGAACCCAGAGTCTGTTGATCCTGCCGCCGAATTCCCAAACTCCAACTTCGAGTACATCGATATTTCGTCGGTTGAAAATGAGACTGGGAGATTTTCGGGCGGAGCAATTATTAGCAGCGACACTGCACCCAGTAGAGCTAGGCGGCGAGTCAAAGATGGTGATGTGTTGCTATCCACTGTCCGCCCAAATTTAAAGGCATTCACACTCCTGCGAAACCCAGCAACTAACGCAATTGCTTCGACGGGCTTTGCCGTGCTGCGAGCGAAGCCGGGAAAAATACTTCCAACTTATCTTTTGCAGATGGTTAGAAGTGATCATTGCATTTCGCAAATGATCGGGATGATGGGTAAAGGCGCATACCCCAGTATCAATCAAAAGGACGTTGAAAGTATCAGCTTTCCCCTGCCTCCTATCGATATACAGAATAAAATCGTCGCGGAAATCGAAAGCTACCAGAAGATCATAGACGGCGCCCGTCAAGTAGTGGAGAACTACAAGCCACATATTGTGGTAAATACAGAGTGGCCAATAGTTCCAATTAGAGACCTATTCAGTACGAAATCCGGAACAACTCCCCGAAGAAACAATTCCGCGTATTTTTTAGGAGGGCACATTCCTTGGGTAAAGACGCTCGATTTGAACGACGGCCCTATCTATAATACTGATGAACGAGTTACAGATCTGGCATTAGCCGAAACGCATCTGGAAGTGTTGCCCAAGGGAACTGTATTGATTGCAATGTATGGCGGACTTAATCAGATTGGCCGAACCGGCGTTTTGGAAATCGAATCCGTACACAATCAAGCAATGACAGCATTACTGCCAACACCCGAGGTAGACCCCTACTACCTCAATGCTGTATTTATCTCGTTCCGCGAGTATTGGAAAACTGTAGCAAATAGCACACGAAAAGATCCAAACATTACAAAAAGCGATGTGATAAATTTCCGCCTGCCTCTACCAGACATTGATACTCAACGTGCCATCGTCGCCGAAATCTCCGCCGAGCAAGCTGCAGTCAATGCTAATAAGGAGCTTATCAAACGCTTCGAAGCCAAGATCAAGGCTGCGATTGAACGAGCTTGGAGCGAAGAATGAGTCGCTTTGATGAATTTGATCAATACTCGGAGGACTTGCTGCTGGCACAATATGATGTGTCAGAAATTATTACCCACGAACTAATGAAAGGCGAGATCAGGGAAGACTTTCTGCTAGATATATTGAAGTCCTGCTCCGAGCCAGAGCCAACAATTGTAAAGGGAACTCTGTCTGATGGAACTCGCGACGCAGGTCAGCTCGACTTAATTTTATTGAGGGCGCATGCGCATCCAAGAAAGTTAGGCGGACAGTGTTTTGTACAAAAAGACGATGCCCTATGCGTTATTGAAGTAAAAGGTAACTGCAGTGGTGACGATTTACGTAAAGCTGAAAAAAAGGCACAGCTTATCGCGAGCTTGCAGGGCATGTCCTCACCAATTTATGGCGTTATTTGTTATCGGGCTGCCTTGCAGAAGAAAACTATTTTAAATAGATTCGGTTATAAATACGACGCCAGCACTGATACCTATTACGACAATTCAACAGTCCCGAACGAGTTGCCAAGTGATTGGCAAAAAATCGACTACCCCAACATAAATTTCTTTGCGTGCCTTGAGGACGAAAAAAAGCTTTTCCTGAGAAGCTACAGTAGGAGCGATGGAGAGACTCGCTTTCTTAATAGTTCTCAGACACCGTTAATCAAGGATCTTTTCACTTTAGTTGGCAGCCTTTGGCGCCAATCAAACTTGGCTACGATGCAAGGCAATTAGATTGCAATGTTTCCGTGTGTTTGTGCTGCCTTAGCAGCTGCCGAAAGTCGGGTCCTTGACTTCTGTTCCTTGCCCACCTACGGCGCGGTGCTCGAGAAGAACTTGGTCTTTCAGGGCAACGGCACTCGCGCTCGATGAGGCCCAGACAGAGAACTTTCCATGGACAGTTCCGAATTTGTCGACGACCACGAAACAATAGGTGCCCGCTCTTGTTGTGCTCGGATCAGCTCCAAGTTGAAACCAGAACTCCGTAGCGGAGCCAACTGCTGCAGTTGCAAATATCTCAGTTGACGCGCCCATGTACCTCACATATCCGCATTGCTGCCATTGCTTGGATCCATTCGATGAAAACGCCAAGTCTGCGGGATGTCGGTTGAATTACAGGTGGTTGGGTCGGACGCTTACCCTTGTCCGTCCCAAAAGGAAAAAGGAGGAGCGAAGCTTTCGGTGGCGAAAGGGAATGAAATTCTACTTTCTGGTCCGAGTTTTGCCAACAACGTCAAATAAAAAGCGGCCCTTTGTTAGGGCCGCCATCATTTCAAATATTGAGATTTATTTCAATTATTTTGAGATCCTACAACGTGTGGGGTTTATACGTCGATATTGCCAGCGCGCAGGGCGTTGGTTTCGATGAAGTTGCGGCGTGGTTCCACGTCGTCGCCCATCAGGGTGGTGAAGATCTGGTCGGCGGCGATGGCGTCTTCGATCTGTACTTTCAGCAGGCGGCGGACGGTTGGGTCCATGGTGGTTTCCCACAGCTGCTCTGGATTCATCTCGCCCAGACCTTTGTAGCGCTGCTTGGACACGGTTCGTTCGGCTTCGTCGCGCAGCCACTGCATGGCGTGGTGGAAGTCGACCACGGCGCTTTCCTTGGTGCGCTCGCCTTCGCCGCGGCGGATCACGGCGCCTTCGCCGAT
>Ga0055526_1000140_pt1 | contig 63275 bp, 56 predicted proteins | sample AraplaCol_mMF_r2_FD_55013 | JGI IMG/M metagenome (GOLD analysis project Ga0055526, IMG submission 55013) | Arabidopsis root microbial communities from North Carolina, USA - plate scrape MF_Col_mMF_r2 | ecosystem: Host-associated > Plants > Roots > Endosphere | place: USA: North Carolina... | reverse complement strand
CAGCAGTGTTTTCGCCATTCAAGCCGTCGTGCGGGGCTATCTACTCACCGGAACGCCGGGCGACCTGGTGACGTTGCCCGAACTCGAGTCGGCGATGCACAAGCATATCGTCAAAGCCACTGAATTGACTGCAGATAGCCCAGAACGGCAGAAGCGCTTTAAGCGCATTGCTGTACTGTCTGACGACTGGGTAAAGAACCAAATACGGGGATTAGTCGAGCAGCGCGGAATGTCGGGGAAACAACCAGGCGGAGCTGAACAAGCTGCTGTTTCCCCGGATCTGAAAAGGGCGCTGCAGACTTCGGTTCAGATTGCCCAGCTCAATGAAGCTGCAAGTGAAGAAGAGGAGCGCCTGCTCGTAGCGCGCTCTCAGACTTCTTCAGCATTGCAAAGAGCGATGCTGCTGGTTCTGACGGTCGGTGGGGCCTTGTGCATCGGGCTGGCGTTGGTGGTTTCGGCTTGGTTGGCACGATCGTTATTGGCACCGCTAAATATTCTTACGAATGCCGTGACTCGGATCAGCCAGGGCGACCAGTCGGCACGGGCCGAAGTGATCTCCAGCGATGAAATGGGGCAGGTCGCCGCAGCGTTTAATCGGATGGCGCAAGCGATCCAGGAAAGTCTTGGCAAGGAGGTGGCGGCAGCATCTCTCCTGAAGTCGAAAGTTGATGCCCTGTTGGTCGTCGTGTCGCGGGCGACAGTAGGGGATCTTACCGGTCAAGTCAGCGTGACGGGGAGCGACGCCATCGGCCAATTGGGCGATGGCCTGGCAAAGATGCTCGCCAATCTGCGTGCGCTCATCGACAATGTGCAAAAGGCTGGAATTCAGGTGACTACGTCAGCGACGGAGATCGCAGCATCGGCCAGACAGCTGCAGGCGACCGGGGTGGAGCACGCCCAAACCTCGCTCGAAGTATTGAGCACCACCAAGGAAATATCGGCCAACACAACCCACCTTTTGAACACAATGGAGGATGCAGCGGCCGTCGCCGACTTCACCACCAATGCTACAGCGCAGGCGAAGGTCGATCTTACGCGCATGGACGGCACCATGCAGGACATTGTTGCGGCCACTGATACTATCAACTCGAAGCTGGCGGCGTTATCGGAAAAGGCGAGCAACATCAACAGCGTGTTGGTCACTATCACTAAAGTGGCGGATCAGACCAATCTCCTTTCGCTAAATGCAGCGATCGAGGCGGAAAAGGCTGGCGAAGCGGGGCGAGGCTTCTCGGTTGTCGCGTCGGAGATCCGACGATTGGCAGATCAAACGTCGGTCTCAACTTGGGACATCGAGCAGATGCTCAAGGAGATGCAGTCGGCCGTGTCGGCCAGTGTCATGGGCATGGACAAGTTTTCTGAAGAAGTACGCCGCAGTGTTACCGAAGTGCGTCGCGTGTCGCTGCAGCTGTCCCGTGTCATGGAAGAAGTGCAGAAGCTGGTGCCGCAATTCGATATGGTGTTACAGGGCATGCAGTCGCAATCGGTAGGTGCGACGCAAATTTCCGACACAATGTCCCAACTCAACGATGCGTCGCAACAGTCCGTGGAATCGTTACAGGTAGCGAGCCAAGCAGTTCAACAGCTGCAGCGTGCTGCCAGTGGTTTGCACGCAGGTGTCGCCAGTTTCACCCTCTCGACGAAGCAATAAAAGGCTGAAGACACGGCCGGTTGACGCGCAGGCGGAGTGGAACGTGCTTGCACTTTGCAGGGGAAGACGTGCTTGGGCGAGTCATGAACATGAGGCCGTGAGGCGGATGCATGGCAGTAGTAGATGCGGTATTCGCGCCTCTATTTGCCCATGGTTCAACTCTGCATTGACCATACACCAACACGTTTTGTTCGCCGCAACGCGGGTTTGCGCTTGCGGTATAGGCTCGAACGAAACCACGCCCATGGCTACGGGCCTGTGGAGGCCAACGCGCAGAACAAATTCTGCCGCCCGGACTGCGCTCGGGTCTGCCGTTTCACGAAGCCAAGCCAAATGTGCCCGACGTCGGGTAATTCTGCCCAAGCTGTCGTTGGTGGCGAAGACCGTTTGGTGATAGCAGCGAGCATAAAAAAGGGCCCGTAGAAACGAGCCAGTCGTCAGAGATACAAAGAAATGGCTTTCTGAATTATCTCACGGGCTTGTGTGGATTCAGAGTCCACATTCCGCAAACCAGTCTAGCAGCAGTTGGACACCATGATTATCAATATCTGCGGTCCATTCTCCTGCTGAAGCAAAAAGTCTGCGGGACGAAAGCCAGCAAGAGGCCGAGCGCGTGCAACGGTTGACAGGATACGTTCGCTTGGCTCGAAGGACTCACTTGACTGGAGAAGGTGCATAACCGGGCGAGTGCTGTTGACCTGACAGTTGAATTTAGGTGAGTTAAAGTCAAACTTTCTCGGAGGCCCCAGAGAGCAGCAATGGGCTGTGATCTGGAGTCTACATGCCTTCGCTGGCCTAAACATTCAAGCGTGAATCTTCGGTAATGACAAAACTAGACCTTCTTCGCCTTCTATCAACCTATCCTGATGACCTTGAGCTTCTGGTCGAAAGCCCTTCAGGCGGCTTCGACGAGCCGACACTTTACGTGACAGGGGTGCGGCCGCGACGGGCGGAAGAATTCCAGTGTCCTCGCGATAGCGAGTACGTAGGTTCGCGGGACGGTGAAACGTCGATGGGGGTGCTCGTGTTCGGCAGCGCGCTCGGGTGTGCGAGCTTGTCGCTCTGATTCCAACGCGGATTAGAGCATTGTCAGCTCGATAGGTGCTTAGTCTATCCGATCCGCTTGACTGGATGGCGATGCCCCGCAGGGCACAACGTTCGCCAAGCGTAATTTCGCGAGCAGAGCTCTTCCGATGCAGGTGTCCTCATCACAAAGGTACCGAATCCATGGCATAGTCAGCTGTGCGTTTCCATTGTTGGTCTCATGGATAAGGCTGCTGGAATAACCTGACGCCTCGCTGTGTCGCTGCACGTGTCGCCTGCTCCTTGGGGCTCTGATGGACGTACAGGGCCTTCAATGCGGCGCCAGCAGGACCGGTATGGGGCCATGCCATTTGCCAATAATGGCTGCAGGCATCGAACCTCAGCAAACCCAGCAAACGAACCAGTAGAGAGATTTAAGCGTACACTGAGGAAAGTCATCTAATAGGAGAGCCGACATGAATGACCCTGGACCGGAGCACTCCTTTCGTGGCTTGCCTCTTAGTGCCGAACAGGAGTCGGAGATTCAGCACTATATCCGTCTAAGATTACGGCGCGGACAGGTGCCTGACGATGTCGAATTACGTGCCATGCTGGAGGACATGCTGAATCCTCCGATTGATGAAAGCCTGGTCGAGCACACTGAGGCTGCAGGGGCACAGCGCGACGCCGAGCGCGCCGCGGGTCTGGTGGACGGTAACGTAGATTCGATTACTGCCCGCGAAGAACACATTGCAGCCAGCGAGGCACAAGCAATGAAGCGTTCGCCGGGCTGAGCACAAGTCATGCCGGCATTGCGATTCCGGGTTGTCGCTGCGCCCACTAGCCAAGCTGGCGCAATGTGAGGTTCGGCATCTGACGCTCGGGTCGACGACGGGTATCTTAAGCCTTTCTGAGAATTCGTTAGGTTATAGCGATCTGTGCGCGTATAGTGGGTCACAGGTACTTGGCCAATAGGGCGTTTTGTACCTATCCTCCTCTGCACCGAAGAGTACAGAAATGGCCACTGCATCAAGTGTCGCCTTCATGTGCTCCGCGGCTGCAACGGGTCGGCCGATGTCGAATTACCCGGAATGTAGGAATTGCTCGTCACTACCTCCTTCCCGAAAATGTTCCTGACGGCGAGCGGAGGAGTATGCAATGCATCGACGCACACCATCGTGGTTCCATGGTTGGAAGATCATGCTGAGATGCGCAGAATTCAGATGCCAGGATGGCACCGTGAGATTCGCGTCAACGGCAATACTCAAATACATGCCCCCGCCAACCGACGCTACTAGCTTGCATTGGCCGGACAAGATCAAACAGCTTATCGTGTTCCCCGAGGATGCTTTCGGTACGCGGGAAGATGCCGATATGGATGCGGTGGCACATGCGCGCAGACAGATTTTGAATTTTTGAATGCAATTCAAAAAGACCTTGATCGGAGTACCACATGGTCAGCACGCATGAAATTTGCGGGCCCCAGCAGATGGACGAAAGTCTTGGGGCGCGCTTTGAAATATCCTTCGATGGAAAACGGTATGCGTTCCGGCAGCACCGCTATGACCAATTTGACGATGCGTTGCGTTATGCGGTCTCGGAGCACTTCAAAGACGGCTTTCTACCTGATGAAGCATTCCAGGCGCACTGGGAAGTACCTTATTGCCCTTCTGGCCAGGAAGAGCGGTTGATGAAGCTGCATGGCGTCGTATATGTCGCTTGCCGCTTTCTTTATGGAGGCTATCGATACGAGAAGCTGTGCGATGCAGTCGCATTTGCCGCTGCACATCCGAATTTGTAGGCTCTTGGCATTGAAGGAAGGTCCATATGACGATGCAATTGCAATTGGCGGCGGAAGGGCTCCTGGCGTTTACCTGGTGGCAGATACTCCTGATCGGGCTGGCGACAACACATGCGACCATTGTTGCGGTGACGGTCTATTTGCATCGGTGCCAGACTCATCGATCACTCACCTTGCGACCGGTGGTGGCGCATTGCTTTCGCTTCTGGCTGTGGCTAACCACCGGCATGGTGACGCGGGAGTGGGTGGCTGTCCATCGTTCCCATCACGCACATTGCGAAACCGCGCATGATCCGCATAGTCCTCAGGTAGCCGGCCTGAACGAGGTTTTGTGGCGCGGAACGGAGTTGTACAGAAATGCTATCAAGGACCCCGCGCTGGTCGAGCGCTTTGGCGGTGGCGGGCCGGATGATTGGATGGAGCGTCGCATTTATCGCCGATATGCCTGGCAAGGCGTCGGTTTGCTACTGGTGATTGAGTTGGTCCTATTCGGCGCGTGGGGTCTGACCTTGTGGGCCTGCCAGATGATGTGGATTCCTTTCCTGGCCGCTGGCGTGATCAATGGGGTTGGACATTACGCCGGTTATCGCAATTACGACTGCAAGGAGGCCGCCACAAATATTGTGCCGTTTGGCTTGTTAATCGGCGGAGAGGAGCTGCATAACAATCACCACACCTTTCCGACATCGGCAAAATTCTCCGTTCGCTGGTTTGAGCTGGATATCGGATGGGCATATATCAGCCTGCTGCGGCGGCTGCGCCTCGCCTCGGTTCGGCACGCGCGCGAACCATTGAAGCGCAGGGTTGGACAGTTCGCGCCAACATTGGCCACGTTGAAGCAGGTGCTAGGGAACCGGGCCATTTTGATGCGTGAAATGACGATTTTGACATTAGCGGTCTTTCACTCGGAACGCGCGACGTTAGCGCAACAGGTTCCGCGCGCGGCGCTATTACGGACTAAGCGCCTGTTGCATCGGGCACCTTGCCACCTCACTGGAGCGGAGCGAGTCGATCTGGAGCAAGTGATGGCACATAGTGTGGCGCTACGCGAGATGCATGTGGCGCGGCAGGCGCTGGAGAAATTGTGGCAGCGATCGCCCGCGACGCAAGAGCAGTTACTGACCGGCCTAAAGGGGTGGTGCGTCGACGCTGGGCGTTCTGGACAGCATCCTTTGCGGCGCTTTGCATGGCGTCTGGCGAGCTATGGATAGGACTTCTAGACCGCACGCGCACGCGATGGCGGCTGGGCGCAATCTGCTCGCTGACGCTTCCGGAGAACGCTGGTGGTGCAATGACGCCATGACGCCGACGCGCTGCCACAGACTGTTCTGGCATGGCGTGATTGTGTTCCTACCGTGAATCACCATCTATCGCTTGGCTTCGCACAGGTGAGTCAAATCCAGTACGTCTTGCAGGACTACCGGCTTTGTTAGCCGACAAACCATACCGGTGCGAGAGAAAGCCTCATTATTATGAGGCCCATCCCATCCAGACCAGGCCACGATGGGAAGATCGGCAAACCCAGGGAGAGAACGCATCGCCATGGCAGATTTATATCTGCGTTCGGAAACAAGGAGCCCACTTAGGCGAAGCGCCGTATAGCGAGTGGGATGGATAAATATTCCGTGCTGTTATCAGGATGGCTCAAGGCCAAGACGAGCAAGCCGCGTAAGCAGCGCCGTAGTTTGAAGCAGATCCACGCGGACCTGAAAGAGCTAGGATATGAAGGAACGTGCGACCGCGTGGCAGCGTTTGCCAGGCAGTGGAAGGCGGGTCAAACCGAGTGGATCAATTCATCGAGCAAACGAACAGCATGGTTAGTTGGTACTACACGCCATGGGCAATGTGTGTGTGTGCATTGACGTGAAGCGGATCCGCATAAAGGAACACTGCTCGGCAACGGATGCATCTCGCGGCCAGCACTACCGCTGTTCTTTCCTGCGGTCTGAAAGATGGCTCACTACAGCTTCTCCGGTCTTGTGAATTGGACGACCAACGATAGAGATAATCAACCCCGTCGGCATGCCGGCATTCAGGGCCAGGCGCCGAGCAAACCTCTCACCAAACGCGTCACGCGCCGCCAATACTACCGACACCTTTTGCCTCGTCGAACTATCCGTTCTCCTGATCATGCTGCTTTCCACGCGAGTTGATTCAACGTTGTTGTGAATTAGCGAGTGAAGTCCCCCTACGACTCCGCTCTCTCAACCACATCCAATGGGAGTATTGTGGCCTCCGGCCCTGCAATCGATTGAACATGCCCGCTGCTCTCGGCCGCTTGCAGCCGCGCCGAGGTTGGCAATAACGCACCGATTACCTGCAACGGCTCCGCGTACGGACGCCGCATGCCATAGTTGATCACGCGCGCAACGACTCGGGATGGAACGCTGTGCGTCCGAAGGTATGCCCCTGCGATCCGAAAGCCCTTACTAAAGTTGAGCTCAAAACCCGTGTCGACGATTACAGCAAGGCCGGCGTCAATTCGCCGTTCGTTTTTCATGATGGCCTAATTGAAGGGGTGCCTATCCATCATAGTCACATTCCATAAGATAGCTAGACAAACAGCACTGCGCCGTCTTGCATTTGGTGTGTTCACCCCACGACTAGCGTCCAGAACGATTGCAATAAATCCGCGTCGACAAGTGACAACCACGACGCTGTCGATATGTTTTCAGAACCGCTCGGACTAGATGTCGAGAGCCGGGAGGCTTACGACGGCGAATCCGCCAACACGCACCATTGCAGAATGGCGCGCAATTATTCTCGTCCTCGACATTGTGATGCCTGGCCTGGATGGCTAAGCAGCACATGAATCATGCGCGTGTTCTTGTTCGCTAAAGCGACTGCCGCGCGGTTGTAATTCAAGGTGGGTATTATCGATGCCATTACCAGCCGCTCAGACCATGCAACTGCAGAAAAGGTGTCGATACTCTTTCATCACGGTCATCGCCATTTGTCCATGACGACGCTGCGCGGCTGGTGTACGAGCACGCGCAGGCCGTCGCCGACATACGGCTGAATGCTGCGCAAGAAAGTGAGTCGGCCACGAAGGCGACGGTGGCGCAGGCGCTTGCCAGCGCCGCCGAGTGGGAAGGGCGCTTAGTCGCACGCCTGGAAAAGGGCGTCGCACTGCACACTCTGGCCGCCAGCATGGAAGGTTCGCTCAAGGCGGCAGGTGTGCAGCTGGCCGAGCTCCACATCGGCGCAGAGCGTGCACGCAGCGCAATCGAAGCGCTGCAAGCGATCAGGCTCAGGCCAACGCCGCGCGAAGCTAGCTGACCGCCCCCCTCAGTCGCGCCGAGCAGCCAGGGTGGAAGTTAGCCGAAGAGCGATTAGAGTTGGCAGGCAAGGCGGCCGCGCCAATTATCCGGCCGCAGGGTGGGTTGGTTACTTAGGGAGTTCGAAGCCTGGGTCGAGGAACTGCCTGTGTCCGAATTGCCGCCGCCGACCAACCGGCGCCAGTAAAGGCAGAAACAAAAAACTACATGAGCCTGTCTGACTTTTGCAGCGTCATGATCAACGGCGCGCGCCTTTGCGTCGGGCACACAATCGCCGTGCCAAATTAGACACCGCCCAATCTTGCGATGGTGTTAATACCGGTGAAGCAGACATTGCTATCACCGAGGAATTGCCCGCGCGCAGGCAATTGAGATTGGCCCTGCAGGACGGATCTACCGCTTCGTAGAATGCCCCGTTCTTAACCGGACTGTCGGTAATTTCTGAGCCCAGTATGCAGGGGGACGCTATGGACCGGCGCACGGTTGATAAAGAAGAGTAATCGAAAATAGACCGGCTCAACCGCTACTACTTGCGGATTGACCGCAACAGCACATCTTCAACCTCTTTCAACATGACCGGCTTGGTGAGGTGGGCGTCGATGCCCGCACAGTGGCTCTTTGCACGATCTTCTTCCGTCCCCCAACCACTCAGCGCAACAAAATAGATATTTTGAAGCGAGGGTTGTTCACGCATTGCACGCGCGAGGTCAAAGCCATTCAGATGCGGCATCCCGATGTCAAGGAAGACCACGTCCGGCTTGAAATCGAGTGCCGCGGCAAGCGCTTGTCGCGACTCCAGCACAATCCTAATTGTGTGTCCCAGCTGCTCCAGGAGCATGGCCAGCATCTCGGCAGCGTCAGCATTGTCATCAACCACCAGAATGCGGCATGGCCTGCACGCTCGCTGTATATGCTCATCCGAATGAGCGCCTGAATGTGGGCTCGACACGTATTCAGCGATGGGCAGACGCAAGGTGAACACCGAGCCGCCCAAGTCGCCGGCGCTAGCGGCGCTAATGCTCCCACCGTGCATTTCCGCCAGCTGTTTAGCCAGCGCCAAACCGACGCCGAGCCCACTCTGAGCGCGTTCCGTAGCGCTGTCGACTTGTATGAACAGCTCGAAGATTCTAGGTAACATCGCGGCAGCGATACCAATGCCGGTATCGATGACACGGATCTCTACTGCCTGGTCCACCAACTCTGCGACGAGGTCGATCCTGCCACCGGGCGGCGTATATTTCGCAGCATTATTGACCAGGTTACTGATGATCTGCGCCACGCGTGTGGCATCAACATCCAGCCAAACGAGGTTACCTGGCACGGTCAACGTGAAGGTATGATTGGCCGCACTAATTAGCGGCCGACTGGTTTCCACCGCAGTGTCGATTACCGTACTGAGCTCCACGCGGCTGCGGCGGAGCGTTAGCTTGCCGCGGCTGATACGTGACACATCCAGCAGGTCTTCAATCATACGGACCATATGCCCCACCTGCCGCTCCATCATCGCTAGCACACGCGGCGCCTGGTCCGGCTTGCCGATCCTCAGCACGGTTAATCCAGTCTGGATTGGCGCCAAGGGATTGCGCAATTCGTGGGCCAGAGTCGCCAGGAATTCGTTCTTATAGCGATCCGCTTCAAGCAGGTTGTCCGCGTGGCGACGCAACGCATCGGCCGAGGCATTACGCTCCAGCAAATCGGCGGCCTGCCGCGCCACAATATCGAGTAATCGAAGTTCCCGCTCCTGCGGTTGATGAACGTGCGTCCAGTGCGTCGAAATCATCCCCACCAAGCGCCCACTCCTGGTTAGCAGTGGCGTGGATTGGGCCGCCCGGACACCGCCGGCACGAAAGGCGGCGAGATCCTCACTACCGGCAACGAAGGCGCAGTCTTCGATGTCAGGAACAACCACGCGCTCACCTGCTTGCAGCGCCTTACCACACGTCGTAGCCCGTCCTGGGTTAACCCATTTCCAAAACGCTACCGCCTCGTCAGCGAGGCCTTGCTGCGCAATGAGTTCCAGTTCGTTTCGATCCTCGTCATAGCGCTGCATGCTGCCAAAGTCAGAATGCAATACCTCAGTCGCTATGCCCAAAATTTTCTGATACAGCCCATCGGAATTCTCGTCCGCAAGCATCATGCCGATGCTATGGAGCAAACGCGTATCCTCCAGTTCAGCCTCCAACTGCGCCTGAATTGCGTCCCGCTTGCGCAATGCTTCTTCGTGTTCACGCTTTTGCGACTCAATGGCGAGCAGTGCCTGCCTTAGTTCTGCAGTGCGCCCTTCAACCTGACCGTCCAACACGTCGAATTGAACGACATTGTCCAAGCCTGTTCTGACAGCGGTATTGTCGTTCATGTCTAACCCTTCTCAGCGGGGAGTGTCCATAGCGTAATTGCAGTGACCAATATACTGCAGGTTACGGTGATTGTTTAACACTTTACAGCAGTCGTTTGACGCTGCAATCGCGCGTAAGCAACGCTAGTGGCTCACTCAACCGCAGCAGCCATTCCCGCTTCTCACGGTCATACTTGCGAGGGTGACGGCTCCGCTCAGGCGTCGATTTTATTCCTGGCTTAGATATGCGAATGCCGGCTACTGTTCTTCGGAAGACCTCGAGTATTACGTCAAAAGGCACGCCCGCGTTGCGAGCTACGTGCATTGCAGCATCCTCACCGAGCGCTGCTTTAGTCAGTAGCGCGATCGACATTTTTTCTGCAGTTACATGGTCTGTGCGCCTGGTCATGCGTTGATAGTACGCGTCCAGAAATTCAGCGCCGTTCGATAGTCAGCTCCCGCCGGGAGGTTGCGCGTTACGAATAGCCGTGTTTCCTACGGCGACATCGGCTGGTCCAATCTTGCTTTGAACGACGTTGGCAGGTCAGTCAAATAAAAAGGGCAGTGCTTGTGCTGGGAACAATGGCAGCCCGGCCGTGAAGATATGCGGCCCAGCTATGCCGTATTTTTTCATCACGTCTGCCTCATCTTCGCTCGAATGAAACGCAGCCTACCAGTTTGGCCGAAACGTCTCGTCGCGCAAGAAGCCTTCTGTGCCATGCTCCGCAGCAGCATAGCGTAAAGCATCTTGGAACAGATCGTAGCGATACTGCCGAAATGCATACCGCTTCCCATCAAAAGATATCTAAAAGCGAGCAACAAGGCTGGCGTCCGACTCCCGGCCCGATGCGCTTTTAGGTGTGCTGTCCATGATTGCCCTTCGCGCTGAAGGCACTGGTTCCATTCAATTCGGCTATATGAAGCTTGGCTCTCGTAACGGCATCGGTGTCGGCTTCTTCACGGGTCCCAAATGCGTCCTCAGGAAAAACAATAGAACGCTTAATCGTGTCTGGCCAGTGCAGGCTGGTGCGATCCGATGGTGGTGGCATGTGCCGCAGTATGGTAGTTGACGCAAATTTCCGAGTGCCATCGTAGCATCTGAATTCTGCGCACCTCAAAGTTATCTTCCATCCTTGAAACCAGGATGTTGCTTGTCGGTTCATTTCGCGCTCCTCTGCCCGAGTCTAGGATGAACGCGGAAAGGAGGCGGCTTCGAGCAAACTTACTTCCCGGTGCGGCAATTAATGCGCGTGCCGCTGTTTGGTGCAGCACCGCTAAGTGGCGATTGGGGGCTTAAACGCGATTGCAGGTTACGTAGCAACGCAGAGGAAGACCGGCACAAACAGGCAATGTTGGTGAGGTACCTGCCGCCCAATATACGCCTACAATCCGCATTGACCTAATGGTTTCAGAAGCGCCAGGGAAGCGGCTTGCCATCAGCGGGCGTGTCTCTGCTCAAATTTTCGCTACTATCTTATGGTCAGAAGCAGGTTTGAATTCACTATATTCGTTCGCAGGATGTAGAGGCATTCGACACCTCTTGCTGCTGTCACCAGCGACATCGAAGCAACGCAACGTAGTGTTCAGGGCGCTTCATGGCTTCCGACTCACGGGCGGATGTGCGTTCTTCGCATGCGGAAGTAGGACCGTTGGAATCATTGACTGAAGCAGCAGCGCACTCCGCGTCAGCTTGCGCACCTTCAGCACCAGAACTTTCTGCATAGGCGTTGATAGGCGGCTCTACCATGTCGGTCAACATGGCCATCAATTCTTCTGAATCGCAGGAGGCCATCGTCGCTGCCGTTGGTGGATATTGTGTTGAATCTCCGATTCCTGCTCCGCTGTCAGGGGGATGCCGCGGAAGGAGCATTCTGGCCCTGTGTCCTTCAGGACGCTTCTCCTGGTAGGGGGGCATCCCGAGCCTACCCCCTAATTGGCTTCCACGGGGGCTCAGTGAGAATGCTCATCAATCCAGTGCCGCCCCCACGCTTTAGCGAATGACACTGCATCTGGTGCTGAACTTTTGAAGCAGAGGTCCAGAAACGCATGTTCGTCCAGTGCTTGCCCGGCTACACGCGAGATAACGACTTGGGCAACGTAGCAAGTGTCACTTTTCCTGGAAGGCTCGCAATCGAGGATGAAACCCTTATAACGAATAGCGCTGTGGATCGTCATGATCTTCCCTCCACGAGAGTCTTCGTCCATGTCATCAGTATAGGAAGTTAATTCCTTAGTTGCCTTGCGATGAAGTGGCCTGCAAGACCGCAAAAAATCAAATTTCTGATGGCCGTCGGTGATTGCCAGTTATCGACTTAGCACCCCTACACCACTAGATCGTGACACCTGTAGTGCGTTCCATCTGCTAGACTGGTTTCTGGAATGTCTGCACTGGAGTCGCATTCGCCCGAAGGCACCTCCAATGGCCATTTCTTGCGTTCCTGTGTACCTGCCCGCTCCGGCGGGCTTTTTATTGCCGAAGGTGACCTCGCCAAACGTGCGCCCCTCATCGCCATAAGGTGTACGGTAAATGCAAAGATTGCCGACCAAGACCGAAGCTGAACGGGATCACCACGAGAAAGGATTCATGGTAGCTTGCTTAGACGTGTGACGTGGCCCATCTCTCTTTCTTAAGCCTGTCACAATGGAGTCGTCATGACTTACAGGACCCGGCCAATGCGCAATTCGAGTCGTCGCGTTCTCCTTGTTGACGACAACAGGGATGCAGTTGATATGCTCTCGCAATTGCTTGATTGTTTCGATGTCGAAAACAAGGTCGCATACAATGGCCACTCCGCCGTAGAATTGCTTAAAGAATGGCCGGCCGACCTTGTGTTCCTGGATATTCAGATGCCAATCATGGACGGATTTGAAACTGCAGCTGCTATGCATGCACTTCCGGGGTGCGAGAATCTACCCATTATCGCGCTGACAGGATGGGAAGGAGTAGGCAGCCAGGATTCAATTGATATGGCAAGGTTTTCCGCGCGGCTCTCGAAGCCGGTTGCACTACAAAAGATTCTCGACGTTATAAACCGGTTGGCTGGTTCCAGGGCATAGTCGTTGCACTTCTAGGCCTGCGCGAGGGCGCTCTCAGGCGCAGCACGCGTAAGCTGATGGAGCTAAATCAAGGTGCCATCACGAATATAGTAAAGCGTTGGTCTAACACTGTCGGCAAGTAAATGCGTCCGCGCGCATGGCCCATCGCCATGGTGAATGCACGTTTGGCTCTGGCTACCGTGATGGACGCTGCGTTGGTGGATCACTGTCAACGTGCCTTCACCGTTCGATGAAAAGATCATAGATCACGCGGAGTCAAAGGCGATTGCATCAGCGCCCTTTCCTATAGAGCTACGGGCCACCTGGTGCCCATCGCGCGTATCGGTGACAGCTAACACCCCATTGCCGCAAACCGAGAACAGACGGCCGTGGGCCACGTCCAGGGCTAGGCGGTGGGTTCGTTGCAGTCTGGTAGCGGCCAGTGCGCGACCAGGCGGTCGCTGGCGACATCGATCACATCGATCAGACTCTTATCCTCAACATTGACATACATGTGGCCGCCATCGCTAACAGCAAATTCCGGCGTGCCCGCCACAGCGATTATGGCCCTTGGCGTCATCGTCTCTTAGTGTCCATGAACACCCGAAATATGTAGGCAAACGGAGTGGGGCAATACAGCGCGCAATCGAACATTTGCAGGCCACTGAGCTTCCGAGCCCATTGCCCGCCCCCAAATGCAATGGTGTCGATGCACCCCGGCGGAAGCTCTGTCGCAGCTCCCCAGAGCACACACGATTAGGCGAATTCTGTATTTTCCTATAGACTGCCGTTCCTACTTCGGTTCTTTGTCACCGTCCTGTTTCCTTCCTGTTCGGCCTTCGCGCCATTCCTGTCCGATCCTCGACCACTGGCTCTACTTGAGAACTGGATCCGTTCGTCTACAGCAAGGAGCATTTACATGAGTACGCATACAGGAACCATCCATTGGTTTAGCCGGCTAAAGGGTATCGGGCGAATAAGGCCGGATGCAGGAGGATATGATGTCAGTGCCGAGATAGGGGACTTCGTCGTCGAACAGAAAGCTGGGAGCCTCGATGAGAAGCTGGTCTCCTATGAGATCGAGGAGTCCGCGTATGGCACGCGTGCGGTCAATATCCACCTGGTGCGGCGTCTGTAAGCGCGACGGGCGTGCCACCATTGAGCTGTCGGGACGCTTAGCACGCGATTTTCCAAGCGGCTTGCGCCGCCGTCGGCGGTCGCTGACACGATGGAGCGACGGCCAGGTATTGCCTCGCGCATAAAAAAATGCCCGCCAAAGCGGGCAAGTCTTCAATGACACACCGGAATGGCAACGGGAGGAGCCCGTGAGGCAAATGCAGAACTTTAACTGCCATTCCGATAGTTAGTGTAGCAGTTGCAATTTAAAGTGTAGTCGCTTGGAAGCGACACTGATACACTTTGACTATCCGCCAGCGCTAAAAGTGCAAGTCTTTTCATCGAAAATTAATTAACCTATTCCTACACTGAATAGTTAGTAGCCGGAAGACTTGCACGGAGGGAGGAATGAAGATCTGGCGTATTCGCTACTCGGATCGGAATGGCCGAGTGCATTCACTTTACCAAGAACAAGACACCAAACCCACGGATACTGAGGCATTAGAGATCATCCACATGCAGCTATCGAACTGTGCTGATGGAACTCTACATGGCGCCTCCCGAAACTTCGTGCTGGGCATTCAGATTAATAGCGTAGAAGAGATCAGCCTGGATGACATGGTTCAGGATAGACTCAGCTTGAACGGTTGACGGCTGGCGGGGCATCACGGCAATTGGCCCCAACCACTCCACACGTTCAATCAAGTACTGCTTCGTATATCGGTCTGAGACTCCGATAGGAATTCATGTGCGCGCCCGGGTTCTCAAAGTGGTAAGGTGGCACTGACGACTTAGCATTTGCCAGCCACTCCGAAGACTGTGCACCTTAGCAGTTGCCGAGAGGAGGCCATCATGTCACCCGATACCATAGAACGCCGCAAATCGGGGAAACTGGCGGCAATCGTTGATGAGGCTATTGTTCTCGCTCACGGGTGTGGTTGGCGTTATGCGCTCACTTACCTCGTCAGCGAGCACATTTCACCAGAAATTATCCAGCGCCTCATGTTTGCTGGCGCTGGGCATCGCCGGCGGCCAATGTTGCATCCCGAACCGCCCCACACGCGACTATCCTCCGCATGGCGCGACGACGAGAAGATGCGGGAACTGTTTGTCTCCCTCCATAGACGCAAATCTGGAAACGACCAATAAACGAAGCTCGCCGAAGCGGGCCAAAGTTCATGCAACCACTACAACTGTCCAGCAGCCGTATTTACCTTACTCAAGAGTCCTGCGAGGGTTTGATGTAGAGCAATGATGGCGGCGTTGATTCTCACTGAAAACTGATTGTTCGTTTGCTCGCTGAAGTGACCCGGTCCGTTTGACCCGCCCGCCAAACTCTCGCGAACGCTGCCACGCGATCGTAAGATCCTTCGAATCCCGGTCCCTTAAGCTCTTCGTGAATTTGTTTGAGGCTGCGTCGCTGTTTGCGGGACTTTCGCTGCTTCGGCCTGCAAAATGCCGATAGTTGGAAGGCATACTTGTCGATCGCACTAGGCGATCGCCGTTCTGTGTAGGATGGTTCCGTCATTTCGGAACGTAGATAGCGCCGGACAGTGTTTCTGGAGATGCCTACCTGTTAGGTGACCGTCGCCAGAAATTCCGGATAAGTGACACCCAAGGTAAGCCAAAGGATTAGACACTGCGAGGGTGTCGGCGCCGCTCAGGCACAGATTTTATTCCTGGCTTAGATATGCGAATGCCGGCTACTGTTCTTCGGAAGACCTCGCGTATCAGGTCAAAGGGTACGCCCGCGTTGCGAGCTATGTGCATACCAGCATCCTCGCCGAGCGCTGCTTTAGTTAGTAGCGCGATCGACACTTTTTCTGCAGTTACATGGTCTGTGCGCCTAGTCATGCGTTGATAGTACGCGTCCTGAAATTCGGCGCCGTTCGATATGAATTTGTTGTACCCAAACTCAGAAAACTGGAAGTTTGGTTCTGCTGTATGCTGGTCATGCTCAAATCGAGACGACAACAAGGACGAAGATGACTAAATCCGTTATTTCTTTGCGGGCACTGGCCGGAAACATCCAATCGAACTGGTGAGTGGCAACGAGCGCTTCAGTGTTAACGGCCCCCATTTTGTCAGCGTCAACGACACCAATGCAATGTTGGCAGCGGGGTTGGCAGGGCTAGGAGTGATGCATTCACCTGCATTTATTGCAGAGCAGCATATCGCCTCGGGCCAACTGGTTCCACTGCTACCCGATTGGAAGGCCGATAGCGTTCCGCTGTCGATCGTTTATGCCCCGATTCGCCACTTGAGCACCCGAGTACGTGTGTTTGTGGACTGGATGGTGGACCTGATGCGAGAGCGCGGACTGGGCGGTTAGTACTACACGTAGCGCTATTTGTTGTGCGCTCAAAAGATGGCGGTCATGACCACTGGACTGATCGCTACTGGCTGCGGATTCAACCGGTCGACGCAACAATTTGGGGAGCGCGGCGACCTGGACTCTCGATCTCCCAGTTATTAATTTTCGCACTGTTGACAGATCATTCGCGTTGTTTCGATTGTGTCCCTTACCGAACAGACCGCCGCGAAGAATCGCGCTATAAGCAAATTATTTACTCGGACGGAGCCCATCATGAAGACCTTCATAATTTTATTCTTAGCTTCCATAGTTCTGAGTGGTTGCGTCGTCTCTCCTCTTTATGGCCCCGACGGACGTGGTCGCCATGAACACAGTGACCGCGACGAATATCGCTACCATGGCGATCATGATCGAGACGACCATCGTGGCGATCCCTACCGAAATTGAGCTATCAATAATGCCATCCGTTGCACACGAGCAGCGGCGGGTCTTGTCCGGCTAAAGACAAAAGCTCATTTGATTAAGAATTGATCCTTGTTCTTTCCGTCGAGCCAGCGAGGTGTTTGCGAGTCTTCCTCAGACTAAGTACAACAATCGAATGGCACGTGCCGGCGCAAGAGGAGTGGTTGGATGGGTAATGCTCCTTCGGCGTTCTACGTCGAATAAAACTCGCATGATGACTGGTGTTTTGACGGCATGGATTCGCAGAAGCGCTTCAGCGTAGAACCGATTGTGGACCCCCAACATCTCGATAGCCTGATCGATCGTTTCGGAGAGAGTATTGTTTGTCCTCGGTACGCGGAACTTTAAGACGATTCCCAATCCTGCCGCAGCTAATTCTGTCGAATGTTCGGCAACTTGCTCGCGGTTAGCTGAGGGGGACTCCAAGAATGCGCCCTGGCCATTGGAATTCGAAGCGCGCCGTGGGCCATTTGGGGAGAGCACCCTCATCGTGACGCCTTGTGGAACGGCATGCATTTGCAGGTATTGCCATGCGAGTGCGCATCCGGAAGATGCTTCCATTTCGATGGCGGCATCGACGGCCAAGGCCATGCCTTCGTCGGGTCGGGTGAAATCTTTCATATAGCCTCCGCTTCAGTGATTGCACTGCTGCGGACTGGAATAGATAAAGTCAGGGCAGCCACTGACCATAGCATGAGGACACGCCACCTCCTAAGCATATATATGGATCGATTCGGCGGCGTGATAGTCATGATGATAGGCAAACGAACGTGGACCGCAAAACACGGCTCGTGTCATTCCCCCCCCCAAAAATGCGGCACTCTGTGTAGAGCGGCGCCGCATCGAAATAATGGACACCTCCCTGAGATATCCCTAGAGGAGCCTCCGCGTTCTGAGTTGCTCAACACTTCCTATGCATTAAGTATTGTTCGCCAGTACTTCGGCTGGTCTGCTTGTGGCCGAAAGCGATGTACCTTGCTCAGCGTTTCGGCGCTTGCGCCTCGAGCATGAGCTCCGCTAATGCTTCGCCCGGTAAAGATTTGAGGTCCTCCATTGCCGCCTCGGTCGAAACCTTATCCCCAAGTCCTTCACCATAAATCTTGTAGCTTGCTCCGTCCCGGAAGACGAGGAAAAAGAACGGAGCGGCGGCGTTGCCCTCTGCAGGAACCAACGCCGCAGCTGTCGCTTCGTCACAACCGTAAATGTTTGCAACGCGGCGTGATGGACTTGTGCATGTTTGGAAGCAGGATGATAGCAGGTGCACCACCGCCCGCTAGTCATTTCCTAGGCTGTTGCCGGCGGTCGCGCGTTAAATCTATCCCCGGCTTTGATACGCGCACACTAGCAACCGCTCTTCCGAAGACTGCCTGAATTAGCTCAAAGGGGACACCAGAGCGTAGGGCTACACTCAACCCTGCTTCGCCACCCAATGCAGTCCGGATGAGCAGCGCGATCGACACCTTTTCTGCAGTTACATGGTCTGTGCGCCTATTCATGGTTTGATCGTACTCGCTCTGACTATCAGCGCCGTTCGATTCAACTCTTCAGGACCTCAATTCGCTGTTGGAGCGACTCATGCTACGATGCCCTTTTGAAGGAGGATGTATGGACGCCAATATTCCATCTGAGTACCTGGGTCCATTCCAAGAAGCATTGCTTGAGGATGGTTATCTGGTCCGTTACGCAGGCCATGATCCGGAAAATTCGGGCAAGTGGCGAGCAATTTTCAAAGTCCTCAAGGGGTCTCGCGTTCTGCACACGCAGATCCTGGATATGCCGTTCGAATCGCAATCCATGGCGGTAGCAGCAGCGCTGGAAACTGGTGTTCGTGCCGCTGATCAGCTCCGTTCCATGAACCAGTGAGGTGTACTCATATGGACCTGCAAACGCTGTACTGCCAACTCGAAGTATTCCGAATGCGAGCCTGCGATTGACCACTTCGGCTGCTATTTCCTTTGACTGCGCTGTCGCTACCGGAACAGGCTGAAGAATGTCGTCAAGCCTGACGGACCGGTGACCGGTCCAAAAGCATAGTCGTTGAAGCGCTAGACCTGAGCGAGGCGACCCCGATAGCGCTGCTCCTGTCAGGTGATGGAGCTGAATCAAGGTGCCGTGACGATAATAGTAAAGTGTTGGTCTACCACCGTCGGCAAGTAAATGCGTCCGCTCTCATGGTCCATCGCCATTGTGCGCGCGCCTTTGGCTGTGGCTACCGTGATCGGCGCCGCGTAATGGTCGGCATCGTCCTGGTGGATCACTGTCAACGTGCCTTCACCATTCGATGAAAAGACGATTGATCGCACAGAGTCAATGACGACTCCATCAGCACCCTTTCCAATTAGGCTGCGGGCCACTTGGTGGCCATCGCGCGTATCGGTGACAGCTAACCCCCCATTACCGCAAACTGAGAACAGGCGGTTGTGGGCCGCGTCCAGAGCCAGGCCGGTGGGTTCTTTGCAGCCTGGTAGCGGCCAGCCAGCGACCAGGCCGTCGCTGGCGACGTCGATCACATCGATCAGATTTTTATCCTCGACGTTGACATACACGTGGACGCCATCGCTAACAGCAAATTCCGGCTTGCCCGCCACAGCGATTGTGGCCCTTGGCGTCATCGTCGCGGCATCGAACACTGATACGTTGGCGGTGTTGCCGTTAAAGGTGTACAACTTGCCGCTGCCTTCCTCGTACAGAATAGAGTCGGGATTCTTGCCAGATACCGGCACCTCGTGCTTCACTTGCAGACTGCTCAAGTCGAAGACAACGATGCTATTGGCCTCGCCGCTACTGACAAAGCCCAAGCCCAGCTTGGGGGCAAATGCGACACCATGGGCACGTCGCAAGCCGCCGATTTCCCCTTCTACCTTGCCGGACGCTAGATCCAATATTTGCACTCGGTCGCCACGGGTAACGAACAAGCGCTGGCGGGTAGTGTCAATGTCCAAGTAGTCCCAACGTCCTGCGCCGTCGAGAGGCCACTTCTGACGTACAGCGTAATCGGCGGCGCTTGCCACCTGCACGCCAGCGGCAATTATCAACGCCAGCGTGGTCCAAAGGGATCTTCTCATCGGGCCTCCAAGAAGTGCGCTGTGCTGACACAGCCGGCTGGTCAGCCTATACGGGACTTCATTAAAGGCGCATTAATGCATCGAGCCAGCCAGTTATCGCGGCGAGGCGGAACGAATTACTGTTCTGCTGAACACACTAACGCAAACATCCAATTGAGACTTTTGCGACCGTCTGCAACGGGGGCGATTCCAGACAAGCTCTTGGCCTCGGAGCGATTCCTGGCGCGCTCCACCTACGGAAAAATTCCTGTATTATTTTCTTAGACACGGAGGGCGTTTTTCTTTATATCTGGGAAATTTTTTTAGGTGGGTAGAAAGGTGGATGGAGCGCTAAAGGGGCGTTTTTCCCCTCTTAATGCTGAGGACACCGTCTCCGCCAGAACACTGTCCAGTACGCTAGATGGACATCAAAGAAACCGCCGTTTCCTCTGGAGCGGCGGTTTTTTGTTTTATTCTCCACTCATCGCGCACGTGAAAATCAGCGTCTGTCACGGAAGATCCTCCGTCGGACGTCCCGCACGCGCCACAACGAGCCTTAAAGGCTAGTCGTTGCCTTCCGGGCTGTACTTGTCGGCCTGCACCTTGCCGGTCACGCCGTGGGTGCGCACATCGGGCGTGATGGGCAGCATGCCTTCGTTCCAGCTTTCCCATTGGCGCTTGAGTTCCGCCAGCTTTTCCGGATGGCGGCGTGCGAGATTGGCACGCTCGCGCTGATCGTCCGTCACATTGAACAGGAATTCCTGGCCGTTCAGTTTCAAGTACTTCCAGTCACCCGCACGCACGGCGCGCTGCGCATTGGCCTTGTAGCGCCAGAACAGGGTACGCTCAATCTTTTGCCCCGTGCCGGTCAGTACCGGCAGCAGATTTTGTCCATCCGGCGCGTAGGCGGGATCGGGCGCCGTGCCGGCTGCGGACAGCAGGGTCGGGAGCCAGTCCATGCTGATCGCCACCTGCTCGCTGACCTGCCCCGGCTTGATGCGGCGCGGCCAGCGCACGATACCCGGCACGCGAATGCCGCCTTCCAGCAGTTCCGTTTTCTGGCCGCTGAAAGGCCAGGTGCGGGAGAAGCGTTCGCCACCGTTATCGCTGGTGAAGACAACGATGGTGTTCTCCGCCAGGCCCCGCTGCTCCAGCGTCTGCAGCACGCGGCCGATGGAGGCATCGAGGGCCGTGACCATTTTGGCGTAGGTGCGCAGATTGCCGCCGTCGTAGTGGAAGATATTATTGATATCCTTCGACACTGCTTCGTCCTGCGGGCCTTCCCACGGCCAGTGCGGCGCGGTGTAATGCAGCGACAGGAAGAAGGGCTGCGCCTTGTCCTGCTTGCGCACGAATTCCGCCGCGCGTTCGCCAAGAAGGTCGGTGTAGTAGCCGACCTGGTGCACCGGCACCTCGCCTTCAAACAGGTCTTCCTTCACATCGGGTCCAACGCCCGGCTTGTGCGTGAAGTAGTCGATCGCCCCGCCGTAATTGCCGAAGAAGCTGTCGTAGCCGCTCTTGAGCGGACCGAAGGTGGGCAGATACCCGAGATGCCACTTGCCGATCAGCGCCGTACGATAGCCCACTTTTTTCAGCAGCGATGGCAGGGTGGGGTGGTCCGGCGGCAGGCCGATGGTGTCGGAAGCGCCGGCGATCGGTTCTTCCAGCCCGCCGCGCAGGCGGTACTGATAGCGCCCCGTGATCAGGCCGAAGCGCGTGGCCGAGCAAACCGCCGAATTGGAATACGCCTGCGTCAGCCGCAGGCCCTGCGCCGCAAGCTTGTCCAGGTTGGGGGTGCGGAAATCGGTCTGACCGTACACGCTTAGATCGCCCCAGCCCAGATCGTCTGCCAGGATGAACAGAATATTGGGCCGGGCATGGGTGGTGGACAGTGCCGCACGCGGCGCCAGGGCAAAGGTGGAAAGTGCGCCAAGGACGGCGCGTCGTAATGGATTCATGCTATCCCCGTTCAGAATTCGTAGCGGCCCGTGACGCCCACGGTACGCGGTGTGCCGATGACGGCGTTATATGAGCCAAAATTGGCGTTCCACAGACTGGTGTAGTACTGGCGGTCGAAGGCGTTCTTCACCCACAGCGACACGTCCCACGCTGCGCCGCGCGTGCCGCGCAGGCCGATGGATGCATTGGTCACGCTGTAAGCCGGAATCTTCGAATAGGCCGATGCATCCAGCGTGCCATAAGTCTCGCCGCGGTAGGCATAGTTGGCGTTGTAGTAAGCCTGCAAGCCGTCGGCGACCGCGTGCTGATATTGCGCGCCAAGGTTACCGATCCAGCGCGGCGCGTTGACCAGTGCATGACGGCCGGACAAATCGCAGAACGTGGCATTGATCTCCGGCGGGCACGGCGCGTTGGTGTACTTCAGATAGCTGACGTCGTTGAACGAACCATTCGCGCGCAGCGTCAGGCCGCGTACCGGCGTGGCGATCGCCTCCAGCTCCACGCCGCGGGTACGGACGTTGCCCGCGTTGGTGAGGTAGGAGGTACGGCTGACGGGATCATAGGCGTTGCTCTGGTAGCCGTGCACGACGGTGGCAAACAGGTTGCCGTTCAATTGCAGACGGTTGTCCAGCACGGTGCTCTTCACGCCCAGTTCAAAGGCATTGGAGCGCTCGGTACCCACCAGCAGCGAGGCAGCGCCGCCGGCCCCTGGCACCGACAGATTGATGCCGCCGGACTTCTCGCCATGCGACAGGCTGGAATACAGCAGCACATCCTGCGCGGCCTTGTAGCCCACGCTGATCAGGGCAGTGGGGCTGAACTGGTTAAGCCCGAGCGGACCGGAATCGTAGACCCCGTAACGCCCACTGCGTGAAGCCAGTGCGGCGCCGGTGACGGCAGCGCCGCCCGTCGGCGCATTGCGCGTGACGCGGGCGGCCTTGTCTTCGTAGCTGGCGCGCAGACCGCCGGTGACGTCGAAGCGGCTGCCGGCATGCCAGGTGGACTGCGCAAACAGGGCGTAACTGTTCACGCGCAGCGTCGACGGTGCTTCGCTCGAGACATTGGCCCAGGCACCAGCCGGCGTACCGTTGTAGATGTCGGCCAGTGGCCCGTTGACGGTAAAGGAGTTATTGGACAGGTCCTGGTAGTAGTAATAGGCCCCGAACACCGATTCCACCGCTTTGCCGGATGGCGTGGCCCAGCGCAGCTCCTGCGAGAACTGCTTATGGTTGGCGGAGGCGCCGGCCGTCAGTGTGACCGGCACATTCAGGCCATCGTCGTTGCGCGGGATGAAGTTCCAGCGCCGCCAGGCCGTGACGGAGGTCAGCTTTGCGTCGTTGGCGAACGTCCAGTTTGCCTCGGCCGATACGCCGCCCTGGTGCACATTGACGCGCGAACCGGTGTCCAGATTGACGGCGCGCTCGTTGGGATCCAGTACCGGCGAAGCGCCCACCAGCCTGGCCTGCGTGAGCACCTTGCCGCTCGGCCCCGCGCTGTAGAAGATCAGCGTGCCGTTGTTGGAGTCTTCCTGGTTATAGTCGGCGATCAGGCGCAGGCTGAAATCGCGGCCGGCCTCATACAGGGCCTGCGCACGCACGCCCTGGCGGTCGCCACCCTGCACCTTGCGGCCGTTATAGCGATTGGTGATGTAACCGTCGTCATTGGTTTTGTAGACCGAGAGGCGCGCGGCGACAGTCTCGCTGACGGCGCCATTCAGGATGGCCTTGGCCTGCTTGTAGCCGAACTGGCCGCCCGACAGTTCGATGCTGCGTTCCGGGCTGAACGTCGGCTTGCGGGTCGAGATATTCAACACGCCGGCCGTGGTGTTCTTGCCGAACAGCGTGCCCTGCGGCCCGCGCAGCAGCTCCAGCTGCTGGATGTCCAGCGCGTCGAAAGCGGCCATACCGGGACGCGCCAGGTAGACGTTGTCGAGATAGACGCCGACGCTGCCCTCCAGGCCATCGCTGGCGGGATTATTCCCCAGCCCTCGCACGGCAAAGCTCATCTGGCGGGCGTGGACGTAGTTGATGGTGGTGCTGGGCAGCAGCTGCTGCAAGTCCTGCACGCGGTAGGTGCGGCTGCCCTCCAGTAAATCGTCGCCGAGGACCGTCATCGGCGTGGGCACGTTCTGCGAACTTTCCACGCGGCGGCGCGTGGTCACAAGGACGGTCTGTACGGCGCCCGCGAAAGCGGGATCGCCGGCATCGGGCGCTGCGCCCGGGGCGACGGCATCGGTGGCGCCGGCAGTGGCGGCAGGTGCATCGGCGCTGGCTGCTGATGTGTCGTTGGCAGCGCCTGCGGCACGCGCGTCAGCGGCCAGCACCAGCACTGCCAGGGCAATGGCGGTTTGCTTGAACAAAGTTTTCCCCTACTGTTTTTTTGGCGAAGCAGCGCCTGCCCTGTGGCCGGGCGCTGCGCGATATGCATGGATGTGGATCGTCTCAGGGTCTGGCGACGAGGTGCTCCGTGGCCGCATTGTGGGCCGCCACAGGTTTTTCCGAGCGAGGTGTTTCAGGCGGCACCCAGTTGTAAGGTACCGGCAGCGCACGATAGACCCAGTTGGTCAGCACCGGGCCGCCTTCCCCGCCAACGGGCGAGGAGCCGAAATAAGGACTGACGTATTCCCACACGATGTCGCCTTGCTGCGTCACCTGGAAGAAGCGCCCGTTCATGCCTTCATCGATCAGGGTATTCCCGTTCGGCAGGCGGCGCGCGCTGCTGATGAAGGCACTGTAAAAGCTCCACAGCGTCTGTGCCGAGTTGGCGGCCGTGTACTGCCACACGATCTGCTTGCGAACAGGATCGATCTCCAGCACCCGCGAGTGGGGGAAGATGCCCGGCGAGACGCGTGGATAGCCCGCTTCGCCCTGGTTATCGAACACCAGCAGGTTGCCTGCGCCGGGCAAGCCTTCGGCAATCAGGTGGGCGTCATGCGGGCCGATGATCTGGTCCACGGCCCGCGGCACCTGGGCGCCCGCGATGGCAGGGAAATCCGGACCCAGCGTCCATGCCACTTTGCCCGTCTTGCGATCGATTATGGCGATGATGTTGGATTCGCGCGAAGAAATGATGATGTTATTCGGATGGAAGCGCGCATCGCCTTGCGCATGCCATTTGTTCGCGCCCAGCACTGCCATATTATTGATATGCAGGTAGTCCACCGCCTGCGCACCGTTGCGCGGTTTCGCGGCAAGCACCAGCTTCAGCGACTCCGGCGAGAACCCCAGTTCGTTCAAGTGCTCCGAAGCGACCCATTGCCAGGCGATGCTGCCGGAAGGGGTGACCTCGTAAATCACATCGTCCAGCACTTGCGGCGCGGTGAAGCCCTGCACCGGGTGCACCAGGTTCGCCAGCACCAGCGTATTGCCGTTGGCGAGCCGGCGCCAATCGTGATGCTGTTTCGCTGCGCCGCCTGGCGCGCCGCCGGTCTGCACCGAGGCCGAAGCGTAAGCGTCGCCGGCAGCACCCCATTGCCAGAGCACCTTGCCGCTCCAGTCCAGCTCTCCGATGCTCTTGTTACCGAGCCCATTGCCCGCCTGGGCGCCTTTGGCGTTCGACAGTTGCAGCAGGATGTTGCCGCGTGCGCCGCCGGCTAGCGCGGGATCGACCAGCACCGGCGGGAATCCCTCGTGCGGCCACTGGCGCACTTCGTTCCCGTTCATGTCGATCAGGTGGGTCTTCTTGTCCTGCCCGCTGAACAGCACATAGCCGTTCCAGGCGCGTTCAGGGTCGTAGCGCGTGACGCCGGTAGGGAAGACACTGGGCGCTGCCGTGGCGCTGCAGGCCATCGCCATCATCATGCAGGCCGCAAGGCTACGGTGCAGTGGTGAGGAAAAGGCTGCTGCGGTGGCGGCGATCATGGTGTGCTCCTGTGTGATGGTTGGAGGTTGCATCTTAGGTGCAAGCTTGTCGCGCCGGGAACGAAGCAATTCAGATAACAATATGTGGCGCGGCAGTATTTGCTAATGCGCTCATCCAACTAGAAGAATTTGAGGAAAGCGAAATGAGCGCACTACCGGCACGCCTTGGCCGCACAGCTGAAATCCGTCACGCAGAAATTGGTTATAAGCAATACTGATAACAAGCATTCATAAAAGAAAGTAGACCGGCTGGATGGGCTGCAGCATACTGAAATCGTCTCCTCTATCTCCTCCAAGGGAAATAGATTTGCCCGCTCCCTGAGCGGGCTTTTTCTTTATTCGGATTGGACGTGGGGCATTGCCACGAACCTTGGTGGTCAGCCTGATTCAGGCGGGGAAACGCACCTGATGGACCATGTGGTCAAGGAAGCGTAAGAAGACCATCGCAGGGAAGAGGCGGAAGCCGTACTCCAGGTGCTCCAATCCTACTTGAAGTAAAGCTGCCTACTGCTGGCCATCGTGGAATTGCTGGACCAGGGTCTGCAACGCCGGGCTGACTGGCGCGGGTGCCGTCACGCCCGCCGGCGGCGCGACCCGCACCGGCTTGCTGTTCGCGTTTGCCGAATGCAGGACATTGGCGCCGGCGCCCGGTCCGGCGTTCCATGCGGGGGCGTCCAGATCCTCAAATACCCGTTTCAGCTGCTGGCCCCAGGTGCTGCGGATCATCTGGAAATACTGGTTGCGCTCGTCGATCGTGACGAAACGGGTAACGGCCAGCTTGTCGGCTTCGTACACCAGAAGGTCCAGCGGTAATCCAACCGAGACGTTCGAGCGCAGTGTGGAGTCCATGGAAATCAGCGCGCACTTGGCGGCATCATCAAGGGTGGTGGATGGCGTCACTACCCGATCGATAATGGGCTTGCCGTACTTGGCTTCGCCGATCTGGAAATAGGTATTCTCATCGTGCGACTCGATGAAATTGCCTGCCGAGTAAATCTGGAACAGGCGGCAGCGCTCGCCCTTGATCTGACCGCCGAAGATGATGTTGACGTTGAATTCGATACCGAATTCCGACAGGGCCTTGGCATCGCGGTCATGCACTTGCCGCACTGCCTGGCCGAGTATGCGCGCCGCCTCGTACATCGTAGGCGCATTCCAGATGCTATGTCCTTCCTCCGACTGCAATTCGGTCACCAGTTGGCGGATCGACTGCGAGATCGACAAATTCCCCGCCGTCATCATCACCATCATGCGGTCGCCGGGCAGTTCGAATACGCTCATCTTGCGGAAAGTGCCGACCTGGTCCACGCCGGCGTTGGTACGCGAATCGGACAGAAAGACCAGTCCGGCATCCAGGCGCATGCCCACACAATATGTCATCGCATCAAATTCTAAAAAGGGGATGGGCCATTCTACACCCGCTCATTGCGGGATAATCTGGACGTTGACGCTCAGCGATTCGGTGCCGCCGCCGCGCCGCACCCCGCGTACGGGCGCGGCGCCGTCGTAGTCGCGGCCAATCGCCAGACGGCAGTAGGCATCGCTCATCAGGCGCGCATGGGTGACATCGATGCTGACCCATCCGCTGTAGTCCCGGTCCTCCGCCCAGGCATCGACCCAGGCGTGGCTGGCGGCATGATCGCTGTTTTCCGGATCGATGTAGCCTGAGACATAGCGTGCCGGGATGCCATGCGCGTGGCAGCAGGCCAGGAACAGATGAGCATGGTCCTGGCACACGCCTTGGCCGAGGGCCAGTGCATCGCTGGCGGTTGAGTCGACGGCCGTTGCACCGCTTTGGTACGAGACCGCACCAAAGATGTGCTCCGCCAGAGCCATCAAATGGCGCGTACTTGCTTTGCCGTCCGGCAGGCAGGCAGCCGCCAGTTCCAGGATGGCGGGCGTGGCTGCCGTCAGCCGTGTCGGCACGGTGAAGATCAGGGGAGACAGGGTGTCGCCGTTCACTACGCGGCCGCGATCGGGTACCGTGGTTTCGACCGCGCCATAGGCGACAATGGACAGGTCCTTGTGCGCGCTATCCAGCGTCATCATGTGCGACAGGTTGCCGAAGGCGTCGGTGTAGGCATGCACGTGGCCGGGCAGGGCAATTTGCCAGGACAGCACGTGCTGCTGCGGCTCGACGCGCGGCGTCAGGTGCAGCTGCTGGATGGTATAGGCCAGCGGCGAGCTGTAGGTGTAGCGGGTTTCGTGGCGTATCGTTAATCGCATGGTAGGTCTTCCGCTTACGCCGCCAAGGGCACCAGGAAATCACGGCTGACGCGGTTGCCCAGTTCATAGATATCAGCCAGGAAGCGGGTCAAGGTATCGTGAAGGCCGGCAGCCAGGATGTCTTCGATTTTGCCGAACTGCAGCTCCGCACGCAGCCTGCCTGCGAAGCGTTCGGTATCGGCCGAGACGTCGTTGCGCACTTCGTGCAGGTTTTGCACTACCTCATCCATGCAGGCCAGCAGCGATCGCGGCATGTCTGCTCTCAGCATCAGGAGTTCGGCAATGCGTGCGGGTGTGATGACATCGCGGTAAACCTTGCGGTAAATTTCGAAGCCCGATACTGACCGCAGCAGCGCACCCCAATAGTAGAAATCGCGCTGGCTCATGCCTTCGGCCCCACTGTGTTCGGTCGCGCCGCCATGGTATTTGACGTCCAGGATGCGCGCCGTGTTGTCGGCCCGCTCCAGGAAGGTGCCCAGGCGGATGAATTGCACCGCTTCGTCGCGCAGCATGGTGCCCAGCGTGACGCCCCGCGATAAATGCGAGCGGTACTTCACCCACTCGAAGAACTTGCTGGGATCGCTTTCCAGAAAATCGCTGTCCAGGCGCTTCTGCATGTCCAGCCAGGTCTGGTTCTGGATTTCCCAGACTTCGGTGGTCAGCGTGCCGCGCACCGCCCGCGCATTTTCGCGTGCCTGCGTCAGGCAGGCCACGATGGACGAAGGGTTGTCCGGGTCGCGCACCATGAAGTCGATGACCTCGCGCGCTTCCAGCGACTGGTACTTCTGATTGAAGGCGTACTGCAATTCCGAGATGCCCAGCAAGGCCCGCCAGCCCTGGGCAGTTTCTTCGTCGGATTGCGGCAGCATCGAAGTCTGCACGTTCACATCCAGCATGCGTGCGGTATTTTCGGCGCGCTCGGTGTAGCGGGCCATCCAGAACAGGTGATCGGCGGTACGGCTTAGCATGATGTCTCCTTATCGCTCCAATACCCAGGTATCCTTGGTGCCCCCGCCTTGCGAGGAGTTGACCACCAGCGACCCTTCCTGCAGCGCCACGCGGGTCAGGCCTCCCGGCACCATGGAGATTGTTTTTCCGGACAAGACGAATGGCCGCAGATCGATATGGCGCGGTGCGATACCGCTTTGCACATATGTGGGGCAGGCGGAAAGGGCCAGCGTTGGCTGCGCGATATAGCCGTCCGGCCGGGCCAGCAGGCGCTGGCGGAAGTCCTCGATCTGCGCCTTGGTCGAGGCTGGACCGACCAGCATGCCGTAGCCGCCTGCGCCATGGACTTCCTTGACCACCAGTTCCGGCAAGTGCGCCAGCGTGTAGGCCAGGTCTTCCTTGCGGCGGCACTGATAGGTCGGCACATTGTTTAGAACCGGTTCCTCGGAGAGGTAGAAGCGGATCATGTCCGGCACGAAGGGGTAAATTGACTTGTCATCGGCCACGCCGGTGCCGATGGCATTGGCCAGGGTCACCCTGCCGGCGCGGTACACCGACAGCAGACCCGGCACACCCAGCGAGGAATCTGCGCGGAAGGCCAGCGGATCGAGGAAGTCATCATCCAGCCGGCGGTAGATCACGTCCACGCGCCGTGGCCCGCGCGTGGTGCGCATGAATACCGTGTTGTCGTTGACGAACAGGTCCTTGCCCTCGACCAGTTCAACGCCCATTTGCTGCGCCAGGAAGGCATGCTCGAAGTAGGCGGAGTTGTACATCCCCGGGGTCATCACCACGACGGTGGGATCATTCACTCCCATGGGAGCGACGGAGCGCAGATTATCCAGCAGCAGGTCAGGGTAGTGATCCACCGGCGCGATCTTGTTGCGGGCAAACAGTTCGGGGAACAGCCGCATCATCATCTTGCGGTCTTCCAGCATGTAGGACACGCCGGAAGGTACGCGCAGATTATCCTCCAGCACGTAGAATTCGCCCTGGCCGGCACGCACGATATCGACACCGGCGATGTGCGCGTAGATATTGGACGCGACATTGATGCCCTGCATTTCCGGCCGATACTGCGCGTTCCGGTAGATCTGCTCAGCCGGAATGACGCCCGCTTTGACAATGTTCTGATCGTGGTAAATGTCGTGGATGAACATGTTCAGCGCCTGCACGCGCTGTGCCAGCCCGGTCTGCAGCTGCTTCCATTCGGCAGCCGGGATGATGCGCGGGATGGTATCGAAAGGAATCAGGCGTTCGGTTCCTGCTTCGTCACCGTAGACTGCGAAGGTGATGCCAACCCGGCGAAAGGTCAGATCGGCTTCCGCCTGCTTGCGTTCGATGATTTCGGCTGACTGGCGCTGCAGCCAGCCGCAAAACTCGCGGTAATGTTCGCGTATTTTTGTGCTGGCAGTGAGCGTCAACCCGTCAGCGGTCATTTCATTGAAGAAGTTCGTCATGTCGGACACTCCCAATTGAGGACACTTAGCTTCCTATCAAGAAGTGTGCCAGCGGAAATGCACTATTTAGGTACACGAGCGTCACTGGCTGGGACGCTGATTGAATTCGCCGCCGATGGTGGTTTGCCTTGCTGCACGTCATTTCATCAGCAAGGCTTTTTGCCGTGAAATCAGTCATTTACGGTTGTGACCTGGTCGTTGTTAACAGGCTTGTCCACAAAAGCTGTGCGCAACTCCTTACGTCGCTTGCTGGGCCGGGCCGCTTTCAGCCGCGCTGTTGGTTTTGAAGGGAAAATAACCCATCGATGTAGATGTCCAGATGGCGATGGGCGAGCGTGCGCTCCTCGCTCGCTGCCACGCCAATTGCGAGTGGTCGCGCAAAGCGGATCATGGCGAAGACAATGTCATGCTCCGAGAGATCAGCACGGCACCGGCTGTCTTGCTTCGCGCGCTGCACGATCGTCTTCAGCAACGTTCCGGCCCGGATGGTGAGATCAGCCCAATCACGCTTTTCGAGAAGAGGGTGGATGATGTTGACCACGCCAATGCCATGATCGAGTGCGGTGTGCATGTACTGGCGGAGGACATCGCTCCCGTCATTGACGTTCATCAGAAGCGTCTCGCCGGCTTCGATGCTGCGTTCCAGCGCGTAGCGGGCAGTAGCGTGCAGGAGAGACTGCTGATCCGGGAAGTGGCGGTATAAGGTCCCGATACCCACTCCAGCGCGTTCCGCAATGGCATCGCGTGGCGGAGCGCCGCCCACTTCGAGAACTAATTCAATCGTGACCTCGACAAGCTTCTGCCGATTCTTTAGTCCATCAACCCGCATTGCTTTCAATCTTTCCTCTTTCTTGACACAGTTCATAAACGGAGTATATTCCTCCGCTTATTCTTGTCAAGTTTTGGTGAAAGAGAACGTCATGAAACTCACCCTGGCCCTCAGCGAAGTGGATCGCAAGCACACTGCGCTGGTTGGCGGTAAGGCTGCGAATCTCGGCGAACTCGCACAAATCGCAGGCATTCTCGTCCCGCCCGGATTCTGCGTTACGACCGGAGCCTATGCGGCTCACATTGAATGTTCGCCACGAATTCGTGCTGCATTGGACTTGCTCGAACGCGAAACAAACGGCGCAGGAAGCACCGATGCCGCGCTGTGCGCCGAAATTCGCTCCCTCATCGAGCAAATGACGATTTCGGAAGCGCTCCGTGCTGCGATTGAAGAACGCGTTGTGGCAGAGGGGAGAGGGGCGGCTTGGGCTGTTCGCTCAAGCGCAACCGCGGAAGATATGCCGACGGCTTCATTTGCAGGTCAGCATGCGTCGTATCTCAACCTGATTGGTGTTGACGCCGTCGTGGATGCGGTGCGCCGTTGCTGGGCTTCGCTGTTTACCGAACGCGCTGTCGCTTACCGGCAGCGGAATGATATTGGTCAGCGCAGCACCAGCATGGCCGTCATCGTGCAGCGCATGGTGCCGGCTCAATCGGCGGGGGTGATGTTCACCGCCGATCCAGTAAGCGGCGACAGAACAGTGGTCGCGATAGAAGCTTGCGCAGGTAGCGGTGAGGCGCTGGTATCAGGCGCGATCGATGCCGAAGCATTCAAGCTACGGTACGGAGAGATTTTTGAAGGGGCAGGGCGCGTTAGCCCCTTGTTGAATGACGAACAGGTCCGGGCGCTGGCTGAAATCGGCCGGCGTATAGAGGCGCACTTCGCCTCTCCGCAAGACATAGAGTGGTGTCTTCTCAACGGCGCGTTCCAGATTGTCCAAAGCAGGCCGATCACCACATTGTTCCCGATCCCGCGACGGGAGAATGTCAATGAGCGGTATGTCTACCTCTCGGTCGGCCATCAGCAAATGATGACGGATGCGATGAAGCCACTTGGGCTGTCATTCTGGCAAATGCTCGCGGCGCGGCCGATGTATGAAGCAGGCGGCCGGCTGTTTGTCGACATCACTGGCCAGCTTGCGTCACCCGCCAGTCGCAGCGCACTTCTTCATATGTTGAGCCGGGAACCTCTGATCAGCAGTGCGGTCAATACACTATTGGAGCGCAGGTTTATCGCGACGCTCCCTGCGCAGGAATCGGCTTGCAGTGCCTCGGCGCGATCGCTTGGCCGGAAGACGGACAATGCCTCGTCAGCCCAATCGCCTGACCCTGCAATTGTCGGGCAACTGATCGGCGAGCATGAAATGGCTGTCGCTGAGGCACGGCGCAGCCTGGCACAGAAATCGGGAAATGTGCTGTTTGACTTCATCGCCGACGATCTCGCTGCACTCAAGCGCCTGCTGACTGCGCCACAAAGTACGCTGGCCCTCATGACCGGCTTCGAGGCGATGTGGTGGCTTAATGACCACCTCACGGAATGGCTGGGCGAAAACGGCATCGCCGACATCCTTTCGCAATCGGTCGACAATAACGTCACTTCGAGAATGGGCCTGGATCTGCTGGACGTCGCCGATGCAATCCGTCCTCATCCCGCCGCGGTGTCATTCTTGCGGCAATTTGACGCAGACGGCTCGCTCTCTGAGCTTGCGCAGGTCGAGGGTGGCAGTGAAGCTCTGGATGCCATCACCGGCAATCTCGAAAAATACGGCATGCGCTGTGCCGGCGAGATTGACGTGACCCGCACGCGCTGGCGAGAGCAGCCGGCCATTCTCGTTCCGATGATTATTGCGAATGTCGATCGATTTGAACCGGGTGAAGCGGAGCGGCGTTTCAACCGTGGGCTGGCCCGGGCCGAAGCTGCTGAACAGGATGTGTTGATGCGTCTGCGTTTGCTGCCTGATGGCGCCATCAAGGCCGCACAAACCAAAGACGCGATCGATCGTCTGCGGGCGTTCATCGGTTATCGTGAATATCCCAAGTACGGTTGGGTTAGCCGCATGGACCTCCATAAACAGGCGATGCTCAGAGAAGCAGCTCAACTTGTCAGAGATGGCGTCATTGTCAGGGCGGACGATATTTTCTTCCTGCGCTTCGAGGAGCTTCGAGAAGTCGTCAGAACCCAACAGGCCGATCAGGACACCATTCTTGCCCGCCGCGCCGAGTTTGCAGCTTACGAAAGGCTTGCCCCGCCACGCGTGTTGACGTCGGATGGCGAAGGCCTGTTTGGAGATTTCAAACGCGACGATCTTCCGGCCAACGCGATTCCCGGCGTGGCTGTCTCCGTGGGAATTGTCGAAGGCCGCGCCAGGATCGTCCATGATATGGCGGCAGCTGCTATCGAGCCGGGCGATATTCTCGTTACCACGTATACAGACCCCAGCTGGACACCGCTGTTCCTGACGGTAGCGGGGCTCGTCACCGAAGTGGGAGGGCAAATGAGCCATGGCGCGGTTATCGCCCGCGAATATGGGCTGCCTGCAATCGTTGCGGTTCGGGACGCGACGCTACGGATTCAGGACGGCCAACGCATCCGCCTGGATGGAACGACCGGGTTTGTCACCCTTTTTCCGACGGATCGGTTGGCACCTGAGCGCGAACCGCGCGCTTGATCTAGCTGTAAAGCTGTTCGCGCTCCTGCCAGGGCGCAGGTGCAAACGGTGCTACTTACGGGCAAGGCTGCTTTACGAATGCTGCCCCACAGTTCATGCCGCATGCGTGGCCGCGAAAGGTTTATTCTGCGTTCTGCTTGTACGCGAATGCTCATAGCTGTCTGAGATCCCATGCTGTAATGCTAAACACCCATCACTCACTCAGAAGAGCCGAACCATGCCGAATTTGCCGCCGTCCTTTATTGACCTCCGCGTGTTTGCGCAGGATACCAAGCCTGGTAGTACAGGGACGGACTTCCTGTCCAGCCGCCGTCAGCTTGATCTACCGGCGGGGCCTGTAACGGTTGGCGTCATCGAGCTTGAAGCGGGCAGCGGCGAGGTGGCTGCTATGCCGGCCGACGAGTTCATCATCGTTGCAGGCGGGCGCCTGAAACTGTCGCAGCGGGACGGCCCGCTGATCCTGGAGGAGGGCAGCAGCATGGTGCTTCAGCGTGGCGCGGCATTCGCCTGGTCGGCCGACGCACCGGTGTCCATTATCTTCATGCGCTATTCCGGCAGCCAGCAGGCTGCGCGGGAGCTGATTCCCATCATGGCCAATCCGCCGTTGGAGCCATCTGGCGCTCCGCTGGCCGAACTGCTGCTGACACCCACTCCCGCCTGCCGCAACTACACCGACTACCGCTCTGCTGACGGAGAATTCATGTGCGGTACCTGGGATTCAACGCCTTACCAACGCCGCGCCATGTCTTATCGCCACTATGAGCTGATGTACCTCCTGGAGGGCAGCGTCACCTTTGTGGATGAAACGGGACGCGAGGGTACCTTCGTGCGAGGTGACATCTTCCTCGTCGAGCAGAACGCACAATGCAGCTGGGAGAGCCGTGAGAAGGTGGCAAAGGTGTACGCCATCTATCGGCCCGCTTAAACAGGCCACAAGCGTGGCGTCCACCGGGGACGCCAGTCTGGCTCAGGCAGAGAAACGGCGGATGCTGAACGGTTCAATCGGCGTCGAGGTGGCGCCGGTCGCGATCAGTTCGGCCATCACATCGCCCACGCCTGGGCCGATCTGGAAGCCGTGCCCGCAGAAACCGAAGGCATAGTGCAGCCCCGGCACTTTCGCGCTGGGACCCATCACCGGCAAATCATCCGGCATATAGCCTTCGATGCCACTCCAGACGCGGATGATGTTCAGCTTAGCCACTGGCGGCGCCAGGCGCGCCATCTGGCGGAACTGGGCCAGCGTAATCTGCGGCAGTACATAGGCGCGGCGCGTGTCGGCACTGGCCGGCCCGCGTCCGCAGCCGCCAAATACGATATTGCCGCGCTTGACCTGGCGGAAGTACAGCGACTCTTCCGGTACCTTGACCGCCACGCCAATCGCCGGACCGATCTTGTACGGCATCGGTTCCGTCACCGCCATTTGCGGGCCGCGTACGGCCATCGTCACCGGCTCGCCCATCTGTGCGCTCATGCGGTCGCCCCAGGCGCCGCTGGACACCAGCATGGCCGGCGCGCGGAACTCGCGGCCATCGGCGCAGATCGCGCGAAAATCCAGTCCATCGCGCTCCAGCGACAGCACCTCGCAGTTCTCGATAATGCGCGCGCCCAGCCGTGCAGCCGCGCGGCCAAATGCAGGTGCCGCAAGGCGCGGATTCGCATGGCCATCCAGCGGCGACAGGGAACCGGCGATGACTTCGGGACCCAGCCAGGGGTAGCGCTTGCGAATCTCGGCCTTGCCGATCATTTCCAGGTCCAGTCCCCACTCGCGGCATTCACTGGCGTATTTTTCCAGCACGGCTTCGCGCTCGCTGTCGTAAGCGCAGCGCAGGTGGCCGGACGGCAGGAATTCCGCATCTTCGCCGAGCAGTTCCTTCAGCTTGTACCAGATCTCGTTCGCCCGGTTGGACAAGGGCAGTTGCGACAGAATGCGGCCCTGGCGTCGCACATTGCCGAAATTGACGCCGCTGGCCTGCTGCCCCACCAGACCGCGCTCAAGCAGGATCACGGAAAGGCCCCGCTTGCGCAGGAAAAAAGCGGTGGAGGCGCCCATGATGCCGCCGCCGATGATCAGAACGTCGGCCTGCGGTGATGCACTCATGCCTGCTCCTCGATGGTATGGATGGAAAGTGGTTTGACGGGACCTTGTCCGCGCAGGCGTCCGACCTGTTCGAGCGGTACGCCGCAGGCATGGGCAATCACCTCGGCGCCGGCCTGGCCGCAGTAGCGTCCCTGGCAGCGGCCCATGCCCACGCGGCTGAAGGCCTTGGCGCGGTTGGCTTCCTGCGCGCCCATGTCGCGTACGACCCGGCGCAGCTCTCCTGCAGTGATACATTCGCAGCGGCAGACAATGGTGTCGTCGGTCAGTGCGGCGGCTTGATCGGCTGGCCACGGGAAGGCTTGCACCAGTCCTTGGCGGAAGCGATCCATCTTCTCCTGCGCTGCCAGCAGAGAAGCCACGCGGTTCGCGTCCACGCTGCGGCCGGTGTCCTTCAGCAGGGCCAGCGCGGCCAGGCGGCCGGCATTTTCGGCGCCTTCCGCACCGAGGATGCGCGCGCCATCGCCGGCCAGATACACGCCGGCGACTGAACTGCGTCCTTCCATGCTCACATCAGGGAACCACTGGCGCGTGCCGGCATCGAAGCGGAATGCACAGCGCGCGAGGTCCGCGAGCTGTGTTTCGGGACGCAGGTGATAGCCCATGGCGACAGCATCGCATTCTATTTCGCGCACGGCGCCGGAGGATTCGTGGAAGACGATCTTGCGCACACCATCTTCGCGGTCGCCGTCAATGGCTACCGGCTGTATACCGTTCAGCACCGGCACTCCAGCGCGGCGCAGGGCCGACACATAGCCCATGCCCAGCCGCAGCACTGCAGGCCGCGCCAGCAGCTTGGGCAGCGCCGCGATGCGATGGCGCAGCCGGGACGTGTCCAGCACGGCCGCAACACCCGCACCGGCCTTCATGTACTGGTAAGCGACCAGATAGAGCAGGGGACCGCTGCCCATGAAGACCACGCGCTTACCGATTGCGCAAGCCTGCGACTTCAGTGCAATCTGCGCGGCGCCCAGGCTGTAAGTGCCTGCCAATTCCCAGCCCGGCACCGGCATCAGACGGTCGGTGGCCCCGGAGCAGATAATCAGCGCGCTGTAGGGCAGCCGGCTGCTGCGTTGCTCGCTCACGAGATGGACGTGCCCTTCCGAGATATTCCAGGCCAGCGTCTCCGGACGATAGTCGATGCGGGCGCGCAGCTTGTCGAAGCTTTGATGCAGATCGGCTGCACGCGCGGCCTCGCTGCCATACAGCGTCGTGTATTCGCGCTTGAAGTGGTCCGGCTGACGGCGGTAAATCTGCCCGCCGTCGCGGCGGCCTTCTTCGATCAGTGTTGGCTGCAGTCCTGCTGCAACCAGTTCCTCGGCCGCACGCACGCCGGCGGGACCGGCGCCGATGATGATTACGCCTGGTTCAGCCATGCCGCCTCCGTATCGCGGGTGACGAGCGCCATGCCTTCTTCCACCACAACCGAGCATGCGCGCAGACGGTCCCCTTGCGCCGTCCACACCCAGCAATCCTGGCATGCGCCCATCAGACAGAAGCCCGCGCGGCGGCCATCGCCGAATTCGGAACTGCGCAGCGAGCGCGTGGCGCCCATCATGGCAACCAGCAGGGTGTCGCCCTGCAGCGCCGTGGCGGGCTGGCCGTCGATGGTGAAGGAGACGGTCTGGCGGTCGGTTTCCGCCAGGCGGACAAAGCGATGGTTCATGCAACTTCCTCAAAACAGTTTAACGACGACTGCTTCGCCATCAGGACGGCAGTCGGCTGGTGACACAGCATGTCGCCGCCGCCCGGCAGCGGCTGGCGTGGCGGCGGCAGGCGATTGCATACGCCATCGATGCGCTGGCTGCAGCGGTTCAGGAAGGAACACAGATCGGGGTTATCGGCTGGCTGCTGGCTGAGTGGCGGCAGGCCGTCAGCGCCGCGCGCGCAGGCGCTGTCCAGCCAGCCCTGCTGCAGGCGCGGCACGGAGCTAATGAGCAGGTGGGCGTAGGGGTGGAAGGGCGGCACGGCGACAGCCTCGCGCGGACGCGCTTCAACCTTGTTGCCCGCATAGAGCACCACAATCTCGTCGCAGATTGCGCGCACGGTGTTGATGTCGTGGCTGATGAACATATACGACACCTTCAACTCGCGCCGCAATTCGGCCAGCAGATCGAGGATGGCCGACGCCACCACGGTATCGAGCGCGGACGTGATTTCGTCGCACAGAATCAGTTCAGGTTCGGCCGCCAGCGCGCGGGCCAGGTTGATGCGCTGTTTCTGGCCGCCGGACAGCTCGCCGGGCAGTCGGTCTGCTACAGTGGTTGGCAGTTTGACGAGATCCAGCAGCTGCAGCACGCGCTTGCGGCGCGCTTCGCCCTTCAAGCCATGATAGAACGCCAGCGGACGCGCCAGGATACCCCCGATCGTATGGGCCGGGTTCAGTGCCGTGTCGGCATTCTGGAAGACGAACTGCACGCGCTGGTGCTGCTCACGTGTGCGTCCATGCTCGCAGGAGGGCAGCTCGGCGCCATCCAGCAGCACCTCGCCACGTGCGCTGGGCACCATGCCTGCCACCACACGCGCCAGCGTGGTCTTGCCGCAGCCTGATTCGCCGATTACTCCCAGCGTTGCGCCACGTTCGATGGCGAGGTCGATGCCGTTCAGGATGCGTTTCGCGGGCAGGCCATCCTTGCCGATGGCGCCATAGCCTGCAACCAGTCCGCGCACTTCCAGCAATGGTGGGGTCAGGCGCGTGAGATTGGCCGGTTCGCTGCCCAGGTCGCGGGTGGCTGGTGCGGCGGCGGCGAGCAGGCTTTGCGTGTAAGCGTGCGCAGGGGCGTTCAAGACCTGCGGCGTAGTCCCGTTCTCGCGCACCTCGCCATCGCGCAGCACGACGATGCGGTCAGCCATCTGCGCCACCACCGCCAGATCGTGCGAGACATACACGGCGCTGATGCCCAGCTGGCGCACGACATCCTTGAAGGCGCGCAGCACTTCAATCTGCGTGGTCACGTCCAGCGCGGTAGTCGGTTCGTCCAGAATGACCAGAGACGGGTCGGTGATGAAGGCCATGGCTGCCATCACGCGCTGCAGCTGGCCGCCGGACACCTGGTGCGGATAGCGTTTGCCGATATTGTCCGGGTCGGGCAGGGCCAGCGCGCGGAACAGGCCAATTGCTTTGGCTTCCGCCGCAGCGCGGTCCATCGTCTTGTGGATAGCGGCGCCTTCGACCACCTGGTCCATCAAGGTGCGGGATGGATTGAAAGCGGAAGAAGCGCTCTGCGCGATATAGGCTACTGTGCGGCCGCGCAGGGCGGCCAGGCCGCGCGCATCCAGCGACAGCACATCCTGTCCCGCGACCTTTACCTTGCCGCCGGCGATGCTGCAGCCCTGGCGTGCATAACCCATCAGGGAGAGGGCAATCGTCGTTTTGCCGGAGCCGGATTCGCCGATCAATGCCAGCACTTCGCCGGGCGCGATGCTGAAATCCACGCCTTTGACGATGGGCATATCGACGCCTTCATCGTTGCGGGCACAGACACGCAGGCCGCTTACTTGTACTAATGGCGTCATTACATGCCCTTTCCGCGGCGGCCGCGCAGGTTGTCGATCAGCAGATTCACACCGATGGTCAGCGTGGCGATCGCCAACGCCGGCATCAGCACGGCGGGCGCGCCTTCGGCCAGTCCGCCGATGTTTTCGCGCACCAGCGAGCCCCAGTCCGCGTCCGGCGGCTGCACGCCCAGGCTGAGGAAGGACAGACCGCTCAACAGCAGCACGGTGAACACGAAGCGCAGGCCGAAGTCCGCCAATACCGGCCGGATGATATTCGGCAGCACTTCCACGCAGGCGATGTAGCGTAAGCCTTCACCGCGCGAGCGCGCAGCCTGCACGAAGTCCAGCGCCTGCACATTCACCGCCAGCGCACGGGCGATGCGGTACGCGCCCGGCATGAAACTGAGGGCCGCAGTCAGCACCAGCAGCGGCACGGACGAACCGAAAGAGGCCACCATCATCAGCGCAAACATCTTGCTGGGAATGGAGATCAGCGCATCCAGCGCGCGGCTCATGCTGGCGTCCACCCAGCCGCCGCGTACGGCGGCGAAAAGGCCAAGCAGGGTGCCGGTGGTACTGGCCAGCACGGCTGCCGCCAGCGCCAGGGCCACGGTGTAGCGGGCACCGACGAGGACGCGGCTCAGCATGTCGCGGCCCAGATAATCCGTCCCAAGCGGGAACTGGGCGCTGATACTGCCGAAGACGTCGGGATCGACAATGGCGCCCGGATCGTAAGGCGCAATCGACGGACCGGCCAGCGTGACGATGATCCAGAAGCCGACGATGGCGGCGCCAATCAGGGCCAGCGGCGTGGCGGGGAACAGCGGGCGGCGCATGCGCAGGGAAGCGGGCATGTTCATGGATTGCGTAACCTCGGGTTGGATGCGATGGCGCAGATATCCGCCAGCATGACGAGCAGCAGATAGGCGCTGCAGAAAATCAGCGAGCAGGCCTGCACCAGCGGGATATCGCGGGTAGTAACTGCGTCGATCATCAGGTTGGCGATGCCGGGATAGTTGAAAATGCTTTCGACGATCAGCACGCCACCCAGCAGATAGGAAAGGCTCAGCGCCACGGCGTTGGCGATGGGGCCGACAGCGTTCGGCAGCGCATGCGACAGCACGATGCGCACCGGTCCTGCGCCTTTCAGCCGCGCCATTTCCACATAGGGTGCGCGCAGCTGGTCGATCACTGCAGCGCGGGTCATGCGCGCCATCTGCGCTACGATCACGCAGCACAGCGTGAACACCGGCATGGCGTAGGCCCGCAGGAACTGGCCAAGCGTGGCGATATCCGCCGTGTGCGACAAGGCGGAGAGCCAGCGCAGCTTGACCGCAAACAGCAGCACGGCCAGCGTAGCGATCAGGAATTCCGGCACGGACACCAGGGACACCGCCAGCATATTCATGCCGCGGTCAAACAGCGAGCCGCGATACATGGCTGAAAGGATGCCCAGTGTCAGCGCCAGCGGCACCGATACCAGTGCCGTGGCGCCGGCCAGCACCAGGGAGTTGGGCAGGCGCTTGCCGATCAGCTCTGTGATGGCCTGACCGCTGACCAGTGAGACACCCGCATCGCCTTGCACGATATGCGTCAGCCAGCGGGCGTAGCGCACGGGCGCTGGCTGGTCCAGTCCGAACTGCGCCCGCAGTGCAGCAACGGTTTCCGGCGTCGCAGCCTGCCCCAGCGATTCTTCCGCGGCGTCGCCGGGCAGCAGATTGGTGATGGCGAAGACGACGATCGATACGATGAACAAGGTGAGCACGGCCATCGCAATGCGGCTCACCAGCAGTTTTGCCATGGTCTTATTCATCGCCGCCTCAGTGCAGAATGTCCTGCAGGCGGTAATACGCGCCTACAAATGGCAGGAACCAGGCCTTGCCGTGATAGCCGGGGATGGCGGGCCAGTCCAGGTCGCGCCAGGGATTGCTCTCGGCGCTGCCCGCCATCACGTCCGCCATTTTCTGGCCCATGTGGACCGACATCTGGACGCCATGGCCGCTGTAGCCCAGCGAGTAGAACATGCCTTCGTGCTGGCCTGCGCGCGGCAGACGGTCGGCAGTCATATCCACCAGGCCGCCCCAGCAATAATCGATGCGCGCCTGTGCCAGCTCGGGGAACACGCGCACCATCGTATCGCGCAGAATGCGGCCGCTCTTCGCGTCGGACTTCGGATTGGACAGCGCGAAGCGCGCGCGGCCACCGAACAGCAGGCGGTTGTCCGGTGTGATGCGGAAGTAGTTGCCGATGTTCTTGGTCGTCACGTAGTTGCGGCGCGTTGGCGTGATGCGATCCAGCACTTCGTGCGGCAGCGGCTCGGTCGCAATGATGAAACTGCCCACGGATACCAGGCGCCGGCGGAAATGACCGAAGGGGCCGAGGCTGGAATTGCCGGTAGCGAGGAAGACCTGGCTGGCCGTCACGTCGCCCCGTGCGGACTTCACGCGGAAGGCGCCGCCAATGCGTTCAATATCCCGCACGGCGGCATCCTGGAACAACTGCGCGCCGGCACGCGATGCCGCTTCGGCCAGGCCGACGCCGAATTTCCCCATATGCATCTGGGCGCCTTGCGGCTGCAGGATGCCGCCGTAGAACTGGTCGGAGCCGATTTCACTGGCCATGTCGGCCGGAGGAATCAGCTTCACGTCCGTCTCGACCTGGCGCAGATATTCATGGGCGCGTACCAGTTTGTCGTAGTGTTCCGGCTTCGCTGCCAGTTTCAGCTTGCCGCAGCGGCGGAAATCGCAATCGATGCCTTCGCGCGCGATGATGCTGTCCACCGTGCGCACGGCATCGTTATAGGCATCGTAATACGCGCGTGCCCGGTCTTCGCCGAGGCGGGAAGACAGGTCCGCGTAGTCGTGCGCCAACCCGGTGTTACATTGGCCTCCGTTGCGGCCGGAGGCTTCGCCTGCGATGCGGCCAGCTTCCAGCAGCACGACGGACGCGCCGCGCTGAGCCAGCGCCAGTGCCGCGGAAAGGCCGGTGAAGCCGCCGCCCACCACCACCACGTCTGCACGGCCAGGCACGGCGCCCTGGGCGGCAGCCCTGAATGGCGGGGCTGTATCGAGCCAATACGATTCAAGCTTCATGCATGTTCCTGTATGGGTTGTTCGCATAACCATTACATCATGTTCACCGATGCGCTTTATTCCATATTGCCTGATCCGCGAAACAGAATGAACGGTTTTTTCATCCGCTGACAGCACACTTTGCTGTGGGCCGGCGCCGGGCGGCTATAAGCAGTTTCCCCAGTAGCAGGATGTGCGAAAAGCGGCTCAACTTCACAAGCTTGCGCCTTGGCGTGCCCTTACGACCGCATTTAATGCTGACCATTCGGCCTTAGCATCAGTTCAACGCACTTTCACTCCAAGGGACACCGCAATGCACAGCTTCGATCCAGATCAGCTCTCCATCACCAGCGCTCATTTCATTGGCGGCGCCTATGTTTCCTGCAGCGGCAATGTGCTGGATGTGCGGCGTCCATCCGATCACCGCGCCTACGCATCGTTGCCGGTGGCCGAAGCGGATGTGGTGGACCATGCTGTGCAGGATGCCTGGCAGGCTTACAAGAAAAGCAATTGGGCAAAGCAGGCGCCACGCCAGCGCGCCCGTGTGATGCGCCGATGGGCGGAATTGATCGAGGCCGATGTGCAGTATCTGGCGCAGCTTGAAGCGCTGGGCTCCACGCGTCCGATCGCCAATGCGATATCGTGGGACATTCCATTTACCGCGGAAGGCATCCGCTTTTTCGCCGAATTCGCAGACAAGATCGGCGGCGACGTCGCTGCCACACGCCAGGAATCGCTGGGCATGACTATCGCTGAACCATATGGCGTGATCGGTGCCATCGCTCCCTGGAACTTCCCGCTGGTGATGGCTTCCTGGAAGATCGCACCGGCGCTGGCAGCAGGCAATGCCGTGGTCCTGAAGCCTTCCGAGCTGACGCCGTTTTCCGTGCTGCGCCTGGCCGAACTGGCCATTGAAGCGGGCATGCCGCCGGGGATCTTCAATATAGTGCAAGGCCTCGGCCACACTACGGGTGACGCGCTGGTAAGGCACCCGCTGATTTCCAAGGTGACCTTTACCGGCTCGACGCGCACCGGCAGCGCCATCATGCAGGCCTGCGCGCAGCACGGCACCAAGCCCGTCACGCTGGAACTGGGCGGCAAGAGCCCGCAGATCGTGTTTGCCGACGCGCCGGATCTGGATAAGGTGGCGCGCATGGTGGCGGGCTCCATTGCGGGCAATGCCGGTCAGGTCTGCGTTGCCGGTTCGCGCTTGATCGTGCAGCGCGCGGTCGCCGAGCAACTGATCGACGGCATCGCCAGCAACTTCGCAGCAATGCGTCCCGGCCCGACCTGGAGCGCGGACACCACGCTGTCTCCGATCATTTCGCCGAAAGACGCGCAGCGCATCGACGGCATGGTGCAGCGCGGGCTCGAAGCGGGCGCCCGGTTGGCGGCAGGCGGCAAAGCCGGCGCCAGCGCAGGCGAGGGCGCCTATTACGAACCGACCATCCTGACCGGCGTGGACCCTTCGATGGAGGTGGTGCGCGACGAGATCTTCGGCCCGGTGCTCACCGTGCAGGTCTTTGACGATGACGAAGAGGCCCTGGCGCTGGGGGATCACCCCTCCTACGGCCTCGCTGCCGGTATTCACACCTCGGACATCAGCCGCGCCTTGCGCTGCGCGCGCAGCCTGGAAGCGGGGACTGTGTGGGTAAATCGCTACGGCCGCAGCGACGACTATGTGATTCCGACCGGCGGTTACAAGCGTTCCGGCATCGGCAAGGACCTGGGACGCCAGGCTTACGAGGCAAATCTGCGTTTCAAGAGCGTGTTGATCGATATTTGAGTGATAAAAATTGCACTGAATTGGTGCGAAACGGCAAGATAGGTGCTTTCATAGTGCAAGCGTGTACAAGGCAGCAAGCTGTGCTGACGAGGGGGCGGAAAAACACATAATCCTGTTTTGTGACCGGGCAATTACAGGATAAATGGCAACAACCGCATGTTGTAATCCTTATCAGCAGAGACAGCAACATACAACTAACCCAACCAGGAGTTTTGTTATGTATCCCACCCGTCACCGCACACTGGCCCTGTTCCTGGCCGCGACCTATCCTCTGGCGGCAATGGCTGCCGAGCCTCAGGCCGATGCCGGCAGCGCGCCGGAAGCGGCCGCGCCGGCACCTGTCATCGTTGCCGCAGCTGAAGCGCCTGCCGCCGTTGCGGCGGCCCCTGCGGACGGCGCCGCAGAGAGCGACGACGGCAAGGCGAAATCGGTTGTACACGTGGTCGGCGCGCGCCAGAACTATCGCGCTTTGTCCGCCACCGGCGCAACCAAAACGGATACGCTGCTGAAGGACCTGCCGCAAAGCGTGCGGGTGCTGACGGCGGATCTGCTGAAAGATGTGGGTGTCACCAGCCTGGCCAGCGCGCTGGACCTGTCGAGCGGCATCACCCGCCAGAGTAACCTGGGCGGCTTGTGGGACAGCTACTCGATGCGCGGCTTCACCGGCGACCCGAACTTCGGTTCCGACTATCTGGTGAATGGCTTCAGTTCCAGCCGCGGCTACAACGGCCTGCGCGATTCGGCCAGCACCGCCAGCGTGGAAGTGCTGAAAGGCCCGGCATCGGCATTGTATGGCCGCGGCGAACCTGGCGGCACAGTCAACATCACAACCAAGAAGCCGCGCTTCGATCCCGCTTACGCAATCGATCTTTCCGTCGGCAGCTTCCATACCTGGCGCACGGCTGTCGATCTCACCGGTGGCGTTACCGATGATGTGGCTTACCGCCTGAATGCCGCCTACGAAAAGGGCGACAGCTTCCGCGACACCATCAAGACCAAGCGCCAGTTCCTGTCGCCTTCCTTCATCTGGCTGCTTGGCGACAGCACCAAGGTCTCCTATGAGCTGGAATACAGTAACCAGGACGTGCCGTTCGACCGCGGCGTGGTGGCCGTGAATGGTGTGCTGGGGCTGATCCCGAATTCGCGCTTCCTCGGTGAGCCGAACGACGGGCCGACCACGGTGAAAACGCTGGGTCACCAGCTTTTTGTCGAACACGAATTCAACGACAAGTGGAAAATGCAGGGTGGTCTGTCCTATCGCGACAGCTCGCTGAAAGGCTTCTCCACCGAGGCAAACAATCTGCTGGCGGATGGCCGCACCCTGCGCCGCCAGCGCCGCTACCGCGACTTCTCCGCGCTGGACCGCTCCGGGCGTCTGGAACTGGTGGGTAAATTTGATACCGGCGCGTTCACGCACAATGTGCTGGTGGGTGTGGATGCTTACCGCTTCGGGGACCGCCGCATCCAGTTGCGCCGCAATCCCAATGCGACGAATCCGTACGCGATCGACATTTACAACCCGGTCTACGGCGGCACTTCCGATCCGCTGACGCTGTCTATCGATACGGACGAGAAGCAGCGTTCGCATGCCTTCTATGCACAGGACCAGATCGATATTACCGAACAGTGGAAGGCGCTGCTCGGTGTGCGCTACGATAAATACGATCAGACCGTGCGCAACTTCCGCACCAGCGCCGTGAACGACCAGTCGCTGAGCGCCACCAGCCCGCGCGGCGGCCTGGTGTACCAGCCGATTCCAACCATTTCGCTGTACGCCACCGCAGCCAAGGGCTTCCGTCCCAACAGCGGTATCAGCATCGACAACAAGGGATTCCCGGCAGAGGACAGCCGGTCTTATGAGGTGGGGGCCAAGTGGGAAGCTGCAGATGGCAAAATCACCAGCACGCTGGCCTTCTACAAGATCACCAAGAAGAATGTGCTGACCACGAATCCGCTCAACACCGACTACTCGATTCCGGCAGGCGAGGTGGCCAGCAAAGGTATTGAGCTGGACATATCCGGCGAGATCGCAAAGGACCTGCGCCTGGCGGCCGCCTACGCCTACACGGATGCCAAGGTCACCCAGGGCGACGTCACCATTATCACCGGCAGCCGTTTCCCGAACGTGCCGCGTCAGAGCGGCAGCCTGGTGCTGACCCAGGGCTTCGCGGTCGGAACCGGCCATGCATCGCTCGGTGGTGGCCTGACCTACGTCGGTGACCGTCTGGGCGACGTGGCCTTCACCAGCAATTTCAGGCTGCCGGCCTATACGACGTTCAAGCTGATCTCGTCCTGGTCGCCGACCAAGAACCTGCGTCTGGCACTGAATGTCGATAACCTGTTCAACAAGGCTTACTACGCAAGCTCGTACAGCCAGGTCTGGGTGGCGCCCGGCCAGGAACGCACGATCACCCTGAACCTCAATTACAAATTCTGAGAGGAGCAATGATGAGAAAAATCGCAATCGCCGCCGTGCTGGCCGCTGGTATGGTTGCCGGCAGCGTGCAGGCGCACGGCATCTGGTTCGCGCAGCGCGCAACCCAGCTGGCTTTCCTGTACGGCGTGGGTGCCGACGATCTCGATTCGCTGAAACGCCTGCCGCTGGTGACCAGCATGGCCGGCTACGACGCGGCGGGCAAACCGGTGGCTACCAAGCTGGAACCGGATGGCCGCCTGGTCCTGGTCAATCTGGAAAACCAGCCTGCCGTGCTGGCGGCGGTGCTCGACAACGGCACCTGGAGCAAAACACCTGACGGAAAATGGCACAAGAAGGGCAAGGACGAAGTGCCGACCGCAATCGTCAGCGAACACACGTGGAAGTACGCCGTGCACCTGCGCGCGCCGCTGAGCGCACCGCTGGCGCCGCTGCCGGGACAGATCCTGCAGGTCAGCCCGGTGGATGCTGAACTGCCGAAGATGATCAACGATCCGATCCGCCTGCGTGTTCTGTACAAGGGCAAGCCGGTTGCCGGTGCTAAGGTGCTGCACGACTGGATCAACGATCCGGACGGCGCGCCGGTATTGAGCGACAAGGATGGCTACGTGACGCTGAAAGTACGCAACCAGGGCTTGAACGTGATCGTGGCGATTTACGAAGGCGAGTCCGATCAGCCGGCCAAGTACAACCGCGTGGAGCACCTGGCATCGCTGTCCTTCGTGCTGGCCCACGCACCTGAATAAAGGGAGAACATGATGATGAAACGAATCCTTACTGCGCTGCTGCTGGGCGCTGCTGCATTGACCGCAGGCCTGACCGGAACCCTGGCGCGCGCCCACGGTGCGCCGCAACCGAATCACGGCGGCATCGTGCAGGCGGTGGGGGAAACCTGGCTGGAGCTGGTGGTACGCGGCGATGCGCTTGACTTGTATGTGCAGGATGATGGCGATGACCTGCCGAGCGCCGGCATGACTGGCCATTTCACCATCGTCAACAGCTCCGCTAAAAAAGAGTTTGGTCTGGCTCCGGCGGGCGAGAACAAACTGACGGGCAAGGCAGCAGGTGTGGCCAAAGGCAGCAAGGTGTTGACGGTCCTGACGCTGGCCGACAAGAAGACCAAGGTCAGCGCCACGTTCGACATCAAGTAAACAGGGTGTGTCTTATTGGCGGGCTTTCGGGCCCGCCTTTTTTCGTTAATATCCGCGCTGGCGGTCCACCACATCATGCAGCGGCTGGCCGGCCATGTGGCGGCGCAGGTTTGCCAGCAGCACCGGCGCGGCCGTTTCAGGTTGGGTCATTGCGGCGATGTGTGGTGTAATCAAAACGCGCGGATCGCGCCACAGCGGATGATTGGCCGGCAGGGGCTCGGGGTCGGTTACGTCCAGGACCGCAGCGCGCAGATGGCCTTCCGCCAACGCGTCGAGCAGGGCGTCCTGGTCGAGGTGGGCGCCGCGTCCCACGTTCAGAATCGCTGCACCGCGCGGCAGTGCGGCGAACAGGTCGCGTCCCAGCATGCCGCGCGTTCCGGAGGTGAGCGGCAGGAGGCAGACCAGGATATCGCAGCGAGCGAGAAATTCGTCGCGTTCTGCGGCACCTGCATAGCACTTCACGCCTGGCAGTTCGCGCGCTGAACGGTTCCAGCCAATGCGTTCGAAGCCGAAGGGCGCCAGCCTTTCAAGCAAGGCCAGCCCCAGAACGCCAAGCCCCATCACGCCCACTGTGCGCTGTGAGGCCGGCCGTACCAGCAACGCTTGCCAGGTGCCTGGTTCGGCGCGGGCGTAATGCAGCAGATCCCGGTGCAGGGCCAGGATGCTCATGCAGGCATATTCGGCCATCGAGTCGACGATACCGGGTTCCACCATGCGTACCAGCGGCACATGGGAAGGCAGGGCGCTGAAATCCAGGTGGTCCACGCCCGCACCCGACGCGAAGAAGACTTCCAGATTCGGCATCGCGGCAATCAGCTCCCGGTCCGCCTGCCAGCCGATGAAATAACGGACATCGCTCAGCTTTCCCCCGTTTGGCCAGATGCGGAAATCGACATCCGGCGCATGCTCGGCAAAGTAAGCAGCCCAGCGCGCTGCACGTGCGGGATCGGTCTTCAGCAGGACGGTCATTGGCAAGCCTTCGGCGTTAAAATCGGTACTGCCAGTATAGGGCTGCGAGTGCAGCAAATTATGCTGCCCATGTCGATGCAAACGCCGCAATGTGTGCGTTACGCAGGTCAACTGCGGCACCATTGGCTACCGGGTGATGGTTATGATGTCTATACTCTGATTAACCTAAGAAAGGGCTTCCATGAGCATCGTCTTCCGGCCGAAATACATCAGCTTTGACTGTTACGGCACCCTGATTTACTTCCAGATGTCGCCGGTGGCGCGCCAGCTGTTTGCGGACCGTGTCGCTGCTGAGGATATGGACCAGTTCTGCAAGGACTTTTCGGCTTACCGCTTCGATGAAGTGCTGGGCGACTGGAAGCCTTACTACGAGGTGATCTACAACGCCGTGCTGCGTACTGCGAACAAGTGGCGGGTGCCTTTCCGCGAATCCGACGTCAGTGCGATTTACGAAGCGGTGCCGACCTGGGGGCCGCATCCGGACACCGTCGCCGGCCTGGCCAAGATTGCCGACAAGATCCCGCTGGTAATCCTGTCGAACGCCATGGATCACCAACTGGTGCACAACGTGAAGAAGCTCGAAGTGCCGTTCCATCGCGTGTTCACCGCGCAGCAGGCCAAAGCCTACAAGCCACGCCTGCAGGCCTTTGAATACATGATCGACCAGCTCGGCGCTAAACCAGAAGACTTCCTGCACGTGTCTTCAAGCATGCGCTACGACCTGATGTCGGCGCACGATATGGGTATTCAGAACAAGGCTTTCGTCAACCGTGGCCATGAACCGGGCACCCCTTACTACGGCTACACCGAGATCAAGGACATCGGCGGTCTCGCGGGTCTGGTCGGACTGTAATTCGGCACGGCTGAACGGCGGCGCAAGTTCTTCGGAGCCTGCGCCGCCGTCGTCGTTTACAGGTCCAGAACGAGGCGCTCGCCGCGTGCGCGGGAGCAGCAGGGCGTGAAGCAGTCATTGGCTGCCCGCGATTCGGGAGCCAGGCATTGGTCGCGGTGATCAGGATCGCCTTCCAGCACGCCGGTGGCGCAACTGCCGCAGATGCCGTGTCTGCACGACGAAGCGATATCGACGCCGGCAGCTTCCAGAGCGTCCAGCGCAGTCTGATCGGGCGCAACGTGAATAACCTTGCCGGAACCGGACAGGATCAGGTCAAAGGCGCGGTCTCCCGGCTGGCTGGTCACAGCGCCGGTAAAGCGTTCGGTGTGTACGGCATCGTCTGGCCAGCCTAGTTTGGCGGCGGTTGCCACCGCTGCATCGGTGAAGTCGGCAGGTCCGCAGATATAAAGGTGCGCACCAGCTGGCGTGGCGGCGAGCAGGCGGTCCATGTCCGCGCGGCCTCCTTCGGCACTGAGGTGGAAATAGACACGCCCGGTAAATTGCGGCTCGGCGAGCCGTTCGGTGAACGCCACATGCCCACGGGATCGTGCACAGTAGTGCAGTTCGAAACTGGACCCGCTGGCAGCCAGCGCCTCAGCCATCGCGAGGATTGGCGTGATGCCGATGCCGCCTGCCAGCAGCACCGTGTAGCTGGCATCTGGCACGAGCGGGAAATGATTGCGCGGGAGGCCAATTTGTATTCGGTCGCCGGCGCGCAGGGCTTCGTGCATGGCGCGCGATCCGCCGCGCGATGGTTTGCAGCGGTGGACGGCGATGAGATAGCGGCCGCGGTCGGCCGGATCTCCGCACAGCGAGTATTGACGAATGACGCCTGGTGCTACATGAACGTCGACATGGGCGCCCGCGGTCCAGGGTGGGAGCTTGTGCCCGCGCGGGTCGGCGAATTCGAAAGCGCAGATGTCCTCCGCCACGACCCATTTACGCCGCAGCTCCAGTGTCAGCAGCGGCGGTGGGCGAGCGCTGCGCCTGCGGGCGAGCCAGCTTGCGGTGCCTGTCCAGGTTAGGACAGGCACGGAAAGCGCTGTCAGGAACAGGATCAATTGCCAGGCGGCGTTGCCAACCGCGCCATAATGCAAAGCCAGTCCCCACAGATAGAGCTTGCGGCCAAAGGTGCTCTGCTCGTAGCGCTGCTGCTGAAGCAATGCGCCGGTGCGGGCATCGAAATGCATGGTGCCCGCCGCATAAGCATGCGGCGCGTCGGCGCTGGTGAACTCGACGACGATTGGCTCGCCGCCAGTGCGGGGAGGGCGCCATTGCATCTGCATCCAGGGCGTGGCGGTGGCCCCGCGCCACGTCAGATCCAGCGCGCGGTAGGAGAGGGCGCCTCTGCCGGCGTTCAACTGCGCTTGCGCGGCCGCTGCTTGGCCGGTGCTGGGACCGCCCTCCTGAGCCGAGGGTGGCGCGGCCCGGCCCTGCATGGGCGGCGCCAGTGCGGTTGCAATAGACGGGAATGCCTGCGGGATGCCTGTCAGTGCGAGCGTCAGCAGAACGGGGGCCGCCCACGGCGCGATGGTGCGGTGATGCTTCATCCGGCGCGCGGCAGGCGCCAGCGACACGATTGCGCGCCGCGCGCGCCGCCGCTGCGGCCACCACAGCACCAGCCCCGCCGTTCCCAGCACGATCACTGCCAGCGCAATCGAGCCGGCGATCGTGGCGCCAAACGTTGCATAACCAAAGATATGCAGCCACGCCAGCGTGCCGAATGGGCCGCCATAAGCTTCCTGCACACCCAGCACGCGGCCGGAGCAGGGATCTACATAGATCCAGTTCGTATTGTCAAAACGAATGCGCGTACTTGCTGCCGGATCGGCGTAAAAACGGATTGCCGTGAGCGCTCCGGTACCCGCGGCATTGACGCGCGCTCCAGCCACCAGCTGTGACGGTGGCAGCGGAGCGGCACAGGACGGAACGCGCAAAAGCTGTGGGCTTGTCAGCGGTTCGAGCTGGCTGCGAAAGACCATGCCCGCGCCAGTCAGCGCAACAACGATCAGCAGCAGCCCTGCGGTAAGGCCGCACCAGCGATGCAACTGCTGCGCAATGCGGCGTACTGTCATCAGGACGGACGATAGAGTTTTTCGTGGAAGCCGGTGACCTGCACCTTGATGGTCACGGACTGTGCGCCCTTATTGCGCCAGAACCAGCCGTGGATGCCGTCGAAGCCTGCGGTAAAGTCGCCGCTGCCACTCGTTTGCTGCGGCTCTTTCCAGTAGGTGGTGAACTCGTTCGGCTTGGCGTTCAGCGGTTCGCCGTGCATATCGGCCTTCACCGGCGCACCGTCGGTGGACCAGTGGAACACGAAATGCTCGCCCTTGCGGATCAGCGCCTTGATCTCGGCGCCTTCGCCTGGCGCCAGGGTGACCGTCATCTCATCGGAACGCATCGGAACATTGCTGCGGGCGACCGGCGCGCCCGTTGCGGCGGCACCCACTGCGGCGGGAATAACGCTCGGCACCGGCTTGGCGCCGTTGGTCATTTTCAGCAAGCCCAGTGCGCGGCCCGCGCCAAACGGATCGATGCCATATTCGGCTGGCAGTACGGTCGTCGTCAGGATCAGGCCTGCGACAGCGACTGCGATTGCCGTCGCCTTGGTGAGCTGTACGGTGGAGGGCAGTGGCTGGTTGTCGAACGTGGTTGCCATGTCAGATTCCTTGTTGAGTGATATAGCCGGTCATTTGATAGCCCATCAGCACAAAGCCTGCGACCATCAACAGAACGTTGGCGCCGAAGGCCTGGCGGGCAAAGAGGGCGCTGCGGCGCCAGAAGCCCATCGCAATCAGGATGCTGCTCAGCGCGAGCATCTGCCCGATCTCGACGCCGACGTTGAAGGAAATGATGTTCGGCACCAGGCCATCGCGCGACAGCGACAGCTCCTGCAGCTTGGCCGCCAGGCCGAAACCATGGAAGAGGCCAAACACCAGCACCGCGGCACGCGTATTGGGCTGGAATCCGAGGATCTTTTCCAATGCGCCGATGTTATCGAGCGCCTTGTAGACCACGGAGAAGCCTATAATCGCGTCCACGATATAGGGATTGACGCGCGTTTCGGTCAGCACGCCGGTCAGCAGCGTGATGCTGTGGCCGAGCGCAAACAGCGTGACGTAGGCGCCGACATCCTTCAGCCGGTACAGGAAGAAAATCACGCCGACCAGGAACAGCAAGTGATCGTAACCGGTCACCATATGCTTGGCGCCCAGATAAATGAAAGGCAGCAGCTGGACGCCATTGACCTGTTCGAAATAGGCTTTGTCGTCTTCGGCAACGCCGTGGGCGAGACAGGCGCCAGCAGCAAAAGCCAGCAAGGCAAGGAGCAGCAGTCGGGTTAAACGCATTGTGACCTCAGCTTTCAAGCCATACCTGTTCAGCGCAGGTAAAGCCCATGAAGGCGCCCAGCGGATGCGAGCTCGCGCCCTTGATCCGGCTACTGAAGGCTTCCAGATTGGTAATGAACAACGGGATGCCGACGCCACACTTGTCGTGCACGAGCACCTGCATGTCGGCGTAGAACTGCTTGCGCTTGGCCTCATCGGTTTCACCGCGCGCCAGCAACAGCAACTGATCGAACTGCTCGTTCTTCCAGCCGGACTCGTTCCATTGCGCGTCCGATTTGAAGAACTGAGTAAAGACCATGTCGGCCGTTGGGCGCGCATTGACGTTGCCGAAACCGATGGGCGACTTCATCCAGTGATTCGACCAGTAGCCGTCTGCCGACACGCGCTTCAGGGCCAGGTTGACGCCGGCCTTTTGCGCGGACTGCTGCAGCAGCATGGCCATATCGACCGAACCCGTGGCGGCCACCGACGCCACCACCGGCAGCGTCATTCCCAGGGCGCCGGCGCGGCGCAAGTGGAAGCGCGCTCGTTCCGGGTCGTAAGGACGCTGCGGCAGGCCGGTGAAGAAGTAGCGGTTGGTGGGCGCAATCGGCTGGTCGTTGGCGACCAGCGCGTAGCCGCGGAAGGCGGCGCGCTTCATCTGCTCGCGGTCGATCAGGTATTTCATGCCCAGCGTGAAATCGGGATTGCGGCCCAGGCCTATGGTCTGGCGGATGATCAGGTCCGTGTACAGACCCGACTGGCTTTCCAGCACGGTGAAACCGGGTTCGCTGCGGATGCGGCGGGTCGAACGCGGATTGACTTCGTTCACCCAGTGGACGTCGCCCGACAGCAGGGCGTTCATGCGCGCCGATTCATCCGGAATGCCGATCAACTGGACTTCATCGAGATAGGGGAAGCCCGAGCGCCAGTAATTCGGATTGCGCACGCCAACCGTTCGCACACCGGCCGTAAACTCCTTGCAGCGGAATGCGCCGGTGCCGTTGGCGGTCGCGAAGCTGGTGGTGCCATCGGCCACGATGGCGAAGTGTGAAGTGCCGAGCATCACCGGCAGGTCGGCATTGGCGCCTTTGAGCACGATTTCCACCGTCAGCGGGCCGGTCGCGCGCACGGATTCGAATTGCTGGGTAACGGAACGGGCCTTGGAACCGAGCGCCGGATCGTTATGACGGTTCAGCGAATACACGACATCGGCTGAGGTGAGCGGTTTCCCGTCGTGAAAGTGCACCCCTGCACGCAAGCGCACCGTCCAGGTGGTGGCATCATCGGTCAGGATTTCTTCCGCCAGCATCATCTGCGGCGCCAGATGCGCGTCCAGGCCCGTCAGGCAGCTGTAGAACATATGCGTGCGCAGATAGTCGGTCGACAGGGCGCCTTTGGCCGGGTCCAGGGTGTCGGCTGTAGAACTGGATTGCGTTGCAATGGTCAGCGTGCCGCCGCGGCGCGGCTCCTGCGCATGCAGCAGACCGCCAGCCGTCAGCAGCAGGCTTCCCGCTCCAATGCGGCGCAGCGCCTCGCGCCGCGATACGTGACAGCCGTCTTTCATCAGCATCCCTTATTCGATTCGTTGATAAACTCATTACATCACAGCTTTGCGCCGCCTTTGTAGCGTTTATCGCGCCTGCCAGCGCAGAAATGGCGGTTTTCCGGCGGCTGGCCAGCATAGTTTGCGCCGCCGTAGAATATGCTGAGCGGGAATGAACTTTGGGCTCCCAGCACCGTGGAAATGGGCTAACTAAGCAGAAAAAACCATTGCTCGTCCTTACAATGGATTTTGCGCGCACCCATTAACCATGAAGAGCTAAGAGAAAGTGCATGATGGACCAGACCAGCATTCATAATCCGGCCGTATGGGCCCAACCACCGGCGGGGCCGACCGCTACCACCACACATACAGAACAGGCAGTCCGCAACAGGATCGCCATTATTGACGTCCTGCGCGGCCTGGTAATGCTGATCATGCTGTTCGACCATGTGCGGGAAACGATTTATCTCCATATGCAGGTCACCGATCCGATGACCGTGGCCGAGACCGAACCGTCCCTGTTCTTCACCCGGCTTGCGGCGCACTTCTGCGCACCGATGTTCGTTTTCCTGACCGGGCTTTCGGCCTGGCTCTACGCGCATCCGGCTGCCGGCCCGCGTGATGCCACAGGTTTCCTTATTAAACGCGGCCTGCTGCTGGTGGTACTGGAACTGACAGCGGTGAATTTTGCGTGGGCCGGAAAATTCCCTCCTGCGACCTTGTACTTGCAGGTGATCTGGGTGATCGGGCTGGCCATGATTTTCCTCGGCCTGGTGCACAAGCTGCCGCTTAAACTGATCGGAGCAGTGGGGCTGCTGATTGTCTTCGGCCACAATGCGCTGACGTGGATGAGCTTTGAACCGGGCACCTTCGCCTATTATGTTTGGACCGTTCTGCTACACCGCGGCTATCTGGTCGCAGAGGGTGCGGTGAAACTGAAGGTAACGTATCCGTTGCTGCCATGGATTGGCGTGATTCTGGTTGGCTATGCCGCCGGGCCGCTGTATGCACGTGCGATGGCGCCGGAGCGCCGCCGCTCCCTGTTGCGTGCCCTCGGCGCTGGCGCCTTGCTGATCCTGGCCGTACTGCGCGGCTTTAACATTTACGGCGAAGAACTGCCGTGGGTGCATGGCGAGACGGCTGTCCGCACGGTGATGTCCTTCTTTAACTTCACCAAATATCCGCCATCGCTGGACTTCCTGCTGCTGACACTGGGCGTGGGAGCGCTGGTGGCGGCCTGGCTTGAACCGGTCGAGAACTGGTTCACACGTGCCTGCGCCACGTTTGGCGGCGCACCGATGTTCTATTACCTGCTGCATCTGTATGTCCTGCTGATCCTGCAACATGTGCTGGTTGCCATGTTCGGGGCAAACCACGGCGAACGCTGGGGAGTGAGCGAGGTATGGCCGATCTGGGTCATTGCCCCTTTGCTCATGCCCATCCTGTACGTGCCTTGCCGTGCTTTTGCCAACTTCAAGCGGACATCGAAGCAGGCATGGGTACGTTATTTCTGAAACACTGCGCTTCCTGCATCATGATGGCGGCGCTGGCCGCGCCGGCCGCCGCCACCGAAGATACCGACACTCCCGGTGCCGGCCATTGGGAAAACAATCTTGGCATCAGTGCTGAAAGGGCTCATGGCAGCTGGCGTGCCGGCTTGCCGGAAGCGGAGCTGAATTACGGCTACGGCGAGCGGGTCCAGTTGCTGCTTGGCCTGCCTTATGTGCGGGTGCGGGATGAACAGGGTAACTGGTCCAGCGGCTTCGGCAACATCACGACAGGGGCCAAATGGCGCTTCTACGAAAACGAGGAGCGCGGCACGGCACTCGCGATATTTCCCCAGCTTTCCTGGAACGCGAAGTCAAGCACCGCGACGCGTGGCCTGGAGACTCCCGGCTACGCCTTTCTGCTGCCGCTGGTGGCGGGCTATCGCCACGGCGATACGGGCTGGTACGCGGAGATTGGCCGCAACTTCGTGCAGGACGGATCGCATGAATGGCAGGCTGGCTTCAAGATTCTGCATCAGTGCCTGCCTGAGCTGGAATGCCGGCTGGAGCTGGAACACAGTCGCGTACCGCGCGACGGTGGCCAGACGACGGTGAGCGCGGGCGGAAAATGGAAGCTGAGCGAGGGATTGATTCTGAATGTCAGCGCCGGAAGGGATATTGGCGGCGCCATTGAAGGCCGTCGCGGCCTGGTGATGTATCTGGGACTGCAGTTTCTGCGCTGATAGGTGGCGGCTCCAGCCGCCACCTCCAACTCTTAATTCAGCAACTGGCCCAGGCGCACAACGGTGACGCCGGGGCGCAGCTGGCGCAGGGACGGCATGACCAGCACGCAGTTCGGATAAGGCGTACGTACTTCGCGGCCTGCGTTCCAGCCAATGAGCGTGCCCTTGTCGGGGAAGGTCTCCAGGCCGGTATAGGTGCCGGCGAAGCGGAAGTCCATGCTTTCTGCCACCACCGCATCGGTCACGCGCACAACGTGGCGCTGGTCCGGTTGCGGCTTCAGCCAGCCCGCGGGGATATCGCTGACATCGATATTACCGCACAGGAGCAGGAAACGCGCGCAGCAATTGCGAGCCACTTCGACGGCGCTGGCCTGCCAGTGCTGGCCGCATTCGATCAGCAGAGCGTTGCGGGAAGTTTCAGGCTGGCCGAAGTCGCCGTAATCGCGCAGGCGGCGTCCCTCCGAATGTCCCTCGTCGCTGACGATATGGGCAGGTACGCCAAGCCGCTGCGCCATGGCGATGCCTTTCTCCAGCGGTCCGCAGACGTTCAGCGGCGCGCAGCGTTCATGCATGGAGTGCAGATCCAGCAGGAAGTCCACGGTATCGACGATAGGGCGCATGGCGCGGGCTCGCCGCAGCTCGGCCGAGTCGCGCGACAGATCGTCGAGAACTTCGGGCTTCCACACCCGGTTGAAGTCCTGGTCCACGAAGCGTGAAGCGTCGGGATTCTCAGGGTCCCAGCGCCGATAGGCTTCCACATTGGCGAAGGCGAAGGTGACGCGGCCGCGGCGCGGGCGCCAGGCGCCGTCCAGCATCGCCTTCACCGCAATGGCTCCGCATACTTCGTTGCCATGGGTCAGGGCGTTGATCATGGTGTGGCTGCCCGGTACGCCGCTGTCGAAGCTGTACACATAAGGCACGCCGGTATTGCCTTCAGCGTAAGCATCGAGGTCAGGGAAATCGACTTCGATCGGATAGCGTTCAAAGCTCATTACTTCACTCCTCCCATGCAGAGATATTTGGTGTGCATATAGTCTTCCAGGCCGTAGCGCGAGCCCTCGCGGCCATAGCCGGATTCCTTGACGCCGCCAAACGGCGCGGCTTCGGCGGCCAGCGCGCCTTCATTGATGCCGACAATGCCTGTCTCCAGCCGATCGGCCAGGCGCCATACGCGGGCGATGTCCTGGGTGTAGAAATAGGCGGCAAGTCCAAAGGGCGTGTCGTTGGCCATTGCTGCCACGTGCTCTTCATCGCGGAAGCGGAACAGCGGCACTACAGGGCCGAAGGTTTCTTCGTGCGCCAGCTGCATGTCGTGGCTTGCCTCGCCCAGCACGGTGGGAGCGTAATAGTTTTCGCCGAGGTTACGCAGCCGCTCACCGCCGCACATGACGACCGCGCCCTTATGCTGGGCGTCCGCGACGTGGGCGACGATCTTTTCCACCGCGCGCTGGTTGATCATCGGACCGATCTGCGATGCTTCTTCGCTGGCTGGGCCTACCTTCAATGCGCTGACGCGGGACGTCAGCTTTTCTGCAAAGCGTTCATAGACCGCGTCATGCACGTAGACGCGGTTTGGCGACACGCAGGTCTGGCCGCCGTTGCGGAACTTGGCTGCCATCAGACCGGTTACGGCGGCATCCAGGTCGGCATCGTCGAAGACGAGGAAGGGCGCATTGCCGCCCAGTTCCAGGGAGAGTTTCTTTAGCGTGTCCGCCGCGCCGCGCGCCAGCAGCTTGCCGACGGCGGTGGAGCCGGTGAAGGTGATCTTGCGTACCCGGCCATCTTCCTGCCAGGCTGCCGCAATGGCCGGCGTGCGCTCGCGCGACGCGGTGACGATATTCAGCACACCCGGCGGCAGGCCCGCTTCACCGGCCAGCGCGGCCAGCGCGAGCGCGGTCAGCGGCGTGTCCTCGGCCGGCTTGGCGACGACCGTGCAGCCGGCGGCCAGCGCCGGCGCGATCTTGCGGGCGATCATGGCCAGCGGGAAGTTCCATGGCGTGATGGCCGCCACCACCCCGACGGCTTCCTTCAGCACCAGCATCTTCTTGCCGCGTGCCGGTTCCGGAATGATGTCGCCATACGCGCGCACAGCTTCTTCGGCAAACCACTCGACATAGGATGCGCCGTAGGCGACTTCGCCGCGAGCCTCAGCCAGCGGCTTGCCCTGTTCGCTGGAGATGGTCTGCGCCAGGTCGTCGGCATTGGCGACGATCAGCGCATGCCAGCGCTTGATCAGCTGTGCGCGTTCGCGGGCACTGCGCGCTTTCCATGCGGNNAGCGCTGCTGCNGCGGCATCGGTTGCCGCCCGCGCATCNTCGGCGGTACTGTCAGGGACTGAAGCGATATAGCTGCCGTCGGCAGGATTGGTGACGTCGTAGCTGGCGCCATCGCATGCATGCCGCCACGCGCCATTGATGTAGTTTGACGTAGTCATGATTACCCTGGTCAGTGAATGTAAGGACCATGGTAAAGCTGAGTGGGGAGAGGAGGCGGCCGTTCTGGCGGGCGCTAAACGGCGGAAATTGCGAATTTGGCGTGGCGGCGGCAATTATCTGCGCCGCCGGGCCTTCAGGTATTCTGGCTAAACAGTTTCTCGACCGGGTAATAGCCCTTGGTGAAAGGCGATTTGATCACGATGTAGCTGAAGTATTTCTCGATGCCGATATGCTGGTCCAGCAGGCCTTCGATGATGGTCTGATAGTGCACCACGCCGGTGGTGACGAATTTGAGCAGGTAGTCAAAGCCGCCGCTCACCAGATGGCATTCAACGATTTCATCGATCTTGCGGATGGCCGCCTCGAACTTGGCGAAGTCTTCGCGGCGGTGGTCGGATAGCGTCACCTGCGTGAACACCAGCTGCACGTTGCCGATCTTTTCCAGCTCGATATGCGCGCCATAGCCCGTCACATAGCCGGCCTTTTCCAGGCGTTTGACGCGAATCAGGCAGGGGCTGGGAGAAAGACCGACGGCATCGGCCAGATCCACGTTGGCAATCCGCCCGCTCTGCTGCAGATGGGCCAGGATTCGAATGTCGATCCTGTCCAGTTTGAACGCACCTTCTAGCATAGAATCCCTTGGCAATCGGAGCACTGGAAGCCGGTGCTCCTCATTGATTGTAGCAGTGAAAAAGCCGGGGCGGAAGACTGATCAGCTCAAGGCGTTGCGCACTTCTTTCTGTTCCAGCACCTTGTCCAGCGTGGCGCGCAGACGCGTGAACAGCAGGTCGAATTCGGCCTCGGTGTAGCAGAGGGCTGGCGCAAAGCCAAGGTTACCGTCTGTGAAGGCGCGGAAGATAACTCCCTGTTCATTGGCCGCCTGCGCAACGCGTTCGTAAATGCGCAGCGAGGGATCGAAGAGTTTGCGCGTGGCTTTGTCGGACACCAGTTCCAGTGCGCCAAGCAGGCCGCGGCTACGGGCGTCGCCGACCAGCGGATGGTCCAGCAGGTCCTGCAGTCCCTGCTCAAAGCGCGGTGCAAGCGCCTGCCCGTTTGCCAGCAGGCCGCCTTCAAGATACAGGCGCAGCACTTCCAGGCCGATGGCGGCACTGACGGGGTGTGCGGAATAGGTTTGGCCGTGGCCGATTGGCGTCTCGGGGCCGGCGCCTTCCGCGATAGCCTGGTACAGGGTTTCCGACATCATCAAGGCGCCCATCGGCGCGTAGCCCGCTGTCAGGCCTTTCGCCATCGTCATCATGTCGGGTTGCACATCTTCCGCTTCGCATGCGAAGAGCGGACCGGTGCGGCCAAAGCCGGTAATGACTTCATCGACTACGAACAGAATGCCCAGTTCGCGGCAGGTATCGGACATGGCTTTCAGCCAGCCCTTTGGCGGAACGATCACGCCGCCCGAACCTTGAATCGGCTCGCAGAAGAAGGCGGCGACGCGCTCTGCGCCCAGTTCCGCGACTTTGGCACGCAGTTCGGCAACCGATGCGGCGATCAGTGCCTGTGGATCGCTGCCCTGCGGATGGCGATACGGATAGGGCGAAGAAATGTAGTGCTGGCTTGGCAGGGGCAGGCCGAAGTTGCGATGGAAGACCGGCAGCGCCGTCAGGCCCGCGCCAGTTGACGACGAACCGTGATAGCCCCGTTGCAGCGAGATGAACTGGTCGCGTTCCGGTTTGCCCAGCGCGCGGTAGTAATAGCTGATGTAGCGGATGGCCGCATCCACCGCATCCGAACCACCCAGCGTGAAGTAGACGCGCTTCAGCGATTGCGGCGCCAGTTCGACCAGGCGCGCGGCGAGCCGGATGGCAGGCTCGGAGCCGTAGCTGAAATAGCCGGTGGCATAAGGCAGCCGCTGCATCTGTTCCATCGCCACGTCGACGATGCTTTGCTGGCCGTAGCCGGTGTTCACGCACCACAAGCCGGCAAAGGCATCCAGCAGATCGCGGCCATCGGCGTCGCGCANCCATGCGCCCTTGCCGGAGGTCAGAATCGTGGGNCCNCGCTTTTCATGGGCGCGGAAATTTGTTACGGGGTGAATCAGGTGTTGACGGTCAAGGTCATTCAGGGAGGTGTTTTGCATGATGGTTTCCGTGGATTGATCCTGGAACCATCTTAGGGGGAGAATGCCAGTGGATGCTTGCGATGGCGTCCCCCGGGCCGGGCGGAAATTGCGGATTTATGTCCGCCTCGGCATTTTGTGCTGTACTGTTTTCAGCCCAGCGCCTGGCTGATCAAACCGAATACCTTCATACCGGAATCGTGCAGTGGCGGTTCGCCGCGTGCCATGGCCAGCACGCTGTCCACCTGCACCAGACCAAGCTCCGTCAGCCAGGGACTCAGGCCGCACTGAGCGCTGACGTCGATGCGCAGGAAGGCGCCGCCGTAGGTGCCGGTCCAATGTGCGATCAGGGCCTTTGCGCGTTCGATGTCCGGTGCCACCACGGGACCGATGGCGTAGCCGTGACCGAAGCGGCGTAGCAGCGCGAAGCCGATCATCTCGTCATAGCGGTCGATTACCACGCCTTCGGCGACGTTCTGCAATGCGGAGAAGACGGTGGCGCGCGGCATGCCGGCGGCGCGTGCGCCTAGGGCCGCGATTTTGGCCGCATCGCGCGCGCCAAGCGGACGAATGCGTTCGCCAACGGACAGTTCCATCAACGGCGCCTTGAACACCGTGCCCTGGTGCTGGTGCACCGCGCCGATGGCCTTGAAACCGTATGACTCATACAGTGCCTTGCCGGCTTCGGTGGCATGCAGCAGCACGGTGCGCTTGCCAAGTTCCCCCAGCACCATGGACATCAGCTTCTTGCCGATGCCCTGACCCTGAAAGTCGGGCGACACGATGACCATGCCGATGGAGGCGAACTCGGTCCCGTGGCTCCAGCAAAGGGCCGTGCCTGCGACCACCGGGCCGTCCGGACCTTCCGCTTCCGCCACATAGCCTGCGCCCAGGCGTTGTACGAACTGCCAGTCTTCCAGCCGGTGCGGCCAGCGGACTGCCAGGGAAAGCTGGTGCGCGGCGGGCACGTCGGCTTCGGTCATGCGGCGGTAGCACAAGACCATGCCATTGATTTGCTGTGTCACGATTCCTCCGATCAGAGACGCCATCCGGTCAGCGGCGTGCGACCATGCTACTCCACGTTTTATCCGCTGCGCCAGCGCGTTTTGAAGAACGCAATGTCGTCCCAAGCGTGCTGGCCGATTCGGCACAAAGTGCTGAAAATGGCGCCTGCATTTGGCTTCCCTATCAAGTATGGTTTTCGGTCTGAAAAGCGCTTGACCGCATAGGGTTGCAACAGGTTAGATATGCCGTGTTCTTCAACTTTCTGGAATTGCGATGAAACGATTTTTAGTTGGTTTGGCGGTGGCCGTGGTCACGCCACTGGTATTTGCCCACGCAACCGTCAAGGAGTCCGTCCCGGCTGCGGGTGCCACGCTGGACAAGGCCCCTCCGCAGATTGTGCTGACCTTCAACGAAAAGGTTGAACCGGCATTCAGCAATATTGAAGTAAAGGATTTCTCAGGCAAGGCAATCAGCGGCAGCTCGCATACCGATGCAGCCGATCCCGTGCTGCTGAAGTTCGACTTGCCTGCGCTGGGCTCCGGCGCGTATCAGGTCAGCTGGATTGCCGTGGGACCGGATGGCCACCGCCGCAAGGGCAGTTTTTCCTTCACGGTGAAGTGAGTTGGATGCCGCTCAGGCCCTGCAGTTCGGCAGCACCTGGCTACTGAATATTGCATTCTCGGTGTTGCTGGGGCTTGCGTCGGCGCGGCACTGGTTATCCGATGCGAACGGCGCCTGGGCGGATTCTGTGCA